>JGI994J12354_10000012_pt1 | contig 160423 bp, 169 predicted proteins | sample IntmicLarv3ML3BL_FD_12354 | JGI IMG/M metagenome (IMG submission 12354) | reverse complement strand
AGGCAAAAATGCAATATCTACATTAAAAGAAACCCACAAAAATGGAGGTTTCTCTTACATCTGGAATTTATTTTTCTCTTTAGATTTTACTTTTACAAATACCGTATTTTTTTAATAGGTTAATTTAAATTGTGATGTCCGTTTTTACTTTTCAATTTGCATATAAAAACAAATTTTGTTTCTTTAATTAAATCTTTTTTTACATCTAAAAATAATTATATTTTGTTTTTATTTCTCTGTTCATTTATTATATGTACAAAATCACCATTTTTATTTTTTATTACATTCTCCATTACTTCAGGTAAAAATTCTAAATTATTGTCATTTATATCAATCCATAAAAATTCTAATATTCCCTTTTTATGAGCTTCTGATGCCTCATATCTTTTTTCACTATATACCTCTTTATCTTTAAATTCTAACTCATGTGTAAATAGTAATTCATGATAAATTTCTCCTTTTGCATTAAAAAAATTTTCAATAAAAGCAATTGGTCTTATATAATTTGTATCAAATCCTATTTCTTCTTTTATTTCTCTTTGTAGAGCTTGTATACTAGTTTCTCCATCACTAACTCTACCACCTGGTAAAGTGCAATGCTTCTTAGTCACTTCATGATGCACTAATATTTTGTCTCCTTTTCTTATGATTGCTGATACTCTGTAATTAATCAAATGTTTTCCTAATTTTGTTGATATATCCATTTTTCAATCTCCTCTTTTTAATAATTTACTATTTTACAATAAAACTATATCTAATTTTATAACAACAATAATTCTTATTGCTATTTTTAATATAAAAATTTTTCTCATCTCTTCTATTTAAGTTTTATCTTCTAAACATATTTTTCTTATAATATTATATCATATTTTTATGTACTATTATCTAAAAAATATGAATATAATTGTAATTACTTGAGATGAATAGGAAATAAAAAAGTATTAGAAGAACAAGAATATTAATTTGATTAATACCAATATTTTGCTATGTTAACTAATAATACTTTTTTTATTTTTGCTATGAGCAACTATCCAAAAAAATGAATGTTTCTCTTATAAACGGAATTTATTTCTCTCTTTTTATTTTCTTTTACAAATACCAAATCAGAAAAATTTCATCTTAAAGGAATAAAATGCTTGACAATGACATATTATAGTAGTACAATGTATATTGTTAGTAATTTATATCGCGGGGTGGAGCAGTTGGCAGCTCGTTGGGCTCATAACCCAAAGGTCGTAGGTTCGAGTCCTACTCCCGCAACCATTACAAAAACTTAGTAATTTAATGATTACTAAGTTTTTTATTTATAAAAATTAAGAAAAATGTTCTATTTTATGGGCTATAAAATACTGAAAAACTTCTGCTTTCTGATGTCAAACAATTTTTACAATCATTTATTAAATTATATATGGCAAACAAGCAAATTGAAGTATTTTTTTTGCGTAAGATTATCTTTCATTTGCCTAGTCTGAGTCATATTCAATTAGTAGGTTTTCTGTGATTATTTAATTTTAATATAATAATTAAATATGTTTGATTAGGTATGGTTGTGTTGTAACCATATCTTTTTTTAAATTATCATAAAAATTTTTTCTTATATTCTTAAATTCCAATAAAACATTTTTCTTTTAAAAAAGTTCTAATTTCTTTTATATTCTTTCCTTCATAATAGCTAACTAGTAATTTTTTATATTCATCAGTCAATTCAGTTGGTATAGAAATAATACCTTTACCTTTTGAAATAAGAAAATGATTAGAAAAAATAACAGCAGTTCTCTTATTCCCATCAATGAATATTTGTTTTTTCATAATATATAATAATAACTCTATTGCCTTATCAGTTATAGATTTATCTAAATTATATATATCTTCTAATTCTTCTTTAATCATACTTTCAATAGGTAATGCAGGCATCCAATTAGTTCCTCCAATACTTACTGGTGTACTTCTAATTTTTCCAGCATTGTAATAAAAGCCTTGTTCTATTAATTTATTAATTTCACATAACAAATTAAAATTAGAGTCTGAAATAATTACATTTTTATTTAATATAAATTCCCAAGCATGTTTAAGATTAATAACTTTTAAAATATCCTCAGAAGTCATATTATTTACTTTTCCACCTTCTATAATGCTTTCTGTATCAGCAAAAGTAGTCGCAATACCTTCTAAAACAGCTTGTTTATAAATAGAATCTACCAAGTGTCTTTTTGCAAAGTCAATGTTTAATTTTACTTTATCACTTAATTCTTCTTCTGAGTAATCTAAATTTTTCAATTTCTTTGTTATATCTCTAATATATTTTTTTAAGTTTTTAGCTTCAATATTATTTTTTAAGATTAAATTGTATAATTCTTCTGAATACTCATCAACATATTTAGTTAAAGCAATTCCATCTTCACGATAATGCACATATATATATTTGTTTGAATTTGTTTCTCTTATCTCAACAGCTCCATATGTTAAAGATTTCAGTTGTTGTTCAAGTAGTTGTTTTTCTCTAACAAGTGTTATAACTTCAATTTTATCTTCCATGATTTCCTCCTCCTTGTGAAACAAAATTTCATTTTAAACTAAAAAATGTTTCACGTTTATATTCTAGCATAAAACACAAAAAATGTGAACATATTTATTGAATTTCAATCAATATTGTTTCACATTTTAAAATTATTATACAAAAAAATTCAATTGTTAAAACACTCAAAACAAATTAATATCAACTATATCAAGTTTCTATTATTTTATAACATCCTTCATCTTTCAAATTTCCAGAAACTGTCTACTTTACACAACTTCTTCAATATACTCTTTTTTCAAATCTTGTTTAACTAAAATTTAATATTTTCTATTTATTCATTTCTTTATCATTCTTTAATCTATCTCTTGCTGTTACTCTAACACAATGCTTACATTTTTCATTATTTTTATCATAACCACATTCTAAATCTCCTAGATTAAGTACTTTAGCAATATATTGATCCAACTTTTTAATAGTATCTTCTGATATTGCATGCTTCATTGATGTTGACTCTTTTTCAGCTTGAATACAATTAATTTCTAATACTTCTACCAAAAATAATTTTAATATATCTTGTTTTTTAATTATTTCTTTTGCTTTTGTTTCACCTTGTTTTGTTAATGTAATATTTCCATATGTTTCATAATTAAGTAATTCTAAGGATTTCAAAACATTAATTGCTTTATTTACACTTGGCTTAGTAATACTTAATTTTGTGGCAATATCTGTTACTCTTACTTTTTCTGTATTTTTTTCCAATATATATATTATTTTTATATATTCTTCTTGAGAATTTGTTAGTTTCATATATAATCCTCCTAGTTAGTCTATTCTAACATATTACTATAATTATACTAGTTTGTCAATTAAAATCGTTTATTCGAAATAGTATAATTATGATTTAGTTAGTAATTAAACCTTTTATATTTTCATATTTTGATTCACCAATACCATTTACATTTTTAATATCTTCTATACTGCTAAATTTACCGTTTTCTTTTCTATAATTTATAATTTTAAGAGCAGTTGATGGACCTATCCCTGGTAATGTCTCAAGTGCAGTTTGTGTTGCTGTATTAATATTTACTTTACTATTTTGACTATTCACATTATTGATTTTATTTCCACCTGTTATATTATTTTCATTTACTATATATTTAGTAGTTTGATCTTTATTTGCAATCAGTCCTTCATTATTTTGAGTACTATTTTCTTTTTCTAATTCTTTTTGCTCTTCATTAGTAGGTATATGTACCTTCATCCCATCTTCTAGCATATATGCTAAATTGATATTTGATATATTTGCATTTTCCTTTAATCCTCCTGCCTTATCTATTGCATCTGCTATCCTACTATCTTCTTTCATTTTAATAATTCCCTCGTTATTTACAGCTCCTGATATATGTACTACTACATCTACAATTTTATTTATTTCCTCCTCTTTTATTTCTTTTTTATTATCTGATGTTACTATTTCTAAATCTTGTACTATTTCATAATTTTCTTCTTTTGCATAAACATAATAGAAAATAATAGTTGCTACTATTCCTACTATTAACCCTATTGCTATTTTTTGTCTTTTATTAAAATTATACATAATTTACCTCCTTTTAATATTTTATTTAATTTAAAATTAATATTTAATTGATTGAATTTTTTGTCAAAGTATTATATTATAATAAAAATAAAAGATTTTAGGAGAATTAAAATGAAAAATGTAAAAAATAAACTCTTTTTACTAATTATTATATTTATAACACTTTTTCTAAACTCAAATATTGTTTTGGCTTCTCCCCCTACTTTGCAATCTAATGCTGCTATATTAATAGATTATGAGAGTGAAATAATTTTATATGGAAAAAATGAAAATAAAAGAATGTATCCAGCAAGTACTACTAAAATAGTAACAGCTATTTTAACATTGGAAAATTCTAATTTAGATAACAAAGTAATTGCAAGCTATGATGCTGTAATGTCTATCCCTGCTGGCTATTCTTCTGCTAATATTCAAATAGGCGAAGAATTAACTGTTGAACAATTGCTGCAAGTTTTACTTGTTCACTCTGCAAATGATGCTGCTAATATTTTAGCAGAATATATAGGAGGATCTATTGACAGCTTTGTTTCTATGATGAATACAAAAATCCATGAATTAGGTTTAGTTAACACTAACTTTACTAATACTTATGGAAAACATGATGATAATCATTATACTACAGCTTATGACCTAGCTATGATTATGAAATATTGTATGAAAAATGAAGATTTCAGAAGAATTGCTGGAAGTGCTTCTTGTGCTATTCCAACTACTAATAAATATGGTACAAGATTATACACTTCAACAAATAGTTTAATTATTCCAAATGATAGAAATTATTATAAACATTTAACTGCTGGAAAAACTGGTTTTACTACTCAAGCCGGTGATTGTTTAGTTTCTTGTAGTTATAAAGATAATTTAGAATTAATTTGTGTTATTTTAGATGGTAAAGTAGTTAATAATGTATCTACTAGATTTTCTGAAACAAGAACTTTATATGAGTATGGTTATTTAAATTATTCATTAGAAACACTTGTACATAAGTCTGATGTTATTCAAAATATTCAAATAGATAATGCAACAAATGAAACTACTTCTTTAAATTTATTGGCCGAGAGTTCTCTTGAAACTATTGTTAAAAATTATGAAAATAATATTTATTCTCCAGAAATAACTCTGAATACAAATATTTTAGCTCCTATTTCTGAAGGCGATATTTTACGGTACTGCTAAATATATTGTTGATGATAGAGAATATACTATTAATTTAATTTCTCAAAATAATGTTTATAAAGAAACTAATATGATTTTTATAATATTAGTTAGTATCTTAGCTTTATTTATTATTAGAATTATCTTTGTTTTCTTAAGAAAAAATTTATTTAAATAAAAATTATAGAATTTAAAATATTTTTGAGTTTGTAATAATTTTAATATATTACTTAAGGTATATTTTATTTACCTTAAGTAATATATATTATAAATTGATAATATCGGTTAATTAATAGTCTTTTCCAACTATTATAGTTATATCTACCTTACTTGAGCTTGATTCACTTTCTGATATTGTTCCTGTTTTTAGTGTTTCTTTTATATTTTTTAAAATAGATTCTTTTACTGATTTTTTATTGATAATTGTTGTTTTGGCGGTTGTATTAGTTGAACCTGTTCTAGTCACATTGTATCCTGCCTCTTTTAGTTCACTTGTTACCTTTTGTAATGTACTATTTGTTCCTGAACCATTTAAAACTTCAATTTTTATTTCTGATTTATTATTTTGTGTATAATTTTCTGTAGTATTATCTTCTTCTGAAATTTGTGTTTTTTCTTCATCTTCGCTATAAAACATTTCTTTTATTAAAGATTTAGTTTCTGTTTGATTATGTACAAATACCCAAGTTCCCATATTGTTTTTATTTGTATTTTCACCTGGAATAACTCCTGTAATTAAGCTTTCTGTGTTAAATTCTACTGCATAAGGAAGATAGTCTTTAGCCACATTTAAATCTATATTTGTTGTTATATTATTATTTGCAACATCTAAAATTCCTCCTAATTTGAATATATTACTTGGTTTTAATGTTTGCTTTAATACTTGTGTTATAAATTCTCTTTGTGTTCTCATTCTTCCTGTATCATTATCTCCATATTCTTCTGGATATGTAGTTCCATTATTATTATGTCTAAAACGAACTAATTGTTCTGCCTTTTCTCCATCTAATAATTGAGTTCCTGCTTTTAAATTTATCTGTAAGTCTTGAGTTGGGTCATCATATGTCATATCTATTGGAACATCAAAAGTAACTCCTCCTATTACATCTACCAACTCAATTAGCCCTTCTGTTTTTACTACAATATAATATTCAATATCTAATCCAGTTATTTTATTTACTGCTTCTAATGTTTCATCTGGCCTATTTTTTCTTGAATATAAAGCATTTATTTTTTCATATGGTGTTGCTTTTGATGGGGTTGTCCCAGTATATGTATCTCTTGGAATTGATATTATTGTTGCTTTTTGTGTATTTGGATTATATGATGCTATCATAATTGTATCTGTAAGATTTACATTTTCTTGATCTGTACTAATTCCTAATATAAGTAATTTCAATTCCCCTAAATCTTTTTTAGTATTTTCATCATGCCCTACCACTGTTGCAATCATTCCTGATAATCCCCATCCATTTTTATACACTCTATATGTAAACATACTTGCAAATATTAATAAAAGTATAATAATTATTAATACTATCTTTTTTCCTAATTTCATTTTTCTCTTTTCTTTTTTACTTTTATTTTCATTATTCATTTGTTTCTTTTTCAAAATTATTCACTCCCAAAATTTTATGTCCTAAGTATAGCAAAATTGTATATAAAATGCAAGAAATGTAGATAATTTTCACAAAAAAGACATAATATAAAGTCAAACTTTTAATTATGCCTTTTTATTTTTAAAATAATATTTCAAAAATATTATTTTCATACATTACTTTTCCAACAAATGATTTATTAATATTTTCTTGGATTTTGTTATTTTCATTTATCATTCCAAATATATTAATTATTATTAGTGTAACATATATAATTAGAATTCCTCTAAATATTCCATATATAATTCCACCTAACTTATCTATTTGCTTTATTAATGGTATACTAGTTAGTAATTTTGCTAAAGATGAAACAAATCTTAAAGCTATGTTTGTGGCTATATATAATATTATAATGACTATTCCTGTTACAATATTTACTGCCATACTCCTTGCTGTTTCTGGCAGCATACCTTCTTTTACTCCATCTATTATTTGCCCTGTTAGTTCATTATCTGGTGTATTTTCTTGTATTACATCATTAGCTTTTTCTAAAATAGAATTTTCTATTGTTTCATCAATATTACTTACATTAATCACCAAATTAGCTACTGGTTTGTATAATACTATTGTTACCGTAATTGCTATTATAAATGCACATAACTTAATAGCTAATGAAACTAATCCTTTTTTATATGCTAAATATGTAGATAAAATGACAATTCCTATTATGATTAAATCAATTACAATTCCCATATTTGTTCCTCCTATAAATTTATAATTTCTATTTTATCTTTGTATATTATCCCTGCCATATTATTAGATAATACTAAATTTGTGATTTCTTGATTTGCTATATATCTTTTTACAAGTCTTCCATTTGTGTTTATGAATTCTATTTCTGTTCCTAAGTTTAATGCAATTATATTACCATATGTATGTATTTCTTTTGTGATAGAATCTACTATGTAAGTTCTTTCATTTCTATTATCTACATTTATAATACTTACAACTGAATCAGCAGTAAACAAACCTGAAGATTTTTCTTCAATTGAAACTACATTTTCTATTAAAGAAATAGATTGAAATATTGATTTTGTATTTCTATTATCTATTAACACTATTTCATCACTTCCAGAAATACTGTGAATTGAATCTGTATACATACAAATCAACCTATTTTTATCTTGATATTCAATATTAGTAATCAATCCTCCAACTTTTCCTGTATAAGCATCTTCTAAAGAGTTTGTTGGATCAGTACTTGCTTTATCTATTGACATTATTTTTATGTTTGATTGTATCATTGTTCCTGAAGTATCAACTTCTGCTATTGCTAAATATTTGTTATCATTAGAAATACTTACATCTACTGTTCTAGTTGATGATAAATATGTTGTAAATAATGGCCTTCCTTGACCTTGTGGGTCATATACAGCAATTACTGTTTTATAACCAGTATCCACTATTACAACTGCTACATATCCATTTTTATTCACATGCACTTGTGATATACTTCCGTTCTATCTCAGTTTCCCATGTAATATTTCTATCTGTTAATAAGTATATTTTTTTTCCTCTATTTTCTGCAATTGCTAAAAACCTATTAGTGGAATTGAAAATCGGGTTAGATATTTGAATATCTAAGCTTTTTTCTTCATTACCTGTACTTCCATAGAGTACAAATTTATTTCTACTCAGTACTCCAATATATTTGTTAAAAGCATGTATTCTTGAATTTTCTACATCTTTTAATTCAATTGTAGTAACATTGTTTTGAATAACTTCTTTTTTTAATATATTTTTATCTATCCATTCTCTTACATCTTTATTGTTATAATATATAATAGTTATTGTTGTAGTTATTATTACTATAATACTTACTAAAATTGAAATTATTATCTTTTTTTTATTTATTTTTTTTGATTCTATCTGAGGCCAATAATCTTTCATAGCATTTCTCCTTGTCTTTAGCTTACAACTATTCTACTATAAAGGTATTAAAAATGCAAGAAATCATATTTTATATTTTAGTTTTTTAACTTAGTAAAACCTCATCATATTTTATTATGATAAGGTTTTTGTTTTTTATCTTTTTCTTCTTCTTATCTGCCATACTATTATACCTAATATTATAATTAGTACTGGTACTGCAAATATTACTATTCTAATTGTTATATCTTGTGATGCTGTTGCTGTATATGTAACTGTTCCTGTGCTTTTTCTTACTGTTATATCTTCTTCTCTATCTACTAAATATGCTATTGAGTTTAATACTAAATCTTTATTATATGCATATTGAATTGCTGCTTGTGCATAATCTTGATTTAATTGATAATCTGTAACAAAATAATTTTCAGCAAAAATGATTAATTTAGAATTAATTGCTTTTTCATCTAATTCTTCATTTGCTTCTTTTATTGTTTTTTCAAATTCTGCTCCTACAACAAATTCTCCAGATTCTTCTTCATCTGCTTTTCCTGATGATTGATTTGTAAACTCTGTCCTAAAATATGATTTTTCACTAGCTAATGCTAATTGTGTTTTTACTACATTTAATTCTTCTAATTTTTCCTCATTTATATTAATTTTTGTGCTATTTACAAGAATGATACCTGTTGTTGTTATTAAGTCTTTAGTTACTGCACTATATTGTATATTTGGCAAAATTAAATCTTGTGAGTTCATAATCATTTTAGAACTATCTGTTTCTCTTATAATTCCTACTTCAAATGGTTCAACACCATATTCTGCTAATATTTTATTTACATTTGGCATATTTATTACTTCTGTTATAGCAGCATTAAACCATAATATATTTCTCCCTGAATTGATATATTCCATAATTGCATCTGATGTAACATCATCAAAATCTTTAGATGGTGTTGTAATTACTAATGTATCACAATCATCTGGAACTTTTCCGATTAGCTAGTATATCTAATGTATTTATTTGAGTTACTTCATTTTGTAAAAATATTCCCAAATATCCCATATTTTGATTTAGAGAAAATTCACTATACCCTTCTAAAAAATATACTGCTGGTATTTTATCTGACACTACTGATATAATACTACTAGTTAATTTTTCTTCTGCTACATTAATTGTTTCAAATGTAGTCATATCATATGTATATAAATCTCCTTCTGTTAGCACTTTTGATTTATCTTCACTTTCTACTATAATTCCTTTTGTTCCACTTTCTATTCCATATTTATTTGCTAAATCTGGTCTTTTTGTGATATCAACTGCTTCTACATTAATTTTTTCATTTACTTTATTGTATTGTTTTGTTAAATCTATTTCTAAACTATCTTCTACATATCCTATAAAATATATATTTACTTCTTTATCTATGTCTTTTACTTTTTCTTTACTTTCTTCTGTTAATGTAAATAATTTTTCTTGTGTAAAATCAAGTGGTGTTAATTTTAGTTTTTGTACACTAAAATTGATGACAATAAATGTTCCTATAATAATAAATACTAATAAACATGTTAGGGTTCCATCAATTAGCCATTTCTTTTTAATTGTTTCAATAACTTTATTTTTTTGTTTTACTTTATCTTCTTTCAACATCTTTCCCCCTATCTAACACTTTTTCTTCTTTGCATAAAAATAATAGTAAGTAATAAACATGCAACTGTGAATGTTATAAATGTTATTGTATCTGCGATATCTATTTGTCCAGCTGGAAACTTACCAAATAAATTTATTAATGAAAAACTTGTAAATATATTACTAAATTGTGGTAAAAACCATGTTAATATTAAAAATCCAATTGTTGTAACTCCTGCTATAATTTGATTTTCTGTTATGCTAGATGCAAATATTCCAAATGATATATATGACATAGCAAGTAATAAAAACCCTAGTAATGTTACTATTGCTGTTGATATATGTGGAGTTCCAAAAAAGCTTAATATTATAAAATACATTAGAGTAAAAATTTCTGTAATTACTACAATTAATGTTGCTGCTATGAATTTACCCATAACCACTTTTGTAATACTAATTGGTGATGTTAATAATAATTGTTCTGTTCCTGTTTTTCTTTCTTCTGCTATTGCTCTCATTGTAAGTATTGGAACAATAAATGTTAAAATAGTTGCTCCTGAATAAAATATGTATTCAAAATTTGTAATTTGATGGTTAAATACATCTAAGTAGAAAAATATACTAAACATAATTAAAAATAGTCCTATAAATACATATCCTATCGGAGAATAAAAATAGGATTTTAATTCTTTTTTTATTACTGCCCACATTACTTATTTCCTCCTTCTATTAATTTCATAAAAGCTTCTTCTAATGTACTATCTGATTTTTTCATTTCAAATATGATAACATCTAATTTTGCACATTCTGAAAATATCTTTTTCCTAATATCTGTTTCTCCATCTGTTTCTATCATATATTGTTTTCCATAGTCATTTTCTTCTATTAATTCTATCTTAGTAATTTCTTTTATTTTATCTTTTATAGTTTTTATCTTATCTTCTGGGTCTTCAACTGTAACATAGGTACAGCTATTATTTGATACTTTGTTTTCTAAATTTGTTGGTGTATCTATTGCAACAATCTTCCCTTTGTTTATTATAATTACTTTGTTACAGATTTGACTTACTTCTGATAAAATATGAGAACTTAGTATTACAGTATGTGTTTTTCCTAATTCTTTTATCAAATTTCTTATTTCTGTTATTTGTTTTGGATCAAGTCCAACAGTTGGTTCATCTAAAATTAATACTTTTGGTTCTCCTACTAATGCTCCTGCCATACTTACTCTTTGTTTATATCCTCTTGATAAATTTTTTACTAATTTGTTTTCTACTTCTTTCAATCCTGTTTGCTCTATTATTTTATTAACTCTTTCTTTTCTTCCTTTTTTCTCAACTTGTTTAATCTGTGCCATATATGTTACAAATTCTTTAACATTTAAATCTGTATATAATGGTACTCCTTCTGGCATATATCCTATATCTTTTTTTGCCTTTTTAGGTCTTTTTGATATACTATTTCCGATTTATTATAACATCTCCTTGTGTTGGCTCAATAAATCCTGTTATGATATTCATTGTTGTACTCTTTCCTGCTCCATTTGGACCTAATAACCCAACAATTTCACCTTCCTTAATAGTAAAGCTTATATCTTCTGTAGCTATTGCTTTTCCATATTTTTTTGTAATATTTTTAACTTCTATCACAAAAATTTCCTCCTTTATTTGTGTATTTTCTAACATACTACCATTTTCTTTTTTTGTTGTAAAGTAATTCACAAAAAATTTACAATATTTGTTATGATGTTTTCATATTTTTGTCTTTCATGAATATCTTTTATATAGAAAAGAGGTTTATTTTATGAATTTCATTTACCCATTTTTTATTACTTTTATAATTATATTTTTCTCTGAACTTGGAGATAAAAGTCAGCTTTTAGTTTTGTCTTTTTCTACAAAAAATAAATCGAAAAATATATTGTTTGGTGTGGCTATTGGTACTTTTTTTAGTCATGGTATTGCTATTTTATTTGGCAGTAATTTTCATATTATCTTAAATGAAAATTTCCAATTATATTTACATCTTGTGACTTACATTTCTTTTTTATTTTTTGGTTTTTTTGGGTTTTTACCTAAAAAAAATAATTGTATTGATAAAAAAAATTCTAAAGTTAATTTATTCAATCTTATTTTTAGTTTAAAATTAAATTGTATTTTTATTGTTGCTTTTTCTATTATAATAGGGGAATTTGGTGACAAAACTTTTTTAGCTTCTTTAGGAAGTGGTATTCAATATCCAGAATATAAACTCTCTTTAGTTCTTGGCTCAATTACTGGTATGGTTCTTAGTAATTTTGTTGTTATCTTTTTTGGAAAATTTTTAACCAAAAATATAAAGCAAGAAATTATAACTTTAATTTCTAACTGTATTTTTATCCTTTTTGGTCTCTTGGGTTTTACTCATATATTTTTTTTATTTTAATGCATTTAACTGTTGACATTCTCTTTTTTTCATGTTATTATATTTATTGTTATTTAGTAAATGGGTCAGTAGCTCAGTTGGATAGAGCACAAGCCTTCTAAGCTTGGGGTCAGGGGTTCGAATCCCTTCTGGCTCACCATAAAATGTAAATAGACATATCATAATTTTAATAATTATGATATGTCTACTTTTTTGCTTTTATTGTTTTTTTATATTATTTTAGAACAATATGGCAAATAAATCCAGCCACTAGCTGTTAGCCCCCAGTTACCTGATATTTTTGTTATTGTTGCTACTACTCCTTTTTTATATCCATTTGTGTAATAATCACCAAGTTTTAAATTCTGATTTCTTGCATTTATAGTTAATTGATTGTGAGTTTTTGCTAGATATTTTGTTCCAGGCCCTGTTCTTACATTCAAAACACTTGCATTGACTCTATAATTTCCTAATTTATTTGTATTTAATTTAGACTTATTACCTTTTGTTGTATAACTTAGATTGATCCAACCTAAATTTGTTCTTCCCCAACCATTTGATTCTGATATAATATTTACAAAAGTTCCATTTTTATAACTTCCAACTATTTTATAATTAATCCCTTTGCCTGAACGAATATTTAACCCACTATTTGCAATTATCTCTACTGTGTCAAAATCAATTTTTTCTACTAAATACTCAGAATAAATCCATCTATTTGTACCTATTCTTGACCAGTTATCTTGTGTTTCATATACTAATACTTTTGTTCCATCTACATATTTATCTACAACTAAATACTGTGTTCCAATTCCATTTCTTACATTAACACCTATTCCTGTATTTGTTTTTACAAATCTTGAATAACTCTCAACACTTACATTTTCCATGTCTGTATCACTATCATTATTACTACCATCATGTTTATATGCAAAAAAATTGCTTGCATTTGCATAATTTCTAAAGTTTTCTATGCTACAATATACTGTATTTCCTGAAGTAGTTACTTTTCCTCTTCTTGTGGATAATTCGAATTTTCCAGCATATAAATATGGGTCATAAATTTTAAGCATATTTCCTTCAATACCTACTATTACTATTAAATGTCCTCCATAAGTAAATAGTCCATTTTGACAACTTACTATTACATAATTATTATCTTTTACTAATTGTATTGCTGTATCTAAATTTGATGTTCTTTGAAATGGAATATCAAAATAATCTGCTGTCCATTGAAAAGCATTTAAATATGTTCCATTATCAGCACTTCTAAATCCATTTTTTACATATAAATCAGACATTTGTACTGGTGTAATTGTTCCTTTTATAGATGATACTACAATTGCTGCACTAGTCGGTCCACAACCTGAACTTCCAATTGTTTGAGATTTATTCCCTGTACTTGTATATAGTATATCTTTCCATCTATTATCAATTTGAGAATAGTAAGTTAATTCTGCTTTATTCCCTATTTCTATCTCTTTATTATTTATTTCACCTGACTCATATGCTATATTTGGAGATTGCTCCTCAAACCCTTCTATTTCTAAATTTTCTTGTTCTAATTTTTGTTCATCTATTGAAGTTCTACTTGGAATTTCTGTAGAATACATGTTTTTATTTATATCATCATTTACTATTATTTCGTTTGCATAAGTTATTTTACTTATTAAAATAACTATTAATGCTGAACTTAATAAAATACTAATTATTTTTTTATACATTTTTATACCTCCACTATATTATATGTTTGGGTATAAATTACTGTTCTTTACTATATTTATATTTTCTCTAAAAACTCATAAATACTAATATTTCTTTTTTTCAATTGTTCTATATTATTAGATTTTTCTATAATCTTAGTTGTATATTCTGAATATTTTTCTATTAATATTTTTAAATCTTTACTCGGCCATTTTTCTAAAGCTTTTTCTTTATTTTCTATCATTTTTTTATTTTTCTTTATTTTTAATATTACTTTTTTAATATTTTCTTCTTCTTGTTCCATTAGATTTAATTCTAAATTAGATAATTCTTTTACTGAATAATAATCACCATGATTAATACATGTAATTATAGATTTTAGCAAATCGATATATTCTTTATTATTTATCATATTTTTTCATTCCTTTTCTATTTACTTTCTCTTTTGTATAACTATTAGTGTTACTTTGTTATTAACTTATGATACCACATTTTACCAAGATGTTCAAGTATTTCTTTTTTATTAATTACATTTTTTGTTGCAGTCTTACTATGTTCTACATCTGTTCTTCTATTGTTATACTTATACTAACTTTTAATATGATGTGGGGGAGATAATATGGATTCAATTTCAAAATCTGATATAGATAAAATATTTGGTAAAATCTTGAGGGATTTTCGAATTAAAAATAAGCTTACTCAAGAGAAGTTAGCTGAAAAACTTGGCATTTCATTAAAATATATTTCTAGAATAGAAAATGGTAATAATGGAATAAAAACATTAACTTTAATTAATTATTGTAATATTTTAGGTATCACTCCTAATACAATTTACAAATCTTTTATTACAAATGAAAATATTATCAAAAATATAGAAATCTCTGATAAAATTGCAACTCTTTCTGATGAAAAGATAGATTTTATTATTTCTATGATAGATTTACTAAATACTAATATTAGTTAGAATTTAAAAAGAGCTAAAGTTTATATTAAAACTTTGGCTCTTTTTTCATTTATTTATTCTTTCCAAAATGCTTTATATGTTTCATATGCTGCATAAATATCATATTTACTTGTTACTTCATAAGGAGCATGCATTGATAATACTGGAACACCACAATCTATTACATCTGCACCTTTATTTGCTATAATATATGCAATTGTCCCTCCTCCTCCAATATCAACTTTTCCAAGTTCTGAAAATTGATATTGAATATCATTTTTTTCTAACATATTTCTAACCCATGCTACATATTCTGCATTTGCATCAGAAGCTCCTGCTTTTCCTCTAGCTCCTGTATATTTTACAACTGCTATTCCTTTTCCTAAAAATCCTGCATTTGCCTTATCTGAAACTGAAGCATACATCGGGTCATATGCTGCATCTACATCTGATGATAACATTTTCGAAAAACAAAACACTTTGTCTAGTAAATTTGGTCTATTTATCCCTAATTTATTTAGTATTTCTGAAATGAAGAAATCAAACATGTGTGACTCCATTCCTGTATTTCCCATACTTCCTACCTCTTCTTTATCTGATAAAATACAAATTGCTGTGTTTTTTACTTTTTCTAATTCCATCATTGCTGTTAATGAAGTATATGCACATACCCTATCATCTTGACCATATGATGCTACCATACTCTCATCAAATCCTGTACTTCTTGCTTTAAATGCTGGTACTAATTCTATTTCCGAACTTGTAAAATCTATTTCTGTAATTCCATATTTTTGATTTAATATATTTAGTATATTTAGTTTTACTTTTTCTGAAACTTTTTCATCTTTATATGGAATACTTCCTGCTAGTATATTTAAATCTTCTCCATTGATTCCATTCCCTAATTTTTTCTGCATTTGCTCTTGAGCTAAGTGTGGTAGTAAATCTGTGATTGTAAATATTGGATCATTTTCATCTTCTCCTATATTTATTTCTATCTTTTCTCCATTTGATTTTACTATAACTCCATGCATACTAAGTGGTATTGCAGTCCATTGATATTTTTTTATTCCACCATAATAATGTGTTTTTAGGTATGCAAATCCTGTGTCTTCATATAGTGGATTTGGTTTTAAGTCTAATCTTGGTGAGTCTACATGAGAACCTATAATATGCATTCCATTTTCAATTGTTTCTTCTCCTATTATTGCTAAATACATACTTTTTTCTCTGTTTACAAAGTATATTTTATCACCTGGTTTTAGATTTTCAAATTCCATTATATCTCTATATCCATTATTATTTGCAAATTTTCTTGCTTCTTTTATAAATTCTCTTTCTGTTTTTGCTACATCTAAAAAATTCATATAGTCTTTTGATAACTTAAATATTTTTTCCTTTTTATCTTCATTTATATTTAGCCACCCATTTTCTTTTTTGTGAAAAAGTTTTTCTTTTAACTCTTCTCCCATTTTTTTCCTCCTTTGTTTTTTCTTTTGGTTAGTATATCACTATATTATTTATTTTTCCAGTTTTTTGCTCTTTTATTCTTAGATATTCGAGATATTTATTTTATATTTATACTATTTTTGTATTAATTTTTGTTTTTTGACCAATTGAAAAAGTAACTTCTATATGTAAAAAGTAAGATCCATTTGTAAAAAATAAAGCATAACCTTTGTCAAGGACATTTTAAAGGAAGCTTGACTTTTTTGAAAAATTATATATAATTACTTAAAAAACACATCAAAAATAATTGCTGACAGAAGAACAATAAAAGATATTAGTAATAAATATACTGAAAAAAAGATGACATAAATCTTTTAAATATTGTAGATTTTATTTATAATAATAAAAATTTATAAAAACAGAGGAAATGATATGAAAATTAGATGTTTAAAATGTAATGATATAATTGAATCTTTAAATCGACATAATCATAGATACTGCAAATGTAAAGCATGTTCTATTGATGGTGGCAATGAATATACAAGAATTGGTGGAAACCTTGAACATATTCGTCTTGTATATGAAGATGGAAGCGAAAAACCCTGTACCTTATTATGTAATAATAAAAAATTAGAATAAAAGAATAATGGCAAAGCTGTGGTGAAGTAATGGCGAAGTTAAATATGGGTATAATAGATAAAGATATAAGTAAAATCAACAAATTGGAGGTATTTATGATTAACTATGGAGCTGGAGAATTATTAAATGGATTTATTGAATTCTTTTTATCTTCAAATGAAAAAAGTATAAATATGGGATTATCAAGTATAAAAAGAGGCATTAGAATTGATGGAATATATTATTATCCTAGTTTAATATTTTACAATATCTCATTAAAATGTATGTTAATTGTAAATATTAAAAAATCTAAAATTATTGATTATGACATTGAAAAAATGAAGAAAATATTAAATTATTATTTCTATAATGAAACATTAGGTTTTGATAATCCACCTATGGGATTAATTATATCTCCTAAAAAAACAATTTTAATAAGTTATAATAATAATAATAATGCATTCTTGTTAGAAGAAAGCAATAACAATAATAAATCATTAGTAATAAATATAAAAAATAAATACTTAAAAATGCAAAATTAGAAATGATAATATAGAGGTAGAAATGGAAATTTTAAAATTGGTAATACCAACAATAGAATATAAAGACCAAGTAATGAGTTATAGAGAAGAATTTTTTAATAATAATGAACATCATTTAAGCGGTTGTGCAGAATTAGAAAATGTTCAAACTTATGAAGAATGGATAGATTTTGAAAACAGATTATCTAAAAAATATGGTGCATTATATGTTCCATCAAGTGTTTTTTTAGCAGTTAGAGATGATAACAAAGTAGTTGGAATAATTGATATTAGACAAAAATTATCTAAACTTTTATTAAAATATGGTGGTCATATTGGATATAGTGTTCTACCTTCTGAAAGATTAAAAGGATATGCAAAACAAATGTTAAAATTAGCACTAGAGGAATGTATAAAGTTAGGGATAGATAACGTACTAATAACTTGTAATAAGAATAATACTGGTTCATACAAAACAATTATAGGAAATGGTGGAGTATTAGAAAATGAAGTAATAAATTCTATAAGTTTAGATAAACATTTAATTACACAAAGATATTGGATTAATTTAAAAAAAGATACAAACTATTAAATAAACTCCTAAGAAATTTATAGCTTACTCTATTGATGATAGAAAATATTATACAATAATAAACAATATCATCCCTTGTAATATTGGAGAAAATTGTGGTAAATACTTTATTCATACATATAGACAAAATGAAATATATTGCGATTTTTCTAATTTAGATGGAAGTAGCACTTGTAGAGAAAAAGGAGCAAGTGAGACATACAAAAAGAACTTAGAAAATATACCTGCATTATTAGAATATAGAAGAAATTATCAAAAGAAAATAATGATGGTATATAGAAATAAAGACAATAAGCAATTAAAGACAAATTTTGATAAATGGAAAAATACAGCACAAGCAAAAATAAAGTTGTTTAAACAAGATAAATTAACAGAAGATGAATTATATAAATGGATGTTAGAAAATAAATAGATTTTGAATTTTGCAACTGCAGTTGCAAAATTGGAAAAAATCAAAAATGCAGATACCATCTGCACAATTCCAAAACTGCAACCAGTGGTTGCAGAATTATAAAAATGCAGTATTAATGCAAGTTAGGAGAAACAATGGAAGATAAAAATTTGGTAAATGATGACTATAAAAAATTTATTGGAGAAATTAAAGAAAAAATAAGAAATAGTCAATATGAAGCATTAAAAGCAGTTAATACTGTTTTACTAAACTTATATTGGGGAATTGGAGAAGAAATATATAACCAACAACAAGAAAAAGGTTGGGGTAAATCAATAGTAGAAGTTTTGGCAAAAGGAATAAAAAAAGAATTTCCAGGTGTTAGAGGTTTTTCAGAAAGGAATCTTTGGAATATGAGAAACTTTTATTTAGAATACCGAGATTCAAAACTGCAACCATTAACTGCAGAAATTAGTTGGACAAAAAATATCATTATTATAGAAAAATGTAAAGATGAACTTGAAAGAGAATTTTATATAAAAATGACTAAAAAATATGGTTGGAAAAAAGATGTATTAATAAATCATATTGAAAACAAAGATTATGAAAGATATTTACTAAATCAAACAAATTTTGATAAGACACTTCCAGTAGAATATGCTAATCAAGCCAAATTTGCTGTAAAAGATGAATTTATATTTGACTTAATAGAATTAGCTGATGAACATTCAGAAAGAGAATTAGAGGAAAGTTTAATAGGTAATATAAAGTCATTCTTAACAGAAATGGGTGGAACATTTACATTTGTAGATAATCAATATCATTTGGATGTGGGTGGACAAGACTTCTATATTGATTTGCTACTATATCACAGAGAATTAAAGAGTTTAGTTGCAATAGAATTAAAAATTGGAGAATTTAAACCAGAGTTTGCAGGGAAAATGCAATTTTATTTAACAGCACTTGATAAACAAGTAAGGCTAGAACATGAAAACCCTTCTATTGGAATTATAATATGTAAAAGTAAAAATAAAACAGTTGTAGAATATGCTTTAAACAATAGCGATAAACCCATAGGAGTATCCACATATAAGATAAGTAATTCTTTACCAAAACAGTTAGAGAACTTATTACCATCTCCAGAAGAAATAAAGAAAAGATTAGAAGGATTGGAATAAAATTAATGAATACTAGAGAATAGGTAAAATATTAGGAGGAATAAAGTGAATGTTTTAGAAGTTTTAAAAGAAATATCAGAAAGTATTGCAAATAACAGTAATGAAAAAATTGCATTATATTCATTGATAATATCTGTATTGGCTCTTGTCATAACAATAATATTCAATGTAATAACTCATAAGCAATATATAAGAAGTTTAGATCCACTATTAAGTTTTAAACTTATAAAAGGCAAATATGAATTATATTTATCAATTACCAATACAGGAGGAGCAGTTGCTAAAGATATAGCAATTAATATTAAAGAAATATATAATAATGGTAATTATAATGATTTGGAATTAGATGAACTATCAAATTCATAGAGATTATAGTTCAAATTCTGATGGGGCATATATTTATTTAAAAATATTTATGGATAGAATAGAAGTTTCAAATCCTGGCGAATTATATGGGAATACTAGATTAGAAAGCTTAGGTACAGATAGTAAACTTGAAGTGAGGAATAGTACAATTATAAGATTGCTTGAAGAAATAACAAACATTGTAGAGAATAGACATACTGGAATTGCTACAATGAGAGAAGAAATGAAAAAGGCAAATTTATTGGAACCAGAATTTGAGTCTTTAAGAGGTAATTTTAAAGTTACATTTTTTAAAGAAAATAAAAATGAAGAAAAAACGACTATGAAAAACGACTATGAAAAAATACTAGAATTTTGTAAAACTCCTAGAAATATCAATGAAATAATGTCATATATGGAATTAAAGCATAAACCTAATTTTAGAAAAAATTATTTAATACCATTATTAAATCAAAACAAACTAGAAATGACAATACCAGAGCAACCTAGAAATAAAAATCAGAAGTATATAATCAAAAAATAGAATGGAAAAATCAAAATATGAAAATAAAATGTTTAAAATGTAATGATATAATTGAATCTTTTAGTACACATGATTATAAGAATTGTAAATGTGATGCTTGTTCTATTGATGGTGGAAATGACTATACAAGAATTGGTGGAGATACTCAATATATTAATTTTATAGATAAAGATGGAACCCAGAAGTCGTTTCAAAATAATATTGAGATGTGGGATTTATTAGATGATAAAGGGCATAAAACAGGCAGAACAATAGAAAGAGGGAAATTACCTGAAGGTTTTGCACACTTAGGTGCAGATATATGGATTATAAATTCAAAAAATGAGATATTAATACAAAAGAGATCTATCAATAAAAGACATTCTCCTAATGTATGGGCTATGACTGGTGGATCTGTTATTGCAGGAGAAACAAGTGAAGACACAATTGTGAGAGAAGTAATGGAAGAATTAGGAATAGAAATTAAAAAAGAAAATTTTAACTTTATAAAACAGTATAAGGTAAAACATAGAGAAACTTCGCCAGTATTTTTAGATACATATTTAATAAAACAAGATATTGATATAAATGATATTAGAATACAAGAAGATGAGTTAAGCGAAGTGAAATGGGCAACTTGGGAAGAATGTGAAGAACTATATAATAATGGACAATTTATGCATTTTAGGTGGGAAGCAGTAAAAGATTTACTAAAATAGTGATGAGAGGAGTATATATAATGAAATTAAGTTATGAGTATTCAAACGAATGGTTAAATAAATTAAAAAACTATTGGTGGAGTAAAGATATAGAAAATGCTACAAATTTATTTAAACAAACTACATTTTATCAAGAAACACCATTTATGAAACCATATACAACTTTTGACGAGATTACACAAGAATGGCAACATATAAGAAATCAAGATATAAAGAGTATAGATTTTAAGATATTAACAATAGATAATTACACATTAATTGTAGAATGGAAATTTGAAAGAGATACAACAACATTTAATGGTATTTATGAAATAAAGTTTAATGAAAATTTAGATTGTATTTATTTTAAAAGCTGGGAGATGGAGAAATGAGTAGTTCACTAAATATTAGACTAGCAATTATAAATGATTTAGACAATATAAACGCACTATTTAAAGAAGTAGTTGCAGATGTTCATAATGTTTAAAAAATAGATATGTGGAATACTGAATACCCTTTTTGTGAGTTTGAAGGTAATATTAAAAATAAGGAAATGTATGTTATTGAGAATAAAAATAATATAATTGGTAGCTTTGCATTAACTGAATTTGATGACCCAGAATATCATGTTATAAATTGGACATCTAACAATGAAAAATGGTTTTATATAAATAGATTAGTGATACTTCCATCTGAACAAGGAAAAGGATATGTAAAAGAAGCAATGCAATTTATTTGTGATTATGCTATTAAAAATAATTATGAAGTAATAAGGTTGACAGTACATAAAGATAATAAATATGCTATTGGGCTATACGAAAAATTTGGATTTATAAAGATACAAAATAGTTATTGGGTTATTGAAGATAAAGTTTTCATAGGATTTGAAAAGAGATTAGATATTAAAGTATAATATAGAGTAATAAGAGGATATTTATGGAAGCAAAAAAAGAAAAGAAGAAAATTAATATAAATAGAAAAATACAGGGATTATTTGATAAGATTAAAAGATTTATAAGATGGCATAAAAATAACTATAGTATAAAATATGAACATATATGTACTCCGTTAATGTATGACATAATGGATGCGTTTCTATTATGTTTTATACTTATATTTGTTTTTTTTATGCTAATTTCAGTTGGAATTATAGACATTAATCTACTTTCAGGTTCTGTTTCTGATATAGTAAAATTAAATGAAATTACATATAATGATCTTCATAAAGATTTAGTGATTTTACAAATAAGTATTACATTTTTAACAACCGCTGTTTTATCATTAGTGGCAAATGTTGAAAATAAATATGTTTTAGGTGAACGAATTGTAGATATGGTGTTTAAATCTAAAAGTGTTTCTTTTAACATAATATTTATAATTGTATATATAATAATGTTCATAAATGTTGGTTTTATGCTAACACAAAGCAATGCTAATATTTTAATTATCCTATTTATACTATCTATGTTATTACTCATTTATACGATTAACTCTATTGGAAAAACTTTAATTACCACGAAAAAGATGCATCAAATACTTGTGCAAAAATATTATTTAGAACATTTAAAAATAATAGATCCTAAAAATACACACAAAAGATATAGTTCAAAGTTATTAAATAATTTTAAAATTAAAGTTGAGAATGGTATAAAGACAGGAGATAGTCAATATGCACATAGTCTTCATATCTATATTTATTTACTAAATAAAACATTGTTTAATTTTCCTAAGTATATTGAAGAATACCATCTTGATATAAGTATGCAAAAAGATTTTGTAATTGATATATTAGACTTTACAAAAGAACTGATAAAAGTCAATAAAATTGATGAAGCAATATCATTATATAGTAGTTTGCTTGATACTATTAATTATCATAATATATATGTTGCAAGTTACAGTATTTCAGATATATTCGAACAATTTATTAGACAAATTGATAAGCTCGAGGAAGTAAGTGAATCAAAAGAATATCTATGTAGATTGGGATCTTTATTAAGCTACTATAATAGACAAGTTCATTTTGCATATACTAATGATTTTAATTATACTAGGATTTATAAAATAAGAGAATATAATCATTATACAAAGAACTCTGTGGCTATATATGAGAAGATTTATAATAGAGTGTATGCTAATAATAAAATGACTGAAGCCACAAAATTGGAATGCTATATAGAATTATACGAAATATTTAGGATGTCAAGTTTGAGTTCAAAGCAAATATTTAATGATATTACATCATATAGCCATAAACATTTATTTTGCGAGAATAAAATTTTTAGTTCATTAATATTAGGTTTACCAAGTGCTTTTTTGTTTCTTAGAATGTTTGTTAACAAGGATGAACAATGCTTAAAGCTATTTTTAACAATGAACTTAGATGATAATGAAATTAATTATGCAATACATATATGTTTATTATGTTTGCTTAATTTGAAGAATAATAATCAAAACAGAAACATTTATAATAGTTATAGAGGCATAGACTATTCCTTTGTAAAAGATTTCATGTCAAAAAATATCGATATTATAACTGAAAGTGAAAGTTTTCTGAATACCTTTCAAGAACAATATGAATATATATTAAAGAATAATTTTAGAAATGATAAAATTCTATCTTCATTACCATATTGTGATGCCTATATATCAGAATTTTCAGAAGAGATAATAAATTGTTACTTTAAGTATATAAATTACAAGTTATCTCCAGATACTAAAATGGAATTTAATATATCTGAAAGTAAATATAATAAAATAAAAAATATATTAGATGAGATATTTTCATAAGTATCTCATCTAGCATGTCCATCTTTCTTTTTCTCTTTAACAACTTTATTTTGTATATTCATTTCTGATATAGCTTCTTTTATCTTTAAACTTCGTTTATAGATATTTTTACACATTTTAATATCTATATCTATCTTTCTGATTTCAACTCCTAATCTTTGAATTTCAAGCAAAATACTCTCTCTTTTATCTTCAACTGTAGTCCTGTGATATTTCCTCCACAAATTTTCTCTTGTACTTTTCAATTCATTTAATTTCATACTAGATTCATCTTTAAATTTATTAAGTATATCTAAAGTATATATATTATTTTTAGCTAAAAATCTATTCTCAGTTGATATTTCATCCATCTTTTTAACTTCTTTTTTCATAAATTCAGATAACTTTGGTGGATATTTATTAGGTGGAGTTATCTTTAATAAATAACGATAATACCAATATAATGCTATCAAACCTCTAGGTTTCTTTTTAGTTCTAATATTATATTTATATTTAGATTTATATCTACCAATTAAACTACAAACCTCTGGAAATGGTATTCTTACTGCTCTTGTGTTTTGTACTCTTGAAATAATCATATCTCTTGAGTAGTCTTTTCCAAATGTTCTTACAATACGAATATTTCTTTTGTATGGCTCTTTTCTTAAACTTAATATTTCATTTCTGTAAGTAAGAATATATCCCATCTTTTCTAATATTCTTTCAAAATCTTTATAAGAATAAGCCTGTCCAATTGCAAAACATATGTCTTCACGAACTGTATTTGTATAAAAATCGTTTCTTTCAAACCTTTTATTACAATTCTTATAAAAATCTTTTTCTTCTACTATATTTAGTCCATGTTCACTACAAATATCATCAGAAGTTTTTCTAATTAAAGCATAACTTTTTTTACTATCATAATATTTCTTACCATCTATAAAAGAAACTGAATTTATAACAAAATGATTGTGAATATTTTTAGTATTCAAATGTGTTGTAACAATAACTTGAAATCTATCTCCCCATATTTCTTCAGCAAGTTTTATCCCAATTTCATGTGCTTCATCTGAGGTTACTTCATATCCACTAAAAGATTGATAAGCATGGTATCCTAATATTCCATTATTTTTACTGAATTGTTGCTTTACTATATTCATTTCTTTATGTGCTATATCTGTCATACAGTTTATTCCAGTAACATATTTTTGGTTATCAGTCTTTTTTTCATTTGTTGCATAATCTATAACATGATCAAATCTATTTTTTATTTTCCATATTTTTGTTGTAGCCATCTTTAATCCTTTTTAATAGGAGATAAATACATTTCTTGAATTTCTATTATAAATTCTGCCACTTTTTTTGCTATTTGATTCATGTTAGTTGAAAGTCCTCTTAAATCTCTTAATATATAATAAAAGTTTTCATCTGGTTTTTCTTTTACCTTATATCCTTTAATATAACTTCTTATAAAATCTGATTCAGATAAACCTGTCTTAACACATTTTTCTTTTAATAAATTATCTTCTTCATTTAGTCAATATTGTTTTTTGATACTTCTATTTATCATTTCATTTTACCTACCCATTCCAAACATTGATATTTAGTACAAAATTGCTTTATAGAAATTTACAGAAATTCTTTTTAAATTTTGTAGAAAACTTTTGTTGAAGAAAATGTGCATATTTTATAACATTTTTAAGAACGCAAAAAAATTATGCTATTTCTCATTTTTATTGAAAAATAGCATAATTTATAACTTTTGAATTTTCATAAATTCTCTTGAATGCCCTTCAAAAAGGGCTAAAATTGGTCGAGGTGACAAATTATAATTAACCCATAAAGTCCTTATATTTAGGCTGTTTAACATATCTTATTTAATTCTAGAGCCAACTTCTAGAAACATTATTTTGTTCTTTCAGCTTTTAAATAATCTATATATTTTTGCTTTTCTTTTTTCTGATAATAATTGTATATATCTCCATAAGTATCAATAGTTGTTTGGATTTTATCGTGTCCCATTAAAGTTTGTAATACTGGTAGAGAAATACCTGCCTCTATGCACCTTGTTGCAAATGAATGCCTTAAACAATGAGTATTAAGATCTTTCTTTATAATCTCTGCTTTATCACAAATTCTTTTAAATACAGAATTAACTGAATTTGTTTTAATTAAACTACCATTATCTTGTGGAAATAATAAATTTTTCTTATTATTCTTATTATCTTTTGCTTGCTCTACTGCATCTTTAATATGCTCATAGTAAAATTCATTTATTTCTACTGTTCTTGTACCATCTTTTGTACTTGAAGAACTAGAATGATGAATTACAATAGTTCCATCTTTTTCTTTTGTAAGAATCTTGTATATTCTTATTTGATTACTATCAAGGTCTACATCACTAATATCTAATGCCAAAGCCTCTCCTACTCTTATTCCTGTATGGAGAAGTAACCAAAATATATTGGAATATGTTACATCCTTGTTTTCTATATATTGTTCAAACTTTTGTTGTTCCTTAAATGTTAATGCTTGTACTTTTTTATCTGGTTTCTTACTTCTAGGTCTTTCAATAGGATTAACTCCTGTAAAGTAATTTCTAGTAATATACATATTATCAATAGCATATTCAAAAATTCTTCTTAGCATAGAATAGTCTTTTTTAATAAGAGAATTAGATTTTATTCGTTCTTCTTCTAAAAACTTTTCTATTTGTTCTTTAGTAACTTTGTCTATTGGTATATTTGCAAATGAATTAGCTTTAATTCTATTTAAAGTACACATATTAGTATTGTAGGCATTGCCACCAATCTTTCCTTTTCTATACTTATTATCTTCTAATTCTTGACCCATAACTGATATTGTTTTTTCTGTTTTGTTTAGATTAATAGGCATACCATTTTCTTTTACATACAATTTGAATTTATATAATTCTTCTAATGCTTGTTCTTCTGTATCTGCAGTAAATGTCTTTTTAATAGGTTTCTTTGTTTCTGGATCTTTACCTATTGTAAGTGTAGCTTTAGATTGTACTGTAATATAAAACTTATCACAATGTTCTATATCACTACACTTTTTACATTTATCACAACTATTACAGTTTTTTCTATTATTGCAAATATTCTTTTCTTTACATCTCTTACAAGTTGGACACATAGGCAATGAATTTGCTTTTTTCTTTGTTTTATTAATATATGTGCCGACAAGTAATTCCTTTAGTTTGTTTCATACTTCCCTCCAAATTCTAATTTTTTTTCAGGAAATACCTTGTTATTTCAATAAATTTTGTATATAATTGTATTACAAATTAATTAAGCAGGTATTCCCTGTTTAGGTTAGAAGATTTAATTGTCGCAAAATTAAGTCTTCTTTTTTTATTCTGCCGTCATTCTCTTTTGGCTTAAATACTTATCTAGGCAATCTGCTTTTACCCAAAACTTTCTGCCTATTTTAATACTTGGAAAATCTTCTGAATGAAATAGTTTTAAACATTTCTGTTTACCTATTCTTAATAACTTACACACATCATCTGTTGAGTAAAGCATTATCTGTAATTCTCTTGTATCCTGCATAAATACCCCTCCTTTCTAATTTTACTCTTTAAAATCTTACAAAACTATCAAATATTTTTGAGAATTTGTTAGTAATTTTATAAAAACACTTGATATTGTTACGAATATATTCTATAATGATATTGAGAACTTGTCAAGACAATTTGAAAATATTTTTAATATTTTTTACATAAATAAAATTTGGAGGAATCAAAAATGAGAGAATTACCTCAAAGTACATTTTTTGAAGACTTTTATCTTTGGTTTAATATTGAAGAAAAAGAACAGTATTATGCTACACCTTTATATTTATATAGCACAATAAGAAAAGATGATTATGATGATAAAAAAATGTATATAACACTAGAAAAAGATATAAGAGATGTAAAGCCAAGTAAAAAGACAGAAGTTTTAAAACACCCTGCTGGAATATATATTCATTATGCAGAAAGCATTGGGTTATTGTTGATTAGATTATTAAATGCTGATTTTTCAAACTTTGAAATGGCATATAACACTTTCTTTTTTGCTTATGGCTTTGAATTAATAAAAGAATACAATGATTTTGTAACATTAGAAAATAGATATAATACAGAAATAGAATTTCTACAAATGTTAGAGAAAATCTATAATTATAGTTTAGATAAATTACTAGAAATACAAGATAATTATAGAAAATGTGTAGATTTTGTATATAACTTAAATGGAAGTAAGCAATTAGAAAATTATAAAGCAAATTCAAAATTTGTTGCATATATAGTAGAAAGTAATGATATGTATACATATTCAAAAAACATTGAAGTAATATTGGATAATTATATAACAAAACATCATAAATACCATAATGAAGGTTTAAGAAATCTAGCAGATAGAGTAGAAAATAATGATACAAGTTTAGAGCTAAATAATGTTTATACAACTCCATATTTAAGTAATATGTGTTTTGTAATATTAGAGAAACTTGTAAAACTAGAAAACTTGCCAATTAAAACTTGTCAAAATTGTGGCAAATACTTTATTCCTACATACAGGCAAAATGAAATATATTGCGATTTTCCTAATTTAGATGGAAGTAGCACTTGTAGAGAAAAAGGAGCAAGTGAAACATATAAAAAGAATTTAGAAAACATACCTGCATTATTAGAATATAGAAGAAATTATCAAAAGAAAATAATGATGGTATATAGAAATAAAGATAATAAGCAATTAAAAAAGGATTTTGACAAATGGAAAAATACAGCACAAGCCCAAATAAAATTGTTTAAACAAGATAAATTAACAGAAGATGAATTATATAAATGGATGTTAGAAAATAAATAAATTTTGAATTTTCCTAATTGTGTTGGAAAAATCAAAAGACTCTAATGTAGTAAGCTTTGGTATAGGATACCGCTTACATTCTAAAACGAGAAAACAAGTTATGTTACTAAAAGTTCACTATTTTTTAGCAATATAACTTGTTTTCTTTAATATCAATGCAAATATCGTATAAATACTTTTCTAAATCAGCATTATATTCATTTTTTACTATAAAATCTATTTGGTTTTCTACTTTTTTAAATTGATGTTCTATTGCCATATAACGAATATCAGGAATTTCTTCTTTGGTTATTCCTTCATAACTCATACGTTCCATAAGCATTGACTTTCTTTTATCTATATTAGATTTTACTAAAATTCGGAAATCTGCACTTTTCCAATGACTTATTTGAGGTGCGGCATGCCATTCAAAAATCACAAACTTTGGTTCTTGTTGGGCATTATAAATCACTTTTTGATTAAAAAGAAACCTGTTACTTTTATCAAAACAAATTAATGTCTCTAATAATTCGTTAAATTGTTCATCAACATAGTCTTCTGTTAATTCAACGAGTGCTTGTTCATTTCTTATTGTAGTGTGGTCACGAAAATAATGTGAAAACCATGCTTGACCATCATTTCCAGGATATTCTCCAAACTTAGATTGAGTTTTTTCTGGAAAACGACCAACATAGTCAAACATAATCTCATCGCCATGTATTGCAGGACAATCTAAAATATTAGCCATTGTATTAGCTACAGTCGTCTTTCCTGCACCACTATGCCCAGTTATAATTATAATAGATATTTTATTCTTTTTCATAACATTCATTATACTAAAAAAATCAGAAAAATACAATATTTGACAAAAATAAATGAAAATGATATATTTTAGATAGGATGGTGAATATGGAAGAATTTAGAAATATTAAGATTGAAAATGAAGCAGATAAAATAAATAAATTACAAGGACATACTTTCTTGAATGTTGCTATACAAATAATAACAGAGATTATTGCAGAATTTACTATAAGTCATAATGATAAATCTGCATTGCAAGAATTAATCTTTGTACGAGATGAAATATATAAAAGTAATAAAAAATATATTAATATGATATTAGATAAGCAAAGGAGAGAAAAATGGATAAAGACACTTTAGAAAAACTTTGCGAAAAACACAAATTAACACCAGAACAGCATAAAGAATGTTTACAAAGAATTATTGAAACAACTTTTTATGGTAAAACACCTGTTGAAAATCCAGTATTAAAAATTATTATGGGTCAAACAGGGGCTGGTAAGAATAGTTTAACTGAACTTGCGATGAGGACAAATCCAAATGCTGTTCTTGTTGCTGGTGATAATTGTAAACCTTTCAGACATGATGCTGAAGAACTAGCACGAAAGTATCCTACCGATTTTAATGCAATAACAAGATATGATTCGCATCTACATATGTTTGAAGTTTTTGAACAAGTTCGCAATAATAATTATAATGCAATAGTGGAAAAAGCACCTTCAGTTAGTTTTAAAAACTTTTGGGGTGGATACACTGTACCTGAGAATTATCAAATAGAATATGACCTTCTAGCAGTTAGTGAGTTAAATAGTGTTTTATCTACAAGAGAACGATATGAACAGCAAATTATATTTGGTGCTAAATCTCCTAAGTTGACAGAGATTGAAAGGCATGATGATTCTTTTGTTGCTCTTAAACAAGCAATAGATGAATTAGATGATAATACTATAAATGTTTATATTCGTGGAAATAGTAATGATAGAATTCCAATACAAGTTTATCCAAATACACAATTTCAAAGCGCTAAAGAATGTATGAAGTTATTATCGTAATATAGATAATAAAAGAACATTAAGGGAATTTCCAGAAAGATATAAATTATTAAGAACACAAATGTTGCATCGTAATGCACCAAAAGAGCAATTCGAACAAATTGTACAAATATATAAACGTTATGAACAAATGCTCTCTTTATACCATGATAAAGATGTAGAGAGATAGAAGAAAGGGGAAAGAATGGAACTTATTGTTTTGGGAACTGGAAATGGAGGCGATCCATTATGTTATAACACTTGTTTTTGCCTTAAAAATAATTCACAACATTTTCTTGTTGATGGAGGAGGAGGAAATCAAATACTTTTGCAATTAAAAGATGCAAAGATAAATATATATGATATTCATAATATCTTTATAAGTCATAATCATCCTGATCATATATTAGGTATTATTTGGGTACTTAAAAGAATATGTGGTGGAATGCGTAAGGGTAAATATGATGGAAATTGTTATATATATGCAAGCGATGAAACTATTCATGCAATAAGAACAATGCGCGATTTGTTATTTGATAAAAAAAACATTATAGACAGAGTAAAATTCATTGAAGTTACAGATAATGAAGAACAAAAAATTTGTGATATGGATATTAAATTTTTTGATATAAAAGCAACAAAAGCTAAGCAATTTGGTTTTAGTATGAATAACAATTTTTTAGTATTTACAGGGGATGAACCTTTGGTAAAAGAAAACTTTTCTAAATTTAAAGACTGTAAGTGGTTATTACATAATACATTTTGTCTTGAAAGTGATAGAGAAAAGTTTAACCCACATAAAATGTCTCATAGCACAGTAAAAGATTCTTGTGATGTTGCTAATGAAATAGGTGCAAAAAACATAATAATGTGGCATACGGAAATGAAATCTCTAGAAACAAGAAAACAAAATTATACTAATGAAGCAAAACATTTTTTTGATGGTAATATATATGTTCCTGATGATTTAGAAATTATTGAATTATAATTTTCTATGTATACCTACATAATAAAGGTACTTACTAATTGATTTTAGTAGGTACTATTTTTTATTGGGTACATATTCAATTATATCTGTAATTCCACAATCTAGATAATCACATAATCTTGCAGTAACAAAAATATCAAATCTTACTAATTCGCCAGTCATTATTCTTTTTAATACTTTAAAGTCTGTATTGGTATCTTTCATTATCTTATTAATGCTAATTTTTTTATCCTTCAGTAAATCTTCTAGTTTAAAAAGATAATATCCATTTTCTACTTTTAATTTTTTCATACTAACACCTATATCTTTCAATGAAATTATATAAGTTTAATATGCCACTTGACTATTGGTTATATAGCCAGTATAATCATATTAAGATATTACAAAAGAGGTAGGGTAATGGAAGAACTAAAGAAAAGTACATATATTCCAAGATATGTAGCAGATGAAATAATAGAGTATATAGAATTAACAGAGCAAGGATATTCTAAATGTATGAAATGGGAAAATATCAGAGCCTTATTACGATTAGCTATTGTTAATAATAGAATTACAAGAACGCAAGCTGATAATATAGAAAAAACATATTGTAGAGAAAAATAATTCCCTACAATATGGTTTTTATCTTTCTAAATCATATTCATCTTCTTTTGGGTGTGATTTCTCAGTATCATATTGTCTATTATTAGGATTAATACTTATATTGGTTTCTTTATAGAAATCCCTCATTAGTTGTTCTTCAGAAGATACAGAGAATTTATCACATATCCATACTATAAAATGCCCAACTGCAAATTTAAGTTTATCAATAGTTTTTTTAAGAAACTTATTTTCTTTTTCTAGTTTATTAATTTTGCTATTATATTTATTTTCTAATCTATATGTTTCATACTTTAAATCTTTTTCTAAAACATTACATTTGCTACTTAATTCTTTATTTTCAGCAAGTATAGAATGCTTTTCATTTTCATATTTTTTTGCTTTATCAATAAGTTTAGTTTGTTTAGATAATTCTTTGTGTAGAGATACATTATCTTTATATAAACTTTTTATTAGCTCATCTTTAGGCTTTATAATTTGTTCCTCTATTTTTTCATACTTGTTAATTATAGTCTTTTTAAAATCTTTTATATCTGGAACATCTGGTAAATCTAGTTTAATACTTTCCATTAGTTTTTTTGTATTATCATAGTTTGTAATTTCTTTATAATCCTGTATTTTATAATGCTTTCTATTTGTTTCTTCTACTGATTTCCCTCTTTCTAAGTCAAAACCTCTTGAAGTAATATGTGCATGAAATTTATCTTGTAAATCCCTATAACTATCTCTACCTTTCCAAAAATCTCTGCAAGACAGTTTATTTATTAGATTACCTTGTTTATCAGTTGTTTTAATTACTGGAGCATATAATAAGTGCAAATGTGGACTATCTTCATCTAAATGTACTACTGCAGATATAATATTTTGTTCTCCTAAGTTTTTATAATTACATATAAATTTGTAGCTTTCTTCAAAATATCTCTTTGTTTCTTCTGCTCCAATTTTATCAAAAAATGCTTGATCTGATGTAATTATCATTTCACACATAATAATACTATTACTCCTTATTTGCCCTTGTATATTGTGTTCTTCTTTTATTCTATCAAATTCCTTTATATAACTTAATTCATTTTGTTTAATATAATAATTTAGTTCTGTTTTACTTGAATCAATATTCTTATTTGAGTGATTCTTCGTTTTCCTTTCATTATGGGTATATGCTCCTATGGATTTTGCCCTAGTTAATTTTTCGTTTCTGATAATGGCATAGCTCATTATTTTACGAAGTGCCTTTCTTCAATTCTAGGAGATAAGTTTACTTGTCTAACACACTAGACAAGTTTTTTTCAAAACTTATCGTGTGGCAGGAGTTCCTGCACCCTTTCCTAAAAATACACTTGGTATATTTTTAGGCTTAATAAAACAGCCAAGCTATTTTATTAAGTGAAGTTGCAATCTAAAGCAATTTTTTGCAACTTCATTTAGGGCAATTCCTTATGAAGAAATAAGAGCATTTTCCATAGAGAAGTTTGCATATAGACTATCAAGGTCTATTCCATAATGATTATTATTCTGTTTTTCTTTGAGTATAATATTGTTATTCCCTAAATTATTATATAAACAAATCATTAAGTAGTTAGTTATATTTTTTATATTGCTAGTAGTATTTTTTATTTCTACTAGCTGAAGTAAATTATCTTTTGTAATGACTTTTAATTTAGATAATATTTTTAAATGATTTACTGTAACTGCTCCAACTTTTAAAGTAGGAATATTATATAGATTATCTATGACATCTTCTAAAATAGATTTATCATCATTACTAAACTCATTTAATTTACATTTTTCTTTTATAGTATTTAAAGTGATTTCTTCTTCTTCACTTTGAGGATTGATAGACTCAGTATTGATTATATTAGGTTTGATATTATTAGTATTGATTGCAGGTAAAATCTCCCCATCAAGAGTTGTAGTATTTACCGTTCCAGATGCGTAAATATTCCCATTCTGGACTGGTAGATTTTCCTTATCTGGAATAGACTGTAATTCTTCGTGTTGTATTTTTCCTACAAATATAAGATTAGGTTTTCCTAACCCTTGCCTTTTTTCTTCAATTAAGTTTGTTTCTATTAATTGTTTAAATGCTTTAGTTACTGTTTTTGGAGATAGGTTTAGCTTTTCTCCAACTTCTTCTCTAGTAAATATTAAATACACATTATTATCTTTATCTTGCCAATGTTTTATTTGTGATAATGATAATCTATCTAGTAAAAAACTATATAATATTTTACTATCTGAATTTAAATTATCTTTATATAATGGATTGACAAATAATTCTTGTGGTATTTGATAATATCTATGATTTAATACTTCATTACTTTTATAATATTCAATTTCTTTCATAGCTTGTCCTTTCTAGCAAAAGAACCCTATAAATCTTTCTAGAACTTTTCTAGAACTAAACTTTTTAAGATATGAAATTCTAGAACTACAATTCTAGAACTTTTTTATCAGTTTTAAGGGAATTTTATAAAACTCCATAGAAAAAGAGTATCAACCAAACTCTACTGGTTAATACTCTTTGACACTTTTATAGTTTTCTGCAATTCTATGAAAATTGCTTAAAATTGGTCGAGGCGACAGGGATCGAACCTGCGACCTCATGGTCCCAAACCACGCGCGCTACCAACTGCGCTACACCTCGATTTATACATTCTATTCTTTAAATGCTTATATATGATAACATATTATTTTATTTTTTGCAATAATTTTTGATATTTTTTATTATTTTCCTTGAAAATTTAATCCATTACATGTATAATATTTAAGTATGCAACTGTAGCTCAGTTGGATAGAGTGTTCGGCTACGAACCGGAAGGTCGGGGGTTCGAACCCCTCCAGTTGCACCAAAGTTTTCAATTTTATTTGAAAACTTTTCTTTTTTATCAAAATATACTTAAAAAAATATAATAAGAATACAATATGGATTTCAACCCCATATTGTATTCTTTTTTAATATTTATAAAAATAATTATATTTTAATATATCTAATCTCTATATAATTTCAGGATTATCTTCTAAAATCCTATCTACAATATTACTTTTTAAATTAAATGAATTTACATATCCTCCTAAAGATTTAGCTTTTTCATTAAGAGTTGATGCTTCCTCATTAATATATATTTTTGATTTTCCTTTACCATTTTTAGCTTCTTGAATTAGATTAGAAACTGAAGAATTACCATCAAATGCCAATACAATTGAATTTCTACGCTCAAATATCTCATAATTAAAACTTTTGTAAATACCAAGTTCTTGACTTTCTGTTGAAATTATAACTCCATCTAACTTATCATCTAGTAACCTATTCTTTTCTTCCTCTGATATCATCTTAGGAATAATTGCATTTATTTCAAATTTTTTATTAATCTTACTACTAATATCAATAATTTCTTTTTCATAACCTTCCATTTTATGGCCAATCACAAAATATGCTTTTTCAGGATTTATTTGTTTTAGTAAATTTTTTAATATTTTTCTTCCTTCTTTAGTAACCTTTGTTGCCCTTCCCTTACTATTAAAACTTCCTCCTGCAACAATTATTGGCATTTTATTTATTGGCATTTTTCTAATCTTATGGTTTAATTCTTTTTCTGACTCAATAGTATTTATAATTCTCATTGGAACATTATTATTTTTACTTTTTTCATGATTTTCCTCTTGCATTTTACTTAGTATTTGAATAATATTTTTTCCATTTATTAATTTATCAAATAATTCCTTTTTTCTTTCAAATGCCATTTTTGATTGTTTTATAATTTCCTCTTCTACTTCTCTCATTGCTTCAAACTCTTTATTTGTTAATCCAAGTAAATTTTGAAGAGCTAACTGCTCATCTATTGTATCAACACCATAAAATCCACATCCATCTGTACCTTGTACACATCTAACACCTTCTTTTAAATATCTTTTTAAAGGATGCTTATCTAAATTATTTAAATTGTTTAATCTTATATTAGAAGTTAATTGAAATTCTAATACTACATTTGTATTTACCATTTCTTTTATTAATTTTTTTCCTTCTTTAGAATCTAAATCAGCAGTATATAAACCATGTCCTAACCTTACTTTTGGCATTTTTTGACCTGGCTTTAATGATTTTTTTACACATTCTATTGATTTTTCTATATTATCTTTAAAACTATCATTTTCTCCTGCATGAATTCTAATTGTGAAGTCATTATCTACATCTGCCACATATTCCACTAATTCTGAAATAGCAGGACTTAGCTCTGATACATCATTAATCTCCTCACCTATAAAATCACTACCTACAACATATGGGCTTTTTGCAACTACTTTTAGAACATCTAAATTTTCCCTTAAATAATTACTACTTGTTTTTTGATCTTTTATTATTGTAAGTGGAATTCTTCTTAGTGCTGCTAAAAACCTTATTTGTACTCCTGTTTCTTTTTCTATTTTTGGCATTATATCATGAAGCTCTTCTATTAATTCTATTGCACGGCCATCTGGTTGTACTAAATCTGTATCTGCTATTTCCACATAATTAATTCCTTGCTTTTTATATTCTCTTGCTATCCACAAAAATTTATCTTGTCTTAATTTTATATTTTTATATTCTTCATTATCATTATCTTCTAGCATTACTTTTAGCATCTCTTTTATATCATCTTCAGGTATTTTATTAATTTTTTCCATATTTAAATCAATTTTTTTATCATGCACTTTTCCTTTACAAAATACATAACGATAAATATATAGTTTTTCTAAATTTGTAAATACAGCCTGACCATCTTTTAATATTACTAAACTTGTTCTTATTTTTGATAAATTATATTCTGCATTACCCAAATTATTTAAAATAAAATCTGCAAAATTAATAAAAGTATTATCATCAATTCTTCTTGTTAAATATTTACCTTTTAATTCTGAATTTTCAAATTCTTTTTCCACTATTTCTCTTTGTTTATATATTTTTTCCTCTTGAGTTTTTGTCATTTTTAAATTTAATTTTTTTATATAATATAAAGGGTATCTTAGTTGATGCTTTATACCTAGTGCAATTAAAACATCAGGTGATAAATTGGCATTCATATGTGTATGTAAATCTGTTCTAAATTTTGATTTTTTTAAAATATATGATTTAACAATTGTTTTTTCTATTGATAAATTATAATTTTTAGTTTGTGACATTAATGTTTTTGCAATTGCTGGAATTTTTGCTTTTATTTCAGATATTCCATCTTCATAGATATTAGCAATTTTTATTCCACCTAATCTTAAAATATATACAATTTCATTATCTCCATTAATACTTGCTGGAATTGTTCCAGTGATAACTTTCATATCATTTTCATTTTTTGTGATTTTCATTTTACAAATCTTAGCTAAATTTGTTATTAAATTTCCTGTATTATGATTTGGTGTTTCAATTAAAAATATAACTTCTTCACTATTTTTTCTATATATATTAACAATAATATCTTTCTCTTTATCTAAATAAAATTTACTTAAACTTGCTTTTTCCATTTTCTTTTCTCCATTTCTTATTATTTACTTTAAAAACCTTTTATCCTATATCTTAACATAAATCTAGTTCATTTTCAATAGTTATGTTAATCTTTTTATTTATATATATTTACTATTTTTATTCCATACTTAATCATATTATTCTTTTTTCTTCATATATTTGTGTATGGAGGTGCTTTTTTTGTTTATCAAAACCTTTAAATTTAATAAAAAACTGATTATTATTTCCCTTATTATATTTATTTTATCTTGTAGTTTGATTATATTTTATTCTTTAGCTAATGAAGCAACAGAATCTTATATAGAAGAAAAAGAATTCATCAAATGGGTTGATTTTAATGTTACCTCTGAAGTTTTAAACTTAACTGCAAAACTTGATATTGACTCACATAATAATAATGAAAAAATTAAATATAACTGGATTGAATTAATTTCTTATTTAGCTTGCCATAATGGTGGAAATTTTAAAAATTTCAAACAAAAAGATTTAGATAATTTAATTACAAAAATACAAAATGGTGAAACAATAGAAGATTTAACTAAAAATTTAAAATTTTATGATTACTATTATGAGAGCTATTTTGCTGTTCTTAGTAATTTTATTGGAAATTATTCTATAGAAGCAGAGCAAAAAGATGGTACAAAAAAATGGCAAGAACAATATGGATTAAAAGCTTTCCTTCCTATTGCTAAAAATTATAGTTTTACTCATTATGATGATTTTGGTAATTCCAGATCTTATGGTTTCAAAAGAACTCATCTTGGAAATGATTTAATGCGGAAGTATTGGAACACCCATTATTGCTGTTGAATCTGGAGTTATTGAACATCTTGGTTGGAATCAATATGGTGGTTGGAGAGTTGGGATCAGAAGTTTTGATTCAAAAAGATATTATTACTATGCTCATCTTAGAAAAAATCACCCATATGCTGAAGGTTTGGAAGAAGGCATGGCAGTTAAAGCAGGTGATGTTATTGGATATCTTGGTATGACTGGATATAGTATTGAAGAAAATGTAAATAATATAAATGTTCCTCATTTACATTTTGGTCTTGAATTAATTTTTGATGAATCACAAGTAGATAGCCCTAATGAAATTTGGATTGATGTATATCAAATTATTGAATTCTTGAAAAAAAATCGCTCTGAAGTTTATATATCAAATGAAGAAACTAGAGATTATAGTAGAAAATATGATTTTTTAGATGAATCTTTTATAGAATAACTTGAATTTAAATACATGTAAAAACACCAAGAAAATTCAAAATTTTGGTGTTTTATTTTTAATTTATTTTATTAGAAATTCTTGAACCACCACTATTTCAATGCATCTAGATATTATAATTAAGATACTTATTAAAACACATATTATTTTCTTATCTTTTTCCTAATATTATTTTTATTTCTTTTGTGATTTTTCCCCTAATAACAGTTAACATCACTTCTTCTTCTGGTTGTTTGCTAAAAATATATTCCCTCAAATCATTCATTGTATTTAAAGTAATATTATCAATTTTATTAATTATATCTCCTTCTCTTAACTCAGTATTGTCAGCTGGACCATTTTTAGTTATTTGTGCCACATATATACCCTTTTCAAAGTTTAAACTGGAATCTAAATATGGAATTACCTCCTTATCATAAGCATAAATCCCTATACTTGCCTCTTGAAAATCACTTGTATTTTTGAAACTTTCTATTATTGGTTTTATAATATTAATTGGTATTGCAAATCCAATTCCTTCTGCTGAAGATATTTTCACAGTATTTATTCCTATTACTTTACCATTTGGATAAATTAATGTTCCGACCACTATTTCCTGGATTTATTGTAGCATCTGTTTGAATTAAATCTGTCATATATGAAGATTTATCAGCCTCTTCTATTTTTATAGTCCTATTTTTAGCACTAATAATCCCAGAAGTTACAGTCCTTCTAAACTCAAATCCAATTGGATTCCCTATAGCATATACAGTTTCTCCAACCCTTATATTATTTGAATCTCCTAAAATCACATAATCTAAGTTCTTTGCATTTATTTTTGTAATTGATAGATCTAAATCTTGGTCACTCCAAACTACTGTACCTTCATAGTTATTACCATTTTCTAAAGTAATATAGCATTTACTATACTTAGAACCTGTTACATGTTCATTACTTACAATATATCCATCTTCTGTTACAATAAATCCTGTACCTAGTCCTAATTCACTTTCTGTACTTCTTGAAAAAATACTACTTCCTGTATTTCTCAGTTTTGAAATACCTACAACTTTTTTAGTTGTTTCTTCAATTATATCTGCCACATTTTTGCTGTTTTCTTCTTGTTTTTCCACAGTTTGTGCTTCTACTGTGGATTGTATTTTTGTTGCTTCATATCCTCTATTATCTATTTCTATATTATTGTATGTAGTATACATATAAAAACCTGAAATCCATAGAAATATTAGTAATAAAAATACTATTATCACTTTCTTTCCATTACTTATTTTTTTCCTTTTATTCAATATTTCCCACCTCAAAAATATTATTTCCATATTATTATAGTTTTAAACCCAAAACAAAAAACTTGACTTTTTTATTTTCTTAGATGTAAAATAGAATAAATTATAGATAAACTAATATTTAAGGAGTATTTGTATGAATAATATTGAAAATAGAGATTATAAAATATTACTACTAGATGATGATTACATATTTATTAATTCAGTTTCTGCTTTTTTTAAAGTATCTGGATATAACTATTCATATGCAAATACTACTGAAGAAGCCTTAAAAAAAGTTATGTTTGAACATATTGATATTATTATTTTAAATTGTTCACTATTACCCAATGACTATAATTCAATTATAAAAAAATTTAGAGAAATAAATAAATCTATATATATTATATTGCTTACAGATAACAATGAAACATTTCCTCCTATTGATATAATTAGAAACCTTAATATCCAATCACATTATCAAAAAGGAGATAATTTTAGTAAACTAATTATAACTATTGATACAGCTATAAATTCTATAAAACAAGTAAACGAAATTAAATTAGTTAATCAACAATTAAAAAATACACATGATATGCTAGAAAAATCATATTTTGATAGTATTCAAACTCTTAGATACACTGTAGAGGCAAAAGACACATATACTCGTGGACATTCTGACAGAGTTGCTGAATATTCTGTTTTAATAGGAAAGCATTTAAATTTATCAAATGATGATTTGAGAAATTTGCAAATTGGTGGAATTTTTCATGATATTGGAAAAATCGGTGTTCCAGATAATATTTTGCAAAAAGTTCGGAAAACTTACAGATGATGAATTTAATAAAATAAAGAACCATACTATTATTGGAACTTATATTTTATCTTCTTCTTCTTTATTTAAAAATATTATAAAAATTGTTAAATACCACCATGAAAGATTTGATGGTACTGGCTATCCTGAAAAAAGAAAAGGTGACGATATCAATTTTTTAGCTAGAATCACTTCTATATCAGATAGTTTTGATGCTATGACATCAAAGAGGCCTTACCGTAATGCACTTCCTTTAGCAACTGTTATTTCAGAATTTAAAAAAGGTCGTGGAAAACAATTTGACCCATATTTAACTGATGTATTTTTAGGAATTATAAATGAACATTATGACGAAATTGAAAAAATACAAAATAAATATAAATAAAAAAAAGTAGTAATCAAGAATTTTTCTTAATTGCTACTTTTACTTATTTTATATTTTCATTGAAAGACCTACTTTTTGTCTGTCCATATCTATTTTAATTACTTTTACTTTTACAATATCTCCAACTGATACAACATCTGATGGATTTTTAATAAATTTATCACTAATTTCAGAAATATGAACTAACCCATCATATTTTACACCAATATCTACAAAAGCACCAAAATCTATAACATTTCTAACAGTACCTGTTAATATCATTCCTTCTTTTAAATCCTCTAATTTTAACACATCACTTCTAAGTACTGGTTTTGGCATATTTTCACGAGGATCTCTTCCTGGTTTGTTTAATTCTTCTATAATATCTGATAAAGTCATTTCTCCAACTTCAAACTCTTTAGCTGTTTTTGAAATATCTACTGATTTTAATTTTTGTTTTAAATCTTCTAACTTTTCTTTATTTTTTAAATCCTTTTTATCAAATCCCAAGTTTCCAAGTAGCTTTTCTGTCACATCATAACTCTCTGGATGAACTGCTGTTATTTCTAATGGATTATCACCATCTAAAACTCTTAAAAAACCAGCACATTGTTCAAATGCTACTTTGCCTAATTTTGGAACTTTTAATAATTGTTTCCTATTTTTTAACTTTCCATTTTCATCTCTATAATTTACAATATTTTTAGCAATTGTTTTATTAATACCAGAAACATATGCTAAAAGTGAAGGTGTTGCTGTATTTACGTCTACTCCTACTTTATTAACACTATCTTCCACAACTCCTGTTAAACTCTCAGCCAATCTTTTTTGATTTACATCATGTTGATATTGACCTACACCTATTGCTTTTGGATCTATTTTTACTAATTCTGCTAATGGATCTTGTAATCTTCTAGCTATTGAAATTGCACCTCTAATTGATACATTAATATCTGGATATTCTTCTGTTGCAAGTTTTGAAGCAGAATACACAGAAGCCCCTGCTTCACTTACAATTACATAATGAACTGTTCTATCTATTTCTTTTAGCATATCAGATACAAACATTTCAGATTCTCTTGAAGCAGTTCCATTTCCAATTGCTATCATATCAACATTATGATTTAAAATTAAAGTTTTTAATTCACTTTTTGACTCTACCACTTTGTTTTGTGGCTCTGTTGGATATACTGTTGTTGTTGCTAAAACTTTTCCTGTTTCATCAATTACAGCTATTTTACAACCAGTCCTATATGCTGGGTCAAATCCCATCACAGTCTTACCTTTAATAGGTGCTCCTAGTAATAGTTGCTTTGAATTTTGTCCAAATACTTTAATTGCTTTTTCTTCTGCTTTTTCTGTTAAATCTGAACGAATTTCTCTATCAATTGATGGTTCAATTAGTCTTTTAAAACTATCTAATATTGTCATTTTTAACATTTGAGTAAACTGAGTTTCACCTTTTATTATATCTCTTTCAATATGAGCTAATATTTTTTCTTCTGGTTTATCCAATTTTACTTTTAAAAATTCTTCTTTTTCTCCGCGATTGATTGCAAGTATTCTATGACTTGGAATAAATTTTATAGCTTCTGTTTTATCATAATACATTTCATAATTTGACTTTTCATCTTCTTTACTTGCTTTTGTTGCAATTTGACCTTCTACATAGCAAATTCTTTTTATACTTTTTCTATACTCAGCTTCATCTGATATATTCTCAGCAATAATATCTAAAGCCCCTTGAATAGCATCTTCAGAAGTTATAACTACTTTATCTTTATTTTGTTTATCTTCTTCATTTAAATTATTTATGTTAATATATTCTTTTGCAATTTCATTTATATCATTTATTTCTTTTTGTTCTATAATAATATTTGCAAGTGGTTCTAACCCTTTTGCTTTAGCAACTGTTGCTCTTGTCTTTTTCTTTTGCTTATATGGTCTATATATATCTTCAACTTCTGCTAAAGTTTTACTAATAGTTACTGCCTTTAATATTTCATCTGTTAACTTTCCTTGTTCTTCGATATTTTTTATAACCTCTTCTTTTCTTTGTTCTAAATTTCTCAAATAATTTAGTCTATCACCAAGATCTCTTAAAGTTTCATCACTTAATCCCCCTGTTACTTCTTTACGGTAACGAGCAATAAAAGGTATTGTATTTCCTTCATCTATTAATTTGATAGTACTTTCTACTTGTGATATTTTTACATTCAACTCTTCAGCAATTATTTTTATGATTTTTTCCATTTCTAATTCCCTCTCTTTATATTATTTCTATTATTTTGTTTTATGTTGACTTTTATAAATAAAACATATATATTCTGCTATTGTATCAGATTATATATGTTAAAAATCAAATTATATTTTTTTATTCTACTCCTAAATATTCATTATATGTAGTTTCTTTATCAATAATTGTTCCATCTTCTTTTATATCGATAATTCTGCTTGCTACAGTTTGTGTCAATTCATGATCATGTGAAGTAAATAAAATATTTCCTTTAAATTTTTTCATACCTTCATTTACTGATGTAATACTTTCCATGTCTAAATGGTTAGTAGGTTCATCAAAAATTAAAAAGTTTGCTCCTGATAACATTATTTTAGATAATACACATCTTACTTTTTCTCCTCCTGATAAAACTTTTGATTTTTTCAAAGCCTCATCTCCTGAGAATAACATTCTTCCTAAAAAGCTTCTTACATATGTTTCATCTGGATCTTTAGAATATTTTCTAAGCCATTCAGTAACATCTTCATCTGTTTGGAATAAATAGTTATTATCTTTTGGAAAATATTCTTTTGAAATAGTTGCTCCCCATATTAATTCACCTGTATCTTGCTCAATTTCTCCTGCTAGAATTTGAAATAATACTGTTCTTGCAATTTCATTATCTGCTAAAAATGCTATTTTATCACCATTTTTTATATCAAAAGAAACATTATTTAATACTTTTACTCCATCTATTGTTTTAGAAAGATTTTTTATTTGCAGTACTTCTCTTCCTGGTTCTCTATCTGGTTTAAAATCAACATATGGATATTTTCTATTAGATGGTCTTATTTCATCTAATTCTATTTTTTCAAGAGTTTTCTTTCTCGAAGTTGCTTGTTTTGATTTTGAAGCATTTGCACTAAATCTTGCAATAAAGTCTTGTAATTCTTTTATTTTCTCTTCTTTTTTCTTATTTTGTTCTTTAGCTTGTTTTAAAGCAAGTTGGCTTGATTCATACCAAAAATCATAATTCCCTGGATATACTCTTATTTTTCCAAAATCTACATCTGCTATATGAGTACAAACCTTATTTAAGAAATATCTATCATGTGATACAACAATTACAGTATTTTCAAAATTAATCAAAAACTCTTGTAGCCAGTTAATACTTTTTAAATCCAAATCATTTGTAGGCTCATCTAATAATAAAACATCTGGGTTTCCAAATAAAGCTTGAGCAAGTAATACTTTTACTTTATCTTTACCTTCCATTTCTTTCATGAATTTATAGTGATTTTCTGGTATAATACCTAAATCATTTAATAATATAGAACTATCAGATTCAGCATTCCAACCATCTAACTCTGCAAATCTTTCTTCTAATTTAGCAGCCTTCATTCCATCTTCTTCAGAAAAATCTGGTTTTGCATATATTTCATCTTTTTCTTTCATTATTTTATATAATTCTTTATTTCCCATTAAAACAGTATCCATTACAGTATACTCTTCAAAAGCAAAGTGATCTTGACTAAGCACTGACAATCTTTCACCTTTATCAAGACTTACATCTCCTTTACTCGGTTCAATAATTTTTGATAAAACTTTCAAAAATGTACTCTTTCCTGCTCCATTTGCACCTATTATTCCATAACAGTTACCTTTTCCAAATCTTATACTCACATCTTCAAACAACACTCTTTTACCAAATCTCACTGTTACATTATTTGCACCTAGCATTTTATCTCCTCCTAATTAATTATCCTTAGCATTATATACTATATTTCGCTTATTTTCAAGTCATTCTTTTGACACACACGGGACGGGTTCCATATGTGTCATTTTAATTATTTTTTCTACTAATTTTAACTTGAATTTATATATATTTTTTAGATACAAAAGTGCTACCTATAAAAATTAGACTTTTTGCCTAACTTTTTAGGTAGCTACTTAGATAATATTATTTTATTTATTAAATGTATATAATTGTTACTCCTGAAAAAGTTACTTTCCCATTTATTATTATAGTTTCTTCTGATTTTACTACTGAATTATATCCTTTTTCATCAGATCCTCCAAATGTATATTGTACATTATTTATTACTTTCCATTCTTTTGGTATATATATTTCTATTCCAGAAAACTCAGACTTTATATTTATATTTGCTTTCTTATTCTTTAACTTTGTATTATCTAAATATATTTTTATTTCTCCAAATGAACTATTTATATTTAAATTTTTCAAATTATTTGATCTAATATATTTTGCTTTATTACTAAATTTATCTGATATATTAATTTCTTCTTCATCTGTGAAGTCTTCTTCTGTGTCTTTTGATTCAATTTCCTTTTTATATTCATATCTTTTTGACGGGAATATCTTTGATAATCCAATACTTAGAAAAAGTGCTATTGCTAAAACTGTCCATGGTGTTAATTCTTCAATTCCGAAGTTGTTTTGAATATATTATGCTAATAATTGCTAATGGAAATAGTATTCCTACAAAATTTAAATATTTTATACTTTTTATTATTATAAATACTGATATTATAGTTAGTACAATATTAAGTATATTTACTTCTTGGAAAAAACCTAACTGTTTTATTCCAATTACTATTGCTATTATGATAAAAAACATTCCTACAAATACATTCTTAACTTTCATAATTTCTCCTTTCATCTAACCTTTGTCTCATTGCTTTATAATATCCTCTTGATACATAAACTTGTTTGTGTGTTTTATTAAATTGGACTATACTAGAAGATGTTAAATTTTTATTTATTGAATATATATGATTAGTATTCAATATTGTTGACTTAGATATTCTTATAAAATTATTTGATAATATTTCTTCTAATTCATATAATTTATTTTTTATTCTATATATGTCATTTATTGTGTGTGCATCAATTCCATTTCCTGAAGTTTCAAAAAATAAAATAGAATCTAAAGGTAGGTAATATTCTATATTTTCTTTATAAAATACTATATTTGTCTTTTTTGAAGTTTCCATTATATTTTGCTGTATCTTTTTTATTGAATCATTTAATTCTGAGCATCTTATAATTATTTCTTCTTCTTTTAAGTTATCATCTATCTCTATTCTAATTTTCACTTTTTCATCTCCTATCTTTACTCTTCTATTATATTTATATTTTTTTATTTTGTAAATATTTATTTTATAAGTAGTATTTTTTAAGCTTTAAGTGGTATTTATATTACTTCAATATACTTAAAATAATAAAGATAACTAAAATAAGAAACAAAATAAGTGAATGTTATGGATACTTAATAAAAATTATATTTCTTCTAATTCTTTTGTTTTAGTTTCTACTATCTATATATTCCTTATGTTGTTTTTTATTATTTTACTTTTATTAAACTTCTTTTATAATTATTTCAAAACTTTGCACACAATCGAAAAAATAACTCCTATTCTACTAGAAGTTATTTTTTAATATATATTATTTATTAACCTTTGCCTTTTAATATTATTTTTGTCATAGCATTATAAGTATCTTTTGAAAGTAAATCAGTTGATATAATTTTCCCATTTAAACTTTTAGTAATATATGTTTCTGTTTTAACTCCATTTCCACCATTTTGTCTTATTTTCTCTGTCCCAGCAGGTATTGAAAATGTTTCTTCATATTTTGTTGAAAAAGGTATTGTTGCTATTGTTTTTGTATTAAAAGTAATTATATATTCTTTATCTTGCTTTATCCCATAAATATTAACTGTAGATATACCATTTTTTGAAGTAGCTTCTATTTTTATAGGGTATTCTCTTGTATTTTTAAATTTAAAATCTATTATTCCATATACTACTGTTGCATCCCTTCCTGCTGGTACATATGAAGTCGTAAATTGATGATTTCTTCTTTCTACTGGCTCTAAATCTGCCATTAAAATAGCATTATACAATGTAGATGAGATTTGGCAAATTCCTCCTCCAATACCATCTACCACTTCTCCATTTTCATATACTTTTGCATTTTTGTATCCTGCTGCTAAAGTTCTTGCTCCTAGGGCATTATTAAAAGAAAATGTTTCTCCTGGCAATACTATTTTACCATCTATCTTATTTGATGCAATTACTAAATTTGTAGTTCTATTTATATCTCCTGCATCATATCTGGTTGTGAAAGTAGAAAGTTTATCTGGAAATACTTCTAATCCAATATCACTAATTGTAACTTTTGCATTTGTTATATTAACATTTATAATATATTCCTCTTTTTCTTCTTTTAATATCTCTTTTGCCTCTTCTATATCAAAATCTATCCCCTGTATTTCTGGATAAACTGTGAAAGGGTCTTTTGTATAATATGCATCTTTTGCTTCTACATGTATTTCTTCATATATTTTATCAATATCTATCTCTTTTGCTATTTTATTAGTAATTGGAATTTCAATATATTCATCATTTGAATTAATGTCAGAAAATTTATTTTTTATAGTACTCAATAAATTTTCTGTATCTATATATATACCATCTCTTCCTTTTGAAATAATTAATTTAGTATCTTCTACAAAATAACTTGAATCTACTACAATCCCTGGTAAATTTGCACCAATGTCTTCTAATAATTGTTTTGTTATTTCTTCATTGAAAGACATATCGACATTAATATTTTTCTTTTTTATTAAAGAAAACAATATGTCATAATTATTTTTAAATATATTTCCTTTTTTTCCAATTTGATATGTTTCTTCTACAGATTCATCTATTTTATATTCTACTTCTAGTAAAGTAGGATTTATATTTGCTTCATATTCTTCATATTTAATTTTTATGTCTTTTTCTTTTTTATTTATATACACTTCTTCTACTTTTGTTTTAGCTTCTTCTTTTGATAAACCTGAAACATCAATTCCTGAAATCATCACACCTTCAATTATCTTATCACTAGTAATATTGATTAATGCAAATATTGTTGAAAATAAAATTCCAATAATTATTATAACTGCTATAATAGAAGCAAATATTATCCTTTTTTTCTTATTTCTATATATTTTTTTATCTATTACTGTTGCTTCTTTTAAATTATCTTTTACTATACCTTTCATAATAATTTCTCCTATCTCTATAAATAAATGATTATTTCTTGATATGTTCACTTATATTTTTTTATCTTTTCACTTCTATATTATCATAAACTCTTTTTTTAAACAATATTTTATTTTTTAACTTTTCACATATACTTAAATATTATGTTCTTTACATTTTATTATTCCAAATATTAGTTTTTTTAGTTTTTTGTAACTTTTTTCAAAAAATGCTTGAACATTGTAGAATTTAATATTATAATGTTGTTAACTAAAGATAAACAAGGAGAGAATTAATAATGGAATTAACTAAAAATATATTTTTCAATACAGATAAATTAATTGAAAATAGTAAAGTAAAAATATCTTATACAGGAAACCTTTTCCAAGATGCTTCTGATGAAGTATCTATTCATTATGGATTTGGTATCAATTGGGATAATGTAAATGATATAAAAATGGAAAAAACTGATTTAGGTTTTCAAGCTGAAATAGATTTAAGTGAAGGAGAAACTTTTAATTTTTGTTTTAGAAATGGAGATAATAATTGGGATAATAACAATGGTGAAAATTATGTTTTCCCATTAGAAAAAATTCACAATGAATTATTAGTTTTAGAAGATGAACCTTTAGCTTTAGGTTATGCTAGAAAATTAAGAAGATCTTATTTATGGAGTAAAAAAGTTCGTTTAGCTGTTTATAAAATAATAACTTATCTTCCAAAAATTATTTCTGGAAATTATAAAAGAAAATTAGCTGATAATTAATAAAAAACCAACAAAAATATTTTTAATTTTTGTTGGTTTCATTTATGTTATAACCCATCCACCATTAATTGATATTACTTGTCCTGTTGTATAATTATCTTCTATCAACCATTTCACACATTTAGAAATATCTTCCATTTGTCCTATTTTTCCTAATGGTATGTCCTCTTTTATTTCATTTATTTCTTCTTTTGATATATTCTTATTCATATTTGTATCTATTAAACCTGGTGAAATCGAATTCACTCTAATATTAGATGGACCTAATTCTTTAGCCAAAGCCTTTGTTAATCCATCCATTCCAGCTTTTGAAACAGAATAAATAACTTCCATAGATGCTCCTACTAATCCCCAAATTGAAGATATATTAATAATACAACCCGACTTATTTTTTATCATATTAGGAATAACTTCTTGTGATGATATAAATGCTGAATATAAATTAGTGTTAATAATTCTATTCCAATCTTCATCTGTTTCTTCTGTAAATAATTTATACTCTGAAATTCCTGCATTATTAATCAATATATCTACTTTTCCATATTTATCTATTGCATATTGAACTATTTTTTTAACTTCATCTCTTTTAGATACATCTGCTTGCACAATATCAATGTCTTTATTTTCTCTTTTTAATTCATCTTTTAATTTTTTTGCACTTTCTTCTGAATTATTATAATTAGCAATTACTTTTATATTTTGTATTGCTAATGTTTTGGCAATTTCTCTTCCAATTCCTTTTGATGCACCAGTAATTATAGCTACTTTATTCATACTTTCACTCCTAAATTATTTTATTTTCCTCTTCAAAATAATTGTATCTAAGGATTAAAAAAAAGCCTATAATTAAGAACTATCTCAAAACTATAAACCTTATTTGGAGCCACTTATCCGATTCGAACGGATGACCCTCGCATTACAAGTGCGATGCTCTGGCCAGCTGAGCTAAAGTGGCATTGTTGGTGACCCGTACGGGAATCGAACCCATGATTCCGCCGTGAAAGGGCGGTGTCTTAACCTCTTGACCAACGGGCCTTATATGAACTAAATAAAATTTAGTTCTTTTGGTGAACCATCCGCGGTTCGAACGCGGGACAACTTGATTAAAAGTCAAGTGCTCTACCAGCTGAGCTAATGGTCCATTTATTTGTGTCTTACTCACAACGCTTTTATATTTTACAACATTTTATTATACTTGTCAACACTTTTTTTATTAATTTTTCTAACTTTTCTTATCTTATTTTTATTTTGCCCTAATTTTCAATGTATTTTACATATAAATTAGAGCAAAATATTTATTACTATAGTATATTTTATGCATTTAATTTTTGAATTATTTCTTCTACATCTACTCCATGAACATCACATGCTTCCCCTAAAGTTTCCATTTGAGCTGCTGGACATCCTAAACAATGCATACCCATTTCTAATAATATTTCTGCTTTTTCAGGTGCTTTCTCTAAGATTTCAGAAATTATTGTATCTTTATCAAATTTCATTTTATATCCCCCTCTTTTAATGTTCTAAAAATTAACTTTATAAATTTTAACATAAATTTTGTAAAAAGTATAGACAAATATAAAAATATATTGTATTATATTAAAAATTGTAAGGTGGTGATTATATTTATAGTCTAATCAATTTGTATTTTATAACTTATATTATTTATCTTTTTGTCAGTTTATATTCATTCTACACATTTTTAGATATTGTTTTATTTCATAATATGCAAGGTTCAAAACTAAAAATCAAAAAAAATTCTTTTATTGAAAGGAGGCACTAATATAACTAAAAAAAGATTTCTTTTTTCAATATGCTATATTTTTATTTCTAGCATTTTTACATTTAAACTTTTTTATCCAATTTATATCTCAGAAGAAATTATTATTACTTATGGTATTAACCCTTTTGATATTTGTTCAAAAAATCCTGAGCTTTGGAATATTATAAAAATTAGCTATATTTTCTTATTTTTTACTTTTCATCTTATTTTTGTAAATTTTATTTATTCAAAGATTTTTCATAGAATTTATTTGTTACTCAAAAAAAATTCTTCAAATACAAAACATACATCTTTATCTAATAATTCTAAATTACTATCAAATTCTGAATTAAATTTATTAATTGGAGCAACTCATTTAGATCAGCATATTTATATTCCTGAATCTGGATTATATCAAAATTTTTTAATTACAGGTACAATTGGTTCTGGAAAAACTTCTAGTGCAATGTATCCATTTACTAAGCAATTTTTGAAATTTAATTACAATAACCCTGATCAAAAAATAGGTATGTTAATTTTAGATGTAAAAGGTAATTATTATAATCAAGTGAAAATTTATGCTGAAAAATACAATTTATCAGATGATATTATTGTTATAGAATTAAAATCTAATACCTACTATAATCCTTTGCATAAACCTAATTTGAAACCACAAGTATTAGCTAATAGATTAAAAACTATTCTTCTACTTTTTTCTGAGAATAACTCTGAATCTTATTGGCTTGATAAAGCCGAAGAAATTATAGCAGAATGTATAAAATTATGCCGTATATATAATGATGGTTATGTTACCTTTTTAGAATTACACAAACTAATTACTATTCCAAGTTATTATAAAAGTAAAATTAATATCTTTAGAGACTTATATATTTCTTGTAAATTATCAAATACACAAATTTATGACCTAAATGCTAGTTTAGATTTTTTTGAAAAAGAATTTGAAACTCTTGATACTAGAACAAAAGGAATTCTAGTATCTGAAATAACTCGAATTACTAATACCTTTATTTCTGATTATGATGTCAAATCTACATTTTGTCCTTCCATTCAAAAACTTAATTTTTCAGGTTTTGATGAAGCTATTAAATATGGAAAGATTGTAGTTTTAAATATGAATATTTCAGAATATAGATTACTATCTAAAATAGTAGCTGCATATTTAAAATTAGATTTTCAAACAGAAGTTATGTCAAATTTATCTAAAAATACTGTTAAAACTACTGTATTTATATGTGATGAATATGATAAATATGTAAATAAAACTGATTCTGAATTTTTTTCTATGAGTAGAGAAGCTAAATGTATTAATATTATTAGTACACAAAGTTATTCTTCTCTTAAGTCTAATTTAAAAGATGATTCACAAGTGAAAGTCATTACACAAAATTTAATTAATAAAATTTGGTTTAGAAGTGATGATTTATTTACTATTGAGGAAGCTCAAAAACAAATAGGTAAAGAAGATAAAGAAAAAACTTCAAATACTATTTCAGAAAATGCTAAAAAAACTCGTTTTAACTATATCACTAATACTTTAAATTCTGAAGATTCTAGTATATCTGAAACCTTTAATACTTACTTACAAAATGATTATATCTATGATACTAACTTTTTTACTCAACATTTAGAAACCTTTACTGCTCTTACTTTTTTATCTGATGGAAATACTATATTTAAACCGCAAAAACTCAACATGTTTCCACATTTTAAAGATATTCTTTAATTCTCTATTTTATAAAATTAATTGAAAGGATTGATTATTTTGAAAAAAAAATTATATTACCTATTATTTACTATTATATTATCTATTATTTTAATATTTTGCTTATCTTCTATATCTATGGCTTGGGATGATCCCCAAATTATAAGCAGAATAAATACAGCATTTGTAAGTATTCAAGGATGGATTTTGAAAATCTCCACTCCTGCTGCTGCAGTTGCTGTTGGCTCTGGTGCTTTTATGAAAAAATTTAGTTTTGGTGATGAAGAAAGAATTAGAACAGGAAAAAAATTAATAAGAGGTGCTTTATTCTCATATGGTTTCATCTTAGCAATTGATTTAATTTTATCTGCTATTAATTCTTTAATTTCTTAGAAGGAGGTATTTTGGAAAATACAAATAATATTACTCAAACTATTATTGAAACAATTAATACAATACTTGGAAATTTATTTAGTTCTATTGATAGTAACCTTTATTCTATTTTAGATGATATAACATTTATTAGTTCGGATATCTTGTATGATAAAAATTTTGAAAATATTTTAGGAACTTCTACTTCTAATGGACTTCTACTTATTGCTAATTCTCTTTTACTTGGTTTCATTTTATATTATTCTATAAAATACTTGTTAGCTCATTTTACTTATTCTCAAATTGAATCTCCTTTTAGTTTTTTAGTAAAATTAATTTTAGTTGGTATTTTTATGAATTGCTCATTTTTCATTATTCAAATTTTTCTTGATTTAAATTCTAATATTTCTCTTTCAATTAGAAATATTGGAGAAAATATTTTCCAAAAAAATATTTGTTTTTCTGAATTAATTAATGTTATAAATACTAATCTTTCAATTGAAACTAATTCTATTAATATTTTTTCAGTAGATGGTCTTATTAAAGGAACTTTAACAGTTTCATTACTTGGTTTAGTTTTATCTTACTCTTTTCGATATATTATGGTTAAAATTTTTGTGCTTCTTTCCCCTTTTGCCATTTTATCTTTGTCTTTGAGTAACTCCAGTTGGTTTTTTAAATCTTGGATAAAAAATTTATTTTCTTTATTATTTATACAAATTATTGTATCTTTAGTTTTACTAATTCTTTTTTCATTAGATTTTTCCGATAATGATTTACTTTCTAAATTTATTTATGTTGGAGGTATTTATGCTTTAATTAAAATAAATTCTTTTGTGAGGGAATTTATAGGAGGTATTTCCACAGATATCTCACAAAATGTTAAAAACTTTTCTAATTTTAAAGTCTAATTATATTTTAAGGAGGTTTTATGAAATTTATCTTTCCACAAAACTATGATTTTAAAAATAAATTGTTAGGTATTATTGACTACTCTACTCTTCTTTTTAATCTTATTTGGTATTTATTAGTTTTTACTTTTGTTTATTTCTTATTTTTTAGTTCAACAATAAAAATTTTTATTTTCATTGTCCTATGTTTTCCTTTATTACTTTTTAGTATTTCTGGTTTTAATGGAGAAAATATCCTTTATGTTTTTTCTTATATTATTAAATTTATTTCAAAAAATAAATTATTGTTATTTCAAAAAAAAGATATTTGTTAATTTATGATATTACCTTGAAATTTTTATCTAAAAAAGTTATAATTTTAGTTACAAAGTCTATTTAGATTGAGGAGAGATTAAAAATGAAATTAGAGCAAAATGAAAAATCACTTTTATTTTCAGAAACTGTTATCCCAGATATATTTTTTTCTGAATATTTATCACAATTACCAAGTGATTATTTAAAGATATATATGTATTTAATGTTTTTATCAAAATACAATAAGGATATTAAAATAAATGATTTATCAAAAAAATTAAATATTCCTATAAAAAGTGTTAATGACGGAATTAAATATTTAGAAGAAAATAATTTAATTACAAAAAAAACTACTGGATATATTATTGTGGATATTCAAGAAATGACTCTTCATAATCTATATACTCCTAATTTAACAATGTCGAAAGAAAAGCTTGAACAAACTTCTAAAAATCAATTCAAATCAAAGGCTATTTCACATATTAACAATATGTATTTTCAAGGAATCATGGGACCTTCTTGGTATAATGATATTGATTTATGGTTTACTAAATATAATTTTGATGAACAAGTTATGATTGCTTTATTTGATTATTGCTATAATCGTAGTGCAATGCATAGAAATTATTTACAAACAGTTGCTGAAGCTTGGGCTTCTAATAAAATTAAGACTTGGAATGATTTAGACTCTTATTATGCTAAACAAGAAAATTTAAATAAATTCAAAAAATCTATTGCTAAAAAATTAGGAAAACACAATGGTTTAACACAATATGAAGAAGCTTATATAGAAAATTGGGTTATTAATTTTGGATATGATATGAATATTATAGAGCTTGCATTAAAAAGGACTACTTTTAAACAAAATCCTACTTTTGAGTATATTAATAATGTTATAACAGATTGGCATGACAGAAATTTAAAAACTCCATCTGAAATAATGGCTTTTGTTGAACAACGTAAAAAGCAAGATAAAAATACGAAAGAATTAAAATCAAAAATAAATAAAGCTAATTATGATCAAAGGAATTATGATAATTTAGATTTCCTATATGCTAATCAAAATAAGAAGGAGGAGCTAAATGCCTAATGAAGTTTTCAATTCTTTATTAAAAGAATATGCACAAAAGAAATTACATGCAGAATTAGACTTAGAAAAAAGAAAAGAACAATTATATTTAAACATTCCTAAGTTACAAGAAATTGAAAATGAATTAAATAGTTTTGCAATTAGTACAGCAAAAAATATTTTATCTAATAGTACATCTTCAATAGAAAACTTACAAGATAAAATTAGTATATTAAAAGAAGAAAAATATGATATTTTAAAAGAGAATGGAATTGCTATTAATTATTTATCTCCTTTTTATGAATGCTCAAAATGTAATGATACTGGATATATTCAATCAAATAATTATAATCCTGAATTATGTAATTGTTTAAAACAAAAATTAATTGATATTTCATTTAATGAATCTAATATGTCTAATTTAAATAAAGAAAATTTTAATACTTTTGATGAAAATTTATTTTCAGATGAAATTAATATTTCAAAATATAATTTTAATATTTCACCAAGAGATAATATCAAAGATATAAAAGAAAAATGTACTCATTTTGTAAATACTTTTGATGACCCAAGTACAAAAAACTTATTATTTGTTGGAAATACTGGTTTACGGTAAGACTTTTATGTCAAATTGTATTGCACAAGAATTATTAAAAAAAGGTAAAACTGTAATATATCAAACAGCCCCTGTTCTTCTTGAAAGTATAATTGATTATAAGATGAATAAACAAAAAAATTTTTCTGATAACATTTATAAATCTATTTTAAATGCTGATTTACTTATTATTGATGATTTAGGTACTGAAAATTTAAATAGTATGAAACTTAGTGAATTATTTACAATAATAAATACTAGAATTTTAAATATGAACCATAAAATTACTAAAACTATAATTTCAACTAATCTAAATATTAAAGATATCTTTAATATTTATGAAGAAAGAATTGGTTCAAGAATTGCTGGATATTATGATATTTATTTTTATTTTGGTAATGATTTAAGGTTTAAAAAATAATAATTAATAAATTGAAAAAATATGACTTTTTATTTTAAAAGTCATATTTTTTCTATATATTACTTATTGATTAATCTATTTGAGTTTCTTCTAGTTCTTCTATCTCTGGTATTAATTTTTCAATACTTACTACTTTTCCACCATCATTTGTTCTCATTAATGTAACACCTTGTGTAGATCTTCCTAACACACTTATTTCTTTTACTTTCATTCTTATAATGGTTCCTGTGTCAGTAATTAGCATTACATCATCATCTTCATTTGTAATTCTTACTCCAACTAATTTCCCTGTTTTTGTAGTTACTTTATATGTTACTACACCTTTTCCACCTCTAATTTGTACTCTATATTCATCAAGTTCTGTTCTTTTTCCAAATCCATTTTCAGTTATTGCAAGTAATGTTGCTTTACCTCCAGAAATAATTGATTCCATTCCAATAACTTCATCTGTTTTGTCTAATCTAATACCTATAACCCCTTGAGCGACTCTACCAATTGGTCTAACATCTTTTTCATCAAATGTTATACTCATACCATTTCTAGTTACTAATATAACATTATCTTGTCCATCTGTTAAGCTAACACCTATTAATTCATCATCTTCTTTTAATGTTATTCCTTGTAATCCTGTTTTTCTTGTAGAATCATACTCTTTTAATGCTGTTTTTTTAATTAATCCTTTTTTTGTTGCCATTAATAGATATTTACCTTCTGCAAAATTTTGAATAGGTATAACTGCTGATACTTTTTCTCCTGGATCTAAACTAAGTAAATTTACAATTGCTGTTCCTCTTGCTATTCTTCCTGCTTCTGGTATTTCATAACCTCTTAATTTATATAATTTACCTTTATTTGTAAAGAATAATATTACATCATGAGTTGAAGCTGTAAATATTTGTTTTACAAAATCTTCTTCTCTTGTAGCAATACCAACAATACCTTTACCACCTCTTCTTTGACTTCTATATGTATCAATAGGCATTCTTTTTATATAACCAAAATGCGTTAAAGCCACTACTGTTTGCTCTTCTTTAATTAAGTCTTCAATGTCTATTTCTCCTTCAGCTGCTACTATTTTAGTTTTTCTATCATCTCCAAATTTTGCTCTTACTTCAAGTAATTCTTCTTTAATTATACCAAAAACTAATTTTTCACTATTTAAAACACTTCTTAAATATTCTATTAATTCCATTAATTGTCTATATTCTTCATCTATTTTATCACGTTGTAATCCTGATAATGTTTTTAATCTCATATCTAAAATTGCTTGCGATTGAATATCACTTAATCCAAATCTTTCCATTAATCTTTCTTTTGGATCATCATAAGATGCACGTATTATTTTTATTACTTCATCTATATTGTCTAATGCTATTTTTAAACCTTCTAATATATGTGCTCTTGCTAATGCTTTGTCTAGTTCAAACTGTGTTCTTCTTAAAACAACTTCTTTTCTATGTTCTATAAAACAATCTAAACATTGTCTTAATGTCAATATTTTAGGTTCTCCATTTACAAGTGCAAGCATGATAATACCAAAAGTAGTTTGCATTTGTGTATGTTTGAATAATTGATTTAATACAACTTGTGCATTTGTGTCTCTTTTTAATTCTATAACTACTCTTATTCTGTCTTTTCTATCTGATTCATCTCTACATTCAGAAATTCCTTCAATCTTTTTTTCTCTTGAAAGATCTGATATAGCTTTTATTAAATTTGCTTTATTTACTTGGTATGGCAAAGAAGAAACCATTATTCTTTGTCTATTTCCACTCATTTCCTCTATTTCAGCTTCTGCTCTTAAAGTAATTTTTCCTCTACCTGTTTTATATGCTTGTTTTATTCCTTCCATTCCTAATATTAAAGCTTCTGTTGGAAAGTCTGGACCTTTTATTACAGTCATTAAATCTTCATCTGTTACTTCATCTTCATCAATGATTTTTATAATACCATCAATTACTTCTCTTAAATTATGAGGAGGTATATTTGTTGCCATACCTACTGCAATTCCTGAAGATCCATTTACTAATAATGTTGGTATCTTTGAAGGTAATACAACTGGTTCTTGCAATCTATCATCATAGTTTGGCATAAAATTAACTGTATTTTTTTCTATATCAGATAACATATAAGAAGATATTTTTGACATTCTTGCTTCTGTATATCTCATGGCTGCTGCCCCATCACCATCTACTGAACCAAAATTACCATGTCCATCTATTAACATATATCTCATTGAAAAATCTTGTGCCATTCTAACCATAGCATCATATACTGAACTATCACCATGTGGATGGTATCTTCCTAACACAGATCCAACTGTATTTGCACACTTTCTGTAACCTTTATCTGATGTTATTCCATCTTCATGCATAGAGTATAAAATTCTTCTATGTACTGGCTTTAATCCGTCTCTAACATCTGGAAGTGCACGTGAAACTATAACACTCATTGCATAATCAATATATGCTGTTCTCATTTCCTTTTCAATGTCTCTTTCAATAATTTTTCCGTCTATTTTCTCTTGTCTTTCTTCCATTGATTCTCCCTCTTTCCATTGTTTTATATATATTTGTATTATACTAAAACACACAAAATTTTGCAAGTGAAAATATTAATTTTTTCAGTTATTCTGCCTTTTTTAACGTTTTTTGCATTAATCTTATTATTTTGTTTATACATCTTTTTTTATATTAATTTATTGGCTAATTCGATTTGTTCATTTGTTAAATTGAAATCTTGTCCATTATTTTTAATTAAGATATGTAAATTCTCAATACCTCTTACTTTATTTATTAAATTTTCTAATGGAATTATATTTTTAATTTCTTTTTCTATATTTTTATAACTTTTTTCCATAGCACTAAAGTCTTTTTTTACAAAATCTTTATTCCAACTTTCCATATATACTTCTAAATTTTCAACACTACTTAATTGTCTATTAAAATTCTTCTCTATATTATTTTGCATATTATTTAATATTGCACTTTTCCCTTGTTTAATTAAATTTGCAACATTATTATCTATCAAACCTACTTCTTTTACCTTATCAACTAAAGTATCTAGTAATGAAGATACCCCATTTACCAATCCACTTGTTCTTACAGCACTTTGTGCTTGTACTACATTTTCAAAATTACCTGTAAAAATTCCTATTGCATTTTTTCCTAATTCAATACTCTCTTTTACAGTTTTATCTATCCCTTCTTTTAATCCATAATTTAATAGATTATCTTTTATATTTATAACTTTTCCTTCTATGAAATCTGGTAATATTGATCTTATTCCAATATCTATTGCTGTATTTATTGTTTTTCCTAATGTAGTTTCAAGAAATTTATTTTGTTTATCTTCTATCTCTATATTACTATTCATTCTAATTTGATTATTATTATTTATTTCCATATAATTACTTCCTTTTCTTTTTTTATTAATTATTTTTTATTTAATTATTTTTTATTTAATTATTTTTATTTAATTATTTTTATTTAATTATTTTTATTTAATTATTTTTATTTAATTATTTTTATTTAATTATTTTTATTTAATTATTTTTATACCACTTCATTTCTAAATTTTCTATTCATCTTATTATTTGGGTTTTATGTTAAATAAATTATTTTTAAATAAAATTCTTCTTCTCCCTTTATTCCTTAACACCATTTTATCTTCTTCATATTTTTATATATTCAATTTCATCAAATTTAGTTAACTAGTCGTTTTCTTCTTTTATTTTCTTCTATTTATTTATAAAATATATTTTTTAATTAAATATATTACTTTTTGTTTATTTTATTATATTGAATAAATATTAAAATAATATATTTTTTTAATATTATTTAAATCGCAATTTTATTTAATAATTTATTACTTTTTTTATCATAATTATTCATATTTTTTATATTAAAACTTATTTTTTAAACTTTAAACCAATTTCACTGTCAAATTACCTTTAGTTAATTCTCTTTTTTTCATACTTATATTAGCATTATTTATACTTTATGTAAAACAAATTATATTTCTATAAAATCCGTTTTCTTCCTTTATTCCTTAATATTATTTGATTACTTCTTAATACTTTTTATCTTACATCTTATATAGCTTTGTAAACTAGTTTGAATTATTCTTTTAATCTATTATTTTATTTATTATTTTATTTATTATTTTATTTATTATTTATTTTATTATTTTGTTTATTTTATTTTGTTTTATTATCCTATTTATTTTTTCATTGTTTTTTATTCTTTGATTAATATATTTAATATGTGATATACTCCCTATTATTTTTATATTATATAGTATAGAAGAAATAATTTTTGAATTAAATTTAAATCTACTATTTTTATTTATAATTATTTTTAATTTATTACTATATATTTTATATTCTCTTAAATATTTATTCAAAAGTCTTTCTGTTCTTTTTAAACTCTCTAAATTTTGTTCTACTACTATTATATTATATTTACTTTTTATTAATATATTTCTTTCTATACCTTTTTTCGTATAATGATTCATATCTATTATTATGAAATCAAAATTTTTATTTAAATATCTAAATAATTCATTAATTTTATTTTCTTTTAATATTAAATCTAAATTTGAAAATATAAAAATATTATTATTTATTTTATTATAAAATATATTAAATATTTTTTTACTTTTTATTTCCTTTAATTTTTCTATTTTATTTTCTTTATTTTTTAATAACTTATTTATTTTATTTCTATTTTTTTTACTTTTTTCATATTTTTTATTTTCTTTTTTTATTTTAATTATATTTCTTATTTTATATTTTTTTAGATTATTTAAAATTTCTTCTTTTTGTTTTTTTTGATTTAATTTATTTTGAAAAAAAATATTAGAATTACCAAAATTTATTATTGCTATTTTATTCATTTTTTTAGAAAGATAATATGCAATAAAATTAGCTATTGTACTTTTCCCACTTCTACCAACTCCACTAATTGATATTATTTTATTTTTTTGTTTTTTATTGTTTTTTAATGTATATTTAATAATTTCTATTCTTTTTGTTTTCTTCACTATTTTATTTTTGTTTTTTATACAAATATTAATTATTTTGTTTTTTATTTTATTTAATTTATTTATTATTTTATTTTGTATTTTATATATTTTATTAATTATTTTTTTTTATTTAATTTTATTTTTTTATCTATTTTCTTATATTTTTTATTTTCTATTATTTCTTTTAGCCTTTTTATTTCTTCAATTAATTCTTCTTTATTAATTTCTTTTTCATTAATTATATTTATTAATTCTTTTATTTCTATTTTTTCATTATAAAATATATTGATTATATTTTTTTCTTTTAATTCTTTTTCTAATTTTATATTATTTTTTTCTAATATTATAATTACTTTTATATTCCTATTTAATTTATTTATTTTTTCTATTAAATTTATTAATTCAATTTCTCCTGGTAATTTTTCATTTATAATTAATATATCTATATTAAATTTTTTTTCTAATATTTCTAATATTGCTTCTTTATATTGAATATCTTTACATACTATTTCTATATATGCTTCTTTTTTTAAATTTGCATTTAATGTTGGATCATTGATAGCTGTTATTATTTTCTTCATTTATGTTTTCTCCTTCTAATATTTCCCTTTCAATATCTGCACATTCTATTTTTGTTAAAATATGATTTTCTCCAACAATCATTAAACATTCTCCTCTTTTTAATGATTTTATTTCTACTTTTTCTTTTTCAGATAAACTACTATATTCTGATAAAATTTTTATATTCTCTTCTTCTAATGCAAAAAATGTTTTTATACTTGAATTATTTAAAATACTTTTTCCATATATTCCATTTTCTAAACTAAAAATGTCTGAAATATCTTGAGTTATTGCTACACTACTTCCTCCATATTTTCTTATTGTTTTAAATATTTTATAAATAAAACTTGCTACTTCTTTATTTGAAGTTACACCTATTAATCTCCATATTTCATCTAAATATATAGCTTTTTTTTCTTTTCTATTTTCTTTAATTTTATCCCAAAAAATATCAGTAAATAAATACATTCCATATTTTAGATTTTCTTCTCCTAAATCATATACATCTGCAATTATTAAATCATTATTTAATTCAATATTTGTATAATTATTAAAAAACTTTAATGAACCTTTTACAAATGGTATTAATTTTATTTTAAATTTTTCTGTTCTTTTATCTTTTTCAAAATTATTATATAAGTCTTCTAATAATGGCATATCTTTTTCACTTTTAAATTCTTTTCCTATAATTCTTTTTTCACTTTTTTTAAATAAAGAATCATCATTAAAAGTAATTCCTTTTTGAGAATATGTTTCGATTATTTTCTCTTCTATAATTGCTTTTTCTTCTTCTTTTAATTCTCCAAATATTAAGTTGAAAAAACCAATTAACTTAGTTATCTTTGTTGCTAAATATCCTATTTCTCCTTCTTCTATACTTTCTTTTCTTATTTCTAATATATTAATAAATGTATTAGAATTTGGACCTATTTTTATATGTATTCCTTTTAATTGTTTACATAATTCTCCGTATTCTCTTTCTGGATCTATTATATATTGTTTTATTCCTATTAGTTTATACCTTAAAATTAATAATTTTGTATAGAATGATTTTCCAGCCCCACTTGTCCCAAATATACATATATTTGCATTTTTATATTTATTGGTATCATATCTATCTATAAATACTAGTGAATTATTATATATATTTGTACCTATAAATATTCCTTGCTCATCAAATATACTAGAAGATATAAATGGATATGTTGAGACTAAGCCTGATGTTAATATATTTCTTTTTGTAACTCTTTTTATAATATCATTATTTTCAGCTAATGGTAGACAAGATAGAAATGTTTCTTCTTCTCTAAAATTTGCTCTTCTTGTTTGCATTCCTCTACTTTGTGATATTCCTTCTATTTTATTTAAATAATATTCTAATTCTTTTATATCTTCAGAATATACATTTATGTAAATATATAAAAAATAAATATCTTCATTATTTATCTGCATTTCTTTCCTTATATATTTCGCATCATTATATGTAAAAGCTGCAATGTCAATATCTTGTCTATTTTGATTTTTTTCTTTTAATTCAACTCCTACATTTCCAATATGGTAAGTTAAATCTTTTATTGTTTTATATGTATCTTGTTTTTCATAAAAAATAGATATATTCATATTTATGTTTGTTTCTATTAAATTTTTTAATAATATATCTGTTTGTTCTCTGTAATAATTTATAACTAATAATCCAGAATAATATAGATTATCTATTTCTATGTATTTAGGATTTTGCATATTTACATATGCTGGTGCTATTTGATCTTTATCAGAAAAAGAACCTAAAATAAATTCTAATTTTTCTTTTTTCTTTTTTTTAATAATTTTTCCTCCTTAATTATTTTTATTAATACTAATATTTTTTCTTATGTTTAAAAATGAAAATACTATATTGATAGCTTTTGCTTTTTCATTTACATCTATCACAGAATTTCCACATCTGGATAAGCATTCTTTTACTTTAAAAAACTTTTCTTTTAAATCATTTTTTATAATTTCATCTGATTCCACATAATTAGAATTTTTTGAATTTTCATTGGAAATAATAATATAGAAATTTTTTGAAGAAGATTTTTTGACTGAATTAATTTTGTTGATATAATTAATATATTCTTTTGATAAATCTTTTAAATAATTATTTTTTTCTTTTTGGATATTTTTTTGAATATTAAAAATGGTTTTTTCTAAATTTTCTTTACTGCTTTGAATTAAAATTTGAATATCGAAATTACATGTTTTTAAAAATATTTTGTATGAATTTAAAATGGCATTTTTTTCTAGGTCTGATTTTAAATTATAGTTTATTGGAATTACTTCTAATATTTTTAAATATTTATTATTTTTTAATTTTATAATTCCATTTTCTAAAAAACTATCAATTGGGATCCAATCTTGGACTGAATTATTTTTTATATTTTTTCACCTCCTTAAATTATAACAATTTTACACTGGTTTATGCATTTTGTCAAGAATATTTCATCTACACAAATCGACATTTTTTTCATTTTTTTATTTTAATTTATTTTTTTATTTAATTTATTTTTTTATTTAATTTATTTTTTTATTTTAATTTATTTTTTTATTTTTGAATATTATTTTTTATTTTGTACATAATACTATTATAAGGTTAATAATAGTTGAGCCAAGAGTATTAATGGATTTTAATTAGTTTATTATTATTCGGACAAAGATGTATAATAGTGTATTTAAATATATTATTATGGGTCGGCGATAAGAGTATATTGGGTGTATGTAGGCTATATCTGAAATTATTATATTTTTTCATATCTATATGGTCAAATTATATGTGATATATTCGAGCTAAGATTATTCTTATATCTAAACTTTTAGTGGTTATTACTAGTCCTTCATGGATGAATATAGTTACTTTTGGTGTATTAATAGTCGAGTGAATGATTAATATGTTTGGTACAGAGCTTATTTATATAGTAATATATATTAGGTTTGAATATTAGGTATATTGGTTTTAGCTGAGATTACTATTAGCTTTATAGATTAATGGCAGATAAAAAATTAATTTTTATCTGCCATTAAATTATTTTATATATCTAAATTTTTAACATATTTTGCATTTGCTTGTATAAAAGCTCTTCTAGGTTCAACTTCGTCACCCATTAATAAAGTAAATATTTCATCTGCTTTTATTGCATCATCCATTGTTACTTTTACCAATGTTCTTGTTTCAGGATTCATTGTTGTATCCCATAATTGTTCTGGATTCATTTCTCCTAAACCTTTGTATCTTTGTAATCCTAGACTTTCTCTTAATATTCCTTTTAATTCTAATTCTTTATATGTTTTATCTAAATCTTCATCAGTATAGCAATATATATCTTTCATTCCTTTTTTACTTACTTTATATAATGGTGGTTGTGCTAAAAACACATTTCCATTTTCAACTAATGGTCTCATATATCTAAAAAAGAATGTTAATAATAATGTTCTAATATGTGCTCCATCTACATCAGCATCAGCCATTATAATTACTTTTCCATATCTTATTTTTGTTACATCAAAGTCTGATCCTATACCTGCTCCAACTGCTAATATTACTGGTTGTAATTTTTCATTATTATATATTTTATCTGCTCTTGATTTTTCTACATTTAACATTTTTCCCCATAAAGGTAAAATTGCTTGAAATTTTCTATCTCTTCCTTGTTTTGCACTTCCTCCAGCAGAATCCCCTTCAACTAGATATACTTCACATTCGTCTGCTATTTTACTACTACAATCTGCTAATTTCCCAGGTAAAGTAGAAGTTTCTAAAGAATTTTTCTTTCTTACTAATTCCCTTGCTTTTCTTGCTGCTTCTCTTGCTCTTGATGCACTTATACATTTTTCTAATACTGATTTTGCAATTGATGGATTTTCTTCTAAAAATGTTGATAATGCTTCGTTCATCATACTTTGAACTACACCTGTAACTTCACTATTTCCTAATTTAGTTTTAGTTTGTCCTTCAAATTGTGGTTCTTTAACTTTTACTGATATAACAGCTGTTATTCCCTCTCTTATATCTTCCCCTTGTAAATTACTTTCTTTTTCTTTTAGTATGTTATTTTTTCTTGCATAATCATTAAACACTTTTGTTAATGATCTTTTAAATCCTTCTAAATGAGTTCCACCTTCAATTGTATTTATATTATTTACAAATGAATATATATTTTCTGAATAGCTTGATGTATATTGAATAGCTACTTCTACTGGTACATCACCTTTTTTTTCTATATATATTGGTGTTTTATGTAACTTTTCTTTGTTTTTATTTAAGAATTCTACAAAAGAGTTTAATCCTCCTTCAAAACAAAATTCTGCTTTTTTTATAGTTTCTGTTCTTTTGTCTTCTACAACTATTTTTAAACCTTTTGTTAAAAATGCCATTTCTCTAAATCTTTTTTCTAATACTTCATATTCATATTCTAAACTTTCAAATATAGTATCATCTGCTAAAAATCTTACTTTTGTACCAGTTCCTTTTGCATTACCTATTTTTTCTAATTTTTTTATAGTTTTTCCTTTTTCAAATCTCATTTGATAAAGTTCACCATTTCTTTTTATTGTAACTTCTGTCCAATTAGATAGTGCATTTACTACTGATGCACCAACTCCATGAAGACCTCCCGATACTTTATATCCACTATCTCCACCAAATTTTCCTCCAGCATGTAAAACTGTATATACTGTTTCTGCTGTTGATATATTAGTTTTAGGGTGTATTTCTACTGGTATTCCTCTACCATTATCTTCTACACTAATTATATTACCTTCTTCTATTGCTATTTTTATTTCTGTGCAATGTCCAGCTAATGCTTCATCAACACAATTATCAACTATTTCATAAACCATATGATGTAATCCTCTAATAGATGTGCTTCCTATATACATACCTGGTCTTTTTCTTACAGCTTCTAATCCTTCTAATACTTGAATTTGATCTGCTCCATATTCATGTTCAAACTTTTCCATTTGTTTTCCTCCTAAAATTATGTTTATGTAAATTTTTAAATATTATCTTGTTTTGAAACATTTCCATTTATCACATTATATATTAAAATATTTTTATTTTCAATATTTATTTTTTCTGTACATGTTATTATTACTTGTGTATTTTCTATTTTTTCTAAAAATTTTTTTCTTCTACTTTCATCTAATTCTGACATAAAATCATCTAGTAATAATATTGGATATTCTCCTATTTCATCATATATAATTCTTAATTCTGATAATTTTAAAGATAAAATTGCTGTCCTATGTTGTCCTTGTGAGCCATAAACATTTAATTCTTTATCATTAATATATATCACAAAATCGTCACGATGTATACCCTTTGTTGTAAAACCTTTTATAATATCCAATTTTCTTCTTGATTTTAATAATTTGATATACTCTTCTTCATTAATACATTCACTATTATAATTTATTTCTATTTTCTCTTTTTCTTTAGTTATTTCTTTATGTATAATTTCTATTTTATTTTTTATTTTATCTATAAATTCTTTTCTATACTTATATACATTTATTGCATATTCTGCTATTTTTTCATCCCAAATATCTAGTAAATTTTCATCCTTATTATCTTCTCTAATTTGTCTTAAATAATTATTTCTTTGTTCTAATGTTTTTTGATATAAGTTTAAATTATACATATAATTTGGTTTTAATTGACTAATCATAATATCTAAAAATCTTCTTCTATTTTGAGGACCGCCTTTTAAAATATTAATATCATCTGGTGTAAATATTACTATATTTATATTTCCTAATAACTCACTTAATTTTTTTATTTTAATTCCATTTATATATATGCTTTTTTTATTCGATAATTCTATTTTAATTTTTCCATCTCTATCTGATTTTTCATATTCTAATTCTATTAATGATTCTTCTGAATTTAAATTTATCATTTCTATATCTTTTTTTGCTCTGAAAGATTTTCCTATACTACCTAAAAAAATAGATTCTATTATATTAGTTTTTCCTTGTGCATTTTCTCCATAGAAAATATTTATATTTTCACTTAGATTTATTTCTTCTTTATTATAATTTCTAAAATTAGTTATTTTAATTTTTTTTACCCACATATCTTTCTCCATTTGTGTATATTTTTTTATTTTACCTTGGTTTATATATTTTTTTATCTAGTTATTAAATAAATAATTAAATTGGTTATTTAAGTTGTTTTTTTGCTTTTTTATTTATTTAATATATATTATTACATAATAATTTTTACTTTTTAATTTTTTTATCCACATTTTTTTCAGTATTATTTAAAATCTAAATTTTATTATATTCTTTTTTTGCTTCTTTAAAATAGTTTTCCACTATTTATTCACATTTTTATTTGTCTTTCCATCATTTCTATTTATACTGCTTTTTTATCTAAATATTATATTATTCAAATAAAAAATTAAATTGGCTTATTTTTGATTTTAAGGCGTTTTTTTCTTTTATATTACTTTTTCTTTTTTTATCTAATTTATACTATTTTTTTCTTATTTTTTCTCTTAATTTCTATTTTTTTCTTTTTTTCTTTTCATTTATATATTTAAATTATTAATTTCAATATAATATTAATTTCAATAATTATTATATTAACTTATTTAAATTTTTGAAATGCCCATTTTTCTTTATATCTTTTTTTATTCACAATTATTATTTTCATTTATAGCTAAATTTTCCATTTTTCTTTTGTTTTAATTTTTTTCAGCTCATTTAATACTATTTATCAACTTATATCTTTATATATCTCTTTAATTCTTTTTTTATCTATTTTTTTCTTTTTATTATTTATTTATTTAATTTAATTATTAATTTATAATATAATAATTATTTAAATAATTATTATATTAGCTTATTTTTGATTCTCAGATGAATTTTTAAATTACATCTTTTTTACTTACAATTTTTCCCCTCATATATCCCTAAATTTTATCTTTTTACTTTATTTAGATTTTTTTTTGCTCATTTTCTACTACTTTTCATTTTTTTTCTTCATATATCTCTATATTTCTTTTTTTTGCTATTTTTTTCTTTTTATTTTTTATTTATTTAATTTAATTATTAATTTATATATAATATTTATTTAAATAATTATTATATTAGCTTATTTTTGATTTTCAGATGTCCTTTTTCTTTATTTATTTTTTATCCACAGTTGCTTTTTTCTCATTTATAGCTAAATTCTTTTTTTTACACTTATTTAGATTTTTTTTGATTCGTTTTATACTATTTATGAATATATATCTTTATATATCTCTTTAATTCTTTTTTTTACTATTTTTTACTATTTTTTTTGTTTTTTATTTATAAAAGTTATCCACAATTGGATTTATTCATTTCATATTTCTTTTTTTTGCTATATTTACCCATATTTCTTCATATTAATTTTTCTATATTTTTTACAGTCTGTTTTATATATATTTATTAACTAATCCTCTCTTTTTCTATTTTATTCTTTTTTTTACTATTTTTTTCTTTTTCATTATTTCTTATTTTTTTATAGTTTTCCACATACTATGACCAATACGTGGAAAACTTTTTTATAAACTTTGAAGGTAGAATTACTTCTACCTTCTTCTTTTAATCTTCTTTTAATCTAATTGGTAAAATCATATAAGTATAATCATTATTTTCAATTGATTTAACTAAACATGGTGATATAGTTGTTCCAAATTCTATATATACTTCTTCATCTTCTATTGCTTTTAAACTATCTAGGAAATATTTCGGATTAAATCCTGCTTCTAAATTTTTTCCCTCTGTTTCTATATATAGCTCTTCTTTTGCATCTCCTGTTTGATTAGTACAAGATATTATTATTTTTCCTATATCTACTTGTACTTTTACAGGGTATTTTTTTTCTTTTTCTACTGATGATGCTGAAATTAAACTAATTCTTTCAAAACAATTTTGTATACTATTTTTATTTACCTTTATTCTTGTTTCCCAATTATTTGGAATTACATTTTTATAATTTAAAAATTCTCCATCTAATATTCTTGTAACAACTTTACAATTATCCATTTCAAATAATGCTTGATTTTTAGAAACCCCTATTTTAATAGTATTATAGTTATCTAAAATTATTTTATTTACTTCATTTAATGTTTTTCCTGGAATTACTGCTTTGAAATTATTACTTTGTTTATTTAAATAAATAGATCTTAATGCTAATCTAAATCCGTCTACTGCAACTAGTGTTAATTTATTATTTTCTATTTCTAATAAACAACCTGTAAATATTGGTCTACTTTCTTCTGAACTTACTGCAAATATTGTTTTTCTAATCATATTTTTTAATATATTTTGATCTACTTCTATAGAATTTTCTACTTCTATTTTTGGAAGTTCTGGAAATTCTTCTGGATTCATTGTCGCTAATTTATATAAAGCTCCTTCACATTCTATTTCTAATAAATTTTTATTATTTAAACTTATATGAATTTCAGTATCTGGTAATTTTTTGATTATTTCACTAAACATTATAGCATTTACTACTGTACTTCCTTGGTTAGTTACTTCACAATCCATTATATATTCTATACCTATTTCTAAATCATAAGTAGTTAATTTTATTTCATTATCATTTGTTTGTATTAGTATTCCTTCTAGTATAGGCATTGTAGTCTTAGATGCTACCCCTTTAACTACGGAATTAATTGCTTTAATAATTTTATCTTTATAACAAACTATTTTCATGTTTGCTCCTCCTTTATATAATATAATATTAATAGTAGTAATAGTAATAGGTGCTGTGGAAACTGTGGAAAACTATGTTGATACATAGAATCCCTAAGAAAATTGATGTTAATAAGTAAGTGGACAACTTGTCGAATATTCCACAGCTATGTTTATTGATTGTGGAATATTGAGATATACACATGTTATATACAGGTTATTAACAGTATGGGTGTGGATATCAAATGTAGCTGTTCCGTAAGTATATAAAGAAATCAATTTTCCAAACAATTATTTTTCCAAACACAATTTTTAAAAAACTTTTAAAAAACGTATTACTATTATTGTTTCCCATTTATGATAATGTTTTTCACACTATCCACAATTAACTTGGTATTATTTTTTTCTTTTATTTCTTTTTCTATTTTTTTATAAGCATGCATAACTGTAGAATGGTCTCTTCCTCCAAAGTCTGTACCTATTTGTGGGAAGGACATACTTGCAATTTCTCTACATAAATACATAGCTATTTGTCTTGGAAATGCTATGTCATTAGATCTTTTATTTCCAGATAAAGCATCTTTTGAAATGCTAAAATATTTACTAACAGTTTCTTGTATAAAATCACAAGATATTACTTTTTCGCTTTCATATTTGAATTCATTTATAATGTTTTCTGATAACTCTATGGTTATAGGACTATGTGTTAAAGAAGCTCTAGCAACAATTTTATTAAAAACACCTTCTAGTTCTCTAATATTTGAATCTATCTTATTAGCAATATTAGAAAGTATAAAATCTTCTATTATTATATTTTCACCTTGTGATTTTTTTCTAAGTATGGCTAAACGAGTTTCATAATCAGGACAAGATATATCTGCTAAAAGTCCCCATTCAAATCTTGATTTTAATCTGTCTTCTAAAAATTGAATGTCTCTAGGAGGTTTGTCACTAGATAGAATTATTTGCTTTCCATCATCATGTAATGAGTTAAATGTATGGAAAAATTCTTCTTGAACCCTCTCTTTTCCAGCTATAAATTGAATATCATCTATTAATAAGACATCTATATTTCTGTATTTGTTTCTGAAGTATTCATTTTTATTATCTTTGATTGCATTAATTAATTGATTTGTAAATTTTTCTGATGTTACATATAAAATATTAGAATTTTTATTATTTTCTAGTATTCTATTACCAATTGCATGCATTAAATGAGTTTTACCAAGTCCTACACCTCCATATAGAAATAAAGGATTGTATGAATTTGAAGGTTCATTACCTACTGCTAAAGCAGCAGCATGTGCAAATCTATTATTATTTCCAACAACAAAAGTTTCAAATGTGTATTTTTTATTGAGAGTTGTTTTATTTGATTCTATTTCTTGATAATTTACATCTTGTTTTTCTTCAGAAATAATTTCTTTTTCTTCATATTCATTATTTTTTTCTTTTGATAAGTCAATTACAGAAAATGTCCAATCTTTATTAGTTATATACCTTAAAGTATTGAATAGCAAAGGTTTATACTTACTTTCTATAAAATCTTTTTGAAATTCTGAAGGTGTTGTAAAAATAATATTATTGCCTTCAATTGCTCTAATATTTAAAGGCATAATCCAAGTATCATAAGAAATTTTTGTAACTTCCTGGAATAATTCTTTTTTTATTTTGCTGATTAATTCATCTTTGTCTATTTCCATAGTTAATCATCCTTTCATTATATTTATCCACAAAGTTATCCACAGCTGTTGATAATTTTGTAATGTTTTTGTAAAGATAGAGCTTACATTTACGAACAAAAATTCTTTGTAATTGTAGGAAAAAACGCTCATATTTTATTTTTATATAATAACAAATTTATACACAATAAGTCAATAAAAATGTGGAAAAAAAATTTTTGTTGTGGATAAATATGAAAAAAACTGTGGAAAACTCAAAAAATATTACAAAAATATTACAAAAAACATACAAAAAGATTCAAAAAAATTAACATAAAGTTTTAGAATTGATAGAAATTATAAAACTTGGATAAAAATATATATTTTATAAATTAAAAGTTTTGCTAAAAGTTAAAGGTTAAAAAAAATTGCAAAATTGCTTGACATTTTGTACTAGCGTAAGTTATAATCGTTGTATTCGTTATTTTGTAAATACTTCCAAGAAATTGGAATATATAAATAATAAACATTTAGGAGGTGCCAATAAAATGAAAAGAACATTTCAACCAAAAAATAGACAAAATAAAAAAGAACATGGATTTATGAAAAGAATGAAAACTAGAGCTGGAAGAAAAATATTAAAAGCAAGAAGAGCAAAAGGTAGAAAAAGATTAACTGCTTAATGCTATGATTATGTTTTACTAATATATTTCTTATTTAGTAAGAAAAAAGGCCGCAATAGCGTGCCTTTTAGCATAGCTATATGAATTTAGATTTTTTCATTAAATTTTATCTTGATTCAATTTAAGAAAGGAATAAAAGGATAATGAAAAAAACAGAAATGTTAAAGAAAAATTATGAATTTAGAAATGTATTATCAAAAGGAAAATATTATTCTGGTAAATATGTGGAAGCTTTTATAAAAAAAAACAATGGTGATAATTATAATTATCTTGGTATTGCTATTGGTGTGAAAATTGCTAAGGCAGTAGGGAGAAACCATATTAAGAGATTAATTAGAGAAAATTATAAATTAATAGAAAGCGACATAAAACCAGGTATTACTATTGTTTTTTTATGGAAAAAGAAAGTATCAACAAGTAATGCAACTTTTGATAATATAAAAAGAGATATTTATCATATTTTGGAAAAATCCAACAATTTAGAGGGTTAGATATGAAAAAAATATTTATAAAAATAATTAATGTATATCAAAAACATATTTCAGTGTGGTTTGAGAGTAAAAATGTTAACTGTAAATTTTATCCAACTTGTTCAGAATATACTAAACAAGCTATAGAAAAATATGGGGTAATAAAAGGAAGTTGGCTAGGGTTTTGTAGAATTATAAGGTGTAATCCTTTTTCAAAAGGTGGATGTGATCTATTAAAATAGAAATAGGAGGAATGTAAATGTTTGAATTTATTGCAAGTATTTTTGGATACATATTAGAGTTTTTATACAATTTAGTTAATAATTATGGTTTAGCTATTATTTTATTTACAATAGTTATAAAAGTAATATTATTACCAATGTCAATAAAACAACAAAAAAGTATGAAGAAAAATGCTAAGTTACAAGAAAAAATGAAGGCTATTCAGTTTAAATATAAAAATGATCAAGAAAAATTAAATAAAGAAGTAATGGAATTATATAAAACAGAAAAAATGGGACCTTTTAGTGGTTGCATAACAGCAATTGTCCAACTTTTACTTTTAATATCAATATTTTATTTAGTAAGGAACCCTATTACATATATGGCGAAAATATCGAATGAAGATATTAATAACTTTGTAGAACAGGTTCAAGAAGATGGAAGAGAGATAAGTAGTAATTATCCACAAATAGACTTAATTAAAGAGTATAATTGGTTAAAAGAAAGAAATTCAGAAGATGAAAATGTAGATAAATTAGACATTCAAATGAATTTTTTAGGATTAGATTTAGGAAAAATACCACAACAAAATATGTCAGATTATAAAGTATATATAATACCAATATTATATATAATATCTTCATTTATATCAATCAGACTAACTACATCTATGCAAGAAAAGACTAAAAAAGATAAAAAAGTTATTATTGATGGAGAAACAGGTTTAGAATTAGATAAAAAAGAAGAGCCAGCAAATGAAATGGATACTATGATGCAGACAAATAAAATGATGTCATGGATGATGCCAATTATGTCAATTTCTATTGCATTTGTAGCACCTTTAGGATTAGCATTATATTGGTTAGTTAATAATATTCTTATGATTATAGAAAGATTAGCTTTTAATAAATTTTTAAAAACTGAGGAGGAATAATATATGGCAATTAGTATTATTTCAGAAGGAAAAACTACAAACGAAGCAATTGAAAAAGGACTAAAAGAGTTAAAGGTATCAAAAGATAGAGTTGATATTAAGGTATTAGAAAATGGGGATAAAAGAAGTTTTTTTAGTATTCTTACTCCAAGGGTTGTTAAAATAGAAATGACATTAAAAGAAGATAAAGATGTAAAAACTAAAAAAGAAAATCATAATGAGAAAAAAGAAATTAATGTTGCAAGAAAAGAAATTGTTTTAACAGAAGAAGAAAAGGTAAAAGCAAAAGAAAATATTGTTAACTTTTTGGAAGATTTATTGAAAAAATTGCCAGAAGATACAAGTTATGAAATTGAATATAAAGAAATAGGATTTTGTGTAAAAATTAATGGTAAAAATATTGGATATTTGATTGGCTATAGAGGAGAAACTTTATATTCTATTCAAAATATATTACTAGCAGTTGCTGGAAAAGGTATTAATAATAGGGTGAAAATTATCTTAGATATAGAAGGATATAAAGAAAAAAGAGAGAAAACATTAGAAAGTTTAGCTGAAAAAATAGCAAAAACTGTTATAAAAACAAATAAACCATTTAAATTAGAGCCAATGCAAGCATATGAAAGAAAAATTATTCATAGTAAATTGCAAGAAAATTCAAAAATTGTAACTACTAGTATAGGAGAAGATCCAAATAGACGAATAGTAGTATCTTTAAAAAAATAATTTAAATAAGTATAAAAATCGGAGGTCAAAGATCGGATTTTACAATTAGCAGTTGTAATATCTATCATGGCCTTTTTATTTTATAAATTTGTATAAAAGTATTTTAAAAATTAACATAATGTGATAAGATATTTAGGAAATGCAAAAAAAGTATATGAAAAAGGAATGAGAATAGTGGATAATACAATAGTATCTATATCAACAGCACCACGGAATAGGTGGAATAGGTATAATAAGAATGAGTGGTAAAGATAGTTTTACTATATTAAATAAAATATTTGTTCCTAAAAAAAAGGAAAAAATAGAAAATATAAGTGGATATACTATGAAATATGGAAATATAATGGAAAATACAGAAGTTGTAGATGAAGTATTAGTTTCATTTTTTAAAACACCAAAAAGTTATACTACAGAGAATATGTGTGAAATAAATTCACATGGTGGAAATATAATTGTAAGAAAAATATTAGAATTATGTTTAAAATTTGGTGCAAAACTTGCAGAACCAGGAGAATTTACTAAAAGAGCATTTTTAAATGGAAGAATAGACTTATTGCAGGCAGAATCTGTAATAGATGTAATTAATGCAAAATCTGAAAAAGAAGCTAAAACAGGAATTAAGCAATTGGAAGGTTTTTTATCAAAGGAAATAAGTGGTATAAAAAAAGAAATTTTAGATGTTATGGTAAATATTGAAGTTGCTATAGATTATCCAGAATATGATGTAGATGATGTTACAAATGGACAAATACTTGATGTAATAAGTAGTGTCGGTGAAAAGTTACATAAATTAGAGAAAAGTTTTGATAATGGAAAACTGATAAAAGAAGGAATTAAAACAGCTATAATAGGGAAGCCAAATGCAGGGAAGTCTTCTTTGTTAAATGCAATATTAAAAGAAGATAGAGCAATTGTTACGGAATATGCAGGAACTACCAGGGATACAATAGAAGAGTTTGTTAATATAAACGGTATTCCACTTAAACTGATAGATACAGCAGGTATAAGAGAAGCTAAAGATGAAGTTGAGAAAATAGGAATAGCAAAGTCTAGGGAAATAGCTAATGAAGCTGATTTAGTTATATCTATATTTGATAGTACAAAAGAGTTATCTAAAGAAGATATGGAAATACTAGAGATAACTAAAAACAAAAAATCTATTATAATATTAAATAAGAATGATTTAACACCAATACTTAAAAAAGAAGATGTTCAATTTCAAAATGCAAGTGATATTATAATTAACATTTCAGCATTAAATAAAAAAGGCATAGAAGACTTGTATGAAAATATAACAAAATTATTTAATTTAAATGAAATTAATTTAGATAATGAAATTGTTATAACAAATTTAAGACATAAAAATTTAATTTCAAAAGCAATTGAAAATGTAGAAAAGACAAAAGAGTCAATTGAAAATAATATGCCATTGGACATTATTGCTATTTTCATAAAAGATATTTTAGAAGATTTAGGAAATATAACAGGAGAAATTGTAAGCGAAGATATTATTGATGAAATATTTGCTAAGTTTTGCTTAGGAAAATAATAGATAAATAATGCGTCAAAATCAAAAATAAGAGAAAAATATCATAAAATGGTAGTATATTATAACAAAAACGAAAAAAGACAGATAAAAGCAATTTAGAGCGAAAAAAAAGAATTTTGAAAAAATATTAATATAAGGGCAAACGTATAAGTAAATATAAACAAATAAAAGCCATTAAAGCTTAGAGCTGTAATAGAAAGATAGGATATAAGGCGAACAAAAAAGAAGTGGTTACATAAAAATGATTAGTATTTACTATTGCTAGGAGAATGTTATACAAAAAGAGTTAAATTGCTGAAATTTAAGACATGTACGATAATTTAAGTTTGGAAACAGGAGAACTAATAAGTAAAATTATTGTACACGGAAAAGAAAACTATATTTTCTGTTTCACAAGGAAATAGATTCGATTGTGGAACATGTGGATAAATTGTGGAAAGATTTTAAATTAAGAAAGGTAAAAAATATGGAATATATAGCAGGAGAATATGATGTTGCAGTGATTGGAGCAGGACATGCAGGTTGTGAAGCAGGACTTGCAGCAGCTAGATTAGGAATGAAAACTTTAATATTTTCTATTAGTTTAGAAGCAGTAGCAAATATGCCGTGTAACCCTCATATTGGAGGAAGTTCAAAAGGACATCTAGTAAGAGAAATAGATGCTCTTGGAGGAGAGATGGCAAAAAATATTGATAAAACAATGATACAAATAAAAATGTTGAATACATCAAAAGGACCAGCAGTTCATGCTTTAAGAGCACAAGCTGATAGAAAGAAATATCAAGCAGAAATGAAGTATGTATTGGAAAAACAAGAAAACTTGGAAGTAAAACAGGCAGAAATTGTGGATATCATAGTTGAAAATGGTAAAATTTCAGCGATTAAAACTGATGTTGGAGCAATTTACAATATAAAAACATTAATAGTAGCTACAGGGACATATCTTAAAGGAAAAATATTTATAGGAGATTATTCTAAAGAAAGTGGACCAGATGGTGTAGCAGCCGCTAATGAGTTATCACAATGTTTAAAAAATTTAGGAATAGAATTAGTTCGTTTTAAAACTGGTACACCAGCAAGAATTAATAGAAGAAGTATTGATTTTAGTAAGATGGAAGTTCAAAAAGGTGATAAAGGTATTGAATCTTTTTCTTTTGAAAACCCTCCTAAAGATTTTGAGCAAGTAGATTGTTATTTAACATATACTAATGAAGAAACTCATAGGATAATAAGAGATAATCTACATAGATCACCTCTATATGGAGGTGAAATAGAGGGAACAGGTCCTAGATACTGTCCATCTATTGAGGATAAAGTAGTTAGGTTTAGTGATAAACCAAGGCACCAAGCATTTGTTGAACCAGTTGGATTAGATACAGAAGAGATGTATATTCAAGGAATTAGTTCATCACTTCCAGAAGATGTCCAAATTGCTTTATATAGAACAATACCTGGTTTAGAAAAAGCAGAGTTTACAAGACCCGCTTATGCAATAGAATATGATTGTATAGATCCTTCTAATTTGAAGCTTTCACTAGAGTATAAAGGTATTGATGGATTATTTATGGCAGGTCAAATAAATGGAACTTCTGGATATGAAGAAGCAGCATGTCAAGGTTTAATGGCAGCTATTAATGCAGTTCAAAAAATAAAAAAAGAAGAACCACTTATATTAGATAGGACACAAGGTTATATTGGTGTTTTAATTGATGATATTGTTACTAAAGGAACAAGTGAACCATATAGAATGATGACTTCTAGGGCAGAATATAGGCTTTTATTAAGACAAGATAATGCAGATTTGAGATTAACTGAAATTGGACATAGAATTGGCCTTATATCTGATGAAAGATATGAAAAATTTATTAACAAAAAGCAAAATATAGAAAAAGAAATTGCTAGATTAAGAAAAAAAGTAGTAAAGCCAGATGAAAATGTAAATAAAATATTGAAAGAAAGAGGCACATCAGAACTAACAACAGGAAGTAAGATGGCTGAATTGTTAAAAAGAGCAGAAATTAATTATGATATACTAGAAAGTATAGATATAGATAGACCTATTTTGTCTAAACAAGAAAAAGAGGAAATAGAAATTCAATTGAAGTTTGAAGGATATATAAAAATGCAAGAAGAACAAGTCAATAAATTTAAGAAATTAGAAATTAAATTATTACCAAAAGAAATTGATTATGAAACAATAAATGGAATTAGCTTAGAAGGTAGACAAAGACTTAATAAATTTAAACCACATTCAATAGGACAAGCTTCTAGGATATCAGGGGTTTCTCCTGCTGATATATCAGTATTATTAGTATATTTGAAGCAAAAAGGCAATAAATAAAGATGAGAGGATAATAAAAAATGGAAATAGAAGAATTTGAAAATCAATTAAAGTTAAAAGCAAAAGAATTAGAAATAGAGCTAAATAATAAGCAAATAAAACAATTTTATAAATATATGTTACTACTAATTGAATGGAATGAAAAAATTAATTTAACAGCTATTGTAAAGCCAGAAGATATTATATTAAAGCATTTTATAGATTCAATTACAATATCAAAATATATAAAACAAGGAAAAACATTAATAGATGTGGGGTCTGGTGCTGGATTTCCAGGAATACCACTAAAAATAATAAGAGAAGATATAAAAGTTACATTACTAGATTCTTTAAATAAAAGAGTTAATTTCTTAAATCAAGTTATTGAGGAATTGGAATTAGAAGATATAGATACAATACATTCAAGAGCAGAAGATGCAGGAACTAATAAAAGTTATAGAGGTAAATTTGATGTAGCCACATCAAGAGCTGTTGCAAATCTTTCTGTGTTATCAGAATATATGATACCATTTGTTAAAGTAAAAGGTAAAGTTATTAATATGAAAGCTTCAAAATTAGATTTAGAAATAGAAGAAAGTAAAAAATCAATATCTGTTCTAGGAGGAGAAATACAAGAAATTAATGAAATAATATTACCAGGAACTAAGATAAAAAGAACAATTGTTATAATAAATAAGAGAGAAACAACACCTTCAATGTATCCTAGAAAAGCAGGTATTCCTTCAAAAGAACCTATTTCATAAAAAAGCAAAAAAAATATGAAAAAAAGTCAATAAAATTAAGTTTTTTTATTGACTTTTTTTTAGTTTTTCTATATTATTAGAATACAGGAAGTGTGCAACACATAAGTAAATATAAACTAAAATAACATTAGGGGGCAATAAATTGGGAAAAGTAATATCAGTAGCAAATCAAAAAGGTGGAGTTGGAAAGACTACAACAACAGTAAATTTGGGAACAATTTTAGCCCAAAAAGGAAAAAAAGTATTATTAATAGATGCAGATCCCCAAGGGAATGCTACAAGTGGACTAGGTGTGGAAAAAGAAGTGGAATATTCTACATATAATGTATTAGTTGATGAAGTAGGGATTTTGGATGCTATAAAAGATACAATAATTAAAAATTTTAAAATTTGTCCTTCTAATATGAATTTAGCAGGTGCAGAAGTAGAATTAGTTTCTATGATGTCAAGAGAACAAAGATTAAAAGAAAAATTAGAAGAAGTTAGAAATAAATTTGACTATATTTTAATTGATTGTCCACCATCATTAGGACTAATCACATTAAACTCATTTACAGCATCTGATAGTGTTTTAATTCCTGTTCAATGCGAATATTTTGCATTAGAAGGGTTAGGGCAATTGTTAAATACTGTAAATTTAGTAAAAAAACATTTAAATAAAAATATTCAAATAGAAGGAGCTTTGCTTACTATGTATGATATAAGGACAAATTTATCTAATCAAGTAGTAAAAGAAGTTAAAAAATATTTTGATGATAAGGTATTTAAAACAGTTATACCAAGGAATGTAAGGTTAAGTGAGGCTCCAAGTTATGGTATGCCAATTACTGAATATGATCCTCGTTCTAAAGGAGCTAAAAGTTATATTAAATTTGCAAGAGAATTTTTAAAAATGAATGAAGAAGAGAAAAAAGGAAAATATATGAAATAATAGGAGGTATATAAAATGGCTAAAATGACAGGATTAGGAAAAGGATTAGATGCTTTATTTGGACCTGCTCCAGAAGAAGAACAAGTAAAAGATGATGATATATTAAAACAATTAAAAATAACAGAAGTTGAGCCAAATAGAGAACAACCAAGAAAGAGATTTGACCAAGAAGCATTAGAAGAATTAGCACAGTCTATTAAAGAATATGGATTGATTCAACCAATAGTTGTAACTAAAAAAGATGGATATTATAGCATTATTGCAGGAGAAAGAAGATGGAGAGCTTCTAAATTAGCAGGACTTAAAGAAATTCCAGCAATTATAAGAGAAGATGATGAAAAAATTAATTCTGAAATTGCTTTAATAGAAAATATGCAAAGAGAAGATTTGAATCCTTTTGAAAAAGCATTAGGTATAAAAACTTTAATAGATAATTATGATTTATCACAAGAAGAAGTGGCTAAAAAGCTAGGTAAAGGAAGAAGTACTATTGCCAATTGGGTTAGAATTCTAAATTTGGAGCCTAGAGTTTTAGAAATGGCAAAAGAAGGTAAATTATCAGAAGGACATTGCAAGGCATTACTTGCAATTACAGAGCCAGAAATGCAATATCAAACAGCTGTACAAATGCTAGAAAGAGGTGCAACTGTTAGACAAATAGAAAAAAAATCTAAAATAAAAGAAACTAAGGATGAACAAAAAAGAAATCATATTTTATACAAAAGTATAGAAGATAATTTCCAAAGCTTTTTTGGTAGTAAAGTAAAATTAGATGCTGGAAAAAGAAGAGGTAAAATTGTGATTGAATATACTTCAAATGAAGACTTAGAGAGAATATTAGATTTGATTAAATAATAAAAGAAAAGAGGATTATATGGAAGATATTTTAGTAATATTAAGAAGTGATACATTTTTAATTATTTTTACAATTTTAATTATATTATTGTTTTTATCTTTTATATTTCTTATTATAAGATTGTCAAGTTTAAATAAGAAATATAAGAAATTTTTAGGTAAATTAGGAAATGGAAAAAATATTGAAGAAGATTTAGAAAACTATATGCATAAAGTTCAAAAAGTAGAAAGACAAAATGTAGAAATTATAGAATATGCTAATAATTTAGATGAGAATATGGCAAAGTGTATTCAAAAAGTAGGAATTGTTAGATATAATGCTTTTAAAGATACAGGAAGTGATTTAAGTTTCACTCTTGCAATGCTTGATGAAAATAATGATGGAATTGTATTAAATGGTATTTATTCGAGAGAAATGTCTAATATTTATGCTAAATCTATTGAAAAAGGTGCATCTAATTATATTTTATCAGAGGAAGAAACTTTGGCTATTAATAAGGCTATTAATTCTTAGAATAATATATGAATTGTAAAATATTAGAGAAGGCATTGAATTATAAAAAATAAGAAGGAGTGATTAGTTTGAATGGATCAAATAATTTTATTGGAAAAATAAGAAATATACATTCAGCATGGGCAATATTGTTTTTTTGTCTTGTTATTGTTTTTGGAGTAATTAATTCATTAATAGGTTTATTATTATCAGGAGTTTGTTTGACTTTTGGTATAGTAAAAATTAAGAAATCACGAACTGCAGGAGTACTTATTACAGTCTTTTCATCAATATTTGTGTTTATTTATTTAATACTTAGTATTTCATTAGTGTTTACAGTGTGGTATAACAATGCTTTGCTAAATGTAGAAGAATCTAATTATCAAATAACAATAGAAGATTATTATATTTTTAGTGAAGAAAAAATACCTTCTCTTGAGAATATTATGAATGAGAGAGGATATGATTTTAGAAAAACTAAGGTAGAAGAAATAAATGGGAAAATGGTAGTAGGTTCTAGGACAAATATTATTCCTTCAAATGAAAAAGTTTCAGTTGAAATTACAGAAGTAACTTATAAAGATGTAAATGATGTTTGGGGGGTTATTGATGTATTTGGGAGAAAGTTAAATGAAGAATATGATTATTGGGTTTCTTATCCGCCTTCTGATTATTCTAATTATGGTGAAGGTTATCGTTTTTGTGAATTAGTTAAAGAATTGAGTGAAAACGAAATATATTATATTGCAGCTATATATAGTAAAGAAACAAGTGAAATAAAATTACAATATGGAACAATAGGAACACCAATGACTTCTGGTGTTAGAGGTAATGGAATAGGACCTTTAAATCTTGAAAGAATAAAAGCGGAAAAATGAAATATAAATAGGGAAACCACATAAAAAATATTTAAGACAAAATGTTTGAAAAAATTATTGAATTGTATTGACAAACAATACTTAAATATGCTAATATAATTATTGTTGTAGGACAGGAAATGTCTTATAATATGGAGAGGTGGTCGAGCGGTTGAAGGCACCAGTCTTGAAAATTGGCATAGGTTTGTAGCCTATCGTGGGTTCGAATCCCACCCTCTCCGCCAAGACAATAAAAGTTAGATATATGTCAAAAGTATCTAACTTTTATATATAAATGGAGATGTACCCAAGTGGCTCAAGGGGACTGTTTGCTAAACAGTTAGTGCCTGTAAGGGCAGCGCAAGTTCGAATCTTGTCATCTCCGCCAAAGATAGTATGAGAATTATTCATGCTATTTTTTTGTTATTTTATGAACTTAAAATCATTATTATAGTTACTTGAGAGGAAATAAAGATAGAAGTTAGAAAAAATCAGGCATACTAAAGAATAGAAAATTATAAATATAGAAAATGTATTGGTAAGATATGTGAGTAAAGGTTCTGATGGATATATTGAATTAACAGATAAAGAATGTTTTTTGAGTTATGAAAGATGTTTAATTAAAGTAATATTTTCAATATTATAGGATAAATAATTGTTTAAAAATTGTTACAAATTGATGACATTTGTATAAAAAAAGGTAATAGCTTGAAAAAAAGGAAAAAAAAAGGTATAATGTGAAGAGAGAAGTATTTTAGGAGGTGGCTAAAATGAAAAATATAAAAATAGTAATTGTTTTTTTAGTGTTCTTTTTTATATTTTGTATGATGTCAACTGATGTATTAGCAATAGATTTAATTTTTGGAAAAGAAGTTCCAGATAAAATTGGAGTTGAATATATTGAAAAGGTAAGGGTTAGAGATGATAGGAAAGTATTAATATATAAGAATTCAACTGGTGATGGAACAATAGGAGGAGGACTGTTGGGATGGTTGGGATGGTATGAGGGTCATTCTGTAGATCCATTGTATTCGGCTAATTTTGTAAAAATGGAGGATAATAGATATTATTTAACAAACATTGCTAGAAAAGAAGGTGGTGTACTACATTATGAGAAAGGCTATGTTAATATAGATGATGTTGTTGGGTATATAATTAAAGACAGTGGAGTGATAAGGTATTGTGAAACACTTTCAATGGATGAATTAGAAAAGTTAGCAATGTCAGAAAGTAGAGCAGATTTTATGGCAACATTAAGGTCTAATATTTCACAAGGTTATGAAAATGATGAAGATAGGTTTAAAGATCCAGTTGAGCAAAATATATTAAGCTGGATAAGAACAGAGAAGGGCTTAAATGGTGAGGTGGATCTGTATATTAAAGGAAATCATGTTTCGTATTTGAAATTTTTAATAGAAGTAGAGAATATGAGAATAACATTAGGAACAGATATGACAATAAAAGGATATTATACATTGAGATATGCAGAACAAATGCTAAAAGTGTATGAAGAAATGGAAATAGAAAAACAAGAGCAAATGGATAATCTAGTTACACTTAAATTAGATAGTTTAACATATAAAAATGTTAGAATATCAGGAGAAAATGGTTGGATACCTAGAAAAGATCATATTACTCCAGCAGATACAGGTTTTTTAACAGTAATAAATGCAGGTCAAACTGTAAGATTTGTTGCAAATATGGGTGATGAAATGGTTAAAATATGGTATAAAGATAAAGAATATTTTATAAGGAAAAGTGATTTGGAAGGATCATTTACAGGACCATTAACATCTCAACAAATGAAAGATAAAGAAGAAGAAGAAGAAAAAATTAGTAAAGAGATTACAGAATCATTAAATAAACAGTTGCAAGAAGAAGCAGATAGACTCTTAAAAGAGCAAGAAGAATATGACAGAAAATTAGAAGCTGAAAAGAAAAAATGGAAGATATATTTAGGACTTCAAGATAGTGATAGTGTGGATAAAGATATTGATGGCATGATAAGTGATGCAACATCATTTGTTGGTGCGAAATCAAATTTAGGAGAAGGAAGTTTACAATCATTTTCTGAAACTATATATAATACATTACTAATTTTTGCTTCAGCAATATCTATAATAATGGGATTAATGCTAGGGATAAAGTTTATGTTATCAAGTGTAGAAGAAAAAGCAGAAATAAAGCAATTAGCAGTTCCATATTTGGTGGGTTGTATAGTTGTATTTGGTTCATTTGGAATATGGAAATTAGTTGTAGTGTTGTTTAGTAATGCAGTATAAAGAAGAAGGTGTGATAGAATGAAATTTAGGAGAAGTATTGTTATTATATTATTGTTATTTATAACTATAGGTTTATTCATTCCGATATATGTAAATGCTGCGACAGATTTAGTTGGAATAGGAGATTTGGATAAATATAAATTAAATGGAAGTAATCCAACAACATATTTTAATGGTATGATAAATAGTATAGTATTTGTAATTAGAACAATTGCAAGTATTATTTCAGTAGTAGTGTTAATAGTAATTGGTATAAAATATATGATAGGAAGTATTGAAGAAAAAGCAGAATACAAAAAAACAATGGTACCATATTTAATAGGTTCAATATTAGTGTTTGGTATAACAAATATTTTAGGTGTTATATATAATGTTGCAATAAATTTAAATAAATGATATAATATAAGGTATGTTAATGTTATTAAAATTCCTAAGTAAGGATAATAAATATATATAATATAAAAGGAGGAAAAAATATGAAAAGAACAAGTAAATTAATTTTAATTTTAGTACTAGCAATAATTATGGTTATGATGGTGTCAACATTTGCATTTGCAGCAGAAAATAATGCTACACCAAACCCTTTTAATCCAGGTACATATACAGGTGATAGTGAGGCAGATGTAAGCCAAATAGGTACTATAGGAAATGGTATTATCAGAGTTGTTACTACAATTGGATCTGTTGTATCAGTTATTATATTAATAGTTTTAGGTATAAAATATATGATGGGTAGTGCTGAAGAAAAAGCAGAATACAAAAAAACAATGATACCATATATTATTGGGGCTATATTGATATTTGCAGCTTCAGGAATTGCAACAATAGTGTTTAATTTTGCAAGTACAATAACAGCTTAAGTACTAGTTGTTTAAATTATATAATGAAAATAAAAGTGAAATTGTTAGCAATTTTGCTTTTATTTATTACAAAAGTGTTACAAATATATTAAATTTCAAAAAAAGTGCGAAAATGTTACAATTTATGCACTTTTTTTGTTATAATATAGAGTAAGGGAAATAGTATAATAAAACAAAGGAGGAGGCCACTTATGGGAACATATAATGTGCCAAGAAATGTAAAAGGAGAAGGTAGAATTTTATTTATATTTTCTACAAAGGCTTTGATATATACATTAGCAGGCGGAGGAGCTATAGGATTTCCAATATATTATATTTTAAATATGGTAGGATTAACTATGATAGGGGTTATAATAATGGCAATATTTGCATTACTAGGATTTGGAATAGGAACTATAAAAATACCAGATACAACAGCATTTGAGGTGACCAAAAAAACAGGTGGAGAAAATATAGATGATATAATAATAAGATGGTTTAAATTTAAAAAAAATAAAAATAAGATATATATTTATAAAGAAAAAACAGAAGATAAGAAAGGAGCTGAAATTAAATAATGAATGAAAATATAATATCAGAGATGTTATCTATAATTTTGATTGTTATGATTTTTATATTAATGGTTTTATCAGTTACTTATTTAATATTAAAAATGAAATCAATTAAAAAAAATAAAACTAAAAAAACAGAAAACTTAATGACTGGAGGAACTAAAAAAGCTAAAGATAAAAGTAAAGAGACTAAAGATAATTCAATTATGTATAATAAGCAGTCAGTTTTTGATTTTATGGAATTTGATAAAATAGAAGATAATATGATTGTTCAAAAAAAGGGAAGAAGATATTTAATGGTTATAGAATGCCAGGGGGTAAATTATGATTTAATGTCAAGAATAGAAAAAGTTTCTGTTGAAGAAGGATTTCAACAATTTTTAAATACTTTAAGACATCCTGTGCAGATATATGTTCAAACAAGGACAGTTAATTTGGGAGATAGTATAGGTACATATAAAGGAAAAATGAAAGAAATAGAAGATAAATACAGACAAATGATGTATGAGTATAGTGGTATGCAAAATGAAGGTATATATAAACAAGAAGAATTAGATAAATATTTTTTTGAAATAACAAAACAAAAAAACTTAATGGAATACGGAAAAGATATCATTGCTAATACAGAAAAAATTAGTTTAAATAAAGGGATTTTAAATAAAAATTATTATATTATAGTTCCATACTTTTCAGAAGATGCAGTAAGCAAAGATTTACATATAGAAGAAATAAGAAATATTGCTTTTTCAGAATTATATACAAAATCTCAAGCAGTAATTAGGACATTATCATCATGTTCAATTTCAGGTAAGATATTAACATCAAAAGAACTTATTGAATTATTATATATCGCATATAATAGAGATGAGTCAGAAACTTATGGAGTAGATAAAGCATATCAAGCAAATTATGATGATTTATATTCAACTGGAAAAGATATTTATGAAAAGAAAATAAAAGCATTAGATGAAGAAATAGAGAAAAAAGCAATAATGTTAGCTAATGAAAAAGTAGAAAAAGCGGTTTCACGAAAACAAAAGATGGTAAATGATAAAGAAGATAACTTAGGTATTTTAGTTAGCAAAATGGCAGAACTAATATTAGAAGAGAATAAATCTTATGTTGGTAAAGAAATTGCTGAAGAGGCAATTGAAGAAATAAAACAAGATAGAGAAAATGAAAAAGGAGGTAGTGAAAATGAGCCTAAAAAAACAACAAGAGGAAGGAAGAAAGCCAATAAATAGAAATCAAGAAGCAGAATTTTTAAAAAGCCAAACAATAAAAGAATTGATTGCACCATCAGGCATTGATGCTTCAAAAATAGATCATTTAGAAATAATTTCAAATACAAAAAGATATGCAAGGAGTTTTTTTATATCAACACTTCCTCGTATGTGTACATTTCCAGAATTATTCAGGGATATTTACTTTTTTGGAGATATTAATACATCAATATATATAAATCCAATTGCAGAGTCAAGATCACAAAATGAGTTAAATAGGGTTATTAATGAGTTAGAAACAGAAAGGATTGTAGCAGCAGATAGAGGAAATATAAATAGAGAAAGTACATTGTCTCAAAAAAGATTTGAAGCAGAGCAATTAAGAGATGAGATAGCAGCAGGATTTAATAAAATGTATGAAGCTTCTATTATATCTACACTATTTACATATAACCTAGAAGACTTAGATAGATTAACAAAAATGTTTGCAACTGAGGCTTCTAAAACATTAGTAGGAGTTAAAAGTGCATGGGCAATGCAGGAAGATGCATTTAAATCAAATCTTCCTTTAATGGATGATAAGATTAAAAAAGCACATTCTTTTGATAGTAGATCTATGGGAACAGTATTTCCTTTTACTACTTCGGAAGTAGGACATGCTACAGGAATACCACTTGGATTTAATAAACAAACAGGGACACCAATATTATTTGATAATTTCCATTCATCACTTACAAATTATAACATGGTTATATTTGCAAAATCTGGGGCTGGTAAGTCTGTTACTATGAAAACATTAATTTCAAGATCATCAGTACTGATGGGAATAGAAAGTTTAGCTCTGGATGCAGAAGGAGAATATACAATTGTTGCTGAAAGTTTAGGAGGAATTAATGTTGTACTTAGTCCAAATTCAAAAACAGTAATTAATTTATTTGATATAGAACCTGAAAATGTAAAAGACGAAATTACAGGAAGAGAGAGAATTGTTTTAAATGTGGAAAATAAAGTAGAAGATGTTACTCAAGCATTACTTACTATGGCAAGAGGAAGCACAAGAAGTACAGATGTAACAGAGCTTACAAAACAGATAATAGCAGAAAGTGTTGCAGAAGAATATGAAGCAATAGGAGTTACAAATAATCCATCTTCTTTGTATGAAACAGGAGGAGGTTTCCAAACAGGGAATAAATTATATAAAAATAAAAAAGAAATGCCAACAATTGGAACTTGGTATAAAAGACTTGAGCAAAAATCTAAGGGAAATAAAGATACTAATTATCAATTCCATTTCAGTTACTTATTAAAAGTTATGAAGCAATATATAAGAGAGTACAATGGGCAAATGGCATATTTTGATGGACAATCTACATTTGAATTATTAGAAGGTTCACCATTTATAAATTTAGATATATCTCAATTAGAAGAAAGGTTTGCAAGACCTCTTGCACAACAAATACTTCTTTCTTGGATATGGGAAAAATATGTTAAGAAAAATAGTGAAGATAGAACAAAAGCTAAGCAAAAAAGGGTAATTGTGGATGAGGCATGGATGTTACTTCCATATCCAGAAGCAGTAGAATTTTTAAATACAATGGCAAGACGTGCCAGAAAAAGAAATGTTTCACTTGCAATTATTTCACAAAGATTTCAAGATTTTTATGAAAAGCAAGAAGCACAAGCTGTTTTAACATCTTCTGATACAAAACTATTTTTAGCACAAGATAAATCAGAAATTGAATATTTAAAATCAGTATTTAAATTAAGTGATGGAGAAGCAGGATTTTTAACTACTTGTTTAAAAGGAGAAGGATTATTAAAAGTAGGTGCAGATACAGCAATACTACAAATTACGCCTACTGCAAAAGAATTTGAATTTGTTGAAACAAACTTAAATAAATTGGTTCAAATGAGGAAAAGAAATTAAGGAATGTAAAAAATAGGAGGAAATTATGAAGTTTTTGACAAACAAGGGAATTATACAAAAGATAGTAATAGCATTAATAATAGTAATAGTTTTTAATTTTTGTGTTCCTGTGAGAGTAGAGGCTGGGTGGGATATTGGTACAGATATATTAAAAGAAATTGTATTGCTAGTTGTATATTTGGGTGATATTGTAATGGGAGCTTTTAATAATTTTATGTTAGGTGTAAAAAGTGGTACTCGGAGGTTTAGGTTCTGCAGTTATTAGTGCAGATGAAATGAAGTTTAATTTAGAATCTGGAGTATCATGGCTAGATCCTAACAATGAAGAAAGATTACGAGAAAAAAATATTCATACAGTTATAATAGAAAAAGGTTTTACAGATCCAGTAAGCTTGTTTAGCAAAGGAGTTAATTATCCTAATGTAATGTATGCACCAGAAAGTATTTTTTTAAACCAAGTAGGGATGTTAGATGTTGATTTTTTAAGTCCAGTGAATGAAAAAGAGCAACATTATAGTGCGGTTACAGAAGGAGGGAATGTACAAACTTCAGCCTCTACAATCTTAAGAGATAGTATTTCAAGATGGTATGTAACATTTAGAGATTTAGCAATTGTATTATTGCTTTCTGTATTAGTATATATAGGAATTAGGATATTACTTAGTTCTACTGCTCCAGATAAGGCAAAATATAAAGAAAGACTTAAGGATTGGCTTATAGGATTGTGTTTGGTTTTTACGATGCATTTTATAATGGCAGGAATTTTAACAATTACAAATCAATTTAATTCACTATTTTCTGATATGGCAAATAATATTAAAGTAATAGATGATATAGAAAATCATGTAAACGATAATGGGCAGGGAGGAAATAGAGTGGCTCCAGATGGATTTATAACTAATTTGACTGGACTTGTTAGATATAAAGTACAAGCAGAGGAGATGGAAACTGCAGCAGCACATGGAATATTATATATAGCATTAATTGGGTTTACACTAGTATTTACAATGCAATATATAAAGAGAGTTTTATACATGGCATTTTTTACAATGATAGCACCATTGGTGGCTTTAACATATCCAATAGATAAAATGAGAGATGGAAAGGCACAAGCATTTAATATGTGGTTTAAAGAATATACAATGAATGCTATAATTCAGCCAATTCACTTAATTTTATATTCAGTTTTAATTGGTTCTGCAATGGATTTGGCAACTGAAAATATAATATATGCACTTGTGGCACTTGGATTTATGATGCCAGCAGAAAAATTTATTAAGAAAATGTTTGGAGTTGAAGCACAAACAGGATCTGATTCAGGAAGCTTTGCAAAAGGAGCAATTACAGCATCTCTTCTTAGTGGAAGGAAAAAAAGTGGAGGAAAAAGTACTAAATCATCAGGAAGTAAACCAGACAATGAAGAAGAAAGTAGAACTAGATTTGCTAATACGAATTCAGGGGAATTGTCTTCATTTAATGGAGATAGTGGAAATTTAGGTACTAACCAAAATACAGTTTCTGGTGAAAATTCAGAAAATAGTAATAATCAAGAGAATACACAAAATTCAGATGTAAATCCTGTGAGAACTTCAAATAATAACAATTCTAATAATGAAAATGAAGAGAATGTAAGAACTCCAAATAATGATAATTCTAATAATGAAAATGAAGAGAATGTAAGAACTTCAAATAATGATAATTTAAATAATAATAATGCTGAAAATGGAGATGAACCTATTAGACTAGAAAATGGTAAAAGGAGATTAGCTAGTAAAATAGGAGGATCAGCAAGAAGAACATCATGGAAAGCAGCTAAAGGAACTGTAAGAGGACTTGCAAGAGGAAGTACCAGATTAGCAGGAACAGCAGGAGGTCTAATGGCAGGATTAGCAGCAGGAGCTGTATCAGCAATTGTAACAGGAGATGCTTCCAGAGTAGCGAAGTATGGAGCAGCAGGAGCATTTGCAGGTAATGCATTAGGAAGAAAAGCATTTGATGGAGTGAGTAATACTGCAACTAAAATACCTCAAGGTTTATCAAAATTGAAATATGAAAAAGATGAATCACTTTATGGAGCAAAAGTTGCAAATGAAAATAGAGAAAAACAACAAAATATTAAAGCTAGAAATGAACTTATGAAAGATCCTGTTCAAAAAGCTAAATATGAAAGAATGAAGGGAGAAATAGGATATAGTGGTTCAACTAAAAATTTCATGGATAAAGTGGCTGATTATAAGGAAGCAGGAGTTAATGATGACAAGTTAATAAAAAGTGCTTTAGACATGGAAAATGTCAAAGGATTTATTGATGATCCAGATGCTCATAGAAAAGTAGTTGATGTTACATCATTTGCTTCTAATTCAGGATATAATAGAGGAACAATAGAGGATGAGAAAAAACGTACATTTATGGAAGCAAATGTGTTAAAAGCAGTTGGAGATGATGAATCTAAGCAAAGAGCAATCATGGAAACATTTGCAGAAATACATGGACTTGGTGATACATATAAAGGTATAAAGAAAAAAGAAATAGATAAAGTAAAAAAAGCAGAGGCAGAAAAGGAGAAAAATTCATTAGTTTGGACAAAAGAAAGACAGGCTAAAGAAGATGCGAAAGATAAAAGAATTATATTATAATTTAAGAGGTAAATTTAAAAAATAAGAGTTTTAAATTAGATAATATAAATCACAAATAATATTGTAGGAGGTATAAAATTGCATAATTTTATAAGATTTTATAATAAAAATAGAATGCAAATAGGGCTTTTAATTATAATAATAATATTTATACTATTTATTATTAGTACACTAAATTCTATGGAAAAAGAGCGAAGAGAATTAAGAATTCAAAATGATGAAATTGTGCTAGGAAACAATAGTTATAGTGAAGAAAGTCAATCTATAGTATCAAGAGAAAGAGTTTCTAATTATGTAAGTATAGAGTATGGTGGAATACTAGATAGTTTTTTAAGTAAATGTATATCTGGAAATTATGAAGAAGCATATAGATTACTTTCTAAAGATTGTCAAGAAGAATTGTATCCTTCTTTGCAAATATTTATTGATAGATATTGTAATGGTAAATTTGATAGTAATAAAAAATATAGTTTTCAAGCATGGAGTTCTAATATAGAAACTATATATTATGTGAAGATTTTTGAAAATCCATTGATAACAGGAAGAGTGATAGATAGTCACATAGAAGATTACTATTCTATTGTAGAAGAAAATGGAGAATATAAACTTAATATTAGTAGTTTTGTTAGAAAAGTAAACAATATTGATATGAGTAAAGAAATTGAAAAAGTTAACATAAATGTGATTGCAACAAAAATATATATGGATTATCAAATATATGAAATTGTAATAGAAAATAATAGTGAAAATATGATATTACTGGATACAATGAAAAAAATAGGAACAATGTACATAATAGATAGTAATGGAGCTAAACAATCAGGATTATTACATGAAAATACAAAAGAACAATTGATGTTAAATTCAGGTGAAACGAAGAATATAGAAATAAAATTCAGTAATATTTATCAACATAGTAAAGGGATAAGTAAGATGGTATTTTCTGATTTTGTCTTTAATTATCAGGAGTATATAGAAGGTAATGAAACTAGTAAAGTGGTGGAATTATAGGTATAAGTGAGGTGAAACATGAAAAATCCAGCAGAGTTTAAAATTGTAAAAAATATAAAAAAAGTAATGAAGATCATTACAATGATGCCAATAATATATAAATTTGTTATTTTATTAGTAACAATAATGACAGTATTAGTTATAGTACATAAAGTTATAGAAAAATTAAAATCAAATAATACAGCGAAATTAACATATGAACAATTAGGAGTGGATAATCTTTCAGAATTGGTAGAGATAAAAGGTAATGATCAAGATGGATATTATTTAGAATTTAGTGAAGATTTTGATGAAAAGATAGATCAATTTATTGAGAGTACTCACAATAGATCTGTAACATATAATTTTAAAGGAACTGGTAGAAGAGAATTATTGGTAAATATGATAAAAGCTGAAATAGTATCTCAATTTCCAAACTTAGGTGGAAAAATCACTGATGCTTCAACTCAATTTCAGGGAATAGTGAAAATGAGAAGAATTTCACCAAATAAAGAATTAGTAACAATTGATGAAAGTATAGGAATTGGTGAAATAACAACAATAGAAGATTTAGGAGAAGATAATTTTCTAAATGAAGATGGAATTGATAATACTTCAGGAAAATTTAATCATAAAATAGGAGAAGTGTTACAGGCAAAAACATCAGCAAAGCTGTATGTGAAAGGTACATATAATTTTTCAGGAGATAAAACTTCAGATGAGGGTGTGACTTCAAAAGAAATGACACTAATGTTTAAAATAGAAGGAGCATTGGAATTAAGGTCTGTTTCGAGAGGCCAAGTTGTCTATTTTTTAGGTGATGTAATCTATGATGGGAAAAATACATATGTTGAAGTATCATTGGAAGAAAATGGACAATCACTAGGATATATAAAAAAATCAGAAGTAAGATTAGCATTAATTGATGATACAGGAGAAGTTGAAAATATTGGGGAAACAACAGTAGTTGAGCAAAATGATATATATTCAGAGATAAGTTCAAGAGTATATGATTTGAAATATGTTTCACCAGAGAAATTTGAAGAATATATATCTAATAATTCTAAAGAAGCACTAGAAGTATATACATTAGATTCAGAAACATATAATATAAGGACAGCAGTATGGAGTTCTGATAATAATGGAATTACTATTAGAGAAAATGCAAATATGAGTTTTAGAGAAACTATAAAAAAATATGTTATACCATATGAATATTTATTAATACTTCTAATAGATACAAAAAATGAAGCATTTATAAAAGAGTTGGCAGAAGAAGTTGTAAAGGGAGAAATTGTTGTTGCTGTTCAAGATAGTGTAACAACATCAGAAAGTAATAGAGAAGTGTATGAAAGGGTTGAAGTATCAGGTCATCAAGAAGCAATAGATATTTTTTCAAGAGACAGAACAAAGAGTGAAACGAAATCGAGCTATAGTTTAAATGAATATTCTACAACATCAATTAATATTACATATGCAGATGTTTGGTTTTCGACATATAGAAGAGAAACAACATATAATTCTGAATCATTAAATATTGGAAAAGATCAAGAATTAGATGGAATATATGCAGTTAAAGGTAAATTTAAAGTTACAAAAGAAAACTATGATTCAGGTGAAATAGCAGTAACAGATAGATTACAATCAAGTTATTTTGAAGAAGATAATCAAGGAAGGCCAGTATCTACAATAACTTATATATATCAAAGATTTGAACATACTATAACAAATACAACAAATGTCTCTGTAAAATATGAAGATGGAGAATTATTAAAAGATACTAGATTAGAAAGTAAATTTGTCAAATTATTTAAAAAACATAATGCTAAAGCAGGATTTACAGAAACAAGATTATTTAGTATACTGGGAAGTAATGAAAAAACATCTGGATTGGTAGATTTAACAAGATCATTAATTTATGAAGCTATAAATAAAGATTTTGGTGTTACAGAATTTGATTATAATGGATTTGTAAAATCAGCTTTTACAAATACTACAGGAATATATGGAAATACAGTACAAGAAAAAGTATGGTTTGCACTTAAAGATGCAGGCTTTAATGAAATTGCAATTGCAGCAGCTATGGGAAATATTCATTATGAATCAGGAAGCTTTAATCCATATTCTATTGAAGGAGGTTATACTGAGTTTGATGGTGGAATAGGATTGTGTCAATGGACTAATAATGCAAGAGGACCAAATGGAAGAAATTCGCAATTAAGAGCTTTTGCACAGACAAGAGGAACAATTTGGCAAGATGAAAATATTCAAGTGGAATTTTTAGTAGCTGAATTGACTGGTGGTGGAGCTGATGGACATGCAGCAAATGCTTGGGCAGGTATGGATAACCAAAGGGTTATCTGGGAAAGTGGAAATGATATTGCAGAAGCAACTAGGGCTTTTTGTGTAGGATTCGAAAGACCTGGTGCAGAATATGTTCATACAAGTATGCCAAAAAGATTAGAATGGGCAGAGAAATATTATAATGAATTTAAAGGTCAGGAGAAACCGGCATCAGGAGTAGGAAATGTAACTTTATCTGGAACAAATAAAGAAAAAATGGAACAATTATTAGCAGAAGCTATAAGAATAGCAAATGATGATAGATATTACTATACTCAAGATCAAGGAGAACTTGGTAGAATGAGTGAATTTGGATATGATTGTTCAAGTTTTGTGTCAAGATTATATATGCAATATTTTGGTAAAGTGGTACCAGGGACAACTCATTTTTATACATCAGAATATTTTGTGGGAGCAGAAGGTTCAGTCGAGCTTCAACCAGGAGATGTTTTATGGAGAGCTGAACATGTTGAAATATATATAGGAAATGGTCAAAAGGTAGGGGCTGTTGCAGATGTAATAGATAGTAAAGCAGTACCAAGGCCAGATCAAATAAGAGTAAATGATTATGTGCCTGGATATTACACTAGAATATATAGATTTATAACAGATTAAGGAGAAGATATGAATAAATTAAAATTTTTTATTATAACTCTAATTATTCTTATAATAATTTTACTATCTATGCTTTACTATTTTACAAGTATAGATAGTAATAATAACATAACTCAAGGTGATCCAGGATTAATGATTGAATATGATTCTTCAAAAATAGAAATAGTAGAGAGTAAAAGTGAATTTTTCACAGTTGTTTCTTGTATAAATACTTTTTTTGATGTAATAAACAATAATAGTAGTGGATATTATGGTAGAGATGATAATAATAATTATGTAAGAATAACTAGTGATGAGCAAATAAATCAGTTGAGGATTAATTTACTTAGTGATGAGTATATAGAAAAAAATAATATAACTGTTAATAATATTAGTAGATATATAGATAAAATTGATGAAAGTGTAATGTTTATTCCATTAGAAATGAGAAAAATAGGTGGTATTAGTATAGATAATTATATTGCTTATGGTTATATTATAGATATTAGTAATAACTATATAAAAGATGTATATATGAGAATAAATATGGATAAAAATAATAGAACATTTTCAGTAGAGCCTATACAAAATGAAAATATATCTATTGATGATATTAGATTTGTATATAATGAAGAAGTGATAGAAGAAAAAGAAAATAATAAATATAGAATTAGGCAAATGAATTATGAAGATATTGCAAAAGAATATTTTTCAATGTATAAGAAAATAGTAATATCTAATGTGGAAGTTATGTATAATTTATTAGATGACGAATATAAAGAAAAAAGATTTGGTAATATTGAAGAATTTAAAAGATATGTAAATACAAATAAAGATGAAATAACTTCTGCTCAAATGGTATCATATTTAGTAAATATTCGTGATGGATATACAGAGTTTGTATGTAGAGATAATAATGATAATTTATATATTTTCAAGGATACAAGTCCTATGAAATTTAAATTAGAATTAGATGAATATACTATAATATCAGATAAATTTAAATCAGAATATGATAGAAGTAATGAGCAATATAGAGTAATGATGAATATAGATAAATGGGTAATGATGTTAAATAATAGAGATTACAAAACAGCATATAATTTGTTAGACGAAACTTTTAGAAAAAATACATTTGGAACAGTAGAAAATTTTGAAATAAATATGAAGAATATATTTCCTTCATATTATGATGTGACATATAATAATTTTTCAAAAGAAAGAGATATTAATATGCAAACTATTACTCTTAAAGATAGAAATAGTGGAAGTACAATAGGAAGAGAAATGAGTATAATAATGCAATTAAAAGAAAATTACGATTTTGTAATGTCATTTGGAATAGAATAAAATAAAGAACTATAAATTTTAATATTTAAATTTATAGTTCTTTTGAAATTTATATAGCATTTGAAAAAATATTAATGATACTTCTAAAAACAGGATTATCCATAATGAAATTTTTAAAAAATGGGATTTGCCATAATATAGCAAATATTAATATAGTTATGCAAATAGAAGTAAATCCAATTATGTAATCTTTTAGTGATTTCTTATATTTGATTTTGTAACCTCTATTTTTTAAATCTTGAATATATGCATCATAATATGCTTTATGTTGTGCTTGTTTTATATTTTCTTTATATAAATAATCTTGTTGTTCTTGATTAGTATAGTCTTGATTTGAGAAAGAATTAACTGAATAATCAATATCAGAGTTATTATTATTATTTTCTTTATAGTTTATGTTATTTTCTCTAATAATATTTAATTCATTTTTTAGATTATCAAATTGTTTTGATAATTCATCATATTGTGCAAAAGGAACAAACATATCATTTAAAGTACTATCATATTCAATTCTTTTATCTTTATTTGATAATATTTCATATGCTTCATTTATTATTTTTAAAGCTTCTTCTGCTTTTTGTTTCTTTTCTGCAGGTTGTAAATCAGGATGATATTTTTTAACAAGTAGTTTATAAACTCTTTCTATAACATCTGAAGAAGCATTTTTATTTATTTGCAATATTTCATAATAATTTTTATTCATTGTATTAGTCCTTGTATTGTAATTTAAGTTTTTATATAGGAACTTATAAACCAATTTATATAAATTCAATATATCACAGAAAAACAAAAGGTTCAACTAAAATGAAAAGTTTTTGTAATAATTAAATCAAAGTCACAAAACAGATAGTTTATCATATTATATATCAGGTGATAAATATGAAATTTGGATTAGCTTTAGCAGGTGGAGGAGTGAAAGGTGCTGCACATATAGGTGTTTTAAAGGCTCTGGAAGAAGAAGGAATAAAAATAAATTATATAGGTGGGACATCATCTGGAAGTATTGTAGCAGCATTATATGCAGTAGGATTCACTTCAGATGAAATATATAATATATTTAAAAAATACTGTAAAAGTATAAATTATGTAGACTTTTTAAATATTTTAAAAGCAATAGTAGGTTTAATATTTAAAAGAAAAATTACTATTGATGGATTAAATAGTGGAAAACGAATAGAAAAATTAATTAATAAAATGTGTATTAAAAAAAATATAACAAACATATCAGATATAGAAATGCCACTTGTTATACCTAGTGTTGACATATATAAGGGAAATGTACTTTGTTTTACTTCATATAACTTTAGGAACGGATTTTCTGACAGTACAATATTTATTAATGATATTGATATAGGAAAAGCTGTTAGAGCAAGTTGTAGTTATCCAGGAATTTTTTCGCCATGTAGATATAAAGATACAAAATTAATAGATGGAGGAATAAGGGAAAATGTGCCTTGGAAAGAGCTTAAGGTATTAGGAGCTGATAGGGTACTAAATATAACTTTTGAAGATAGTGTAGATACAAAATGTTGTAATAATTTAATTGAAGTTGCAGGAAGGTCAATTAGTTTATTGTGTCGAGAGCTAAATAATTATGAATTACAGGGTTCAGATTATACTATAAAGATTAAAAGCGAAAAAATAGGATTACTTAATATGAATAAAATAGATGAATTGTATGAATTAGGGTATAACCAGATGAAAAAAGAAATTAGAGCTGTTAAAGATTTTTTAAATGAAAATAATGTATATAATTTGATTTGAAATATGAATTATGAAAAAAGAAAAATATCAGATAATTCTAATATTTTTCTTTTAATTATAGTTAAACAGTTAATTCTTCTTTTTGTGTTTCTAAGATATTTTCATCAAGTGATTTTTGTCTATTTTTCCTCATTTCTAAATTATCTTTAGCAACAGTCATTAATAATTTAATTCTATTTGCTTGATTAGATTCACTAGCACCAGGGTCATAGTCAACAGGAGAGATATTTGCTTCTGGAAATTTTTCTCTAATTGTTTTTATAACTCCTTTACCAACAACATGATTTGGTAAACATGCAAATGGTTGAACACAAACAATATTTGGTATATCATGTTCTATATATTCAATCATTTCAGCTGTTAAGAACCAACCTTCACCTGTTTGATTTCCTATTGATAGTATATCTTTAACTTTATCTTGTAAGTCCCAAATATTACATGGTGCTAAATAGCCTTTTTTAGAATTAGCTAATGCTATTTTCAAATCTTTTTCTAGGATATCAATAATTTTTATAGCAGCTTTCATAATTTTTGCTGATGTTTTGTTTGTATTTAATAATTTATTAAATGTTATTTTATGTGTTGCCATGAATTTAACAAATCCCATGAAATCAGGTAATATTACTTCAGCACCTTCTTTTTCTAAAAGGTCTGTAACAAAATTATTTCCAAATGGATGATATTTAATTAGGACTTCACCAACAATACCTACTTTAGGTTTTTCTATTGAAGTATCTAATTCTATTTTTTCGAAATCAGTTACCATATCATAAATACTTTGTTTAAATTCTTTATTAGTAGATTTTTCTAATAATTTTTTACATTTTTCCATCCATGAATCATATAGTTTTTGAGTTTCCCCTTTATTTACTTCATAAACTCTATTTTTTGTAAGCATTCTTTGTAATAAGTCACCATAAACTACTGTTTTTAATATTTTATCAATTAAAGGAACTGATAGTTTAAATCCAGGCATTTTTTCCATACCTACAATGTTAAATGAAATTACAGGTATATGGTCAAAGCCAGCATCTTTTAAAGCTTTTCTAATAAATCCAATATAATTAGTAGCACGACATCCGCCACCTGTTTGAGACATGATTAAAGATGTATTATTTAAATCATATTTGCCAGATTCAAGTGCTTCAATCATTTGTCCAGTTGTTAAGATAGATGGATAGCAAGCATCATTATTTACATATTTTAATCCAGTTTCAACAGTCTTTTGAGTACATTCTCTAAGTAATACTATATTATATCCACAAGATTTTACAGCAGTTTCTAATAATTCAAAATGTATAGGAGCCATTTGTGGCATTAATATTGTGTGGTTTTTTCTCATTTCTTTTGTAAATATTTTTCTTTTTCTTTCATAATCACCACTAGATTTTTCATTCATATTTTCTTGTTCACGTTTTTTCATACTAGCTAAAAGTGAACGAATACGAATTCTAACAGCACCTAAATTATTTACTTCATCTATTTTAATTAATGTATACATTTTATTATAGCTATTTAAAATTTCTTCAACTTGATCTGTAGTTACAGCATCTACACCACAACCAAAAGAATTTAGTTGAACTAATTCTAAATTATCATGTTTTCCAACAAAATCTGCTGCTGTGTATAGTCTTGAATGGTATACCCATTGGTCTACAACTCTAAGTAGTTTTCTATCATCATTATACTTAGCAATACTATCTTCTGTTAAAACACAAAGTCCTAAAGAAGTAATTAGAGTATCTATACCATGGTTAATTTCAGGATCTATGTGATATGGACGACCAGCTAAAACAATACCTTTTAAATTATTTTCTTCTATGTATCTCACTGTTTCAATACCTTTATCTTGAATGTCTTTTCTACATTTTTGATATTCAGTTTCAGCTTCAATTACAGCACTTGTTATTTCAGATTTAGTAAAGCTATATTGTTTTAATTCATCTAATTCCATTAATTTTTGAACTAAGTTCTTTTTGTCAAAAGGTAAGAACGGATTAATAAACTTTATGTCATCTTTTTTAAGTCCTTCTATGTTATTTTTAAGTACTTCAGAATATGAAATAACTATTGGACAGTTATATTTATTATCTGATTTTTCATGTTCTTTTCTGGAATATGGCATACAAGGATAAAATATTGTTTTAATTCCTTGTTCTAATAAACTTTCAATATGTCCATGTGCAAGTTTTGCAGGATAACAAACTGACTCAGAAGGCATTGATTCCATACCTTTTTCATATGTTTGACGTGTACTTTTTTCTGATATTATTACTCTAAAACCTAGGTTAGTTAAAAAAGTAAACCAGAAAGGGTAATCTTCATACATATTTAAAACTCTAGGAATTCCAATTGTACCTCTTGGTGCAAATTGTTCTTCAAGAGGAGTATAGTCAAATATTCTTTCATATCTATATTTAAATAAGTTAGGTATTTCTTTTGATTTTGTTACAACTCCAGCACCTTTTTCACAACGGTTTCCAGAAATGTGTACAGAACCATTATTAAATTTATTAATTGTTAATTTGCAATGATTTTCACATCTGTTACAACGAGTATGTGAAATTTTAATTTCTAATTTGTCTAATTCATCAATTTTAAATATTGTAGATCTATATGTCATATCTAAATTAGCTTCATATTGTTCTTTTCCAAGTAAAGCCATTCCATATGCTCCCATTAGTCCAGAAATATCAGGTCTTACTACATTTTTTCCAACAATTAATTCAAAAGCTCTAAGAACAGCATCATTATAGAAAGTACCACCTTGTACTACAATGTGTTTTCCAAGTGTTTCTACATCTCTTACTTTCATAACTTTTTGTATTGCATTTTTTATAACAGAATATGAAAGTCCACTTGAAATATCTCCAACAGAATAACCTTCTTTTTGAGCTTGCTTTATTTTAGAATTCATAAATACGGTACATCTTGAACCTAAATCAACAGGTCTTTTAGACTGAAGAGCTTCTTTTACAAAGTCTGATATTTCTACATTTAAACTTTTAGCAAATGTTTCTATAAAAGATCCACATCCAGAAGAACAAGCTTCATTTAACATGATATTATCAATAGAACCATTTTTCATTTTAATATATTTCATATCCTGTCCACCAATATCTACAATACTTGTAACATTTGGTTCAAAAGTTTTAGCAGCTGTATAATGAGCTATTGTTTCAATTTCATTTATGTCAACATTTAAAGCTGTTTGTATTAATTTTTCACCATATCCAGTAACACCACTATGCCTTATAACAGCTTTTTCAGGTAATACAGAATATAGAGATTTAAGCATGTTCATAACACTTTGTAGAGGATTTCCTTCATTACTTCCATATAAAGAATAAAGTAATTTTTTATCTTTACTAATTAAAACTAGTTTAGTAGTAGTAGAACCTGCATCAATACCTAAATAGCAATCACCTTCATAAGATTCTAAATCTGTTTTTTCTACCTTGTTCTTATTATGTCTTTCTTTAAATTCTAAATAATTTTCTTCGTTTTTGAATAAAGGTTCTAAAGGAAGAGTTGTATTATCTTGAGATTTTTTTAATATTTCTATTCTATTTGATAATTCATTAGGAGTTATTGCTATGCTACTAATAGAATCAAGGGCAGCACCTTTGGCAACTAACAGATGAGCTTCTTCTGGAACTATTATTTCATCTTCTTTTAAAGATAAAGTTTCTATAAATCTTGTTCTTAATTCAGATAAATAATTTAAAGGACCACCTAAAAAAGCTACATTTCCCTTTATAGGTCTACCACATGCAAGACCACTAATTGTTTGATTTACAACGGCTTGGAAAATAGAGGCTGCAATATCTTCTTTTGCAGCACCTTCATTAATTAAAGGTTGTATATCAGTTTTTGCAAAAACTCCACAACGAGAAGCTATTGGATAAATAGTTGAATAGTTTTTTGCAAGTTTATTAAGACCAGAGGTATCAGTATGTAAAAGTGATGCCATCTGATCTAAAAATGCTCCTGTACCACCAGCACAAGTTCCATTCATACGTTGTTCAATAGATTGGTCAAAATATATGATTTTTGCATCTTCTCCACCTAATTCTATTACAACATCAGTTTTTGGTATATATTTTTCCACTGAGCGTTTACAAGAAACTACTTCTTGTATAAAATTAACTCCTAGAAATTTAGCAGCAGACATTGCCCCTGATCCAGTAAGTGCAACTGTAAAGATATTTAGAGGATACTTAACAAGTAAACTTTCTAATACATTACATACAGTATTTTTAGTGTCAGAAAAATGTCTTTGATAATCTTTATATATTGTCTTTTTATTTTCATCCATAACAATTATTTTAACAGTTGTTGAACCAACATCTAGTCCAACATGTAATATTTCTTCCATGAAAAATCTCCTTTTTTGTTTATATAGTCTATATATATGTACATTAATTCTACATGGGAAATGGGATTTTGTCAAATGGTAAATACTGGAGTAAATACTTATTAAAAAACTAAAAATAATCTAATTATTAGTTCTAAAAAGGACAAACAATTAATAAGATGTTATTAATTAAAAAAATGAGGAGGAGCTAAAAAATGGATAAAAAAACAGTAATTATTTTTGTCGTTTTATTGATTATTATTTTAATAGGAGGATATTTTGCAATTTTACATGTAAGTAATAAAAGAGAAGAGGAGATACCAATGGAAGAATATACACCACAAGAAGAAATATCAGAAGAACAAATGAGGCAAACTATAGTGAGCTTATATTTTATATCAAAAGAAACAAAACAGATAATACCAGAAGCTAGGTTAGTTGATATTAAGGAAATGATGAGTACCCCTTATGATAAATTAATAGAATTATTAATTGAAGGACCTAAAAACGAAAAAAATGAAAGAATATTACCAGAAGATACAAAAATATTAAAAACATTTTTGGAAAATGATTGTGTAACTATAGATTTTTCAAAAGAATTTCTAAATTTTGAAAAAGGTGATGAAACAATTAAAAACAATTTAATAAATACATTAGTTAATACATTGACAGAATTAACAGAAGTTAATAATATAAAGATAATAATTGAAGGAAATGAGAATGAAGAATTTAAAGAAATTTATACTAGAAAATAGTGAGAGCTTAAATTCAAAAATAAGGCAGTTTTAAAATTAATTGAATATAGATAGTAATAAAATTAATATATTTATTTTTTAACAATAAATATATTAATTTCTCTATTTAAAAAATCTAAAAACCTTTACATATCTGGAAAAACGTTGGAAATCTCCTAAAAAACATTCTACTTCATTCAAAGATTTAACTGTTTTTTTATGATAACCTTTAAAATCAAATTTATTTTTTGTAGTTTTTTTATCTTCCTTTTTTTGATTTCTATTTTCATTATTTATTTCATAATTAGAATTGTATAAATATTTATCCATTTAAATACCTCCTAGAAAATATATAATTATTATATAGTATGATTTTTAAAAAATTGTGTGTTAAATAAAAATAAATTAAATAATAATTAATTAAAATAAATAATAAAATTAATTAAAATAATAAAATAAATAAAATAAATTAAAACAATTAAATAATAATAATTAATTAGAACAATTAAATAATAATATTAAATAAAATAAATAATAATAATTAATTAAAACGATTAAATAATAATATTAAATAAAATAAATAATAATAATTAATTAAAACGATTAAATAATAATATTAAATAAAATAAATAAATAATAATAATTAATTAAAACAATTAAATAATAAAATTAATTAAAGTAATTAATTAAAATAATTAAATAATAATATTAAATAAAATAATTAAATAAATAATAATAATTAATTAAAACAATTAAATAATAAAATTAATTAAAGTAATTAATTAAAATAATTAAATAATAATATTAAATAAAATAATTAAATAAATAATAATTAATTAAAACGATTAAATAATAAAATTAATTAAATAAAATAAATTAAAACAAATAAATAATAATATTAATTAAAACAGTTAAATAATAATAATTAATTTAAATAAATAATAATTAATTAAAAACAAATAAATAAATAATAATTAATTAAAACAATTAAATAAATAATAAAATAAATAATAAATAATTAAGTAATAATATTAATTAAAATAAATAAATAATAATTAATTAAAAACAAATAAATGAATAATGAATAATAATTAAATAAATTTAATCAAAAATTTATTTTGTAAAGTTAGAAGAATAATTCGAACTGGTTTACAAAGTTATATAATGTGTAATACAAAAAGTGTTAGAAAATATCAAAGAAACTTAAGGAATAAAAGAAGAAGAAGAATTTCATTGAAATGTAATTTATTTTACATAAAGTATAAATAATGCCAATATAAATTGAGGGAAAAGAGAATTAATTAAGGATAATAAAGGAAATATAATGATGAAAATGGTTTAAAGTCTAAAAAATTAAATTAAAATATAAAGAAATACAGATAATTATTATAAAAATGGCAATATATCATTAAATGAGTTTAAATTAAAATAAATAAAAAGTAATATATTTATTTTTAAATATATTGTATAAATAAAAGATAATTAAATAAAAGAAGAAAAAGAATGGTTAACTAAATTTGATGAAATGGAGTATGAAAATATAGAAAAAATGTGAAATATTGCTGAGGAATAAAAGAAAAAGGAGAATTTTGTTAAGAAATAAATTGTTTAACATAAAACCAAAATAATGAAAATAAAGGAAGAAAATTTAGAGGTGAAGTAGAGTGTAAAAAAATAAATAAAAAAATAAATAAAAAAATAAATAAAAAAATAAATAAAAAAATAAATAAAAAAATAAATAAAAAAATAAATAAAAAAATAAATAAAAAAATAAATAATTAAAATTTAAATAATGAAATGTTTTTTATAAGTTTTGCAAAAAAGTATAAAATAATATATAATATTATTGAAAATAAATATAGTATGATAGAGAATGGAAAATAAAAAATGAAAATTGAAATGAAAGAAAATGAAAGAATTGATGATTTAGAGTTTAAGAATTTAAAAATAATTCAAAATAAAAATGGTTTTTGTTTTGGAATAGATAGTATTTTAATTTCTGATTTTGCTAAAAATATTAAAGATAATAGTAAAGTAATTGATTTAGGGACAGGAACAGGGATAATTCCTATTTTATTATCTGGAAAGACTAATTTAAAAAAGGCAGTAGGTATTGAGATTCAAGAAGAAGTTTATGAGATGGCTAAGAGAAGTGTTATTTTAAATAATTTATCAAATAAAATAGATATAGTAAATATGAATATAAGAAATTTGAAAAAGATATATGAGAGAGACAGTTTTGATGTAGTTGTGACTAATCCTCCATATAAAAAGAAAGATAGTGGAATCATTAATAAGCAGGAAAAGAAAATGATATCTAGGCATGAAATTACAGCGAACTTAGAAGAATTTGTTGAAATATCAAATTATTTATTAAAAGATAAAGGTGAATTTTATATGGTACATAGACCAGAGAGGTTAGTTGATATTATTACTGTATTAAGAAAAAATGAATTGGAACCCAAAATACTTAGATTTGTATATTCTGATATAAATAAAGAACCTAAATTAATATTAATTAAAGCAGTAAAAAATGCTAAACCATTTTTGAAGGTAGAAAAGAATTTATATATTTATAATAATGGAGAGTATACAGAAGAGATTAATAAAATTTATAACAAAATATAGCTAAGAAGAATAAGAGGAATAAATATGGAAATAAATATAGGAAAATTATATATAGTAGCAACACCAATAGGAAATTTAGAAGATATTACGTTAAGGGCAATAAAGACTTTAGATAGTGTTGATTTAGTTGCAGCAGAAGATACTAGACATACTTTAAAATTGTTAAATCATTTAAAAATTTCTAAACCATTAATTAGCTATCATAGGCATAATGAGGATTTAAAAACAGAAGTTCTTATTGAAAAGTTAAAAAATGGAAATAATATTGCTTTGGTTTCAGATGCAGGTACTCCAGGGATATGTGATCCAGGGGAAGAAATAATTAAAAAGTGCATTGAAGAAGGAATAGATGTTATTTCTATTCCAGGGGCATGTGCATTTATAAATGCATTAGTTGTGTCAGGAATTGATACAAATGAATTTTCTTTTTTAGGTTTTTTGCCACTTAATAAAAAATTGAGAAAAGATAAAATAGAAGAAATTGAAAATATGACAAAAACAGCAATTATTTATGAAGCTCCTCATAAAATTAGTAGAACTTTAAAAGATTTAAGTGAGATATTGGGAGAAAGAAAGTTGGTACTAGCTAGAGAATTAACTAAGATTCATGAAGAATATATAAGAGGAAATATAGAGGAAATAATAGAAAAAACTCAAAATATAAAAGGAGAAATTGTTTTAATAATTGAAGGTGGAGAAAAAATAGAAAAAGAAAATGAGCTTAATAAATTAACAATTGAAGAACATTATATTTATTATGAAAAACAAGGATTAAATAAAAAAGAAATTATAAAGAAGATTGCAAAAGAAAGAAATGTAAATAAAAATGAAATATATAAAAATTTTGTATAAAAAGGATTTGAGAAAGTTTTTTTCTCAAATCCTTTAGTTATCATTATTTTTTTAAGTTTTCTAAATTTTTCAAACACTTATCACATATCAATTTATCATTATATAATGATAAGTTTTGAGAATTTTCACAAAATATACAATCAGGTTCAAACTTTTTAAGTACTATTGTTTGACCGATTAACATATATTTCGATTGGGTCTTTTTCTGCTATCTTAAATTGATTTCTTATTTCTATTGGTATAACAACTCTACCTAGCTCATCGACTCTTCGAACAATTCCAGTTGATTTCATAACTAAACCTCCTTAAAAGTTAATAATTTACAATTCATACAATAATAATATATCATAAATCACTATTTTGGTCAAATATATGGTCATAAAAAAAATGAGATAGAATAAATATTAGTTAGGTGGTAACATATGTTAAATATTGTTTGGTCAGTTTTTATAATAATTTCATTTTCTTATGCTATTATTTCAGGTAATTTAGAACAATTAAATTCTTCTATATTTGAAAGTACAACTAATGCAATTAATTTATCAATTAGTTTACTTGGTACTATTTGTTTATGGAATGGAATAATGCAAATTGCAAATAAAACTGTGATTATAGAAAAATTAACTAAATTTTTAAAACCTATTATAAATATATTATTTCCTGAAATGAAAGAAAATAAACAAATACAAAAAGAAATTTCGATGAATATGATAGCAAATATATTAGGACTTGGTAATGCAGCTACACCACTGGGATTAAAAGCTATGAAGTCAATGCAAAAAGAAAATGTAGAAAAAGAAAGTCTTTCAAATTCTATGGTAATGTTTATTATACTAAATACAGCTTCTATTCAAATTATTCCAACAACAGTAATTGCACTTAGGAGTTCATTAGGTTCAGAAAATCCAACAAAAATTGTATTTCCTGTTTGGATTGCTACAATTTGTGCTACATTAGTGGGGATAATAATTACAAAATTATTTATAAAATTTAGTAAGAAGGAGTAATTGTTATGCAATTAATTAATTTCATATCTAGTTTAGCGATGCCATTGATTATTTTGTTAATTGTTGTATATGGAGTAAAGCAAAAAAATAAAGTTTTTGATGATTTTTTGGAAGGAGCTAAAGAAGGTTTAGAAATTGTACTTAGTATTGTACCAACTTTAATTGGGTTGTTTGTTGCTATTGGAGCACTTAGGAGTTCAGGAGTTCTTGATATTATAATTTATTTTTTAACTCCAATTTTAAATGTAATACAGTTTCCAAGTGAAATTATGCCTCTTGCAATGCTAAGGCCAATATCTGGTAGTAGTTCAATTGCTGTTGCAACAGATATTATGAGAGCTTATGGTGTAGATAGTAGTTTGGGTTTAATGGCATCTGTTATTATGGGGTCAACAGAGACAACATTATATACAATTGCTGTTTATACAAGTGCTGTAAAGGTGAAGAAAATGAGGTTTGTATTAAAGGTGGCTCTAATTGCAGATTTGGTTGGAATAGTTGTGAGTGTAGTAATTTGTCGAATTTTGATGTAAAGTTTTTGTTGACAAATGAAGTTAAAGGGATTATAATTAGTTTAAATTTTTTAAAAAGGATAAATTTATGATTCTAAAAATTTTATTATTTATGTCAATTTTTTTAATTGTCAGAAAAATTATAATTCGAATATTAGCAAAAAGAATATCAAAAATTATTTCATGCTAAGTTAAATCAAGTTTTTAAATTTGTAGAGAAAATACTTTTCCCCAAAAAGAAGAAAGATATTTAAGGTATTTTTAGTTCGCCCCTATATTATTTTAAAAAAGTCTATCTATTATTTTCTCTACAAAACAATATATGTTATCTATGGTAAGTTTCACCAGTAGATATTTTAAATGATCTAAAAATTTGCTCTAAAAGAAATACCCTAATTAATTGGTGAGGAAAAGTCATTTTAGAAAAGCATATTTTTTGATTGCATTTATTTAATAACTCATTATTTAATCCAAGTGAACCACCAATGATGAATGTTAGCTGACTTGTTGTCATAGACAAATTTTCTATTTGTGATGATAGTTCTTCAGAAGAATATTGTGTGCCTTTTAAATCTAATGCAAATATGTAAGAATCTTTTTTTATATGATTTATAATATTATTACATTCTTTAGTTTTAATTTCATTTGATAAATTATCATTTAATTTATCTGGTATTTTTTCATCTTGAAGTTCAGTAATAGATAATTTACAATACCTAGAAAGGCGTTTACTGTATTCATCAATTGCATTTTTTAAATATTTTTCTTTTATTTTGCCTACACAAATAATATTAATACTTAACATGTGTATTTACTCCTTTATATTAAATTATATAGATTTATTATGTATGGTTTATATAAAATAGACGAACTATAATAGCTCGCCTTATATATTTATTAACTTACTATTTGTATCTCTTTTAGCAACACTTAGTTTTAATGTATTTTCATCATAATTATTTGAAATTAGTTCATCAATAACTGTTTGATAAGCAAGCTCAGGAAAATTACTTTCTTTACTCAAATGGCCAAGCATTGCATTTTTTAAACCAGATTGTAATAAATAAGATATTGTTTTTCCTGCTACTTCATTAGGTAAATGTCCGTTTAGGTCCAGATATTCTTGATTTTAAATAAAATGGGTAAGAAGAACATTTTAATACTTCTGGATCATAATTTGATTCTAATAGTATAAAAAGGCTTTCTTCTAAATGTTTTAGAATATCATTTGTCATATGACCAATATCTGTTGCAATACTTATTTTTTTATTTTCATTCCAAATATTAAATCCGCAAGGATTTGCTGCATCATGTGGTATTGAGAATGGTTTTATATCTAAATCTCCAATTGAAAATTTATCAGATATATTAAATGTTTTTATATTATTACTAGGTATCTTATCTCTTTGTTTTGGCATAGCATCTAAGGTTTCTTGATTTACAAAAACAGGTAAATTAAACTTTTTAGAAAAAGTACCTAAAGCTTGTACATGATCTGTATGTTCATGAGTAATTAATATACCATTTAAAGAATGTGGATCAATTTCAATTTCACTTAAGGCACTTTCAATTTTTTTACAACTAACTCCAGTATCAACTAATATTTTAGTATTTTGAGTTTCAATAAATAAACTATTTCCACTACTGCCACTATATAAACTACGAAAATTAAACATTTTATTATTTCCTTTGTTATTTTATCTATTCTGTTACTCTTTCAATGTTAGCACCAAGGTTTCTAAATTTCTCTTCTATATTTTCATAACCTCTATCAATATGTTGTAAGTTATATATTTCTGTAATACCTTCTGAAGCTGTTCCAGCAACTACTAATGCAGCACCAGCTCTTAAATCAGAAGAATATACAGGAGCACCAGAAAATTTCTCAACACCTTCAAAAAATGCTGTTTTTCCTTCTGCTGTTATACTAGCACCCATTTTATTTAATTCTTCAGTATATTGAAACCTAGAATCCCAAATACTCTCATGTATTTTACTTGTTCCTTCAGCAAGAGCTAGTACAACACCCATTTGTGGTTGTAAATCTGTAGGGAAACCTGGGTAAGGTAATGTTTTAATAATAGCTTTAGATGGTCTTTTATCACACCAAACACGAATACTATCTCCATTATCTTCTATATTACCACCAACTTCTATAATTTTAGCAGTAATTGATTCTAAATGTTTTGTTATACAATTTTTAAGTAATATATCACCTTTTGTAGCAACAGCAGCTAGCATAAAAGTACCAGCTTCTATTTGATCTGGAACAACAGAGTAACTTGCATTACCTGATAACTTTTCTACACCATTTACTTTTATAACATCTGTTCCAGCACCTCTAATATCAGCACCCATTGTATTTAAAAAGTTTGCAACATCAACAATATGTGGTTCTTTTGCAGCATTATCTATAACAGTAGTTCCTTTTGCCAATACTGCTGCTAACATAACATTTATTGTTGCTCCAACAGAAATAATATCCATATAAATAGAAGAGCCTTCTAAATTTTCAGCTTTTGCATAAATAGTACCTTTTTCAATTGTTACATCAGCACCTAATAGTTCAAAACCTTTTATGTGTTGATCAATTGGTCTTGCACCTAATTTACATCCACCTGGCATACCTACTTCAATTTCTCCCATTCTACTAAGCATGGCTCCAATAATGTAATATGATGCTCTAAATTTACTAGTTAAGTCTAAAGGTGCTTTTGTAGTTGTTATATTTGAAGTATCAATTGTTATACTATTTTTACTGTTCCAAGTTATTTTAGCTCCTAATTTTTCTAAAATTTCACAAGATATTTTTATATCACTAATATTTGGTAAGTTGTCTATTGTACAAATACCATCTATTAGAAGAGTTGCAGGTAGAATGGCAACTGCTGCATTTTTTGCTCCATTTATTATTACTTCTCCCTTTAAAGGGGTAGGACCTTTTACTACTAATTTTTCCAATTAAATTACCTCCATTATATAATGTATAATATATATTCAAATTTAAAATAGAGTGTATTAAAATAATGACACTCTATTACATAATAAAATATAACATAAAAGTATGATGAATGCAACTATTTTTTTGCAGTTATTAAACCAGTATTATTGAAAAATTCCAATATTTTGAACTTGAATTTAATTTCAGTTGATTCGTTGTCAGATACAAGTGCAAATTCTTCTTCTGATAGAGAGTCTTCCATTAATTCTTTTGATTCATCAGGAACAATTCCAGAAGAGATATCTACAAAACATAGTGGAGGAAACATCACACACCACCAATTTTGACCTTTTGATTCTCCAATTTCTACTCTTAAGGCATCATATATACCTGAGGGCAGAGAAATATCACCATAATTTTTTGTTGGAAATTCAAAATTACCAATACTTATATTTATATCATAAGAATAACCTTGTTCTTTGATTGTTTTTAAAGCAATTTCTTTAAAATTATCCTTGCTTTGCTCTACTATTTTAACTACATCTTCTTTATTAGTAGTGTCTTTACAAATTTCATTCATGTATTCTAATAGGTTGTCTCGTACAATATATTTTAGATACTGATCTTCTTCAGTATCACTATTTGCTAAAACATGTAATCTAAATACGCTGTTTGCAATATCTTGTCCAACAATTTGAGCATAAGATAAAGCACAAATTGTTGTGTATATAAAAAGTAGGAAACTTAAAATAATAACCATTTTTACTTTGGGATTTTTTAATATATTTAATATTTTTTTCATAAATTACCTCCTAAAAACTTTTTTGGAAAAAATTATATATATATATTAATTATTGGCAATTTAGAAAATTTTATACATGCAAATAAAATAATATTATATAGATAATTAAACAAATAAAATAACTGTTTTAAAAAGTAAATTAAATTTGTTTGAAATATTATTGACATATTTGAAATAAAATGGTAAAATTTACCAGTAGTCAAAAAGTTAAAGACTAAGTTTCCGTATAATTTAATAAATTGAAAGGAATGATTTTTAATGAATAGAAATCAAATAACAAAAGAAAAGGTTTGTGCATTTTATGCAAGTGATTATCATTTTGAAATGATGAGTTTACCATATATAAATGAAAGAATAGAAAAAAATGATGAAATAATTGTAATAACAGAAAATAATTTAGAAGATACGATTAGTAATTTAATATCTAAAATGAATTTGCAAGAGAGCAAAAAAGAAAAGATTTTAAATATTGATTGGAAAAATAACGATTTAGATAAATTTAAAATGATAAAAGATAATTTGAAAAATGAAAAAAATAGTGTAATTTTTATAAAAGGAAAAGCTAATTATATTAAAAATATTAATGAAAATATAGAAAAATGGACTAAAGATAATACATGTGCAAAAGTGATAGATTGCTATGATATAGAAGAAATTGGAGAAGATATGAATGATGTTATGAAAAAATATACTAAAATATTAAATACTTCAGGAGAGAAAAATTTCCAAAATTTTTAATTTTGCATTGTATGTATTGAAAAATTATGGAAAATGGTGTATAAATAAGAAACAGATAGTAAAAACATTATCTGTTTCTATTTTTATGAGAAAAAATGTACAATCAGGGAGAAAGGAAGAGTGATATGGACAAAAAAATGGAAGAAATAAAAGCGATTTTAAAAAAATATGGACAAGAACATATATTAAACCATATTAATCACTTAGAAGAAAAACAAAAAAATGAATTATTAAATCAAATACAAACAATTGACTTTGAATTGGTAAATAGTTTGTATGAAAGTACTAAAAAAATATCTAAAGAAGAAATTGATGTAATTTCTCCAATAGAATATTTAGATAAATATAAATTAAATGATGAATATAAATATTATGAATCAATAGGAAAAAAAGCAATTAAGGAAGGTCAATTAGCAGCAGTTACAATGGCAGGCGGACAAGGTACAAGGCTTGGTCATGAAGGACCAAAAGGAACATTTGATATGGGACTTGAATCTCATAAATCTTTATTTGAATTATTAAGTGATAATTTAAAAGAAGAAGGTAGAAAATATGATGTTGTTATTCCATGGTTTATTATGACTAGTAAAGAAAATAATGAAGAAACAATAGAATTCTTTGAAAAAAATAAATATTTTGGGTATAAAAAAGATAAAAATTTATTTTTCTTTATTCAAGGTGAATTGCCAATGATTGATACAGAAGGTAAAGTATTGATTGCTGAAAATGGTCTAATAAAACAAGCAGCAGATGGTCATGGTGGAATTTATGAATCTTTAGTAAAAAATGAAATGACAAAAAAGATGAGACAACTAGGTATTAAATGGATATTTATTGGAGGAGTTGACAATTGTTTAGTGAAAATGGTAGATTCTGTACTTATGGGACTTGCTATTGATAAAAAAGTAACAGTTGCTTGTAAATCAGTTGTAAAAGCAAATCCACAAGAAAAAGTAGGTGTATTTTGTAGAAGAAATGGAAAACCAAGTGTTATAGAATATACTGAAATTACAGAAGAAATGGCAGAGTCAAGAGATGAAAATGGTGAATTGTTATATGGAGAATCTCATATTCTTTGTAATTTATTTAATATAAATGCAATAGAGAGAATGGGTGAAAATCATTTACCATATCATGTAGCATATAAGAAAGCAACATATATAGATAAAGAAGGAAACTTAGTAGTACCAGATTCACCAAATGCATGTAAATTTGAAGCATTTTTGTTTGATGCTTTTGGAATAGTAGATGAAATGGCAATTTTAAGAGTGAAAAGAGAAGAAGAATTTGCACCAGTAAAAAATACAGATTTAGCAGGAGTAGATTGCCCTAAAACAGCAAGAGAATTATATAAAAAATATTTTAAAATAGATTAATGTAATAATTATCCAGAATAATATAATAGATTTGGAGAAATTTTTAGATAAAGGAAAGGGGTTGAATGTTGAAAATTTTTCAAAGTTCAACTTTTTAACTTTAATAAAAGTTTTAAACAGTTATTTTATTATATGTGGATAAAATATAATAAAAAAGAAATGAGAGGAATATAAAAATGAATTATTTAGAAGAATATAAAAAATGGTGTGAAGGTATAGAATTTGATGAAGAAACAAAAAAGGAATTATTGGAAATCAAAGATAATAAAGAAGAAATAGAAGACAGATTTTATAAAGAATTAGAATTTGGAACAGCAGGATTAAGAGGAATAATGGGTGCTGGAACTAATAGAATGAATAAATATACTATTGGAAAAGCAAGTCAAGGATTAGCAAACTATATTTTAGAACAAGGAACTGAAAATAAAGGAGTAGCAATTAGTTATGATTCAAGGAAAATGTCAAAAGAATTTGCTTTGCAAACAGCCTTAATCTTTTGTGCAAATGGGATAAAAGCATATTTGTTTGAAAGCTTAAGACCTGTTCCAGAATTATCATATGCTATCAGAGATTTAGGGTGTACAGCGGGAGTTATGATTACAGCAAGTCATAATCCACCTAAATATAATGGGTATAAAGTATATTGGGATGATGGTTCACAAATTGTGGAACCAAGAGATAAAGATATTATAGGAAATGTAAGAGTGATTGAAAGTTTTTCTAAAATAAAAGAAATATCAAAAGAAGAAGCTGAAAATCAAGGATTATTAAAATTAGTTGGAAAAGATATGGATGATAAGTATTTAGAAGTACTTAGAAATCTAGTTTTAAATCCAGATATTATGAAAGAACAAGGAAAAAGTTTAAAAGTTGTATATACTCCATTACATGGTACAGGAAATACAGTAGTCGAAAAACTTTTAAAAAGTTTAGGATTAGAAAATGTTTATATAGTTCCTGAGCAAAAAGAGCCAGATGGTAATTTTCCAACAGTAGATTATCCAAACCCTGAAGAAAAGAAAGCATTTAAAATGGCATTAGAATTAGCTAAAGAAGTAGAGGCAGATGTGGTTCTTGCAACTGATCCAGATGCTGATCGTTTAGGAATTTTTGCTAAAGATTCTAAAACAAATGAATATATGGAATATACAGGGAATATGTCAGCACTTTTAATTGCAGAATATAGAATATCTCAAATGAAAGAAAAAGGAATATTACCTAAAGATGGAATGTTTATATCAACAGTTGTTTCATCTAATTTGGCAAGAACTATTGCAAAGTATTATAACCTAGATTTTTATGAAGTATTAACTGGATTTAAAAATATTGGAGCTATAATGAAAAAGGCAGAAGAAGATAAAAGTAATACATATGTATTTGGATTTGAAGAAAGCTATGGTTGTTTAATCGGAGATTATGCAAGAGATAAAGATGGAATTTCAGCAGTTATGGCACTTTGTGAGGCGGCTAGTTTCTATAAGTCTAAAAACAAAACTCTATGGGATGCTATGAATGATATTTATGAAAAATATGGATATTATAAAGAAACACAAGTATCTATTGTAAGAGAAGGTGCACAAGGTGCTAAAGAAATTGAAAATATGATGACAAAAATGAGAAATTCTGAAATAAAAGAGATTGGAAAATATAAAGTGTTAACTTTTAAAGATATAAATGAAGATATTGTAAAAAATATGAAAACAGGAGAAATAACAAAAACAAAATTACCTAAGTCAAATGTGTTATATTATGAATTAGAGGATGATTCTTGGTGTTGTATTAGACCATCAGGAACAGAGCCTAAAATAAAGTTATATATGGGAATTAAAGGTAATACAAAATTAGAAGCTAATCAAAAATTAGAAGAATTAAAACAAGCTATGTTAGAAGTTGTAAGTAATTAAATAAATAGATTAAAAGAACAGAATATTCTAATTTGAGTTATTCTGTTCTTATTAATTTAACTTTTTTAATAATTTTTTCTTTATGTTTTTTTAATCCAATCTTCCAAATTTCTTTGGATTGCACCAAATAAATTAGCACGAACCATAGGTATAGATTTAGTAAGATTAAATATTAATTTTTTAATATCTTCTCTTTTAGAAGTACCATCCATTGGGCAAACTTTAGGCATTACAGATAGGCTATGCTCTTTTATAAACTTTCTAATTTCTTTTTCTGAAACATATATTAAAGGTCTAATTAAAGTGATTTTAGTTCTATCCATATAACTAACTGGTGAAAATGTTCCAATTCTTCCGGTATAAAGAAGATTTAAAAGGAAAGTTTCTATAACATCATCTTGATTATGACCAAGTGCAATTTTATTACATTTTTGTTCAATTGCAATAGAATTAATAGCACCTCTACGAAATTTTGAACATAATGAACATGGATTTTTTTCTTTTCTTATATCAAATACAATTTCTTTTGTATTTGTATTTTCTATAAATAATGGTATATCTAAAGAATCACAAACACTATATAAGAATTGAGTATCAAAAAATTCAAAACCAGGATTAATACTAATTGCTATTATTTCAAATTTTTTAGGATAAAATTTTTGTAAGTTTTTAAGCTCATATAACATAGCAATAGAATCTTTTCCTCCTGATAAACAAATAGCAATTTTATCTCCTTCTTCTATCATAGAATAGTCTTCAATTGCTTTTCTCATATAACCTAATATTTTTTGCATTTAAAAATTCATTCCTCTCTTAGTTTTATATATTTGTGAAGTAATTATTTAAAATTGTAAATAAATTATTTGATTTTTTTAAAATAATACAATATAATATATTTATTGTACTATTTTTGATGATATTTTGACAAGAGTTTAATAAAAATAGTTGTTTTAGATAAACAAAAAAGTTTATGTCCTCGTAGCTCATCAGGATAGAGCAAGAGTTTCCTAAACTCTAGGTAGTAGGTTCGAGTCCTATCGAGGACACCATAGTTTGATTATAATTAAAAATTAATATAAATTTAGGAGGGATTAATTTGAAATTAGAAAAATTTAAATCAGGTACATATTTACAACAAGATAAATATAAAAGTTTTTTACCAACTAAGATTAATGAAGATTTTGAGTATGATGATATGATGATCAATAAATTATTGGCAGAAGCTGAAAGAGAATTATCTAAGTTAAACACATATGCAAAATTGCTCCCTAATATCGATTTATATATAAAAATGCATGTTTTAGTTGAAGCAAGTAAATCTTCTAGAATAGAGGGAACTAAAACTAGTATAGAAGAAAATTTAATGGACAAACATGAAATAGATCCAGAAAAACGAGATGACTGGGAAGAAGTACAAAATTATGTTAAGGCTATGAACTATGGAATTGATAAGATACATAATGAACTGCCATTATGCAATAGATTAATTAGAGATATTCATAAAAATTTATTGAGTGGAGTAAGAGGCAAACATAAGCAACCAGGAGAATTTAGAAAAAGTCAAAATTGGATAGGTGGTTCAACTTTAAGTGATGCAATTTATGTTCCACCTCATGTTAATGATTTAGAGGACTTAATGATGGATTTAGAGAAGTTTATTAATAATGGTAAATTGCTAGTGCCAGATTTAATTAAAATAGCAATTATACACTATCAATTCGAATCAATACATCCTTTTTTAGATGGTAATGGTAGAGTTGGAAGATTAATTATTCCTCTTTATTTGCAAACCAAAGGAATGCTAAATAAACCTTGCTTATACATTTCAGATTTTTTTGAAAAAAATAGAACATCTTATTATGATGCTTTATCTAAAGTTAGGGAAAGTAATGATTTAATTCATTGGATTAAATTTTTCTTGAATGGGATAATTGAAACAGCAAAGATAGGATCAATTAAATTTGAGAATATAGTTTTATTGAAAGAAGAAACTGATAAAGAAATAAAGGAATTAAGTGGCAAAGTTACAAACTATGATTTAATTATGAATTGTTTTTATTCTGAGCCTCATCTATCAATGAAAAAAATAATGCTATTAACAAATATAAGTGAGCCAACTTTGAGAAGATCTATAAATGAATTAATAAAAAATAATTTGATAATAGAAATAACTGGTAGTGATAGAAATAGATTATTTAGTTTTAAAAAATATATTGATTTATTTAAGTAATGACAATAAGAAAAATTTTATTGTCAAAAAATTAAAAAAATGACGATAAGAAAAATTTTATCGTCAAAAAATTAAAAAAATGACGATAAGAAAAATTTTATCGTCAAAAAATTAAAAATAAGGATATTTATTCTCAGAAGATAAAATTAAAGCATTAAGAGAAAGTAATCCATCTCAGATTTTCATAAAGTTGATAGAGAAATTATTATCACAAGTAATAAAAGAATACAAATGATTTAGCTTGATTAAATTACAACAATATAGTGAAAAATTTAGAAACTTATTATTACAATACAATAATAGACTAAAAGTTGAATTGGATAGTGAAAATGTTGAATCAATAATAGTTGGGTTAATGGCATTCTCGCAAGAAATGGTAGAAGCAGAAGATAAAGCATCTCTAACAATTTAAAAGGTAGAGAAAGAGCATTTTATTGATGAAGCCATAAAACTTATGAATGATGAGACATTAAGACTAATAGCAACAAAGTTAAAAGATATTGTTAATATAAAATTGTAGTGGAGGTGTAAATTATGTCTAAAGTAAAATTTTTTAATTCATATAAATTAAAAAAAGGAGTTTCTGTTTCAGATTTTTTAATTGTTGCCAATAAATTAAATAATGAATATATATCTAAACAAAAAGGATTTATTTCATTTGAGTTGTTAGCTGATAAAGAAACTTATGCTGATTGTACAACTTTCGAGACAATGGAAGATGCTCAAAAATTTGCTCAATGTTCTGAGCCAAATGAACTTGCTGAAAAATTTTATTCTTTTATTAATTTTAATAGTTGTAAAAGTAATTTTTTCTCTGTGATAACAAAAAATTAAATATTATTATATAAAATAAATTATTTAGTACATTGTATTCCAAGGAGGATTTATTTATATGGAAAGTAAAGGAATGAAATATGAATTTTTAGCAAGGCCTTGTTATTGTTCATCACAAGAAGAAATGGGAAGATGGATTTTTGCATTACTTCCAAAAGATATGTCAAAAGAAATAAGAAGCAATTTTGGAGGATTAGAAGAAGGTTGGGGCAGAATGAAAATAACAGCGAAAGTTAATAGTACTGAATGGAAAACTTCAATTTGGTTTGATACGAAAAAAGATACATATATGCTTCCACTGAAAGCAGAAATTAGAAAAAAAGAGAAAATTGTATTAGATGAAAATGTGAAAATTGTTATTTTTGTTAAGTTTTATTAATTAAATTTTATAAGTAATATATAAATGTCTTGATTTTTGATGTGTTAATATTATAGTTTAAGTTTTTTCTAAGTAGTGGATAAAAAATAAGTAATATGATATACTTATTTGGTAGAAACTAGCAGAGTAAATGTTATATTTTAGAGAGAACAAAGAGGTAGGTTATGCAGGAAAAATTCATGAATATGGCTATTAAAGAGGCTAAAAAAGCATATGATAAATTAGAAGTGCCAGTAGGATGTGTTATTGTAAGAAATGGGGAAGTAATTTCTAAAGCACATAATTTAAAAGAAACAAAATTAGATACAACAAAACATGCTGAAATATTAGCTATTCAAAAAGCTAGCAAGAAATTAAATTCATGGAGATTACTTGATTGTGAAATGTATATTACATTAGAACCATGTTCTATGTGTGCAGGAGCAATTATTAATTCAAGAATAAAAAAAATATATATTGGAACATTAGACCAAAAAACAGGGGCTTGTGGTTCTGTTTTAAACTTACTGGAAGATTATACTTTTAACCATAAGGTAGAAATTGAATATGGTATTATGAAAGATGAATGTGAAAAAATTTTAAAAGATTTTTTTAAAGAATTAAGAATTATGAAAAAACAAAAGTAAAAAACTTTTTAGAAAATAGGGAGAAACAATGTTGGGAAAAATTAAAGAAATAACTAATGAAAAATATTTTCATATTATTATGTTGGTGCTAATATTATTAGTGTTGATATTTACAACTGGTGCTATTATTTTAAGATATAATGTAGAAGGTGAAACTAATATGCCTTTTGAATTATCAAAAATATCAATTATTAGTTCTTCTGAAGGAATAGACAAAGAAGTAGTAGATACAAAATGGGCATTTGATGTGTGTCAAAATAATGATATATATATTTATATTGATAAAAATAGTAACTATGATAGAACAGAAGCAATTAAATCAGTTCAAATTAGTAATATAAAAGTAGAATCAGAAAAGGAAAGAGAAATAAAGATATATAGACCAGAAAAGATTGAAGAAAGAGTTATTTTTAAAAATAGTGAAGAAAACGAAGTAAAAGATTTGACTTATATGGGGGACATGGTATCTAATTTAAAAGAAACAAAAATTTCAAATCAGGGGGGAATTATAGCTTTTAGATGTAGTAATATTAATGTTGGAGAATATACTTCTAATGAAGAAGAAATTAACCATCATGAGTTATTAGATAAGTTAGAAATTTCTGATGAAGATTTGAATATAAAATTAATATTTGATTTGACTATAGAGTTAGAAAGAGGTAAAACATATAAATCTACAATTACTTTAGATTTACCAGTAGAAGGAATTATTGAGAATGGTACAACTTCAGTAGAATTAACACAGTCAAGAGATTTTATTTTTAAAAGAGTTAAAAATACTTAAAATTTTACTTGATAAAATGTAGAATTCATTATATAATACAAATGGTATGAGCTTGATCTTTGTATGGAGAGAATTCAATAAAGACCTATGAATCTTGTCAGATCCGGAAGGAAGCAGCAATAAATAGTAATCTTTATGTGAAGTCTTTCCATAGAGAGATTAAGAACAGCCATTTTTTAAAATTTTAAATATAGTTTAATAATATAATTTAAGAGGATGTGAAAGAAGATGGGGTACACAGCTCTTTATAGAAAGTTTAGGCCAATGACCTATTTAGAAATGGTAGGTCAAGAGCATATAACTAAAACATTGAAAAATCAAGTTATTTCAAATAGGGTAGGGCATGCATATTTATTTAATGGTGGTAGAGGAACTGGAAAGACATCTGCTGCTAAAATTTTAGCAAGAGCAATTAATTGTATAGAGCAAAAAGATGGAGAACCATGCAATGAGTGTGAGATTTGCAAAGGAGCAATGTCTGGTTCTTTAACAGATATTGTAGAAATGGATGCAGCATCAAACAATAGTGTAGAAGATATTAGAAGTATTCGTGAAGAAGTTAATTTTTTGCCAACAAAAGCTAAATATAGAGTATATATTATAGATGAAGTTCATATGCTTTCTAGTCGGAGCATTTAATGCATTACTAAAAACATTAGAAGAACCACCAGAACATGTAAAGTTTATATTAGCAACAACAGAGCCACAGAAGTTGCCAGCAACAATTTTATCTAGGTGTCAAAGATTTGATTTTAAAAGAATTTCAAATGAAAATATAGTAAAAAGATTAGAAATTGTGTGTATGGAAACTAATATAGAAGCAACAAAAGGAGCTTTGAATATTATTGCTATTTTGTCAGAAGGAGCAATGAGAGATGCTTTGTCAATTTTAGAAAGATGTGTGCAAGATGGTGATGATAAAATTGATGAAGATAAAATAAAAGATTTAGTGGGAATTCCTAAGATAATATTTGTAAATCGTATAGCAAAGGGAATTATTGAATATGATGTAGAAAGAGTGTTAGAATCTGTTAATGAAATTTTAGAACAAGGAAAAGATATTAATAATTTACTTTGGGAATTAATAAAATATATAAAAGATATTTTAATATATAAATCATCAAAAAAATTACAAATATACAATGAAGAAGAATTAAAACAAATAGAAGATATTGTAGAAATTGTTTCTAAAGAAAGATTAGTTGATTTAATTTATCAATTATCAGAATTGGAAAATAATATTAAATGGTCAAATCAAAAAACAATTATGTTTCAAGCAGGGATTATTAAATTATGTAATAAACAAGCTAATGTAAATAGTAGTATGGAAGAAAGAGTTGAAAAAATAGAAAAGTATTTAAAATCTGGAAATGCTGTAATGCCTGTTGGAAATCAGCAGGCGAGTATTAAAAATGATATGCAAACAATGCAAATTAATCAAAAATCAACAAATCAACAAAATATATCTAATAATACTATTGCAAGTAAAATACAAGTAAATGAAAATGTGAAATTTTCTAAAAATTCACAAGAATATTGGCCTCAAATAGTAAAACATTTAAGAGAAAATGGAAAAATTGTATTATATACAAATTTAATAAATACAACAGCAAAAGAAATTAATGATATGACAGTTGGGATAGAATTTCCAAATGGCATGACTTCTTTTGGAAAAGCTATACTTGAAAAACAAGAAAATGTTAGAGAAATAGCTACATTGGTATCTAAGGCTTGTGGAAAAGAAATGCAAATAAAATATATTGTTGCAAATATGCAAGTAAATAAAGTTACAAAAGAAGAAAGTTTGCAGAATCTAGCAAATGAATCAGATATACCATTTAATATAGTAGAATAAGATTTAGGTAAAATGAAAGGAGAATAAAATTATGGCTAAAAGAGGAGGATTCCCAGGAGGTATGGGAGGTTTCGGAGGAATGAATATAAATAACTTAATGAAAGAAGCTAAAAAAATGCAAGCAGATATGGAAAAATCACAAGCAGAGATGGCAACAAAAGAGTTTGAAGCATCAGCTGGTGGAGGAGCAATTAATGTAAAGGTAACAGGAGAAAAAATAATTAAGGAAATTAAAATTAAGCCAGAAGTAGTTGATCCAGAAGATGTGGAAATGTTAGAGGATTTAATGTTAACATGTATAAATGAAGCTTTAAGAAAAGTAGATTCAGCACAAGCAAGTCAAATGGGTAAATTTAATATGCCAGGAATGATGTAAGGTAAAAGGGATAAATCCCTTTTGTCGTTTTGGAGGAAGTAAAATGTCACTATATTCACCATCAATAGAGAAGCTAATAGAAAGTTTTGAAAGATTGCCAAGTATTGGTCATAAAACAGCAGCAAGGCTTGCTTTTTATATGTTAAATAGTTCAGAACAAGAAACTAATGAATTTGTTTCATCAATTTTAGATGCAAAGAAAAATTTAAAATATTGTAGTAAATGTTATAATATTTCAGATACAGATCCATGTACAATATGTGGAAATATAAAAAGAGATGAAAGTTTAATTTGTGTGGTAGAAGATGTAAGAGATATTATTGCAATGGAAAGAACACATGAATTTAAAGGAGTATATCATGTACTACATGGTTCGATTTCTCCTATGAATGGGGTAGGACCAGATGATATAAAAATAAAGGAATTACTTTCAAGATTAATGGATGGACAAGTAAAAGAAGTAATACTTGCAACAAATCCAAGAGTAGAAGGTGAAGCTACAGCTATGTATTTATCTAAATTAATTAGGCCTTTGGGTGTAAAAGCAACAAGAATAGCACATGGAATACCTGTTGGTGGAGATTTAGAGTATACAGATGAAATTACTTTAACAAAAGCTTTAGAAGGAAGAAGAGAAATTTAAAATAAAAGCAGTAATGATAAAATTAAAATATCATTACTGTTTTTTATCATTTTGTATTTAATAAAATTTCACAAATATTTTTAGTAGAGTCTGGTTTAGCAAGTAATTTTGTATTTTCTTTCATCTTACTTAATTTGTCAGGAGATTCAAACAGTTCTTCTAAGATTTCATGAACAAGATCACCTTTTTTTAACCAGATTGCAATATTTTTTTCTTCTAAAAATTCTGCATTTTCTTCTTCTTGTCCAGGAATTGGATTTATTACAATCATAGGAAGCCTTGAAGCTAAACTTTCTGTGGTAGTTAATCCTCCGTGGTTTAGAAACAACTAAATCAGAGATACTCATAAGTTCTGGAACCTTATTTGTATATTCTAATACTTTTACATTTTTCTTAGAATTACATTCTCGTACAACATTTTCAAAATCTAATTTCATTTTTTCATTTTTTCCAGCAACTGCAATGATTTGCTTATCATGGCAATATTTAACAAAGCTTTCAAATATTTTTAGTGTTTTTGTTTTACCAAGTCCTAATTCACCACCACCGAAAAATAAGATATTTTTTTTATTTTCTTCTAAACCAAAGTCAGATAAAATTTTATTTCTATCATGTTTTTCTGAAAATTTAATAGATAATGGAATTCCTGTGGTAAAAACTTTTTTTTCTGAGATTTCTTTACTTATTAAATAATCTTTCATTTTATCATGAGCTACAAAGAAGTAGTCAGTGCAGTCTTCTCCAACAAGCCATTGGTCATGTGGTGCAAAGTCTGTCATTATAGTTGCTATTTTAGAATTTATTTTATTTTTTCTTTTTAAATAATTGCACATTTGGCTACCAAAAGGATGTGTAGAAATAATTATGTCGGCATTTTTTTGTCTTAATAATTTTAATAATTTTATTGCAAGTATTTTGTTTGACCTAGTAGAAAGGCTTGCAAGAGGACCTGTTTGAGCATCATTATATATTTTTCCCCATATCCAAGGTGCTTTTTTTGAAGCTTCACTATATGCTGTGGCTGTTATTTTTTCAATTGTTTTGTTTACATATTTCATGCAATCAATTAATTCAACATCAATATTTGTATATTTTGTTGATATATATTCATGAAGAGATTTAGCAGCACTTAGATGTCCTCCTCCATATGATGCATAAAAAATTAATACTTTTTTTGCCATTTGAATTTTCTCCTATTTCTATAAATGAAGTATTATCTTAAAATATATTCATTTATTTTTAATTATATAGTACTAGTTATATAGATAAAATTATATCACACGAACATAAATTTTAAAATAGTTGTGATAAAAAAACTAATTATATCTATTATATTTTGATTTAAAATATAAAAAATTTCAAAAAATGGAATATTTTTTGTAAAAAGTAGCAAAATATAGAAGAAAATAATTAGAAAGAAAGGGTGGTAATTTGAAAACGGTTTTAAAAATTGTGATGTTATCTATAGTATTGTCATTAATAATTATATTTATAAATATAATTGGAAAAAATACAATAAAGGAAAATATAAGTTATGCTTCATCAGTAAGTGCATCTGAGAGTCAATTAATGGCAAGAGCAATAAATGGAGAAGCAAGAGGAGAACCATATGAAGGACAAGTTGCAGTAGGGGCAGTTATTTTAAATAGGGTAAATAATCCACAATTCCCAAATACAATTACAGCTGTTATTTATCAAGCTGGAGCTTTTACAGCAGTCGATGATGGGCAAATTGATGTACCAATAGCAGAAGGGTCAACAGTTTATCAAGCAGCACAAGATGCTTTAAATGGATGGGATCCAACAGGTGGAGCTATCTACTATTTTAATCCAGCAACAGCAACTAACCAATGGATATGGTCAAGACCATTAATTAAAACTATCGGTAAACATCGTTTTTGTGGATAGTAAAAAAGATCTTAAAAGAATTTGAAATTTGATAGGTTGAAAGGAGATTTTATGAATAAAGATAAAGATTGGAAAGATAGATTAAAAAAAGGTCACATGCTCAGTATTATATGTATTTTGATAGTTATGATTATTGCATTAGGTATTATTTTATATAACAAGCAAAAAGAATATAGGCAGGTATCTGAAAATTCATATAATATGGCATTTTATGAATTAGTGGATTATGTACAAAGAGTAGAAGTATATTTAGCAAAATCACTTATTTTGTCAACACCAGAACATGGAGCACAAACACTTACACATTTATGGAGAGAAGCAAATCTTGCTCAAAGTTATTTAGCAATGCTTCCAATAGAGAGTCATGAATTAGAAAGTACAGAAAAATTTCTAAATCAGGTGAGTGATTATAGTTATTCATTGTCTAGGAAAAATATATATAATGAAAATTTAACAGAAGAAGATTTAAATAATTTAAAAGAATTACACAGTTATAGCGTTGAACTTGAAAATACATTAAATCAATTATCTGAAGATTTAAATAGTGGAAGATTTGAATGGGGAGAATTAACAAAAAAAGGAACAGTAGCTTTTGCACAACAAGTAGATAATATATCAAAAGAAAGTTTTAGTAATGTAGAAGCAAATTTTAGTGAATATTCAGGACTTATATATGATGGAGCCTATTCAGAACATGTAACTTCTAATGAAAAAAGAGGATTAACAGGAAATGATATTAATGAAGCAGATGCAATAGTTAAAGTAGAAAATTTTATTGGAAGAGACAATATAGAAGAAATAACAAACTTGGGGTTATCAGAAAATGCATCAATTCCAGTATTTGATTTTTCAGTACAAAATAAAAATGGTCAAAATATAAATATAGCAGTTTCTCAAAAGGGAGGGCATATTGTTTATATGAATTCAAACAGACAAGTTAATACTGAAATTATTTCGCAAGAAGAAGCAGACGAAATAGGTAAAAAATTCTTAAATAGTAAGGGTTTTAATAATATGAAAGAAGTATACTATTTAAAACAAGAAGGAATTGTAACTGTAAATTATGCATATGTTCAAGATGATATTGTAATATATCCAGATTTAATTAAGGTTAAAATTGCTTTGGATAATGGTGAAATTTTGGGAATAGAATCAACAACTTATTTAAATAACCATACAAAAAGAAATATTCCAGATATACACATTAGTAGTCGAGAGGCAAGAAATACATTTAATACAGGAATAGAAATTGAAAATGAAAGGCTAGCTATTATTCCTACCCAATGGGGAACTGAATTAATGTGTTATGAGTTTAAAGGTAACTTGGATAAAAAAGAATTTTTAGTGTATGTAAATGTTCAGTCAGGAAGAATTGAAGATATATTATTAATAAGAAACACACCAAATGGAATATTAACAATGTAGTTTTAAATTAATAAAAATTTTAGTTGAAAATTATCGGATATGAATGTTTTAAAAACTTGTCTAAGAACATAAAAACAACTATTTGAGTTTTTATATTAGTTATTGGTAGTTATGAAAATCTAGTGAATTTGTCAATTTTCACTAGATTTTTTTTATTATTTGATGTAAAATGAAAAATATAAATTATAAAATTTAATTAAATTCATTAATTAGTAAAAGCATATATAAATAATTACATTGAATTATGAATGAAGCAAAAGTTGAATAATAATATAAAAAATTAATAAAAGAAGATATAAAATAGATGATTATAAAGGAATAAGATATTATTCTATATAGAAAAGAGGTAGTTTGTGAAAAATAAAGAAATAGAACAAATTTTATTCTCATTGATAAAACATAATGAAAATGAGTGTGTGGAATATAAAGAAGCTAAAACTGGATTTGATTTTGAGAAATTAGGAAAGTATTTTTCGGCACTTAGTAATAGTGCTAATTTAACAGGGAAACAATATTCTTGGCTTATTTTTGGTATTCATGATAAAACTCATGAGTTTGTTAATACAAATTATAGAAAAAATGGTAATTTAAATGCAGTAAAAAAAGAAATTGCAAAGGGTACAAATGATAATTTAACATTTATTGATATCTATGAATTGTTAATAGATGATAAATATAGAGTAATTATGTTTAAAATTCCTGCTGCTACTGGATTACCTACAACTTGGAAAGGTTTTGCTTATGACAGAAATGGTGATGAAACAATCCCATTAAACCAAATTAAAACTGATCAAATAAAATCAACTTTAAATTTTGATTGGTCACGACAATTAGTAGAAGATGTTAGTATAGATTGTTTAGATGAGCAAGCTATATTAACAGCAAGAGAAAGATTTAAGCAAAAAAATGAAAATAAAAGTATTGCAAAAGAAATAGATGATATGTCAGATATAGAATTTTTAAATAGAGCCAAATTATTAATAAATGGGCGAATAACTAAAACTGCTTTATTATTACTTGGTAAGGATGAGTGCAGTCACTTATTTGAAGATTTTATTCCTCAAATAACATGGAAACTTCAAGAAAATAATGAAATAATAGACTATGAACATTTTACTATACCTTTTTTACTGAATATTGAAAAAGTTAAAAATAAAATTAGAAATTTAAGATACAGATATATGGTAAATGAATTTACTTTGTTTCCAAATGAAGTTGATCAATATGATAACTATATATTAAGGGAGTTATTGAATAATGCAATTGCACATCAAGATTATAGACGACATGGTAGAATTAATATTATTGAAATGAAAGAAAAATTATTTTTTATAAATGAAGGTTCTTTTATACCTCAGGAAATTGATAAGTTATTACTAAATGAAAGCTATGTACCACCATATTATAGAAATCCATTTTTAGCTAATGCAATGGTTAATCTAAATATGATTGATACTGCAGGAAGTGGTATTAAAAGAGTATTTAATACTCAAAAACAAAAATATTTTCCTATGCCTGATTATGATTTTTCAGAAGATGATAGAGTAAAAGTAATTTTATATGGTAAAATATTAGATGAAACCTACACTAAGATTTTGTTTGAAAAAACTGATTTAGATATTGGACTTGTGGTATTACTAGATAGAGTTCAAAAAAGAATAGTTATAACAAAAGAACAATCTGATATATTAAAAAAGCATATATTAGTTGAAGGTAGATATCCAAATATATTTGTATCTAAAGAAATTTCTGAAATAACTAATGAAAAAGTAAAATATATTAAAAATTTGGGATTAAGTAATGATATGTATAAGCAAAAAATTATTCAATTTATAAAAAAATATGAAAAAGCAACTAGGAAAGAAATAAATGATTTATTATTTGATCAAATGCCAGATATTTTATCAGAAAAAGAAAAGAAAAGAAAAATAAAATATTTATTAATTGAATGCTTGTCTCAAAAAGAAAAAAAAATAAAAAATATAGGGACTCTTATGAATTCTGTATGGGTTTTAAATAATGAATGATTTTTTTATTATAAACCTGGCCGAATTCATGAAAACTCGGCCGAATTTATAAAAAAACCTGGCCGAATTCATGAAAACTCGGCCGAATTTATAAAAAAACCTGGCCGAATTCATGAAAACATGTTTACTGTATTCAAGGAACACATCTGAATTAATTAAGCATACTGGTAGATCCAAAAATACAGTTCTTAAAGTATTAAAAAAGATGGAAGACTTAGAATTAATAGAATGGATTGGTACAAATATTAATGATCCAAAGAAAAAATTTAGAATGAAATAAGATAAAAGTGTTTAGTAAATTGAACAGTTGAGGATAGTTATAAATAATTATAGAGATATTTAGCTTTAAATAAAATTTACATTCAATAATTAAAAAAATACTTATATAACAGTAGACTAAAGATTCCAGTTAAAAATTACTGGAATCTTTAGTTTTATATTTTAATTTAATATTGTTTGTATACATCTTTTGATAATAGTACTTTATCTATTATTTTACCATCTCTTTTTAAAATTTTATATGCTTCTGAATAAATTGCTGTTGCAGTTGTAGAAGTTTTATAAGATGAAATTTCAACTTGTGGATCATCTTCTTGTCTTAATCCAAAAATTTGGAAATTAACAATTCCTCCAGAAACAGAACATGAAATTTTAATTGGATAATCTCTATTATTTTTAAATTGAAAATCAATTAGACCATATACTACTGTTGCATCACGACTTGCTGTTACATAAGATGGAATAAATTGATGGTTGCTTCTTTGTGTTATTTCTAAATTAGAATAAATAGCAGCATTATAAAGTGTAGAAGTTACTTGACAAATTCCTCCACCTAAACCATCTACTACTTCACCTTGAACATACATAGCAGCTTCTTTATATCCGTGCAGCAATAGTTCTTTGTCCGACTACTTTATTATATGAAAATATTTCACCAGGCATAATAACAGTACCATTTATTTTATTAGATGCTAATATAAGATTTGTAGTCCTGTTTGTATTATTAACTGCATATCTTGTTGAATATGATGAAAGTTGGTGTGGAAAAGCTTCTGTTCCAATCATATTTGTTGTGACATTTGGGTATAATGTTTTAAGAGGTATCAAATATTCATCTTTTTTTTCAGAAGTGATAATTGAATGAGCTTCTTCTATTGAAATATTAAAATTTATACCATTTTCAGAAGGGAATACAGCAAATGGTTCAGTTGTAAAGTAAGCATCTACAGGTTCTTTATATATTTGTGAATGAATTTTAGAAATATCAATATTATCTGGTTGTTCATTTTTTACAATAATATCAACTGGTTTATTTATATATGAAAAATCAGAAATTGAATTTCTTATGGATTCAATAGTAGCATCAATGTTTATAATATTTCCTTCTTGACCAGAAGTTACAACTAGATTATTATTTTCTATGTAATAACTACTTTGTATAACTGAATCTGGCAATTGGGTTGATATGTCTTCTAAATTTTTTATTAATTGCTCTCTATTTATTCTTAGCATTGGTTCTATATTTATTTTTCCAAATAGTGTTGATAATATGTATAAGTTATTTTGAAATATATTTCCTTGTCTTCCAATATTATATGCTGAATTTGAAGCGGTTTTAGTATCAAAAGTTGCTTCTATTTGTGAAAGTGAAATAGTTGATTCAAAATCACCATATTTTAAAGTAAGTTCGTCTACTAAAGTAGAATCTATGTAAGAATCTACTTTATATCTGGCATCAGATTTACTTATGCTAGATACATCAATTCCTTTAATTTGTATTCCAGAGATTATGTTACTATTTAAAGTATTATATATTACAAATATAGCTGATATTATTAATAAAGCAATAATAAATATAATGACAGATGAAGATAGTAATTTTTTTGTTTTTCTTTCTACTGGTATAAAATTACTAGAAGGTACATCTTGTGAAGTTTTATCTATTTTATTAGTTTTTTGAGTAGCATTATCTATTGTTGTTACTATATTAGTATTATCAGCAGTATCTTTTGAATTATCTATTTTATTTTTTTCTGAAAGATTGTTTGCCATAGCTATCTTTAGCCTCCTTTTGAGTTTTAAATTATTTTTATAAATTATATCATATTTTGACAAAAATGTACTAAAAAAACAAAAAATGTATAAATAAAATTTGAGAAAATGTTTATACTATAATTATAGAACTTTTATTAAAGTTTTATAACACTTTTTTTATTAAATAGTTTTAGGAGGATATTATGTCTAGAAATAGTAAATTAATGTCTCAAAATTTGAAAGAAGAGATAGCAAAAGAACTAGGAGTATATGATCAAGTAAAAGCTGATGGCGGTAGTTGGGCTAATGTATCATCAAAACAATGTGGGAATATAGTTACTAAAGCAATTGAAATTGCAAATAGATCAGTAGATGAAAAATAGTTTTTTGCTAGTTATTTCTAAATAAGCTATCATAGCTTAAAATAGTATAAAGATATCTAATATATATAATAATTAATATTTAAATTGTTATATATGTTTGATGTCTTTTCTTTATGTGATTTAAATACCTAAATTTTAATTTTTAAAATGTTGCAAAAAAAGTTAAATAGTCATATAATTTATAAAAAAGAAAATAGAGGTATGAAAATGAAAAATTTGAAAGTTCAAGATATTTTGAAAGTTATAAATGGAAAATTAATTTGTGGAGATATAAATTTAATGTGTGAAAATTTTTCAAAAGATACAAGAAATATAAAAAAAGGTGATATCTATATAGGGATTAAAGGTGAAAGTTTTGATGGAAGTAAGTTCTGGAAACAAGCATTAGAAAAAGGAGCAAATGCTGTAATTATTTCTAATATTGAAATAGATGGAAAAGAAATAGAAGAATTTAAAAATAAGACTATTATTCAAGTTAAAGATACATTAGAAGCTTTATATGAAATTGCTAAACTTAAAATAAGTTTATATAACATACCAGTAATAGCGATTACAGGAAGTGTAGGAAAAACTAGCACTAAAGATATAGTTTCAAATGTTGTTTCAAAAAAATATAAAACATTAAAAACAATAGGTAATAATAATAATAATATAGGATTGCCATTTACAATTTTGAGATTAAAAGAAGAAGAGGCAATTGTTTTGGAAATGGGAATGAATCATTTAGGGGAAATTAGCTTATTATCTAACATTGCAAAACCAGATATTTGTATTATTACAAATATAGGAACATCACATATTGGTAATTTAGGTTCAAGGGAAAATATATTAAAAGCAAAATTAGAAATATTAGATGGTGCAAAAGAACAAATTGTTATAATAAATAATGATAATGATTTACTGCATAAGTGGTATGAAGAAAAAAAGGGAAAATATAAAATTTATACATATGGAATTAATAATGAAAGTGACTTTACTGCAAAAGATATAATATTGAGCATAAAAAATAGTGAATTTAAATATATAGATGAAGGTAAAGAAATAAGAGTAAAAGTACCAATTGGAGGAGAACATTTTGTTTTAAATGCTTTATGTGCAGTTGCTGTTGGTAGTGTATTAAAAATTGGAACAAAAAATATTGTGTCAGGTATTGAAAATTTTGAACTTACCAAAAAAAGAATGGATATAACTAATTTAGAAAATGGTGCTAAAATAATAAATGATTCATATAATGCAAGTTTTGAATCAATGCAAGCAAGTCTTAGATATTTATCTGACTTTAAAGATAGTAGAAAAATAGCAGTACTTGGAGATATGTTTGAATTAGGTAATTTTTCAAAAGAACTACATGAAAAAGTAGGAAAAGAAGTATATGAAAATGGTATAGATATTTTAATTTGTAGTGGGGAAAATTCAAAATATATTAGTATACAAGCTAAAAAACAAGGTATGGCTGAAGAAAATATATATTATTTTGAAAATAAAGAAGAAATCATAGGTAGCTTGAAAAGTATTATTAAATCTAATGATGTTATATTATTTAAAGCTTCAAATGGAATGAAATTCATTGATTTAGTGGAAAAAATAAAAGAAATATTTTAATGTGAGTACATAAATATATATAAATTTAAGAGGTGATTAAAATGTCAAAAACAAAACTTGGGGTTATTTTAGGAGGAATGTCAACAGAAAATGCAGTTTCTATATTATCTGCAAATTCAATTTTAAAAAATTTAGATAAGGAAAAATATGAAATATTTCCAATCTATATTGATGAAGAGGGGAAATGGTTTGAATATTTTTTAGACAATAAAGAAAGAAAAATAGGGCAAAAGGTTGAAAATATAGAGCCAATTACAAATGTTTTTGAATATTTAAAACAGTTAGAAGTAGTATTTCCAGTATTACATGGATTATATGGTGAAGATGGAACTATTCAAGGATTATTAGAATTATTAAAAATTCCTTATGTTGGTTGTAAGGTTCTAGCTTCAAGTATTGGAATGGATAAAGTGTATACGAAAATAGTATTTGAAAAGGCTCGGATTAAATCAAGCTAAATATGAATATATAAGAAAATATAATGATAAATATATATATTTAGATAAAGAGTTTAATGAAGAGATATTAGAAATAGAGGAAATAGCTAAAAAAATTGAATTAAATATTAAATTTCCTATGTTTATAAAACCATCTAATTCAGGTTCTAGTGTTGGAGTAAATAGAGCCACAAATACAGAAGAATTGAAGAAATATATAGAATATGCATCAAAATATGATAAAAAGATTTTAATAGAAGAAGGAATTATTGGAAGGGAACTTGAATGTTCTGTAATTCGGAAATGAAGATGTACTTAGCTCTGTTATTGGAGAAGTGAAATCAGCAGAAGAATTTTATAGTTTTGATGCAAAATATAAAAATGAAGAATCAAAGACAAATATTCCGGCAAATATTCCAGAAGAAATATCTGAAGAAATTAGAAAACAAGCAATTAAAGCTTTTAAATCAATTGATGGCAATGGTTTATCAAGAGTAGATTTTTTTGTAGAAGATGTAACAAATAAAATATATATTAATGAAATTAATACTTTACCAGGTTTTACAAATATTAGTATGTATCCTAAGTTATTTGAAAAAAGTGGGATAGAATATAGAGAACTATTAAACAAATTGATTGAACTTGCTAAAAAGTGATTTTAGTAGTAGAAAAATCCGTAAAAACTATGGATTTTTTTTCTATTTGTGGTATAATGGTTATACCTAATTTTGGGGAGGATGTTAAATGGTTTACAAAAATTATTATAAAATATTAAATTTAGAAACTAGTCGAGTTTCTATTGAAGAGATAAAAACAGCATATAGATTAGCTGCTAAGAAATATCATCCAGATTTAAATGTTGGAGATAATATGGCAGAAGAGAGAATAAAAGATATAAATGAAGCATATAAAACTTTATCTATACCAGCTTCTAAAAGAAAATATGATAGAATTTGGAATTCTCGTTTTGCAAAAGGAGAAAAAGCCTTTTCTGGAAGAGGTGAAAAAGGTAGTATTTTGAATATGTTTGTTGGTAATATAGATAAAGAAGAAAAAACACCAATTAAAAAAGCTAGTTTAAAACCTGTAAAAGGTGAAAATATAGAAACAGAGATTAATGCAAGTATAGAAGAAGCATTTTATGGATTAGATAAGACAATATCATTAAAAACACCAATTGGAAAATTGAAAACAATTAAAATTAAAATACCTAGTGGAATTAGAAATTTGGAAAAAATTAGATTAATTGGACAAGGTAAAGAAGGTGAAAATGGTGGAAATAATGGGGACTTGTTAATAAAAATAAATATTGAAAATAATCAAAAATTCAAATTAGAAGGTTATGATATTTATACTAATTTATTATTATCACCATGGGAAGCGGCTTTAGGAACAAGGACTAGTATAAAAACAATTGATGATGAAACGAAAATATATATACCACAAGGAATACAAAGTGGTGAGAAAATTAGAATACCTGGAAAAGGTTACATAAATGGAAAAAATTCCAGAGGAGATTTGGTAGCAGAAGTAAAAGTAATGGTGCCTAAAAAATTGACAGATGAAGAAAAATCAATATTTGAAAAATTAAATGAAATATCAAAATTCAATCCAAGAAATAGTTAAAAAGATTGTAATAAAAATGAAAATTAACATAATAAGTAATTGACAAAAGATATGTTTTTAGGTATAATTAATGTTAGTAGTGTAACAAAAGACAAGAGCTATGGATTGAAAATCATAGGATTGAGGTGTAAAAAAATGGAGATTATGCGAGGTAGACACTTTAGTATAACAGATCCAGAAGGTGTACAAACAGTAATATATCAAGTTAATAAAACTGAAAAAGAATTTTTAAAAGATTCTCCTAAATATACAGTAGAGAGATTAGACTACACAGAAGAAATTGTTGGAAATAAGAAGAAAAAGACTTTTTATATGGATATGCCAAGAGAAAAAGAACAAATTGTGATATTATCTTTTGCTAAAGATAGAGTGGTTATTAATAATGGAGTTTTAGATAAAGACAAAATCAATATATCTAAAAAACCAGTACCATATAAATTTGATACTCTATATTCAGAAGAAGGTACACAATATAAAGAATTTGCATATACACCTAATTTAAAAAGACCAATATCAATAATAGATCCAGAAACAACAGAGGAAGTAAAACCTACACTTTATTTTGATGAAGAGACAAATGAAGTAAAAGGAAAATGTAAATTAAAACCATATAAATCTTATTTCGCATTTGAAATAAGAGATGAAGCCTAAGGGGAGGAAGTAGAATGAGTGAAGCTTGTATAGCAGTGGTAAATTCAGATGAAAAAGGTAATCTTACAATACCACCTAAAAATTATCCAATTAAAGTTGAGCTAGGAAATATGATGGAATCGGTAGATATAGGTACATCAGAATTTGTATATAAAGAGTTTGGAGATAAAGTTTATAGAGTAGATAAGAGTACAGGAGAAGAGTTAGCTGAAATTTCAAAAGAAGCATATAATAAAATGTTAAAAGCTGTTAAAAATATAGAAAATGATGAAAATATAAAATAGAAATTTATTACAAAAGAGTAGGTGAAAAAATGAATTACAAAATAGAAGGTGCAATAAGAAGAAATAGAAAGAATTTTATAATATTTGCAATACTATGGGTGTTTATAGCCATAGTATTTGTTGCGCCTGTGGCATATAGTTCATATGTAGCAGGAGCCACTGGAACATTTGATTTACAATCTTTTATAGGAACATTTGGTAAATCAATAAGTAGTCCATTTGAGACTTTTGGAAGAGTATTTAGTGAAGGAGCAAGTGGGAATTATTTTTCTACTCTATTAGTTGTAACTATTTTATATTCAGTATTTTTCTTTATAGGATTTGTAAAATCAGCACCTAAAAATGAATATTCTGATATAGAACATGGTTCTAGTGATTGGAGTCAAAGAGGAGAACAATATCAAGTATTGGATAGAAATAAAGGGATTATACTTGGAGAAAATAATTATTTACCTGTGGATAAGAGAGGAAATGTTAATGTATTAGTAGTTGGACGGATCAGGTTCTGGTAAGTCGGCTTCATACTCAATTCCAAATGCTTATCAAATGTTAGGTTCATATGTATTTACTGATCCAAAAGGTGAGTTATATGACAGAACAGCAGGATTTTTGAAAGAAAATGGATATGAAATAAAAGTTTTAAATTTAGTAAGACCACAATATAGTGATGGATATAATCCATTAATGCATATTAATTCAGAACTAGATATAGATGTTATAGCAAACACAATTGTAAAGGGTCAAAAGTCAGAAAGTAGTTCAGATCCATATTGGGATGATATGGCTGAAATGCTATTAAAAGCATTAATTTATTATTTAATGGCAAAAAGGCCAGAAGAGGAACAAAGCTTAGCAAGTTGTGCAGAATTAGTTAGAGCAGCGAATAATAATAGTGGAAGTAATTTATTAACAGAGTTAATGAGTGATCTTCCATATGATCATCCAGCTAGAATGTATTATAAATCAATAGAAATTGCACCAGAAAAAACATATGGATCAATTTTGAGTTCTTTACAATCAAAACTTGGGAAATTTGATTCAAAAGAAATTGCAGAATTGACTTCAACAGATACAATTGATTTTGAAGAAATAGGAAGTAAAAAAACAGCAGTATATGTTATATCATCAGATACACATACAGCATATGACTTTCTACTTACTATATTCTTTTCTCAAATGATACAACAATTGTATGACCATGCAGATCAAAATGGTGGAGAATTAAAAGAAAGAACATTTTTCATATTAGATGAGTTTGCAAATATTGGAAAAATACCAGATTTTGATAAGAAAATATCAACATCAAGAAGTAGAAAAATATCATTTAGTGTTATTCTTCAAAATATAGATCAGTTAGAAGCAGTATATGAAAAATCATATGAAACTATTATGGGAAACTGTGATACTCATGTATTTTTAGGAAGTAACTCATATAAGACAGTAGAATATTTTTCTAAAGCTTTAGGTGAAAAAACAATAGAAAGAGATAGTATTTCAGTTAATAGAGATAGACAAAATTGGAAAACTGGAAAAAGTGTTTCTGATCAAGCTATGGCAAGAGCTTTAATGACACCAGATGAACTAAGAAGGTTTGATAATGATTTGTGTATTATATTTGTAAAAGGAATAAGACCAGTTAAATCTCCAAAATTCTATTATTTTAAACACCCAATGGCTAAGAAGTTGAAAGAAATGGAAGTTAGTCATAATGATATAGGTGAGATTGATAGAGGAACATGGAGAAAATATAATCCATATAATCCATATGTAGAAGAAAGTAATGAAAAGGCAGTTGAAAATTTAAAAGTAGAGTCATTAGATGATTTGTTTGATGATGAACTAAGTATTAAAGAAGAAAAAGAATTAGTAAAAGTAGGTATTAAAGAGGAAGAAAAAAATGACTATTTAGATTTAGATAGTTTAGACAGTATTGTAAATGAGGCTCCAATATTACCACAAGATAATGCTGAAGAGGATGCATATGACTTACAGAAAGAATTAGAAGCAAAATTCGATGAATTATTTGGACCGTTAGAAGATTAGTTAACAGGTAAAATATAAATTAAAAATAAAAGGTACTCTTTAGGTAATAGATTAATAAAAAGTCTATTGCCTGGAGGGTATTTTTTTGTGGAAATAGATAAATAAAAATAAATAAAAAAATAAATAAAAAAATAAATAAAAAAATAAATAAAAAAATAAATAAAAAATAAATAAAATTATTAATAGAAAAAATGATTTAAAAGTAATGTGGATAAAAAAGCAAAAATATTTTCGCTAAACTGTTGCAAAAATATTTTAGTTGGTATAGAATGTAAAACATAAAACGAAAAGGAGAAATTTAAATGAAATTTGTACATATAGCAGATATGCATTTTGATAGTCCTTTTGTAAATCTTTCAGATAAAGGATTGATGGGAGATTTTAGAAGGTTAGAACAAAGAAGAGTATTTAAAAAAATAATTGAATATATAAAGCAAAATGATATAGAATTTTTATTTATATCAGGTGATTTATATGAACATCAATATATAAAACAATCAACAATTGAATATATAAATAACTTATTTAAGGAAATACCAAATACAAGGATATTTATATCACCAGGAAATCATGATCCATATTTAAAAAATTCATATTATAGTAAATTTAATTGGAATGAAAATGTAAAAATATTCAAATCAGAAATAGAAAAAGTTGAAATAGAAAATGTTAATATTTATGGTTATGGATTTGAAGATTTTTATTGTAGTAATTGTGGATTAGAGTGTATAGATATAGAAGATAAAAATAAAGTAAATATATTGGTTATGCATGGTAGTTTAGATAATGGTAGTGTTGAAGATAAGCAATATAATCCATTGAAAACAAAAATGATAAAGGAAAAGAAATTTGACTATGTTGCACTTGGACACATTCATAAACTAGATTATAAAACTAAGGAAAACCAAAGGATAATGTATCCAGGTTCTACGATATCACTTGGATTTGATGAATTAGGAAAACATGGAATGATAGTTGGCGAATTAAATAAAGAAGAATTAAAAGTAGATTTTATAATATTAGATGAACAAGAATTTAAGGAAAAATACATAGATATATCTACATGTATATCAAAGGAAGAGTTGGTAGAGAGGATAAATGAACTAGATATAGAAGATAATGAATATGTAAAAGTGATATTAGAGGGAAATAGAAATTTTGAAATTAATGTACATGATTTATTAAAGCTAGTTTTTTATGAGCAAATTATTAAAATAAAAGATAATACAGTAATTAATATTGATTTGGATAAAATGATTAATGAATATACATTAAGAGGATTATTTTTAAAAGAAATGAAAAAAAGAAAAGAAAGAGTAAATATATCTAAACAAGAAATAGATATAATTGATAAAGCTATAGAAATAGGTTTGAATGCTTTGGAATAGGAGGTATAAATAGTGAAAATAGACCAATTGAAAATTAATTCTTATGGAAAATTAAAAAATAAAGAAATTAATTTAAATGATAATATTAATATTATATATGGAGAAAATGAATCAGGAAAATCTACATTATTAAAATTTATGATGAATTCTTTATATGGAATTTCTAAAAACAAGAAAGGTAAAGAGTTTTCAGATTTTGATAGATATAATCCATGGAAAGTAGATGAATTTTCGGGAAAAATATCATATATGTTAGATAATCAAAAAAGATTTGAAGTGTTTAGAGATTTTAAAAAGAAAAATCCAAAAATATTTAATGAAAATATGGAAGATATATCAAATCAGTTTAATATTGATAAAGTGAAAGGAAATGAATTTTTTTATGAACAAACTAAAATGGATGAAGAATTATTTTTGTCAACTTTAGTAGTAGGGCAGCAAGAAATTAGACTAGAAAAGCAAGAACAAAATGTATTAATCCAAAAAATTGCAAATCTTGTGGGTACTGGTGATGATAATGTTTCATATAAAAGAGCTATGGATAGAATTAATAAAAGGCAGTTAGATGAAATAGGAAGCCAAAAGTCTAGGGAAAAGCCAATTAATATTTTGCAAAAAGAAATAGAAGAAATTAGTAAGCAAAAGATAGAATTAGATAAATATAAAGAAATAAGATATAATTTAGAAGAAAATAAAAATGAAATAAATAATGAAATATTTAATTTAGAAAAAGAAAATAGTTTTTTAAAAGAAAATAAAATAATTATAGAAAAAGAAAAAATTGAAAAAGAAAAAATAAATATTAAAGAAAATATGGAAAAAGAAAATGTAAATAAAATTAATTTATTAAAAAATAAGTTAATTGATGAGAAAAGAAATAAAGAAAAAATAATTAATGAAAATTTAGAAAAAAATAAAAATAAAGAAAATGAGAAAAATAAAATTAATAATAAATTAATTTTAATATTTATTTTAGTAATAATAATAAATATTGTTCAGTTTATATATTTTAAAAATATTATTTTAAAAAGTATTTTTCTTCTTATAGTACCAATGTTTTTAATTTTTTGGATATTTATTATTTTAAATAAGAATAAAAAAATAAAAATAGAAAAAAATAAAAATAAAAAAATTGAAAATGAAATAAATATGGGAGTAAATAGTTTAGAAAATGAAATAAATTTATTAGAGGCAAATAATAAAGAATTAAAAAATGAAATAAATAAATTAATTAATAATTTAAATTTGAAAAATAATTTAGAAAAAGAGAAAATTAAAAATAATTATTTAAATAAAATAGAATTTAATAAAATAAATAAATTAATTAATTTAGAAAATATAAATACTGAAATAGAAATTTTGCAAAATAAAATAAATAATAAAAAAATAGAATTGCATACTTTAGGTTTGGATAAAAGAAATATAGAGCCAAAGTTAGATGAATTATCAAAAATAGAAGAGAAAATGGTTAACAATAACCAAATGATGTTAACTTTGAAAGACTTAAATTTAAGTATGGATTTGGCAAAAGAAGTTTTAAATATAGCATATGAGGAAATGAAAAGTTTAGTTACGCCTAAATTTACATCAAATTTATCACAAACAATATCTGAAATTACAAATGGTAAATATACAAATATTAGAGTAAATGATGAAATGGGATTAGTAATAGAAATGGAAAATGGAAATTATGAACCAGCATCTAAACTTAGTATGGGAACTATAGATCAATTATATCTTTCTTTGAGACTTTCTATGGCAGAGGAATTATCAGAAGAAAAAATGCCAATTATTTTAGATGAAGTTTTTGCATATTATGATACTAATAGGCTAAGAAATATATTGAAATATATAAACACAAGGTTTAATAATCACCAAATTATTATTTTTACTTGTACTAATCGTGAAAAAGAAATATTAGAAGATTTAAATATTGATTTTAATTTAGTTGAATTATAAAAATAGTTATTATGAGGGTAATAAAATAAATGCGAGTATAAGTGAAGCTATTTAATATAGTTAGTTTTAAATAGAGAATTTTGTAAGAATATCTTTTTTTAATAAAAAGGTATTTTTTTCTTAATTCAAGAGTGAATTACTAAGTTATACTAGTGGAATAAAAGAAGTTATAGATTGTGTATAAAGTAACAAAAAATATTGTTAGAACATTGTATAATATTTAATGAGATATAGGAATTTTAAATATAAATGTGTGAGTAAAATATTTGATGTAGAAGATATTTAAGAAAGTTTTACTTAGTGATATTGTTATAAAATGAAACATTTATGCCTCGTCCCCATTGTGTCACTTTGTTTTTCATTGTGTCATAATTGTTGCATTTTTTAGTGTCATATAGTATAATAGTCAAAGCAAATTTAATTTAAAGGAGAATTTTAATGTTTGAAAAGTTAGAGGCTGTGGAAAAAAGATATGATGAACTTACTCAAATGATTTCAGATCCAAAAGTTATATCTAATAATTCTGAATGGCAAAAGTTAATGAAAGAACATGCTAGTATTGAAAGTATAGTATTAAAGTTTAGAGAATATAAAAAAGTGAAACAGGAAATGGAAGAAGCTAAAGAGTTAATGGAAGATCCAGAAATGAAGGAACTTGCAGAGGTTGAATTTTATGGAGCTAAAGAGAGTCTTCCTAAGATAGAAGATGAACTTAAAATATTATTGATTCCAAAAGATCCAGATGATGATAAGAATATAATGTGTGAAATAAGGGCAGGTGCAGGTGGAGATGAAGCTGCATTATTTGCCGGAACTTTATTTAGAATGTTTAATATGTATGCAGAGAAAAAACGTTGGAAATTGGAAGTTTTGAATGAAAACGAAACAGGATTGGGTGGATATAAAGAAATTTCTTTTATGATTACAGGAAAAGGTGTGTATAGTAGATTGAAATTTGAAAGTGGAGTACATAGAGTGCAAAGAGTTCCAGATACTGAAAGTAGTGGTAGAATCCATACTTCAACTGCAACTGTGGCTATGTTACCTGTTGTAGAAGATGTTGAAATTGATATAAATCCTGCTGATATAAAAATGGAAGTATTTAGAGCATCTGGTGCAGGAGGTCAACATATTAATAAAACTTCATCAGCTGTAAGATTAATACATGAACCATCAGGAATTGTAATTGAGTGTCAAAGTGAAAGATCTCAATTCCAAAATAAAGATAATGCAATGAAAATGCTTAGAACTAAATTGTATGAAATAGAAAAGGAAAAACAAGATAGTGAAATAGCTAATAGTAGGAAGATACAAGTAGGTTCTGGTGACAGAAGTGAAAAAATTAGAACATATAATTATCCACAAGGAAGAATTACAGATCATAGAATTGGTATGAGTGTATATCAAATGGAAAGTTTTTTAAATGGGGATATTGATGATATGATTGATAATTTAATTGCAGCAGATAGAGCTGAGAGATTAAAGGGTGAAGAATAGAAAACTAAAAGAGCAAGATATAATGGTTTTGTTCTTTTAGTTTATATATTTTTTAATAAAAATATTAGGAGGAATATGATGAAATATTTAGTAGTATCAGATATACATGGTTCTGGTTATTATGCAAGGAAAATACAAGAAATAGAGAAAAAGGAAAATCCAGATAAGATAATATTATTAGGAGATTTGTATTATCATGGACCTAGAAACCAACTTACAAAAGAGTATAACCCTAAAGAAGTAGCTGAAATTTTAAATATATATAAGGATAAAATATTAGCAGTTAGAGGAAATTGTGATGCAGAAGTAGATGAAATGATTTCAGATTTTAAAATGCAAGATAATTTGGAACTTGAAATTAATGGAGTTAATATGTTTTTTACTCATGGTCATAAATATAATAAAGATAGATTGCCAGATATAAAAATAGATGTATTAATATATGGTCATTTTCATACAGGTTTTATTATAAAAAAAGATGACATAATTTTCGCAAATACTGGTTCTATATCATTACCTAAAAATGATACTAAACATAGCTATTTGTTAATTGATGAAAACAGTATTGTTTTAAAAGATATAAATGGTGATATAATAGATGAAAAAGAATTGTAATAAAATCAAACTTCTTAAAATAAACTTAAATATAAGTTATTTTAAGGGGTTTTTAATATGACAAATATAATAAATGCGACATTGATAGGAATGTTTTTTGGTACATTTGGAACTACTTTAGGTGGTATTATAGGGATTGTAGTAAAAAAGAATTCAAATAAATTTTTAAGCTTTATATTAGCTTTTGCATCAGGTTTAATGATGGCAGTAATTTGTTTTGAGTTAATACCAGAGGCTTTAGAGATTAGTAGTATTGTGTCAGTAATTATGGGAATTATGTTTGGGATTGTAACAATGATATTTTGTGATGTATTAGTTGATAAAAAATTTAAAAGTAATAATAAGTATTCAAAAAGTAGAGATAATTTACTTAAAACAGGAATTATTGTTTCTATAGGATTAGCAATTCATAACTTTCCAGAAGGGTTAGCTATTGGCTCGGGATTTGGAGCTTCTGTTAGTTTAGGACTAAGTTTAGCTATTTCTATATGCTTACATGATATACCAGAAGGGATTTCAATGGCAATACCAATGAAAAATGGTGGAATGAAAAAAAGAAAAATTATTTTATATATTATTTTGTCTGGAATTACAACAGGAATAGGAACATTTTTTGGAGCAATTATTGGTTCTATATCAGATAAGATAATTGCGGTTTGTTTAAGTTTTGCAGCAGGTTCAATGTTGTATATTGTATCAGGAGAATTAATACCTGAATCAAATAAATTATATCATGGAAAAATGACTGCTATTGGTAATATATTAGGTTTTTTGATTGGAATATTTGCGACTATTTTGTAAGCAAGAGAGATAAATATGGTAGGAACTGTTTAAAAAGTAACATAAATTTGTGTTTATATTTTAATTTTAATATCAATAGATTATTTAAATTAAAATAAAAGATGAACAGTTAGTTAAGGTATAATAGTAGTATTTTTTGGGAGAATAAGATTATAAAGAATAAATATATGAAATTTATATAGAACTAAAATATAAAATGGAAGAAGTAGGATAAGCTATAAAAATGGAGAGATATCAAGATAAACAAGTTGATTTAATATTTGAGTATACAACAAAAAAATATCCAACAAAACATAAAAAACGACAGTGTTGGAAAAATAATTCCAACACTGTTGACTTTGTAATGGGATAGGTATATAATATAAATGAGGTGAAAATTATGATACAAAGACAACAATATATAAATAAATTAATAGATTTTAAAGATAAAGATTTTATAAAAATAGTAACAGGAATTAGAAGATGTGGTAAATCTACATTGTTTGATTTGTATGTAGAATATTTAAAAGGTACTGGAATAGCAGATGACCAAATAATACAAATAAATCTTGAAAATCTAGAGTTGGAATTTGAGAATTATAAGGAATTATATAATTATGTGAAAGGTAAATTGAATAAAGATAAAATGAATTATGTTTTTATAGATGAAGTGCAAAATGTTGAGGAATTTCAAAGAGCAGTGGATGGACTATATATAAAAAAAAATGTTGATTTATATATAACAGGTTCTAATGCATATTTATTATCTGGAGAACTTGCAACATTATTATCTGGAAGATATGTAGAAATAAAAATGTTGCCATTGTCATTTAAAGAATACTTATCAGCATTTGATGAAAATGTGGATAAACAGGAAAAATTGTTAGACTATTTTAAATATGGTTCATTACCACAAACTGTTGAATTATTGAAGAGCGCTCCTAATATAGTATATGATTATATAGATGGTGTATTTTCGACTATTGTATATAAAGATATTATGATGAGAAATAAAATAAATAATAAACTAATACTAGAAAGCGTAATAAAATATATATTTAGTAATATAGGAAGTCAAATTACTACTAAGAAAATCAGTGATACACTTACAAGTATGAATAGGTCAACTAGTAATCATACTGTAGAAAATTATATATCATCATTATTGGAATCATATATGTTATATAAAGTTGATAGATTCGATGTAAAGGGGAAAGTAGTTTTATCTAGTGGTTATAAATATTATACTGTTGATACAGGTTTTAGAAATTATATGTTGGCTAAAAAAGCAACACAAGATATGGGACATATATTAGAGAATATTGTTTATTTAGAATTATTAAGAAGAGGTTATAGAGTGTATACAGGAAAAGTTGATGACTTAGAAATAGATTTTGTTGCAGAAAATGAAAATGGACTAGAATACTATCAAGTTTCATTAACTGTAAGAGATGAAAAAACATTAGAAAGAGAATTAAAATCATTACAAAAAACAAAAGATTTTTACCCTAAGTATTTATTAACAATGGATAGAGATTTAGAAGCAGATTATAATGGAATAAGGAAAATAAATATTATAGATTGGTTATTAAATAAATAGAGAATTTAAATAAATGGATTCTATAATATGTAAATATAATAAAAATACATCTAAAAAAAAGGATTAACTATAAAAAGTTGGACATTTTTTGATTAAGTTTATATTATGAAAATAGTTGGGAATGAGCTTTGTAATTAACAGAGTTCATTCCTTTTAGTTTAACTTTAATTTTTTATTATATAAAATAGATAAAATGAATGTCATATAAAATTTGAAAGATATATACAAAGAAATAATTGTATATTTTAATATAAACTAGAACGAAATATAAGATTATAATATATAAAGTGTTATTGTTACTAAATTTTCTATTCTTTGAATAGCTTTATATACTTTCTGAAGTGTTTGTTTTTAATAAAAATTCTACTTGTTTGCTAGTATTTATATTCAAAATATTATATAGTGATTTTTATAGGAAATGAAAAAAGGGTAAAGGTTTCTATTATTAATATTAACATAAAGAAAAAAGCAAGAAATACTTTGAAAGATAAAGTGGAAAATTATATAGAAATATTAGAGTATGTGCTTAGATTTTATGAATAGAAAAAAATATTTTTATTTATCTATTGTAGAATTATTTACAATTTTTTTATTTGTTCGCTAGTATTTATATACAAAATATTATATAGTAGTTCATGTAGGAAATCGAGAATAAGCAGATGTGGTTTGCCTCCCGAAAAGGAGGTGAGGCTATGATAGAATTAGCATTAATAAATATTATATACATATTATTTTATTCATTGATAATTGTAACTATCATTGCTATTACCTTAATTATAGCATTAGCAATAATTATAAGTAAAAGCAAATAAACCCCAAAAAAACACATCTGTAAACTTTGTCGAGTTAGATGTGTTTTTCATATTAACTGGCAAACCATATTAGTGGTTTCTTATTTCCTATATTTATTATATAACATAGACAAAACAAATGTCAAACAAAATGTTAAAAATAGAGTTAAAATATAAAAGGAGTAGAGAATAAATGCAAAATATATTAGAAGGATTAAATGAAAAACAATATGAAGCAGTAGTTACAACTCAAGGACCATGTTTGGTAATAGCTGGAGCAGGAAGTCGGTAAAACTAAGGTATTAACACATAAAATAGCATATCTAATGGGAGAAAAAAATGTAAAACCATGGGATATATTGGCAATTACTTTTACAAATAAAGCAGCTAGTGAGATGAAAGAAAGAATTAATAATTTAGTTGGAGATGTTGCTAAAGATATATGGATGGGAACATTTCATTCTGTTTGTGTTAGAATTTTAAGAAGATTTATAGATAGAATAGGATTTGAATCTTCTTTTATAATATTTGATACATCAGATCAAAGAACAATGGTTAAAAATTGTTTAAAAGATTTAAATATAGATGATAAAATGTTTACTGATAGAGCTGTTTTATCTGAAATTAGTAATAGTAAAAATGAAATGTTAGAGCCAGATCAATATATATTAAGAGCTAATGGAGATTTTAGGAAAGAAAAAATAGCAACAGTTTATGAATTATATCAAAAAAGATTAAAAGAAAATAATGCTATTGATTTTGATGATATTATTAATTATACTATTAAAATTTTAATGGAAAATCCTGATGTACTTGAATATTATTCGAATAAATTTAAATATGTTTTGGTAGATGAATATCAAGATACTAATAAAGCACAATTTACATTAATAACTCTATTTTCTTCTAGGAATGGAAATATAACAGTTGTTGGAGATAATGACCAAGGGATATACAGTTTTAGAGGTGCAGATATTTCTAATATACTAAATTTTGAAAGAGATTATCCTGGAACTAAAATTATAAAATTGGAACAAAATTATCGTTGTACACAAAATATATTAAAAGCTGCTAATTCTGTTATTAAAAATAATGAAGTGAAATATAAAAAAGAATTATGGACACAAAATGAAGAAGGTAATTTACCTAAAGTATATCAAGCAGATAATGAATATGATGAAGGTTCATATATTGCAGAGCAAATAGAACACTTAAAAAGGCAAGAATATTATAAATATTTGGATTTTGCAGTACTATATAGAATGAATACACAATCAAGAGCTATAGAGGATATTTTTAGAAGAGAAAATATACCATATAAAATTATTGGTGGATTAAAATTCTACGAAAGAAAAGAAATTAAAGATACAATTGCATATTTGAGATTAATTCATAATACTTCAGATAATTTGAGTTTAAAAAGAATTATTAATGAACCAAAACGTGGAATAGGTAAAACAAGCTTAGATAAAGTAGAACAATTAGCAATAGCTAGTGAGGTTTCTATGTATGAAGTAATAAAGAAGGCAGATGAATTTGGTTTAAATAGGGTATTTTTAAATTCAAGAGAATTTGTTAACATTGTGGAAGAATTAAGAGATAAAAAAGAAGAGTTAGTGATTTCTGAACTAATTAAATTAGTACTTAAAAAATCTGGGTATACGAAAGCTTTGGAGTTAGAAAATACAATAGAAGCGGAAAACAGGATTGCAAATTTAGATGAGCTTTTAACAGTTGCAATTGAATTTGAAAAAGAATTTGCAGAAAATTCACTAAGTGAATTTTTAGAAGGAATTACATTATCTAGTGATTTAGATAATTTAGAAGAAGAACAAGAAACAGTTACTTTAATGACTTTGCATAGTGCAAAAGGTCTTGAGTTTCCAGTTGTATTTTTAGTTGGAATGGAAGAACGGTATTTTTCCAGGACATCAGTCAATGATGGAACCAACTGAATTAGAAGAAGAAAGAAGACTTTGTTATGTGGGAATAACTAGAGCTAAAGAAAACATATTTTTGACTTGTAGTAAGCAAAGAACGGTATTTGGTTCAACAAGCTATAATCCGACTTCGAGATTTTTAGCTGAAATTCCACAAGAATTATTAGAAGGATATGATGAAGCATTTGGAAGTAAATCTAATAAAGAAGAATTGTTTAGTAATTCAACTTCGGTTTGGTCATATGGAAGTAAGAACAATGGAAATATAAATACATATAAAATAGATAAAAAAGAACCTGCAATGTCAGCAAGTGGAACTAAAAGTAATTCTGGGTTTGCATTTAGAACTGCAGAGAGTTTTTTAAATAACATTGGAAAAAAAGTTTCTGGTGATGTAGATTTATCTAAATATAAAGCAGGGATAAAAGTATATCATAAGAAATTTGGAGAAGGTGTAATTAACAAAGTAGAACCAGAAGGAAATGACTTAAAAGTTGATATTAATTTTAATAAGGTAGGAAATAAGAGATTAATGGCAAAATTTGCAAATTTAGAAATTATTGATTAGAAAAAATAAGAAATCAAAATAGGGAACTATAGGCTTGGAAATAGCATATAGTTTTATTTATTGGTAATAAAGTATAATAAAAAAAGTTGATATAAAGTATAGAAATAATAAAACTGAATGGAAAAAATAGATATGAGAGTAAGTGTAAAAATAGATGTAATAACAATATAAATGAGAAATAGAACAAGCAGTATTTAGAAAGTATATATAGATGAATAAAAAAATGAGTCCAAGTGGTAAATGGGAAGACTTAAGAGAAACAATACACTTTACAGAAGAGGAAGAAAAATAATTTTTACAAGAAAAAATAAAAAATAACACAAGTAGAATTAAGTAGAAAAAGTGGAATTAAACAACCAGTAATTGCAAGAATAGGAAGGTTCATAAATGAGTAGTAGATAATTTTTTATATTGTTGTGACACTTAGAAAAAAACAACATATATTATTATATAGGCAGGAAGAATTGTATTGAAATATAAAAAATATATTTAATAGAGAAATAAACTAAAAGAAAATAATAATATAAGAAAGGGGGAGAATAAATGGCGAATGTTAGAACATTTTCAGTAAGTAGAGATGGAAATGTTAATTTATCTCCTGATTTTAGAGTTCATGAATTTAGAAGTAGAGATGGAGCTGATCAAGTATTAATTGATTTAGATATGATACCAGTACTTCAAAGATTTAGAGAATATGTAGAAGCACCAGTGTCTATTAGTTCTGCATATAGAACACCTAGCTACAATGCATCTGTTGGCGGAGCTCCAACTTCTTACCATGTTCAAGGAAGAGCTTTTGATATACCATTTTCACCAAGTTATAGGAATTTAACATCTAGGAATTTAATGGCTAATTTTTTCAATAGTTTAGGAGTAACTGGAATTATTGTATATCCATCATTTGTGCATATTGACTCAAGACCAACTAAATATCATGCAACAAATACAGGAACTCCATTGAATTTAGGAAGAGTACACATACCATATAGGGGATTGTTACGAAGAGGAAGCACAGGAACAGATGTAGGTATCCTTCAATTTAAATTAAATTCATTAGGATATAGTGCTGGAAATGCAGATATGTCTTTTGGTCCAATGACAGAAAATGCAGTAAGACAGTTCCAAGCAAATAATGGATTAACAGTTGATGGAATAGTTGGATCTTTAACATGGAATAGATTATTTAATACTTAAAAAATAGAAAAGAAAAAAATAGAAAATATTACTACTAATGGAATATTTTCTATTTTTTTTTGTATAAATTCTTAAAAATTGTAAATAATAATACAAATAATAAAAAGAAAGGGTAGGTAGAAAATGATAGATTTAAATCAAGTGGAATTACAGAATTTAAGACATTTAATAGGAGCTAATGAAACAGCATATCAAAAATTAAACACATATTCAGCACAAGCAGTAGATCCTCAAATTAAACAAATATTTACTAAATCAGCACAAGATGCCTTAAATACAAAACAAAAATTGATAACATTTTTAAATAATTAATAGGAGGAAAGAAAAAATGGATGAAAAAACAATGATAAATGATATTTTAAGTGGAGTTAAATCAGAATTAACTGCATACCAAACAGCAATATCTGAATGTGAAAATATGCAATTAAGACAAATGTTTCAGCAAATAAGAAATGATGATGAAAGTTTTCAGTATGAATTATTTAAGGTAGCACAAACAAAAGGATATTATGTACCAGCACAAAAAGCAACTATAGAAGAAGTTGATGCTATTAAAAATGAAGTACAACAATAATTGTTTTAATTTTTTATAAATAGAAGAAAGTTAAGAAAAGTATTTAATGATATAATACTTTTCTTTTGGTATTTGTAAATAAAAAATTGAAAATTTTAAAAATGAGAGATAAAGGAACTAAAAGAAAGATAAACAGATTAAAGATTAAATAATATACGGAAATTGAAGATGCATTATCATTGCAAAAAAATGAATATTACAATATTATTACAATACAATAGTGCTACTAACTTAAAAGGAAGTAATTAATGCACAAAGGAGATTGATAAACGTATGTTAAAAAAGATATTGGTACATACAAAAAGAGGTATTAAGTTTATAGTTCTTTCTATGCTTGCTGTATTTTTAATAGTAGGGGCAATCGCATTTTTATATAAGCCAACATATAGTGTTTATATAAATGGAGAACATGTAGGATATACAGAAGATAAATCAAAATTACAACATGAAATAAATGATTATATAGAAAATGGTGAGGAAGAAAATGACAATGTAGCTTTTGTTCAGGTTGCGAATCTTCCAGAATATAAATTGTGTTTACTTAAAAAAAATATCATCTCTAATGATGATGAGATTTTTAATAGTATAAAAGAGCAAGGTATTACATATTATCGTTATTATGCAATATTAGAAAATGGAGAAGAAAAAATATTTGTAACTAATTTTGAAGAAGCTGAAAAAGTAGTAATAGGATTAAAGGAAAAAAATAGTTCAAATATAGAAAAAATGTCAATTGTAGAGAAATATGAAACACACATAGAGGAATTGATTACTTCAGAAGAAGCAATTTCAAAACTATATGTAGAGCCAGTAAAAGTAGCTAGAGTTGTGAATAATACAAGGTCAACAAGAGTTGCTAATACAGGGACTGTTAATACATTAGGGACAATGTCTTCAGGAGCACCAGGTATAGGCATTAGTTTAATAAGACCAGTATCTGGAACTTTATCTTCTAGGTTTGGAGTAAGAAGTAATATTAGAAGCTCAACACATACAGGTTTAGATATAGCAGCACCAACAGGTACACCAATTGTAGCAGCAGCTTCAGGAACAGTTACATTTTCAGGGTATCAGGGAGCTTATCGGATATTTAGTTGTAATAACTCATAGTAATGGGGTGCAAACATATTATGGACATTGTAGCAGATTATATGTTTCAGCAGGGCAGTTTGTACAACAAGGACAAACAATAGCAGCTGTTGGTTCAACAGGAAATTCAACAGGACCACATTTACACTTAGAGGTAAGAGTTAATGGAGTAGCATATAATCCACAAAATTATGTATATTAATTTATAAATGATTAAATAGAAATAATCCACAACTTTTTAATAAATTGTGGATTATTTTGTATTTTATAAAAAAAATAGTATTAAATCGCAAAATATTTTATACCAATATTAATAGCATCTTTTTTCATGATGGTTTTTCCATATTCTAATAATTTATTCTCAAATATGTTAGAATATGAAGTTATTTCTCCAAATTCTGATAAGAGAGAATATAAAACAGAAATATTTTCTGTTTTTTTATTAATATTATTTAAACTTAAAAAATATGTATCATTATATAAATATAAAGAGATATTTTTTGATAATTTTTTCCAATCAAATTCACAAGTATGACTAAGAGCTTTGCAAAAATCACAAAAAGCTTCAAAATTTACAAAAGAATAGATTGATTGTTTTTTTATAATAGCCAGAGATTTTCTTTTTGCAATTAATTTTTTTGGTGTTTGATTTTTATTAGTAGTATCATTTGGACTGTATTTTGTAATTGTAAAAACTAAGAATTCCTCAATGGAAGAAAAAACTTCAATTAATAGTTTGTAACCATCTGTATCAAAATTAACTTCCCTCTGAGCCTTTTCTAAAATATCAAAGAAAAGTTCTTGAGTTTCCAATGTTTTTGTCATAAGAGAGTGTAAATCTGTATTTGTTTTAGATAAATCATTGTCATTTATTACTACACGAATTTTATTTTCTGTTAATTTTTCGATTTTCATAAGAGGCCTCCTAACATAAATTATTAATTTAATTATACTATGTATTATATTATATTAAAAGGAACAATTTTTGGTAAATTGTCTTAGTTTTAAATTTTTAAGAAATTTTAATTCATTTCTACACTACCAACAATACTATTAATATCTTTTATATTATATTTTCTCATATAATCTTCAATACCTTTAATGGTATCAATACTTGTATATGGGTCGATAAAATTACCAGCACCAATTGATATAGCATTTGCACCTGCTAACATAAATTCAATTGCATCATCACTATTTATAATGCCACCCATTCCAAGTACAGGAATATTAACTGCTTGTGCAACTTGATAAACCATACGAACTGCAACAGGTTTAATAGCAGGTCCTGATAATCCACCTGTATTGTTGGCTAAGAAAGGTTTTTTTGTATTAATATCTATTTTCATACCAAGTAATGTATTAATTAAAGAAACACCATCAGCACCAGCATCTTCTACTCCTTTGGCAATACTTGCAATATCAGTTACATTTGGTGTTAATTTTACAATTAAAGGCTTATCTAGTACTTTTCTTACTTTACTAGTTACTTCTTTAACACCTTCATAACTACTGCCAAAAGCCATACAACCAGCTTTTACATTTGGACATGATAAATTAAGTTCTACACCATCAATGTCTAAATTATTTAGTATTTTGCATAATTCAACATATTCATTAATACTACTTCCGCAAGCATTTACTATAATTGCAGTATTGTATTTTTTTAAGAATGGTAAATCATTTTCTATAAAATATTCTATACCTGGATTTTGAAGCCCAATACTATTTAACATTCCACTTGCTGTTTCGCATACTCTGGAAGGCTTGTTGCCACTTCTTGGTTTTAAAGAGGTACCTTTTGTGATAATTCCTCCTAAATTGCTCAAATCAAAGAATTCGCTAAATTCTCTACCATATCCAAAGCTTCCGTGAAGCAACTGTAACTGGATTTTTCATTTTAATTCCTGCAAAATTAATTTCTGTATTCATTACTCATTCTCCTTTATTTATAAATTTATTATATTTCAACATCTTTACTATTGAAGACAGGTCCAGCTTTACAAACATGAACATATTGGGGATTATCTATACTGCTTGAAGAAGTTTTAACTGCACAACCTAAACATACACCCAAACCACAACCCATTTTTTCTTCTAAAGATATTTGACATGGAATATTTACTTTGTTAGCTAAATTTTGTACTGCTTTTAACATAGGTAATGGACCACATGCAAAAATACAATCTATATTACCTTTTTTTATATCATCTTCTAAAAAGTTTATTGCAAAGCCTTTTTGTTTATAACTTCCATCATCTGTAGTTATTACTAATTTGTCTGATACTTTTTCAAATTCATCTTCTAATAAAACGAAATCTTTATTTCTAAAACCTAAATATATATTAACATTTTTATTACTTTGTTTTGCTTTTTTAGATAATTCATATAAAGGAAAAGTACCTATTCCTCCACCTATTAAAGCTATATTTTTAAAGTTTTCAAACTCAAAAGTTCCATTACCAATTGGTCCTAATATGTCTATTAGTTCACCTTCTTTTTTATCTTTTAAAATTTCAGTACCAATACCTTTTACCTGAAAAATAAATTCTAGTAATTCATTTTCTGTATCAATGTTATATATACTAATTGGTCTTCTTAAAAATGGGTCTAGCCCATTTGATTGTACTCGTATTTCGATAAAATTACCTGGTTTTGCAAGTTTTGTTATTTCAGGTGCATATACACTAAATTTAAATGTGTTATTATTTAATTGTTCTTTTTTTATTAATTTGGCTAATATTTTTTTTGGCATTTGATTTTCCTCCATATTTATAGTTATTTATGATTTATAAAATTGTTTAATTCATTTTTCATTCTTAATGCTTCTGCTCTTGTAGCTTCAAAATATTTTGTCTCTTCAAATTGATTTTTCCAAGTTTCAGATTTATATGCAAACATAAGACCTCTTGAATTGTTGATAATACCTCCTAGTCCGATTATTGTCAAAACCTAAAAGTATATCTTCAGCTTTTCCACCTTGTGCACCATATCCAGGTATTAAAAAATATGTATGTGGTGCAGTTTTTCGTATTTGTTTTAATTGTTCTGGATATGTAGCTCCAACGACAGCTGCTATATTACTATATCCATATTTACCTCTTAAATTTTTTCCCCATTTTTCCACTAATTTAGTAACTTTAATATATATTTCTTCTCCATCTTCTATTTTTAAATCTTGTAATTCTCCGGATGATGGGTTTGAAGTTTTTATTAGTATAAATATTCCTTTATCATATTTAATGCAATCTTCTAAAAAAGGTTTAATACAGTCTGTACCCATATATGGGTTAACAGTTACAAAATCTACATCAAATATTGGTATTTTTGTATCTCCAACTTTTGTCTTCCCTAAGTATGCATTAGAATATCCAGTAGCTGTTGAACCGATATCTCCTCTTTTTATATCTGCAACTACAAACATTCCTTTTTCTTTAGCATATTTACATGTTTCATAAAAAGCTTTCATTCCAGGAATTCCATACATTTCATAAAAAGCTATTTGGGGCTTTATTGCAGGTATTATGTCAGATATATTATCTATTATAGTTTTGTTATATTCTATAATACTACTGGCTATACCTTCTAATGTTTTTGGATATTTACTAGTTACACATTCAGGTAACATTTCATACCTTGGGTCTAACCCTATAATAGTTGGATTATTTGTTTCTTTAATTTTATCAATTAGTCTATCCATTATATTTCCCATTGTTAATTTATCTCCTTATATTTTAATATTTTAAACTTATTTTTTAAAAACATTTTTATTATTTTGTATAAACAACTCTTCCGCTTACAATTGTATATTGTACTCTTCCCTTTAGTTTCATATCTATAAAAGGGCTATTTTTTGATTTAGAAACTATCATATCTTTTGTATATACATATTCTTCATTTGGATCAAATATTGTAATATCTGCTATTTTTCCAACTTCAATACTACCTCTATCAATACCTAATAATTTAGCAGGTGAATATGATGTTAATCTAACTAAATCTAAATAAGTTAATTCATTGGTATCAATTAAGTACATTATTTCTGCTGATAATGCTGTTTCAAACCCAATTATACCATTTGGAGCTTTTGAAAGTTCTTGATTTTTTTCCTCTTCACTATGTGGTGCATGGTCTGTAACTATTGCATCAATTGTTCCTTCTTTTAATCCTTCAATTATTGCAAGTCTATCTCTTTCATCTCTTAGAGCAGGATTCATTTTAGCATTAGCTCCAGATCTTAATACTTCTTTTACTGTAAATGCAAAATGGTGTGTACATGCTTCACATGATATTTTTACTCCTCTTTTTTTAGCATCTTGTATCATATCTTTTGTTGTTTTTGTACTAATGTGGCATATATGTGCTCTTGCATTATTTGTTTCAGACAATACAATTTCTCTTGCAGCCATAATTTCTTCTGATTCAGGAAATACTCCACAAACTCCTAGTTGTTTAGCTATATCTCCTGGCTGTATTGCACCTTCTGATAGTGACTTATCTTCACAATGTGATGCTACAAATGTATTTAGTTTATTTGTTTTTATAATTGCTTCTCTCATAAATTTACTATTAGTTATAGGTATTCCATCATCTGAAAATGCAATTGCACCAGCTTTTTGTAATTCTTCAAAATTTACTAATTCTTCACCTTTTTCGCCTTTACTTACAGAAGCATATGGTAGGATATTGCATAAATTCACATTTTTAATTTCTTCTAGTATTTTTTCCAAAATAATAGTGCTATCAGGTGTTGGATTCGTATTTGGCATAGGACAAATAGTTGTAAATCCACCACAAATGGCACTTTTGGCACCTGTTTCAATTGTTTCTTTGTATTCAAATCCAGGTTGTCTTAAATGACAATGGATATCAATCATTCCAGGTATTATATTTAAATTAGTACAGTCTATAACTTGGTCAAAATCACCTAATATATTATCCTCAATTTGGATAATTTGTGTATCTTCAATTAAAATGTCTTTTTTCTTAAATATTTTTGTCTTATAGTCTATCAATGTTCCGTTTTTTAATAAAGTTTTCATTTTTACCCCCTCATATATTTTTTATATTTAATACATAATTATATAGGTATAATTATATAAATTTAATTACATTTTTAGTGTATAATATGAATAAAAATTGGTAATTTTTTTTACTTTTTATCTTTTGTTTTTATTTTTTAAATTTTATCATTTTATCTGATTTTGTACAAGTATTTATTTTGATTTTTTTTGATACTAAAATTAAATATTACATTTTAAATTACAACAGTTGCAAAAGTACAAACAGTTGCAATTTCAGTTTGTTATTTATTTTTCATTCAAAAAGTTCATTACCAAATCAATTATAATTTCTTTTTCTTTCTATTGTTTGCCATCTTTAGCAGTTGTTGCAAAATTTGCAATAACTGAATTTTGCAACAATTCTCATTCATCAAAAATATTTTTGATGTGTTTTGAAATAACAGACTTATCTCTCTCAAATAATTCAGAGATTTGATTATTGCGAATATTTATTCTCTTGTATTATTCGTTAAAAAAACACTTTATTTAATGCAAATGCGATACCTGATTAATTATTAAATAAAGTGATTATATAATTTTTCTGTTTTTGACTATTTTCCTTATTTGATAGTCTGTTATATAGATTTTTTCTAGTTCTTTGTAAAAATATATTATTTTTCATCACCATTCATATCTTAAAGTAATAATACACAATTATCAAGTTCCTGTGTATAGTAACTTTGATTTTTAAGTTTTATCAATAAAAAAATGCGAAAAGTATTATGCTTTTTATTTAGTTGTTTATTTTTTATACTTAATTTAAAAGGCAATTATTAGTATAAAAGAAATATTTAAATCTTGAACTGACCCCAATATCTTAAAATGTCAATCATTTTGGAAAATGTCTTAAAATATTTTAAACATTAGCACTAACTTTTTTGAATTAAATTAGTGCTAAGTTTTAATTAAGAAACCTTTTCTAACTG
>JGI994J12354_10000011_pt1 | contig 165002 bp, 147 predicted proteins | sample IntmicLarv3ML3BL_FD_12354 | JGI IMG/M metagenome (IMG submission 12354) | reverse complement strand
TAATTATTTTATAGAAAAATAAAAAATGTTTCTTGCACTGCGTACTATCGTCGTTTATACTAAAAGAAGTGAGTAATTTTATAAAAAATAGAGTTAAAGAATGTGAGGTTTTATCATGGAAAGAAAAACAGGTACAATTTCAAGAGGTGTTAGATGTCCAATTATTCGTGAAGGCGATGATTTAGCAAGTATTGTAGTATCTAGCGTGTTGGAAGCAGTAGAAAGTGATGGATTTGCACTTAGAGATCGTGATGTTATTGGAATTACTGAGTCCATAGTAGCACGTGCACAAGGGAATTATGCGACAGTGGAAGCGATTGCAAAGGATGTAAAAAATAAATTTGGGGAAGAAACAGTTGGGGTTATTTTTCCAATTCTTTCAAGAAACCGTTTTTCAATATGTTTAAAAGGAATAGCGATGGGAGCAAAAAAAGTAGTATTGATGCTCAGTTACCCATCCGATGAAGTGGGAAATCAGTTAGTGACTTTGGATCAGCTAGATGAAGCAGGAATTAATCCGTATACAGATGTACTGACCTTAGCAAGATATAGAGAATTATTTGGAGAAAACAAGCATACTTTTACAGGCGTGGATTATGTAGATTATTATATGGGGTTGATTACAGAGGCAGGAGCAGAGGTAGAGGTGATTTTTGCAAATAACGCAAAAGACATATTAAAATATACTGCTCATGTGTTGAATTGTGATATTCACAGTCGGGTACGCACTAAGCGTATTTTAAAAGCGAATGGGGCGAAAACGGTATATGGTATGGATGAAATATTGACAGAGTCTATAGATGGAAGCGGATTTAATTCATCTTACGGTTTGTTAGGTTCTAATAAATCAACAGAAACCAGCATTAAGTTATTTCCACAGGAATGTATGGGCTTAGTCAAAGAGGTGCAGGCGAAGTTTTTACAAAAAGCAGGAGTACATGTGGAAGTTATGGTATATGGAGATGGGGCGTTTAAGGATCCCGTAGGGCATATCTGGGAACTGGCAGATCCTTGTGTTTCACCAGCCTATACAGAGGGCTTAGAAGGAACGCCAAATGAAGTGAAATTGAAATATTTAGCGGACAATGATTTTAAAGATTTAAAAGGGCAGGAATTAAAAGATGCTATTTCCAAAAAAATTCAGGAAAAGGAAGAGGATCTAGTAGGGAATATGGCAGCACAAGGTACAACACCAAGAAGATTAACTGATTTAATTGGCTCCTTATGTGATTTGACTAGCGGTTCTGGAGATAAGGGAACACCGGTTATTTTAATTCAAGGTTATTTTGATAATTATACAAATTAATAAAGCGAAGAGAGTATTGTGAAAGGCTATAAATTATAGCAGTGAAGCAATACTTTCATAATTTTTGGGAAAAAATAAAAAAGCGATTACTTTAATCATCAAAATAGAGTATAATAGAAGTAGAGAACTTGATTGGAATAGAAACAATCGAGTTAAATGTAGCAATGGAGGAGGATATACATGTTTGAAGTAGACAGCTATATAATTCATGGAACAACGGGTGTGTGTCAAGTTGCAGAAGTAGGGCATATTGCTATTGGCAGCATGGATAAGCAGAAGTTATATTACACTCTGAAACCGATATATGAAAAAAGAAGTATGGTATATACTCCAGTGGAAAGCGATAAAGTGGTTATGCGAAAAGTACTCACAAGAGAAGAGGCGGTAGCATTGCTTGATAGCATTACAGCAATAGAAATCGTCTGGGAAGAAGATAACAAGGTACGTGATGCAAAGTATAGGGAATATATGAAGAATCAAAAAGCGACTGAGTGGATGGAAATGATTAAGATTTTACAGTTACGAAAAGAGCAACTGCAAGAACAGGGAAAGAAATTGACAGGAGTTGATGAGAAATATCTTCACGTAGCTAAAGAATGGTTATTTGGAGAGATGGCAATTTCTTTGGAAATGTCAAAAGATGAAATAAAAGAATTAGTAATGTCAAAGATAGCGTTGCAAAGTTGTAATTAAAGACAAAGAGAGGCTGATATTTTCTGGTGAAAAAAACTAGAAAATATCAGCTTTTTGACTAAATAATGCCCAAAGGTATGTTATAATGAAAGAAACAAATGAGGAGGCATAGGCATAAGGAATGCTTTTAACGAGGTGCTTTTACAAAGAAATATCTTTAAAAATGCAGTGATTTGGTGTATAGTATATTCATTGAATTTGTTTGAAGATTTGGAAAAAGAGGGGGGGACAAAATGAAATGTCAAGAAGCACAAAAATGTGTAATGCAATACATAAATAAAGAGCTTTTGGACAAACAGTTAGAGGATTTTTTGGAACATATCAAATGCTGTCAAGAATGCTATGAAGAGTTGGAAATTCATTATACAATTCAATTTGCCCTCTTCCAATTAGAACATAGCAAAGAAATAGTTGCGGATATCCCAAATGCACTAACAGAGGATTTGCTCCAGACGAGTAAAATCATATATAAAAAACGTCATAGATATATCTATAGTCTTATTATTGTGTTTTTAGCACAGATGGCAGTTGTAGTCACCGTAGTGGCACAGCTTCAAATCTGGCATGCGGGTAATATTGAAGCAACCGCAATATATAAAATAAGAGCGGGTGTTTATAGAAGAGAGCATGATAATATTATTCAGGAGTCGACAGAGACAGAAGATGTCTTAGAATCAGAAAGTGTTTCAATGGAAGGGATAAGACTTTACGGAAGTGATAATATAGAAACAGAAACAGAAGCGGAAGTTGAAAAAGAAATAAAAAAGGAAACGGAAAAAGCGGATACCTTTCCGACAAAGCCAGCGAATAATAATCAAAAACAGGAAACAATAGAATAAACAAAGTATTGGAGATATAAATGGATAAGAAAATAGTCTTAATTGATGGGCATAGCATATTGAACAGAGCATTTTATGGAGTGCCGCCGCTAACAAATGCAGCAGGACTTCATACCAATGGTGTATACGGTTTTTTAAACATTATGTTTAAAATAATGGAAGAGGAGAAAGCGGAATATTTAGCCATTGCTTTCGATGTACACGCACCGACTTTTCGTCATGAAATATATAGCGAATACAAAGGAACCAGAAAAGGAATGCCGGATGAATTGCGGGAACAGGTGCCGGTGATAAAAGAAGTGTTAAAAGCAATGGGGATTTGTACGCTGGAAAAAGCTGGATATGAAGCTGATGATATTTTAGGAACATTGGCGAAACGAATGGAAAAGGCGGGTTTTATTGTATCCATTGTATCTGGTGACCGTGATTTATTACAGCTTGCAACAGAGAACATTAAAATTCGTATACCGAAGACCAAAAGTACTGGTACGGAAGTAGAGAATTATAATGAAAAAGAAGTTTTGGAAAAATACCAAGTGACACCATTGCAGTTTATAGATTTAAAAGCCCTTATGGGAGATACATCTGACAATATTCCAGGTATCCCAGGGGTGGGTGAAAAGACAGCGATGAAAATTATTTCGGCTTATGGGAGCATTGAAAATGCTTATGAGCATGTGGCGGATATTATGCCTAACAAAGCGAAGGAATCCTTACAGAACCATTATGATAAAGCACAGCTAAGTAAAGTGTTGGCGACAATTAATGTGAATAGTCCAGTAGAATTTGAGATAGAAGAGGCTAAGATAGGCGATTTTTATACTAAAGAGGCTTATGATATTTTTCAAAAATTAGAATTTAAAAATCTATTAAGCAAATTTGAGAGTGGTCTGTCAAAAAATAAAGTGGAAGATGAATTTCAAAATTTGAAAACTTGGGGAGAAGTAAAAGCTCTCTTTGAAAAAGCTGGTGCTCAGAAAGAAATTGGTTTCTTCGTGTTAGAAGAAGCGGGTGAAATGTTAGGTCTTTCGTTGGCTTTTGGTGGACAGGATATATACTCTGTTGTGCTGGAAAATGATATAACCAAAGAAAATTTATTAAGAGAATTAAAAAAATTAGTGGATACAGTGAAGAAAGTCGCAGCATTTGATTGGAAGCATACATTGAAGTTTGTTGAGCCGAGTAACCAAGAAAATATAGTTGATATCGGTATAGCGGCTTACTTAATCAATCCATTGAAGAATGATTATTCCTATGAAGATGTGGCAAATGAATATTTGCATAGCATGATACCATCAAGAACGGAGTTATTGGGAAAACTTACGAATAAAAAGGCGTTGGGTGAGCAAAGAGCAGAACTTGAAAAATTCATGGGATATCATGCTTATGTTGTTTTTCAAGCGATAAATCCTTTACTTCAAAAATTAGCTGAATTACAAATGTTAGATTTATATAATGAAATTGATAAGCCGTTGATATTCACCTTGGGAGCGATGGAAAAAGAGGGCGTATTGATAGAGCCTGAGGCGTTGAGGCTATACGGAGCTGACTTAGGTGAAAGAATTATAGTGCTGGAAAAAGCGATACATGAAAGTGCTGGTGAAGAGTTTAATATCAATTCGCCAAAACAGCTTGGAGTTATTTTATTTGAGAAAATGCAGTTGCCAAACGGAAAGAAAACAAAAACTGGTTATTCAACTGCCGCAGACGTTTTGGAAAAGTTGGCGGCAGAATATCCGATTGTTTCTTCAATATTGGAATATCGCCAACTGACAAAGTTAAAATCAACCTATGCAGATGGATTGGCAGCCTATATTGACAAAGAAAATCGGATTCATAGTTCCTTTAATCAGACGATAACTGCGACTGGGAGAATTAGCAGTACTGAACCGAATTTACAAAATATTCCAATTAAAATGGAACAGGGTAGACTGATACGAAAAGTATTTATACCAAAAGAGGGCTGTATTTTTGTAGACGCAGATTACTCTCAAATTGAATTAAGACTTTTGGCTCATATGTCAGGTGATGAGCATTTAATACAAGCCTATAAAGAAGCTAAGGACATTCACAAGATGACAGCTTCACAGGTATTTCATATACCTTTTGAGGAAGTGACAGGTGTACAAAGAAGTAATGCAAAAGCAGTGAATTTTGGAATTGTATATGGTATTAGTTCTTTTAGCTTAAGTGAAGATTTAAGTATCACCAAAAAAGAGGCGGATCAGTATATCAAAGAGTATTTTGAAACGTATCCAAAAGTAAAAGCGTTTTTAGATGGTTCAGTAGAGCAAGCCAAGCAAAAGGGTTATGTGGAAACATTGTACAAAAGAAGAAGACCGGTTCCTGAATTAAAATCGAGTAATTTTATGCAAAGAGCTTTTGGAGAACGCATTGCGATGAATTCACCGATACAAGGAACGGCTGCGGATATTATGAAAGTGGCGATGATAGGCGTGCATAAAGCCTTACAGGAGAAAAAATTAAAATCAAAGTTACTTTTGCAAGTGCATGATGAACTTTTAATTGAAGCATATATAGATGAAGTGGATATGGTAAAAGAAATTTTGGAAGTTGAAATGAAAAATGCATTTACTCTTTCAGTGCCTTTAGAAATAGATGTGCATACAGGAGCCAACTGGTATGAAGCGAAATAAAATGAAAGTGTTAGGAATTACGGGAGGTGTTGGCAGTGGAAAAACTACCCTGCTTTCTCATTTTGAAAAGCGATATGGAGCGAGGACTATACAGGCGGATGCGGTTGGCCGTATTTTAATGGCAATGACAGGGGAGTGTTATAGCGAAATAAAGGAATTATTTGGCTTGGACATTCTCCAAGAGGATTTAGAGATAGATAGGGTGAAGTTAGGAAAAATAATTTTTGAAAATGAGGATATGTTAAAAAGAATTAATCAGATTATTCATCCAGCGGTAAAAAAGCATATCATTTGGCAGATAGAAGAGGAAAGAAAAAAAGGAATGGTGCCATTTGTAGTGATAGAGGCGGCACTTCTGATAGAAGATAATTATCAAGTTATTTGTGATGACTTATGGTATATTTATGCGAGTGAAACGCAGAGGCATCGTAGGTTGAAAATGAGCAGAGACTATACGGAAGAAAAAATAGACAGTATATTTGTCAATCAATTAACAGAGGAAGAATATAAAAAAAATACGAGTTGGGTAATTGATAATAGTGATGACAATCAAATCAATACATACAAACAAATAGAAAAGGGATTGAAAGAACATGGATTTTTGTAGCTTAACGAGTGGTAGCAGTGCTAATTGCGTTTTTGTCGGTTCTGAAAGAACAAGTATCTTGGTAGATGTGGGACTGAGTGGTAAAAGGGTGGAAGAAAGTCTTAATTCGGTAGACATGACCACGAAAGATGTGGATGGTATGTTAATCACTCATGAGCATAGTGACCATATAAAAGGAGTGGGGGTATTAGCAAGAAAATATGAGATTCCCATTTATGCAACAGCAGGCACTTTGCAGGCAGTGAGAGAAACAACACTGCTAAAGAATGTTCCAGATGAGTTGATTAGGGAAATACAGGCAGATACGCCATTTTTCATTAAGGATTTGGAGATTAAGCCATTTAATATTTCTCATGATGCAGCCCAGCCGGTAGGATATCGAATAAATCATGAGAAAAAGTCGATTGGAATTGCGACAGATTTAGGTACATATGATGATTATACTATCAAAAATTTATTGAATTTAGATGTTCTTTTAATCGAGGCAAATCATGATGTGAATATGCTCCAAGTGGGGGCTTATCCATATTATTTAAAACAACGAATATTAGGAGCAAGAGGTCATTTATCAAATGATATGGCAGGAATGCTCTTGAATGAAGTGTTGCATGATAACTTGAAAGCGGTTTTATTAGGGCATTTAAGTCAGGAGAATAATTATGCGGCTTTGGCATATGAAACAGTTTGCTCAGAGGTGACGATGGGGCAGAGCGCTTATAAGGCGAGTGATTTTCACATAACAGTAGCAAAAAGAGAACAAGTTTCTGAATTAATTCGGTTTTAAAGTATTTTAAATATAAAAATATATCAAAAGGAGTAAAACAATGAAAAAAACGATTATTACAGTGGTGGGGCAGGATACAGTAGGGATTATTGCAAAAGTGTGTACATATTTAGCGAATAATAAGGTGAATATTTTGGATATTTCCCAGACCATAGTGCAAGGCTATTTTAATATGATGATGATTACTGATATGAATCAGTCAAGCAAGTCGTTTGGAGATTTATCTGAAGAGTTATCACAAGTAGGCGAAGAGATTGGCGTTGTAATTAAGTGCCAGCATGAGGACATTTTTCATAAAATGCACAGACTATAAGATAGAAAAGGGAGATGGTCACCATGATAAATATATTTGAAGTGAATGAAACCAATAAGATGATAGAACAGGAAAATCTGGATGTTAGAACAATCACGGTAGGAATTAGCCTTTTAGACTGTATTGATTCGGATTTAGAGAAATTGAACAAAAAAATATATGAAAAAATAACTACAGTGGCAAAGGATTTAGTGTCGGTTGGCAAAGATATTGAAAAAGAATATGGCATTCCGATTGTGAATAAAAGAATATCCATAACACCAATTTCGCTCATTGGTGCGGCTGCCTGTAAATCGCCAAAAGACTTTGTGACCATTGCAAAAACGTTAGATCAGGCAGCGGTAGAAGTTGGGGTGAATTTTATCGGCGGATATTCAGCGCTGGTATCAAAAGGAATGACAAGAGCAGAAGAGTATTTAATTAAATCAATACCGGAAGCATTAGCAAATACGGAACGTGTATGCAGTTCTGTTAATTTGGGTTCGACAAAATGCGGAATTAATATGGATGCAGTGAAAATGCTTGGTGAAATTATTTTGGAAACAGCGGAGTATACCAAAGAAAGAGATTCTCTAGGTTGTGCGAAGTTGGTTGTATTTTGTAATGCTCCCGACGATAATCCTTTTATGGCCGGAGCATTTCACGGAGTGACCGAAGCGGATGCCGTAATTCATGTGGGGGTTAGCGGTCCGGGTGTGGTGAAAACCGCATTACAACAAGTGCGTGGACAAAATTTTGAAATCTTATGTGAAACTATTAAGAAAACCGCATTTAAGATTACTCGTGTAGGGCAGTTAGTTGCCCAAGAAGCATCGAAACGTTTACAGATTCCATTTGGTATTATTGATTTATCCTTAGCACCAACACCAGCGGTTGGTGATAGTGTAGCCGATATATTACAAGAAATTGGTTTGGAGTATGCAGGAGCACCCGGAACAACAGCAGCTTTGGCTCTGTTAAATGATCATGTGAAAAAAGGTGGTGTTATGGCGTCATCTTATGTTGGTGGTTTGAGTGGTGCATTCATACCAGTGAGTGAAGATCAAGGGATGATTGATGCGGTACAGGCAAATGCCTTAACGATTGAAAAACTAGAAGCGATGACGTGTGTGTGTTCGGTAGGCCTTGATATGGTGGCGATACCGGGAAATACCTCTGCTAGTACGATTTCAGGTATAATTGCGGACGAGATGGCGATAGGGATGATTAATCAGAAAACAACAGCAGTGCGTTTGATACCTGTGATAGGAAAAGATGTGGGTGAAATTGTAGAGTTTGGCGGTTTACTTGGATATGCACCGGTTATGCCGGTAAATCCATATTCTTGTGAGGCATTTGTAAATCGTGGAGGACGGATTCCAGCACCAATTCACAGCTTTAAGAACTAGAGGAAAAGGGTTTATGAAAAAGAGATTAATTTTGACAATGTTCATTAGCGTATTTTTGGTGTTAAGCGGTTGTTTAGCGAACAATAAAGAGGAGCTTGCCCCCCAAATCACTTTGGAAACAGGCGAAATATTGTATTTTAATGCCAGTGAATTTGAAGTGGAGGGCGCCTCATATTCAATATATATTCCCCAAACATGGGAAGTAGTGGAGGCAGAGGCCTGTGAACTTTATGCGCATGAAATAGGTCAAGAGTTACCAGTGTTGATGATAACTGGTTATGCTAAAGAGGATATCGAAGATTTGGAAGCATTTCTAGCGGTCTTTACAGAGGGTTTTATAGAAAGTAATGAAGTATCTGTGACAGAGAATAATATAAAAAATGAGAATATAAAAACGCCTAATTATTCAGGAAGAGTAGGGATACTTGAACTGGAGGGCGGAACAATTAAGTGTGTTGCTTTAGAAACAAAGGAAGAATATGTGATGTTAATGTTTATCGGGGAAACGCCTTATTTTATCAAAAATGAGCAGGTGGTGAACTTAATTATCAATTCTTTTAAGGCAGTGAAAAAATAGAATGAAGTAAAGAAAGAGGGTTAGTAAAAGAAATCATAAAAAAGGAGATGAGAATAATGAACAGACATGCAAAAATGATTATTGATAAGGAATTTAAGGTGGCTCCTGTTGACGAAAGAATTTATGGCTCATTTATAGAGCATTTAGGCAGAGCGGTATATGATGGCTTGTATCAGCCGGGACATAAATTATCTGATGAAGATGGTTTTCGGACAGATGTTATAGAATTGGTGAAAGAATTAGGAGTGCCGATTATTCGTTATCCCGGAGGAAATTTTGTTTCAAATTTTTACTGGGAGGATAGTGTGGGACCAGTGGAAGAACGTCCGGTAAGACTAGAGCTTGCATGGAAAAGTTTGGAAAAGAATGAAATCGGTGTCAATGAATTTGCAAAATGGACAAATAAGGTGAATTCAGAGATGATGATGGCAGTTAATCTAGGAACAAGAGGGGTTGCTGATGCTTGTAATCTGTTAGAATATTGCAATCACCCTCAAGGGACAAAATACAGCGATATGCGTATTGCACATGGCGTTAAGGAGCCGCATAATGTTAAGGTTTGGTGCTTGGGGAATGAGATGGACGGGCATTGGCAGTTAGGGCAAAAGACAATGGAAGAGTATGGCAGACTAGCATATGAAACCGCAAAAGCGATGAAATTGCTTGACCCATCAATAGAACTGGTTTCTTGTGGCAGTTCAGCACTCAGTATGCCGACATTTCCAAAGTGGGAATCGACAACATTAGAGCATACTTATGATTATGTGGATTATGTATCCTTACATCAATATTATGGCAATCGTGACAATGATTCCAATGATTTTTTAGCACAGTCTGATGAAATGGATGAGTTTATTCGTACCGTAATTGCAACATGTGATTATGTGAAAGCGAAAAAAAGAGGTAAAAAAGATATTAATTTAAGTTTTGATGAGTGGAATGTATGGTATCATTCAAATCAGGCTGATGTTGATATTACAACCAATAACCCGTGGCAGGTAGCACCGCCGATGTTAGAGGACATTTATACTTTTGAAGATGCGTTGTTAGTGGGCTTAATGCTGATTACCTTATTAAAGCACGCGGATAGAGTGAAAATGGCGTGTATGGCACAATTAGTGAATGTAATTGCGCCAATCATGACCGATATCAAAGGTGGAATAGGTTGGAAACAAACGATTTTTTATCCATTTATGCATGCTTCCATATTTGGCAGAGGGGAAGTGTTACAGCCGATTATCAATACAACAAAACATGCAACCGCAAAGCATGGGGAAATTACGGATGTGGAAAGCGTAGTTGTGTGGAATGAAGAGAAAGAAGAAATGACCATTTTTGCCGTGAATCGTCACTTAGAAGAAGATGTACAATTAATCACCGATGTAAGAGGAATTGCTGGCTATCGAATATTGGAGCATATCGTGTTAGAGCATGATGATTTGAAAGCAACAAATTCAGCAAGTATGCAAAGAGTGCAGCCAAAAAGTGTTTCACAGTCAAAATTAGATGGTGGTGAAATGACGAGTTTACTTCATAAAGCGTCATGGAACGTGATTCGCTTAGGTAAGTAAAGGCTTGAAAAGTGAAAAATAATCATGAGCCTTTACATTTGTTAAAAAATAAACTAAAATGTAAGCATTATAAGGATAAACAAAATTTAAGGAGGTATTTATGAAAGGAAATGTAATTGTAGGACAATCAGGAGGACCAACATCAGCGATTAATTCAAGTTTAGCAGGAGTATATCGCACCGCAAAGGATCGCGGAGCAAAAAAAGTATATGGTATGCGTTATGGTGTGCAAGGGTTATTAGAGGAAAGATATATAGATTTATCAGAGCATATTACAAATGAATTAGATGCTGAATTATTAAAAAGAACACCAGCAGCATACTTAGGCTCTTGTAGATATAAACTGCCAAATGTAGAGGATAATAAGGAAGTATATGAAAAAATCTTTGCGGTTTTAGACAAGCTTGAAATAGAAGTGTTCATTTATATCGGCGGAAATGATTCCATGGATACTATCAATAAATTATCAAATTATGCGGTTAGTATTGGACATTCTACCCGTTTTGTTGGTTGTCCAAAGACGATTGATAATGATTTGGCATTAACTGATCATACTCCTGGATATGGCAGTGCGGCAAAATATATTGGAACTTCTGTGAAAGAAATTATCCGTGATGGATTTTGTTTGGAATATAAAAATGGTTTAGTAACGATTATAGAGATAATGGGACGTAATGCTGGTTGGTTGACCGGTGCGGCAGCATTGGCACACGGAGAAGACTGTGAAGGACCAGATCTTATTTATCTTCCAGAAATAGCATTTGATACGGAAGCATTTTTGAAAAAAGTGAAAACATTATTAGAAGAGAAATCTTCAGTTGTTGTTGCGGTTTCAGAGGGGATCAAATTAGAAAACGGTAATTATGTATGTGAACTAGGCAGCTCTGTGGATTTTGTGGATGCCTTTGGGCATAAACAATTAACCGGAACAGCGAGTTATTTAGCAGGTTATATTGCGGCTGAAGTTGGCTGTAAGACAAGAGCGGTTGAATTTAGTACCTTACAGCGTTCTGCTTCTCATATGGCTTCACGTGTGGATATTTTAGAAGCCTATCAAGCAGGTGCAGCGGCAGTAAAAGCGGCAGATGAGGGCGAAAGCGGCAAGATGGTAATATTTGAAAGAGTTTCACAGGATCCATATCAATGTATGACAGCGATAGAGGATATCTGTAAAATTGCCAATGATGAACGCTTGGTGCCAAGAGAATGGGTGAATGCAGAGGGTACCAATGTGACTGATGAATTTATTAATTATGTAAAACCTTTAATTCAAGGAGAAGTGTCACCGATAATGGTTGATGGCATTCCAAGACATCTTAATAAAGCAAGATAATAAAAGAACAATATTTCCAATAGAAAAGAGACAGCTCGTGTAAAAATAAAGGCGAGCCGTCTCTTTTCTATATTAAAGAATGGTTTCTAATCAATGATAATGATTTTTTTTGTATATTCATTATAAATTTCCGAGTGATAGGAAAATAATAAGATTGACTGATAGATTTGGGCACTTTGGATATCCTTTTGCAGCATCATCAAAGCATTTAAAGAAAGTAGTTCGGCCGCTCTTGCCAATTTATTAATCAGTGGAATTGCCGCCTTATCTTTTATTTCATGAAGCAGAGGTGCAGTTGATTTTTTAAAACCGAGTATCCGAGCATAGGGAACGTAATCGAGAGCCAAAGCATGTTCGATATCGGTTTGTTTGATATCTAAAAGAATATGTATAAGCACTCTTTTAATGCGGGTGATGGTGAAGTTTTTGGTTTTTACCAATTCACAAAAAGCGGAAAACGAAGTATATTGGGGTAAAAGGTTCTCAATTCGGTTGGCCAGCTTTGGGGTCATGTCCGCATAGGATAACAAGCTACTTCGATTACAAGTGATTAATTTGTAGTGGAGCAAGTTGGAAAGATTATCTTCCCAGATAGGAAACTGAACATGATAAGCCTCTTTCATGATATTTAAAACCGAATCAGGCATTTGGTTCACCAGCACATTAAAATTATTATCTTCTGCTAGACTGTGGCGAATGGCGGTAGCCGAACTGATAAAATCGGGGCTTTCATTTTGCATGTTAATTTCAACTAACTTTTTATCATGATAGGCAGAAGAGAGCCTTTTTATGGTGAGCGGAGTAATGTTGCTATTTCGTCTTAAAATAGCCCGAATATATTCAATGCCCAAGATGTTATTAGGCGAAGAGACAATTTTTTCGACATCATCAATATTTTTTTGCGATTTCGTTGTTTTATAATATTCAAGCAAGGCCTTAGATCTGGCGAAAGGAAAATGTAGTCCATTTTTTAGATGACCTTGTAGATTGTCTTTAAAGGCAGTGGGTTCTTCTTCCAGAATCTGAGCAATATCTAAAAGCGGTTCTACCTGTCCGCATTCACTGCCGAAGCATAAATAATCAACCACTCCCAATTTATCTAATAGAGCGACACTGGCAGAAGCGAAATACTCAGCACTGCTGCAGGCAAAAATAACGGGCAATTCTAAGACTAAATCCACTTCATTTAATAGAGCCATTCTAGTCCGGTGAAATTTATCAATAAGGGCTGGTTCGCCGCGCTGTAAAAAGTTCCCGCTCATGGCTACCACAACATAATCAGCACCGGTGATGCGTTTCGCTTCCCTGATGTGATAAAGGTGTCCATTGTGAAAGGGATTATACTCTGTGATTAATCCAACCGTTTTCATATATTTGCCGCCTCCTTGTATGATGACTAATCTGAATACAACTACTGTATTTAAGTATTATAAAGGTAAAAACGATTATGTACAAGATTTTATACATGATGAAAAGATGAAAATAAATGAAAAAATGGTGAGAATGATAAAAAAATAACGAATAAAACATGAATAATTGTGATGAAAATAGAGGTGAAGGGTGTGATTATTAGATGAAGAATGCTGATAAAAGCGGCGAATTTGTTAAAATTTTAATTAATCAAATGCCTTGTATACAATATTTAATTCATGTATAATTAATTATCAATATATAATAGTAAAAGAAGCAGGAATTTACTTATATATAAGCGATATTTTAAGTGATGGAAGGAGTTTATCAATGGGACTTATTGAACAAATTAAGGAAAGAGCAAAGGCAAATAAAAAGACAATTATTTTGCCGGAGACAGAAGATCGTAGAACATATGAGGCGACTGCTCAGATTTTAAAGGAAGATGTGGCAAATATCATATTAATTGGGAGTGAAGAAGCGGTAAAAGCGGGCAGTGAGGGCTTGGATATTTCAGGAGTAACGATTATTGATCCGGCAACTTCTGATTTGACAGAAAAATATATTGATATGTTTGTGGAATTACGAAAAAGTAAGGGCATGACTCCCGAACAGGCGAGGGATATTTTATTAAAGGAATATACATATTTTGGCGTGATGATGGTCAAAGCAGGAGATGCAGACGGACTGGTATCAGGGGCTTGTCACTCAACAGCAGATACTTTAAGGCCATGTCTACAAATTCTAAAAACAAAACCAGGCACGAAATTGGTTTCGGCATTTTTCTTAATGGAAGTACCAGATTGTGAATATGGAGCGAATGGAACCTTTGTATTTGGAGACTGTGGTTTAAACCAGAATCCAAATGCACAAGAATTAGCAGCAATCGCCGCATCTTCAGCGGAATCATTTGAATTATTAGCACAAAAAGAACCGATTGTAGCACTGTTATCACACTCCACCTTTGGCAGTGCAAAGCATGCGGATGTAGATAAAGTGGCGGAAGCGACTCAAATTGCTAAAGCAGAAAATCCAAACTTAAAGATTGATGGAGAATTTCAAGCAGATGCAGCACTTGTTCCCGAAATTGGACAAGCCAAAGCAAAAGGAAGTGCAATAGCGGGAAATGCAAATGTGTTAATATTCCCAGATTTGGATGCTGGAAATATTGGATATAAGCTGGTAGAAAGATTAGCTAAGGCAAAAGCATACGGACCAATAACACAAGGAATCGCCCAACCTGTAAACGATTTATCAAGAGGCTGTAGTGCAGAAGATATCGTAGGGGTAGTGGCAATTACAGCAGTACAGTGTTAGGGGAGATAATTTAAACAATATAAAATAAAAAACATATATCAAGGAGGTTCATAATGAATGTATTAATCATTAACTGCGGCAGTTCATCGTTAAAGTTTCAGTTTATTAATTCTGGTACAGAAGAGGTTTTGGCAAAAGGCTTATGCGAAAGAATTGCGATTGATGGCAGCAGACTTGTGTATCAAAAAGGTGATGACGGAGAAAAAGAGATTACTGAAGCGGCAATGCCAACGCACAAACAAGCGATTCAAATGGTATTAGAGGCATTACAAAATGAAAAAACAGGGGTGATTAAAAACCTTGATGAAGTAGAGGCAGTGGGACATAGAATTGTACATGGCGGAGAAAAATTTGCAAATTCTATCATCTTAACTAATGAAATATTAAAAGAAATTGAAGAGTGTAATGACCTTGCACCGCTTCATAATCCGGCTAATTTAATTGGCGTGGAGGCTTGCAAGGAATTGATGCCAAATACACCGATGGTAGGTGTTTTTGATACCGCTTTTCATCAGACAATGCCGGCAAAAGCGTATTTATACGCATTACCATATGAATATTATGAAAAATATAAGGTAAGAAGATATGGTTTTCATGGAACATCACATAGCTTCGTATCAAAAAAAGCTGCTGAGTTTTTAGGGAAAGACATCAATAATATAAAGATGATTGTCTGCCATCTTGGCAATGGTTCTTCGATATCAGCAATATTAAACGGTGTATCAGTTGATACCTCAATGGGACTTACACCACTAGAGGGGTTGGCAATGGGAACACGTTCTGGTGATATTGATCCAGCCATCATTGAATTTTTAGCAAAAAAAGAACAATTAAGTATTACCGAAATAACTGATATTTTAAATAAAAAATCAGGTGTTTTAGGCTTGTCAAAAGGTTTATCAAGTGATTTTAGAGATCTTAAGGCAGCGGCTCAAGATGGTGATGAAAATGCAATTCGAGCATTGGAGAACTTTTCTTATAGAGTGGCAAAATATATCGGTTCTTATGTAGCGGCAATGAATGGGGTAGATGTCATTGCTTTTACGGCAGGACTTGGAGAAAATGCGGGCAACATTCGAGAGTTGATTTGTAATTATCTTGGATATCTAGGCATTACCCTTGATGAAAAAGCAAATAATAGTATCATCGGAACAGAGGGTGTTATTACAACCGCGGATTCAACGGTGCCTGTTGTTGCAATTCCTACAAATGAAGAACTAGCTATTTGCAGAGAGACCATAGCACTGATAAAATAGGAGTGCGAACGGCGGAAAATCAAAAATCGGTGAATAGTTTTCAAATTAGGTTGACAAATGAATTATGGATATGTATAATAACTTAGGTGTAAAGCGGGACGTTCTCATTATTTATATAAGGGAATTAGGAGACTATTATGCTAATAAATGTATCAGAAGTATTATCCAACAATAATAAAGTCTTGAACATACAAGCCACTTTAGATTCTAATATTTTTTCATCAAAGCTAGGGGATTTTTCCATTATTAAGAAAGCACCTGTTGATTTGATGATTTCCAACATGGGAAAGAAGAAATTATCTATAAAAGGGGAAGCAAACCTTGTGTTAGAAATACCCTGTGGCCGTTGTTTAGAACATGTAGAGACGGAATTTCAATTTATAATGGATAAAATCATTGATTTAGAATTAACTGATTTAGAACAGGTTGATGAAATGGATGAATTTAATTATATAGTTGAGAATCATTTAGATGTGGATAAGCTGATTTACAATGAAATACTGGTCCAATGGCCTATAACAGTTCTATGCAGTAATGACTGCAAAGGAATTTGTAATAGATGTGGAGCAAATCGAAATATATCGACTTGTGACTGTGATACCACTGTTGTGGATCCAAGAATGGCCGCAATCAGTGATATTTTTAGCAAATTTAAGGAGGTGTAACCATGTCTATTTGTCCAAAGAATAAATCTTCCAGAGGTAGAAGAGACAAAAGAAGAGCAAACTGGAAAATGAGCGCAGTAAACTTAGTAAAATGTAGTAAGTGTGAAGAGTTAATGATGCCTCATAGAGTGTGTAAAGCATGTGGCTCTTATAACAAAAAAGAAATTATAGCAACAGCAGAATAAAAAAATAAGAAAGGTTTTCGGATAATCCGAAAGCCTTTCTTGTTTCTAGGATATTGTAGCTATAAATATTTAATAGATTTAACAGTTGACATGGAAAATATAGTTTAGTATATTATGTAATAGGTATATATAAAGTATACAAATGGAGGTTAGCATGCAGGAAATAATAAAAATAGCTGTTGATGCCATGGGTGGAGATAATGCACCAGATGAAATCATCAAGGGTGCAGTTGAGGCAGTGAATCAGAAAAGCAATATAAAAGTTTTTTTGGTGGGAAAAGAACCCGTGATAAAAGAAGCACTAAAAGAATATTCATATAATGAAACTCAAATTGAAGTGGTGCATGCGTCTGAAAAGATTGAAACAGCAGAGGCTCCAGTAATTGCAATTAGAAGTAAAAAAGATTCCTCGATAGTGGTCGGTATGAATATGGTAAAGCGTGAAGAAGCGGATGCGTTTGTATCTGCTGGTAGCACAGGGGCTGTCCTAGTAGGAGGACAGGTGATTGTGGGAAGAATTAAAGGTGTTGAGCGACCTCCTTTAGCACCGTTATTACCAACTGATAAGGGTGTTGCCTTATTGATTGATTGTGGAGCGAATGTGGACGCAAGGGCGTCACATCTAGTACAGTTTGCGCAAATAGGTTCCATTTATATGGAAAACGTAGTTGGCATTAAAAATCCGAAAGTAGCCATTGTGAGCAATGGTGCGGAGGAGGAAAAAGGTAATGCCTTAGTAAAAGAAACATTTCCGTTGCTAAAGGAATGTAAAGGGATTAATTTTATCGGCAATATTGAAGCAAGGGAGATACCAACGGGTATGGCAGATGTTATTGTTTGTGAAGCCTTTGTTGGAAATGTGATTTTAAAATTGTATGAAGGTGTGGGCAGTGTTTTGATTAATAAAATAAAAGCTGGAATGTCGACGAATCTGAGAAGTAAAATCGGTGGCTTATTGGTAAAGCCAGCTTTGAAAAAAACATTGAAATCATTTGATGCAAGTGGGTATGGTGGTGCGCCCCTATTAGGGTTAAAGGGCTTAGTTGTAAAATCTCATGGGAGTTCAAAAGCAATTGAGATTACCAATTCAATTATCCAATGCGTACAATTTAAAGAACAGAAGATGAATGAAAAGATTAAAGAAAATATATAGAAAGTGCAAAGAGAGGATTGAAAATATGGAATTTGAAAAATTACAAAAAATTATAGCAGAGGTATTAAATGTAGATGCGGATGAGATTACAATGGAGACTACATTTGTAGATGATTTAGGAGCAGATTCTTTAGATGTTTTTCAGATAATCATGGGAATAGAAGAAGAATTTGATATTGAAATTTCAAATGAGGAAGCAGAAAAAATAGTATCTGTAGGAGATGTAGTTGTACAGATTAAAGCTGCGATTAACTAGAGATGGAGAATTATAAGAGCCCTTTTCAAAAAGGGCTTTTTATGATATAAAGGGGAAATAATGAAAAAGCAAATGTTAAATGAGTTAGGGGAAAAAATAGGCTATACATTTCAAAATATAAATTTACTGAAACAAGCGATGACACATAGTTCTTTTTCCAATGAAAACAAGTTAGATAAATTGATGAACAATGAACGGTTGGAATTTTTAGGAGATGCGGTATTAGAAGTCATCAGCAGTGAGTTTCTATTTGGCAAATATCCGAAGATGCCGGAGGGTGATTTGACGAAATTAAGAGCCAGCATTGTGTGTGAACCAACACTAGCGACCTGTGCCAGAAATATTAATTTGGGAGACTTTTTATTGCTTGGAAAAGGCGAAGATAATACCGGCGGTAGAGGGCGAGATTCCATTATTTCAGATGCTTTAGAAGCATTGATTGGAGCCATTTATTTGGATGGTGGTTTTGCTAGTGCAAAAGAGTTTGTATTAACATTTATATTAACAGATATAGAAGATAAACATCTCTTTTATGATAGCAAGACTATCCTGCAAGAAATTATTCAAGGTGAGTACTCTGGAAACTTAACCTATGCTATAATAGAAGAAAGCGGACCAGATCATAATAAAGAATTTAAGGTAAATGCGTTGTTGGAAGAAACAATAATCGGAACAGGCAAAGGACGAACGAAAAAGGCCGCCGAACAGCAGGCAGCATATAAAGCAATTCTTGATTTGAAGAAAACGAATAGATAAGAGAATATAATAAACGAAACCAGAATGGAAAAATGGTTATCAGATAGGAGCCATAATGTATTTAAAAAGTTTAGAAATACAGGGATTTAAATCTTTTGCGAATAAAATAGTATTTGAGTTTCATAATGGTATTACCGCGATTGTGGGACCAAATGGAAGTGGGAAAAGTAATGTTTCCGATGCCGTTCGCTGGGTTTTGGGTGAACAAAGCGCTAAGCAGCTTCGCGGTGGAAATATGCAGGATGTTATATTTGCGGGGACGGAAAACAGAAAGCCGTTGGGGTTTGCATATGTTGCGATAACTTTAGATAATTCAGATCGTATCCTGCCAATAGATTTTAAAGAAGTGAAAGTGGCAAGACGTGTATATCGTTCGGGAGAAAGTGAATACTCTATTAATGGAAAGATTACTAGGCTAAAAGATGTCCATGAATTATTTTATGACACCGGTATCGGCAAAGAGGGATATTCTATTATTGGACAAGGTCAGATTGATAAAATTCTTAGCGGCAGACCAGAAGAGCGCAGAGAACTATTTGACGAAGCAGCAGGAATTGTAAAATTCAAAAGAAGAAAAGTAGCAGCTCAGAAAAAACTAGAGGGTGAAAAAGCCAATTTAATTCGTGTAAATGATATTCTATCGGAATTGACAAAACAGTTGGGACCATTAGAGAGACAATCAAATGTTGCCAGAGAATATTTAAAAAATAGAGAACAGTTAAAAATATATGATGTGAATATGTTTTTATTGGAAATGACACGAATTAAAAAGCAATTAGAAGAAGTTGATAAAAAGATAGTAATTGCGACAAATGGTTGGAAAGAAGCATCAGAAGTATATGAGAATGCCAAATTAGAAAACGGAGATCTGCAAAAACAACTAGAAGTGATAGAACAGCGGATTGAAGTGGAAAAAGATAAAGCGAATGACTTGGTGCTAAAAGAACAGCGATTAGAAGCGCAGATTAATTTGTTGAAAGAACAAATTAAAACAACCAAGCTAGGTGATGAACACATTAAGGATAGAATTAAGATAATTGAAAAAGAAATACAGGAAAAAGAAGTACAGCGACAAGGCTTTCAAAAAGAAAAAGATCAATTAGCGAGTTCCTTAGAGATATTAATAGAAAAACAACGGAAAGTAGCAGAACAATTAGAGCAGTCCAAAATGAGCAATGCTAAAGCTGGCGAGGAACTGGAAGACGCGAATAATGAAGTGTATAAGATTATGAGCGAAAGAGCAGTTATGGAAGTGAGTATGCAAAGATTTGAGACTATGCGGGAACAGATTTCAATTCGTAGGGCGGAATTGAATAAACAAATTTTTAGACTGCAAAGTGAGGAGAGCGTTCAAGAATTACAAATTGCGGAGAATTTGAAAGAACTAGAAGAAGTTACGCTAATTATCAATAAGTTGGAGTTGAAGCAAAAAGAGCTGGATACAGCGATTATATCCATAAATGAAAAACTCATGAGAATGAGTAAAGAGTTGGAAAGTGGTCAGACTACCTATCATAAAGAAACATCAAAGTTAGAATCTTTAAGAAATCTGACAGAGCGTTATGAGGGATATGGAAACAGTATTCGTAGAATTATGGAATTAAAAGAAAAGAAGTCAGGGATATTAGGCGTCGTTGCCGATATCATTAAGGTAGAAAAAAATTATGAAGTTGCGATTGAAACTGCCCTTGGCGGAAGCATTCAAAATGTAGTGACAGATACCGAAACGACAGCTAAAATGGCGATTGAATACTTGAAGCAAAATAAATATGGGCGAGCAACCTTTTTGCCGCTTAATAGCATGAATAATCGCAGTGGCAGCTTTCAAAATGAAAAAGCATTAAAAGAATTAGGAGTGATTGGTCTTGCCAGCTCACTTGTCTTAGTGGATGAAAAATTTAAAGGGATAGCCGGTTTTTTATTAGGTCGTACTTTAGTGGTTGATAATATTGATAATGGTATTTCACTGGCGAAAAAATATCAATATTCTCTTCGCATTGTTACGTTGGAGGGAGAGTCGCTTACTCCAGGTGGTTCGATGACGGGTGGTGCGTTTAGAAATAATAGTAATTTGCTGGGAAGAAGAAGAGAAATTGAAGAAATTGAAGCAAATATTCAAGGCTTGAAAGCAGCAATGGAAAAAGCACAGGCTGATGTTGAACAGACAAGAGGTTTGCGTGTGGCTTTGCGTGGGGAACTAGCGGAATTAAAAGAACAGCTAAACCAAGAAAATCTTCAGCAAAATACGGTTAAAATAAAAATTGCACAATACCAGTCTAAAAAAGAAGAGATCAATCAAAATGCTATTGCGTTAAATTCTGAAAATAATGAAATAGAAAAACAGCTAGAAGAAATTAAGTCAGAGAAAGAAGAAATAAAAATTGAGTTAAATAATTCTGTTACGCATGAAGCGGAATTAAAAGGATTTATACAAAAAATACAAAATAGTATTGAGCAACAAAAGGAACAGGAGCAGCAAATTGCCAAAAGAGTAGAGCAAGGCAATGTTGAGATTGCGAATTTAGAGCAGAAATTGGATTTTGCAAATCAGAATTTGAAACGTGTGCAAAGTGAAGTCAGCAGGTTATCAGAAGAAAAAGATGGAGTTCAAGTGAATGCAAAAGATACTCTATTGGAAGTTCAAAAAAAGGAAGTAGAAATTGAGCAAATCATTCGTTCTATAGAAACGACCAAAGGAGAAAAGGAAGAAGCACACACGCAAACCAAGAATTTACAAAAAAATAAAGACGAGCTATCAGTAAAATATCGTTCATTCTTTAATAAGCAAGAAGAATTATCGAAACAAATGGGCGATTTAGATAAAGAAAGTTATCGTTTGCAAAACCAAAAGGAAAAGATGGAGGAAACAAGCGAACAGCAGACAAAATATATGTGGACTGAATATGAGTTGACATTAAGAGGAGCGAGTGAGTTGCGTAATGAAGACTACAGCAGTTTATCGGCCTTGAAGAAAGATATCGCTCAAATGAAAGCAAAGATTCGTGAATTAGGTGATGTCAATGTAAATGCGATTGAAGCCTATAAAGAATTGCAAGAGCGTCACACATTCCTAGAAGAGCAATATAATGATTTGATTATCGCCGAAGCGAGTCTGCAAAAAATCATTGAAGAATTGGATGAGGGAATGCGCAAACAGTTTACCGAAAAGTTTGCTGAGATTCAAAGAGAATTTGATGTTGCTTTTAAGCAGTTATTTGGTGGCGGAAAAGGAACGATTGAATTACTGGATGACGATGATATATTAGAGGCTGGTGTGAGCATCATATCTCAGCCGCCAGGAAAGAAACTGCAAAATATGATGCAGTTATCCGGTGGGGAGAAAGCATTGACCGCGATTGCTTTGCTATTTGCAATTCAAAATCTAAAGCCATCTCCGTTTTGTCTGTTGGATGAAATTGAGGCCGCTTTGGATGACTCGAATGTAATTCGTTATGCAAAATATTTGAATCAATTAACAGAGCATACACAGTTTATTATTATTACCCATAGACGCGGAACTATGGCAGCAGCAGATAGGCTTTATGGTATTACGATGCAGGAAAAAGGGGTGTCGGCGTTGGTATCTGTTAATTTGATAGAAGATGATTTGGATGAGTAGTAAAAGGAGGGAAAAGAAATGGCAGAAGAGAAAAAAGGTTTTTTTAAACGATTGGTCTCAGGTCTTAGTAAAACTAGAGATAATATTGTTTCAGGGATAGATTCTATTTTTAGTGGTTTTACAAGTATTGATGATGATTTCTATGAGGAAATTGAAGAAATTCTGATTATGGGTGATATCGGTATTGCGACAACGAATGCCATTATTGAAGACCTAAAAACAAAGGTGAAAGAAAATAAGATTAAGGAGCCGGGCGAATGCAAGCAGTTGCTAATTGAAAGCATTAAAAGCCAGATGGATGTGGGTGAAACGGCTTATGAATTTGAACGTCAAAAATCGGTAGTTCTCATTATTGGTGTGAATGGAGTGGGAAAAACGACTTCCGTTGGAAAGATGGCAGGGATGCTAAAAGACCAAGGGAAAAAAGTTGTATTAGCCGCAGCAGATACCTTTCGTGCGGCTGCCGCAGAGCAACTTACCGAGTGGGCGAATCGTGCGGGAGTGGATATTATTAAGGGGCAAGAGGGGGCCGATCCGGCAGCGATTGTCTATGATGCAACCCAAGCAGCAAAAGCGAGAAAGGCTGATATTCTTTTGTGTGACACCGCAGGACGGCTTCATAACAAGAAGAATTTGATGGAAGAATTGAGAAAAATAAATAGAGTGTTAGAGCGGGAATATGCGGATGTGTATATCGAAACTCTAGTAGTGCTAGATGGTACAACAGGTCAAAATGCACTGGCACAGGCAAGGCAGTTTAAAGAAGTGACAGATATAACCGGAATTATCCTGACAAAATTGGATGGGACAGCAAAAGGCGGTATTGCGGTAGCAATTCATGCAGAACTAGGTATTCCGGTGAAATATATAGGTGTGGGAGAGAGTATTGACGATTTACAAAAGTTTGATTCAGCACAATTTGTGAATGCTTTATTCAACATAGAGGAAGAGGGGCAGTAAAATGTTAAACTTGGAAAAATTTGAAGAGGCAGTAGAGGTTGTTAAAAAGGTTGCTATTGAAACGAAATTAATATACAGTGATTACTTTAGTGAAAAAACAGGTAATAAAGTGTATTTAAAACCGGAAAATATGCAGGTGACGGGAGCATATAAAATTAGAGGTGCTTATTATAAAATAAACACTCTCACAGATGAGGAAAAAAGAAAAGGATTGATCGCAGCTTCCGCGGGAAATCATGCTCAAGGGGTAGCTTATGCGGCGAAGGCTTATGGGGTGAAAGCGGTGATTATTATGCCGACAGCGACGCCCCTAATAAAAGTGAATCGTACCAAAAGTTATGGTGCAGAAGTGATACTTCATGGTGACACATATGATGATGCTTGTGATTTGGCCTATCAATTAGCAGAAGAAAAGGGATATACATTTATTCACCCATTTAATGACCTTGCGGTGGCGACCGGTCAAGGAACGATTGCGATGGAGATTATAAAAGAACTTCCCTTAGTGGATTATATTTTGATTCCAGTGGGCGGTGGCGGACTGGCGACAGGAGTCTCCATTTTGGCGAAAATGCTCAATCCAAAGATTAAAGTGATCGGTGTGGAACCAGCAGGTGCAAAGTGCCTTAAGGAGTCAATTAAGGCGGGGAAAGTGGTGACATTGCCAGAGATAAATACGATTGCTGATGGAACCGCAGTAAAGACGCCGGGCGATGTGTTATTTCCGCATTTACAGAAGAATATAGATGAAATCATTACGATAGAAGACGGAGAATTAATCGTTGCTTTTTTAGATATGGTAGAAAATCATAAAATCATTGTGGAAAATTCAGGACTATTAACAGTTGCAGCATTGAAGCACCTAAACGTGACAGGTAAAAAAATAGTCAGTATTTTAAGCGGCGGTAATATGGATGTAATCACAATGTCCTCAGTGGTACAACACGGTTTGATTGAAAGAGACCGCATCTTTACTGTTTCTGTTTTGATACCGGATAAACCGGGACAGTTAGTGGATGTAGCGACGATTATTGCAAGAGAGCAAGGCAATGTAATTAAGCTGGAGCATAACCAGTTCATCACCACTAATAGAAATGCGGCGGTGGAATTAAAGATTACTTTAGAGGCGTTTGGTTCTGAACACAAAGAGAGAATTGTAGCGGCTTTAGCGAGTCAGGGATATACACCAAAGCTAGGGAATACAGTGTTATAAAAATGAAGAAAAGTTGTCAAGAAAAAACACTTGACAATCAAGGCGATATAGAGTATTCTAGGTAAGGTGACAAAACATCCACTAATTTTATTGGCGAGATGGAGAAAAATAATGGAAAAGATTTTGGTACAGACTTTACTATATGATTTTTATGGCGAGTTATTGACAAAACATCAGAAAAATATATTTGAGGATGTTGTGTTAAATGATTATTCTTTGAGTGAAATTGCCGAAGAAAAAGGAATCAGCAGGCAGGGTGTACATGATCTTGTAAAGCGATGCAACCAGACGTTAAAAGGATATGAAGAAAAACTTCATTTAGTGGAGAAGTTCTTGAGTACAAAGCAAAAGGTAAAAGAAATTAATGGACTGGCTCAGAACTTGGACAGTGTGAAAGAGTTAGAAGTTTTGAAAAAAATAGAGAAGTTATCAGAGGAAATTTTGGCAGAATTGTAGATTGTACAATAAAGGGGAGGAAATATGGCATTTGAAAGTTTATCAGATAAACTACAAGATATATTTAAGAACCTGAGAAGTAAAGGCCGCTTAACAGAAGCAGAAGTAAAGAGTGCATTAAAAGAAGTGAAGATGGCACTTTTAGAGGCAGATGTGAGTTTTAAAGTGGTGAAACAGTTTATGAACTCGGTTCAAGAACGAGCAGTGGGACAGGATGTAATGAATGGTTTAAATCCTGGTCAAATGGTAATTAAAATTGTAAATGAAGAACTGGTATCATTGATGGGTTCGGAGACAACAGAGATTTCCTTAAAGCCGTCCAACGAGATTACAGTTATTTTGATGGCTGGTCTACAGGGGGCTGGTAAAACCACCACCACAGCGAAAATTGCAGGAAAGTTAAAGTCAAAAGGTAGGAAGCCACTCTTGGTGGCCTGTGATATCTATAGACCAGCAGCAATTCAGCAATTACAGATAAACGGTGAAAAGCAAGAAGTAGAAGTTTTCACGATGGGAAATAAGCAAAATCCTGTAAACATTGCGAAAGCCTCCATTGAGCATGCGATAAAAAATGGTCATAATGTGGTTATTCTTGACACCGCCGGCCGACTTCATATTGATGAAGAGATGATGGCGGAATTGGTGGAGATTAAAGGGAACATATCTGTAGATCAAACGATTTTAGTGGTTGATGCGATGACCGGTCAAGATGCGGTGAATGTAGCCTCAATGTTTGATGAGAGAATTGGCATTGATGGTGTTATTTTAACAAAGTTAGATGGCGATACAAGAGGTGGGGCGGCGCTTTCGATTAAGGCGACTTGCGGAAAACCTATTTTATATGTTGGTATGGGAGAAAAGCTTTCTGATTTGGAACAGTTTTATCCCGATAGAATGGCTTCGAGAATTTTGGGTATGGGCGATATCATGACATTGATTGATAAAGCACAGGCGAATTTAGATGAAGATAAAGCAAAAGAGATGGAAAAAAAGTTAAAGAAAGCCCAATTCGGATTTGATGATTATTTAGAAAGCATGAATCAGATGAAGAACATGGGAGGAATTAGCAGTGTTTTGAGTATGCTTCCGGGTGTTGGGAGTCAATTAAAAGGTTTGGAAGATGCGGTTGACGAAAAGGCGATGGAGCAGGTGAAGGCGATTATCTTATCCATGACACCGGAAGAACGTTCTAATCCAAATATCCTAAGTCCAATGAGAAAAAAGCGAATTGCAAATGGTGCTGGGGTGGATTTAAGTGAAGTCAACAAATTGGTAAAACGTTTTGAACAGTCAAGAAAAATGATGAAGAATATGCCGGCATTAATGGGTGGAAAAGGTGGTAAAAAAGGAATGTTTCAACTTCCTTTTTAACATAAAGAAAAGAATATCAAGGAGGAAAAAAGGTAATGGCAGTAAAAATCAGATTAAAAAGAATGGGACAGAAAAAAGCACCTTTCTATAGAGTAGTGGTAGCTGATTCAAGATCACCAAGAGATGGAAGATTTATTGAAGAAATTGGTATTTATGATCCAACTAAAGAACCGAGTGTATTCAAAGTTGATGAAGAAAAAGCAAAAAAATGGTTAAATAATGGCGCACAGCCAACAGAAGTAATTGGCAAATTATTTAAGATAGCTGGAATTGAAAAATAGTCAGATTAGAGGTGATGTGTAATGAAAAACTTAGTGGAAGTAATTGCAAAGTCTCTCGTTGATCTCCCTGATGAAGTGGTGGTAATTGAAACTGAGAAAGAGGATATGATCGTTCTTGAGTTGCGTGTAGCCCCCTCAGATATGGGAAAAGTCATTGGAAAGCAAGGGCGTATTGCAAAAGCAATTCGTTCTGTCGTGAAAGCGGCTTCATCTAAAGAAGATAAGAAAGTTGTTGTAGATATAATGTAGGAAAACTGCATCATATTGCAGCGAAGCATCAGCCGGCGTTTGCAGAGCATAACGTCGGCATTTTCAGATAATTTGATTTGCAATAAAAAGGTAAAGGAGTTAGCGAGTATGGAACAATTTTTTCAAGTAGGTGTGATTACTACAACCCACGGTTTAAAAGGTGATGTAAAGGTATATCCAACGACAGATGATATAAAGAGATTTGAAAGATTAAAAACGATTATTTTAGAATATAAAAGCGAACATATTAACCTTGAAATAGAGAATGTAAGGTATTTTAAAAAACTTGTAATTCTGAAGTTTAAAGGTATTGATGATATAAATGATGTAGAAAAATACAAAGGGCTGCGTCTTTTAGTAGCACGGGAAGATGCCCTAGAATTAAAGGAGGGGCAATATTACCTTACCGATTTGATAGATTTACAGGTAGTGTTAGAAGATGGCAGCAGCCTTGGTGTTCTCACAGAAGTGCTTCAGACAGGAGCAAATGATGTGTATGTGGTAAAAACAAAGGAAGATAAGGAAATCTTAATTCCAGCTATTAAAGAGTGTATTTTAGAGGTGAATATGGAAGATGGCTATATGAAAGTACATCTTTTAGAGGGATTAGAAGGGCTTTAAGATGATAAATTATTATATACTGACGTTATTTCCCCAGATGATAATGGATGGTTTAAATACCAGTATTATTGGACGAGCGGTGGAAAATCAATTATTGAACATACAAGCAATAGATATCAGGGAGTTTTCGACCAATAAACATAAAAAGGTGGATGATTATCCATATGGTGGCGGTGCGGGCATGGTAATGCAGGCGGAGTCGATATATTTGGCTTATGAAGCGGTAAGGGAAAAGAGCAATCGTCCTGCACGAGTTATTTATTTGACGCCTCAAGGAAGTACATTTACTCAGAATATGGCAAGAGAATTTGCAAAGGAAGAAGAACTGATTTTTTTATGTGGGCATTATGAGGGTGTGGACGAGCGTGTGTTAGAAGAGATTGTTACGGATTATGTATCCATTGGGGATTATGTGTTGACAGGCGGAGAATTGCCGGCGATGGTGATGGTAGATGCGATTGCCAGACTGCTTCCGGGGGTGTTGAGCAATGAAGATTCCGCAGAACATGAATCTTTTGAAAATAATTTATTAGAGCATCCGCATTATAGCCGTCCGGTGACATGGAAAGATAGAGCGGTGCCGGAGGTACTTTTATCGGGTCATCATAAGAATATTCAGACTTGGCGGCAGGAACAGTCACTTTTAAGAACCTTAGAAAGACGGCCGGAGTTATTAGAAAAGGCATTACTCAGTGAAGAGGATAAGAAATTCTTAGAAAAAGTGGAAAACAAATATAAATAATCCTTGCAAATAGTGAGGAAATATGGTAAAGTAAACACGTTGTGAAAGTAGAAGATGGTCCTCTGTTACATAAAAAAGGGTATTAAGAACATCTTAATTTTAAAGGAGGTCACACAAATGAACGCGATTATTAAGAATATTGAAGCTGCTCAATTAAAGGCAGAACCACCAGTGTTTCATGTAGGAGATACGGTAAAAGTACATGCGAAAATCAAAGAGGGTACTCGTGAGAGAATTCAGATTTTTGAAGGTACAGTATTAAAAAGACAAGGTGGAAGCACAAGAGAAACCTTTACTGTTAGAAAAAGTTCTAACGGAATTGGAGTTGAAAAGACTTGGCCATTACATTCTCCGCTTGTTGAGAAAATTGAAGTTATCAGAAGAGGTAAAGTGCGTCGTGCTAAGTTATACTATTTAAGAGGACGTGTTGGTAAGAGAGCCAAAGTTAAAGAATTGGTAAAATAGTAGATTTAGGGACAATGACATTTTCATATGTGTTGTCCTTTTTTATTTATATTGTCGATATTATTAGAACCCTTATCAGAAAGTGTAGAGGAAATAACTGATGGCGAAAAGAAAAGAAAAAAAGATCAAGTTAAATACGGGTGAAAAGATAAAACCTAGAGGGGGAATTATAAAAACAGCATTGGCCTGGACAGTAGAATGTGCAATTATAATCTTAATTGCTTTTGCGGTTGTATATTTTTGGGGACAACAGCGTATAAACGTAGGGCCGTCTATGGATCCAACACTGTTAAATGGGGATAAAGTGTTGGTTAATTCCCTTAGTTATAAATTTAGTGGACCGAAGAGAAATGATATTATTGTATTTAAGCCAAATGGAAATGATAGTACATATTCTTATGTCAAGAGGGTTATAGGAATAACAGGCGATACAATTCAAATTATAGAGGGTGTGTTATATGTTAATGACGAGGTCTATCAAGACGTAGTTGATGTTCCGCTTATGTATACGGCGGGATTAGCGGCGGAGCCTGTATATGTGGGCGAGGGCGAGGTTTTTGTATTGGGAGACAGCAGAAACAATAGCGAGGATAGTAGGTCGGCGGATATTGGGAATGTGCAAATGGAACATATAGAGGGGAAAGCATGGTTTGTTATTTCAAATGGTGATTTTCGGCTTTTAAAGGAAAAAGAGTGATTTTAAAAAGATAGAATGGGGGCAAGAAAAAGATGAATTTTCAATGGTATCCGGGACACATGACAAAAGCGAAAAGAATTATGCAGGAAGATATAAAGCTGATAGATTTGGTAATAGAACTAGTGGATGCTAGAATTCCCCTAAGCAGTCGTAATCCAGACATAGACGAATTAGGAAAGCATAAAGCCAGACTAATTTTATTGAACAAGTCGGACTTAACCAGTGAGTATAATAATGCGAAATGGGCGGAGTATTTTCAAGAACAGGGTTTTCATGTATTGAAAGTGAATTCCAAAAGTGGTACAGGCTTAAAAGCGATTAATGGAATTATTCAAGAAGCTTGTAAAGAGAAAATTGCCAGAGATTTGAGGCGAGGCATAAAAAATAGACCAATACGAGCGATGGTAGTAGGGATTCCGAATGTAGGGAAGTCTACATTTATCAATTCTTATACCAAAAAGGCAGTGACCAAGACGGGGAATAAGCCGGGTGTTACAAAAGGAAAGCAATGGATAAAATTAAGCAAGAATTTAGAGTTATTAGATACACCAGGAATTTTATGGCCCAAATTTGAAGATCAAATAGTGGGTATGCGCTTGGCCTTTATTGGCTCAATTAAAGATGAGTTAAATAATATGGAAGAGCTTTGTTTGGAACTCATAAAGTTCATGGTAGAACATTATAAAGGCTGCCTGCAAGAACGATATGATGTGGATGAGGAACAAAAAGATTTTGAAATCTTGCAGAAGATTGCCGAAAGTAGAAACTGTGTTTTAAAGGGTAATAAATTGGACACGGATAAAGCAGCTAGGTTAGTGTTGGATGAATTTAGAAGTGGAAGATTGGGAAAAATAACACTTGAATTTCCAGAGCAGAAGGAATAATATATTAGATAACATATGCGTTTTAAAAACAAAAAGAAAGCGGTGAAGTGTAGGATGAATAAAATGGATAAAGAAAACAAAGGAAAAACAAATAAAAAAGAAACGGAACAAAAGGAAACTAATTTAATAAAGGAAATTATAAGTTATTTAATTTATATCGGAGCTGCATTAGTCATTACTTTTTTAATTGTACGTTTTGTGGGACAGCGAACAGAAGTAAAAGGCAGTTCGATGGAAACCACGCTTAGTCATCAAGATCATTTGATTGTAGATAAAATCTCTTATGTTTTTTCAGAGCCGGATCGTTTTGATATTATTGTATTCCCCTATGGCGAGGATTATTTTATTAAGCGTATTATGGGATTACCGGGCGATATGGTGCAGATTATAGAGGGATATATCTATATAAACGGAGTCTTGCTAGATGAAAATTATGGAAATGAAATAATGAAAAGAGCGGATTTGGCAGAAGAGCCGATTATTTTAGGGGCAGATGAGTATTTTGTTCTAGGAGATAATCGTAATAATAGCACCGATAGTAGAATGATAGGAGCGATTCACAAGGATGAAATTTTAGGCAAGGCGTGGGTAAGAATATGGCCGCTTAATAAATTTGGTATTATAAAACATTAAAAACTCTAAGATTAAAAAAATTAAATAGAGGAGAAACAATGAAAAAAGATAGCCAAAAAACTAAGAAAAAAAGTTTGAAGAGAGAAATTTTAAGCGATGTTATCTTCCTGCTAGTTGTTTTATTCGTAGTACGATTTATGGTGAAGTTTATATGCCAGCCAACGGTTGTGGACGGCAGGTCAATGGAAACGACACTCAGTGACCGAGACCGCCTGATGGTTGATAAGGTTTCTTATAATTTTACGGATCCAAAGCGTTTTGAGATAGTTATCTTTCCGCAAGGAGAAAAGCATTATGTGAAAAGAATTATCGGTTTGCCAAATGAAACAATTCAGATTAAAGATGGTTATGTCTATTTGGACGGTGTCCTATTAGAAGAGGATGTGTTTGGAAATGAACCGATGAGAAGTGCGAGGTTGGCAGAAGAACTGATTGTTTTGGGAGCCGATGAATATTTTGTTTTGGGAGATAATCGAAACAATAGCACTGATAGCAGAGATATAGGTGTGGTCAAAAGAGAGAAAATCTTGGGTAAGGCGTTTTGGAGAATTTGGCCTTTGAATAAATTAGGACTTATAAAATAGGAATATTAATGAGATGGAAGAAAAGTAAATGGCAGAAAAAAAAATTGGCGAGATAAAATTAGAATTTGAAAAAGCTCATGTAAGTGAGCTTTTGGTGTTATTTGAAAAGTATGCGGCCGATACGAGAGCGGGCGTACAAAGAATAATAGAAAAATATAGCAGGCAACAGGAAAAATTAGACCTTGAGATGCAGCGTCTATACGACATGCGAGCATATGAGAGAACTTATGAGGCGTATTCTCATATATGTGGTATTGACGAGGTGGGGAGAGGGCCATTAGCAGGACCAGTGGTGGCGAGTGCAGTAATATTGCCTCATGATTGTATGATTCCTTATATCAATGATTCCAAAAAACTTTCGGCTCCAAAAAGAGAAGAACTTTTTGAGGAAATAATGGCACAAGCAATCGCTGTGGGGATTGGATTTTCCAGTCATGAAAGAATTGATGAGATAAATATTTTACAAGCCACTTATGAAGCGATGCGGGAGGCTGTAAGGGCGTTGAAAGTGGAGCCGCAGATATTATTGAATGATGCTGTAACAATCCCTGAATTGAGTCTGTTGCAAGTTCCAATTATTAAGGGAGATGCAAAAAGTATATCAATAGCCGCTGCGAGTATTATCGCGAAAGTTACAAGAGATAGATTGATGGAGGAATATGATACATTATTTCCCCAGTATGGTTTTGCCAGTAACAAGGGATATGGCTCAAGTATACATATAGAGGCCTTGAAAAAATATGGTCCGACACCGATACATCGAAAAACGTTTATTAAGAATTTTATATAAAGGGGAGTAGGAGCATTAATAAAAGAAGCATAGGGAAACAGTATGAACAACAAGTAGCGATATATTTAGAAGCACAGGGATATAAAATCATTGAAAAAAATTTCAGATGCAGGGTGGGAGAGATTGACTTAATAGCCAAGAAAGGTTCCTATCTTGTTTTTATAGAGGTGAAATATAGGACTAAGGCGTTGACGGGCAATCCTTTAGAAGCGGTGGATAGTAAGAAGCAAAGGCGGATTTGTAAGAGCGCAGATTATTATAGAATGATACATGGAATGATGGAAGATGAGGCCTGCCGCTTTGATGTGGTAGGCGTTTTGGGAGAACAGATTATTTTGATAGAGAATGCGTTTCGCTATTTTGAGTGAAAGCATTTATCAAGACAGAATTAGAGCGGGGGTAGGTGAAAATGTTTCATATAAAAAGAACGGGAAAAGAGGAAACATTACAGATAAAAACAGGAGAGGTTCCATTTTTATATTATCCGAGACTGTTAGAGACGCATCTAGTGCAGCATTGTTTTACGACAAAATTCGGCGGTGTGAGTAAGGGACATTGTGCGAGCATGAATCTTAGTTTTACCAGAGGGGACAAAGAAGAAGATGTGATGGAAAATTATCGTCGGATTACGCAGGCGATGGGGGTGGATTTGAAAAATATTGTTTGTACTGATCAAACCCATACCAATCAAGTGAAAGTTGTAACCCAGGAAGACGCTGGAAAAGGTGTTATAAAAGCGAAAGATTATACCGACATAGATGGTTTAGTGACAGATGTTCCCGGCTTGGTGTTAGCTACTTTTTATGCGGATTGTGTGCCTCTTTATTTTATAGATAGAAAAGAGCGGGTGATAGGTTTATCTCATTCAGGTTGGCGAGGAACCGTTAATAGAATAGGAAAAGAGACGATTCGGGTTATGAAAGAAAAATTTGGAAGCCATTTAGAAGATATATTGGTTGCGATAGGTCCCTCGATATGTAAAGATTGTTATGAAGTGAGCATGGATGTATACTTAGAATTTGCAAAAGAGTTTTCAAGAGAAAGTTTAGAAGAGATATTTTGGGATAAACAAAATGGGAAATATCAATTAGATTTATGGAAAGCAAATGAGCTGATTTTGTTAGAGGCTGGTATTAAAAAGGAAAATATAGTGATAACCGATATTTGTACCTGCTGCAATCAGGAATGGTTGTTTTCTCATCGGGCAACAGGGGGGAAGCGGGGGAATTTGGCAGCATTTTTATCACTTAGTATGTAAGCAAGAATTGAATAATGGAGCGGATAGAATAAAAAACAGTCAGAGAAAAATCTCTAACTGTTTTTAGTTTTATTTATATGTCTTGAGTAAAGCATTGATTTTATCGGTAGGTGTCTGAATTTTTTCAATAGAAATATCATGATTCATAGCATCAATAATGCTCGCGAGGAATTTGGTCATATCTGCTTCCGCATAATATTCTCTGCTCCGTAATTCAGGGGAGCGATATGTCAAATTCGTTGTCACTAATTTATCAAAATATCCTTTTTCATAAAATTCATCAAATTTTTCAAGGCCATCTGTAAAAAGAGCGAAAGTAGTACAAATAAATACTCGATTTGCCTTTTTTTCCTTTATGTGTTTGCAGGTGTCTAACAGGCTTTCACCAGAAGAAATCATATCATCAATAATGATTACATCTTTTCCAGCAATATTAGCACCTAAAAATTCATGTGCAACGATTGGATTTCGGCCATTTTCAATAATTGAATAGTCTCTTCGTTTATAGAACATACCCATATCAACACCGAGTACATTGGAAAAATATACCGCTCTGTTCATAGCGCCCTCATCAGGGCTAATAATCATTAGGTGGTCGTTATCTAATTTAATATTTGGCACATTTTGAAATAATGCTTTTAAAAATTGGTAGTTGGCGTAGAAATTATCAAATCCTTTTAATGGAATTGCGTTTTGAACTTGCGGATCGTGGGCATCAAAAGTTATAATGTTGGACACACCCATGTCAACCAACTCTTTCAATGCCATTGCGCTATCTAATGATTCGCGTTTACTGCGTTTATGTTGGCGGCTTTCATATAAAAAGGGCATGATAACATTGATTCTGCGAGGTTTTCCAGTAGCAGCAGCAATAATTCTTTTTAAGTCTTGAAAATGATTATCTGGTGACATATGATTGATACGCCCGTTGATACTGTAAGTCAAGCTATGGTTGACCACATCAGTCATAACAAATAGATCAGTTCCGCGAACCGATTCATTAATGATACCTTTAGCTTCGCCGGAGCCAAAACGAGAACATCGACAGTCCACCAGATAACTTTCTGCTTCATATCCTTGATACATTAGAGAAGAATTATGAGAGATTAAAGGTGATGTTTTTCTGAAATCGACCAAGTATTTATCCACCTCTTGGGCAAATTCACGACATCCTTCTAAGGCAGCAATTTTTAAAGTTCCAACCGGTATGGAATTTTGTGCTTTTCTACTTTCAACTTCTGAAAACATGGTAACTCCTTTCACGCATGCAGCAGAGGGAGAATGCTTGCACCCTCTTGTATATTTTTTAGTATATTATATAATCTATATTGTACAGCATTTGGCTCTTTATGATGGTGAATGAACGAACCAAAAGCACATATATAGTTATAACATTTACTTCAAAGTGCGTCAAGAATTTTAGCGAATATTGTAAGATATTGTACGAGATGGAGTTCTTGCAATTTTGCGTTAAATTTAGTATTATTAACTAGGGTATGAAGAATGAGGAAAGTTCTCGTTGGGATAGTTACAAGGAGGAGGCAGGTATAGGGAACATGAAACAGCATAAGCAGATAATTACATGTGTAAAACCAGAGAGTATTGCCAAAGAAATGGGATTGGAAATCGGTGATATTTTAATAAGCATAAATGGAACAGCAGTAAAAGACATTTTCGATTTTCATTATTTGGTAAATGATGAATATTTGGAAGTTCTCATACAAAAGGCGGACGGTGAAGAGTGGGAACTGGAGATAGAAAAAGAATATGAAGAAGATTTAGGAATCACTTTTGCCAATGGTCTTATGGATGAATATCTTTCGTGTACAAATGGCTGTATATTTTGTTTTATTGATCAGATGCCAAAGGGAATGCGAGATACCTTATATTTTAAAGATGATGATTCCCGTCTATCTTTTTTGCAGGGGAACTATGTTACCTTAACTAATATGAAGGATACAGATGTTGAGCGGATTATACAATACCATCTTTCGCCGATAAATATTTCTTTCCATACGACGAATCCAGAACTAAGGGTTAAAATGTTGAAAAATCGTTTTGCCGGTGACGCTTTAAAAAAGGTGGATAGACTATATGAAGCTGGCATTGAAATGAATGGGCAGATTGTACTATGTAAAGGCATCAATGATGGGGCAGAGTTAGAGAGAAGCATTCAAGATTTACAGCGATATATTCCTTATTTAAGGAGTGTATCGGTTGTGCCGGTAGGATTGACAAAATTTAGAGATGGTTTAGCGAAGTTAGAGAGTTTTGAAAGAGAAGATGCTAAACAAGTGTTAAACATCATTCATCAGTGGCAAGATAAGATATACAAGGAGCATGGCTTTCATTTTGTACATCCAGGGGATGAGTGGTATATTTTGGCAGAAGAAGAAATGCCGAGTTCTAATCAATATGATGGATATGTACAATTAGAAAATGGTGTGGGTATGGTGAGACTTCTTTCCGATGAAATAAGCGATGTTTTAAAAGATATCGCAGGTGATGACCGAGAGTGTGTAGTTTCTTTGGCAACAGGGGTTTCCGCTTTTTCATTTATAAAAACATATATTGAACAAATCCAAGAAAAATTTCCGAGGGTTAAAGTTCATTTATATAAAATAATAAATAATTTTTTTGGCGAGAAAATAACTGTGGCCGGACTTCTAACCGGTACGGATTTGATAGCACAATTAAAGGGACAGGAACTGGGAGAAAGATTGTTATTATCGCATAATGTATTGCGAGCGGGCGAACAAGTTTTATTAGATGATATATCGGTTGAGGAAATTAAAAAGGCTTTACAAGTGCAGATACATATTGTAGAATCAAGCGGTGCAGATTTTGTAAATGCTGTGATAGAAGGAGAAAAGAAATGAAAAAACCAATAGTTGCAATAGTGGGGCGTCCAAATGTAGGAAAATCCACATTGTTTAATGTACTTGCAGGGGAAAAAATCTCGATAGTAAAAGATACCCCAGGAGTAACAAGAGATAGAATATATGCTGATGTAAACTGGTTGAGAACCAATTTCACATTAATTGATACTGGTGGTATTGAACCAGACAGCAGTGATATTATCCTGTCACAAATGCGGGAACAGGCACAAATAGCAATAGATACAGCAGATGTCATTATTTTCCTTGTGGATGTGAGACAAGGATTAGTGGATTCTGATGCAAAGGTGGCGGATATGCTCAGAAGATCACAGAAACCAGTGGTCTTAGTTGTAAATAAAGTGGATAATTTCGATAAGTTAGGAGCTGATGTATATGAGTTCTATAACTTAGGGATCGGTGATCCACATCCAGTTTCTTCAACCTCGAAGTTGGGCATAGGTGATATGTTGGATGAGGTAGTAAAACATATTTTCGTAGATGATGAAGATGAAGAGGAAGATGACCGACCACGCATTGCGATAGTGGGTAAACCAAATGTGGGTAAATCTTCAATTATTAATAAAATTTTAGGGGAAAAGCGTCTTATTGTCTCAGATATTGCGGGAACGACAAGAGATGCGGTAGATACACCGGTCATTTATAATGAAAAGGAGTATATCTTTATAGATACCGCAGGGCTTCGACGAAAGAGCAAAATAAAAGAAGAGTTGGAAAAATATAGCATTATTCGTGCCGTAACAGCGATAGAAAGATCCGATGTGGTCATTATGGTAATTGATGCGGTGGAGGGTATTACTGAGCAAGATGCGAAGATTGCAGGTATTGCTCATGAAAGAGGCAAGGGTATCATTATTGCGGTAAATAAGTGGGATGCCATTGAAAAGCATGATAAAACTATTTATGAATATACTCGTAAAATTAGGGATACATTGGCATACATGCCTTATGCAGAATTAATATTTATTTCTGCCCAGACAGGCCAAAGATTGACTAAGATTTTTGAAAATATAGATGTAGTTATGGAAAATCAAACGCTTCGAGTACAAACAGGTGTGCTAAATGAGATTATGGCGGAAGCGACCGCAATGCAGCAGCCACCATCAGACAAAGGGAAGCGTTTACGCCTTTATTATATTACACAAGTATCGGTAAAACCACCGACTTTTGTTGTTTTTGTAAATGATAAGGAGTTAATGCATTTTTCATATACTAGATATTTAGAGAATCGAATTCGTGATGCGTTTGGATTTAGAGGAACATCACTCAGATTTATAACAAGAGAGAGAAAAGAAAAGGAGCAATAAAATATGGAACGAATTTTATGCCTTTTAATTGGATATGTTTGTGGGCTTTTTCAAACATCATATATATATGGCAGATTAAATGGAATAGACATTAGAGAGCATGGAAGTGGAAATGCAGGAACGACCAATGCACTTAGAACATTGGGACGAAAAGCGGGACTGATTACTTTTGCAGGGGACTGTTTAAAATGTATATTAGCAGTTGTTCTGGCGAAAACGCTATTTGATGAAACTGTTTCGGGAATGAGTAGATTACTCGGTCTATATGCAGCGGCAGGAAGTATTTTAGGACATAATTTTCCATTTTATTTAAAGTTTCGTGGCGGCAAAGGGATTGCTTGCACAGCAGGGCTTGTACTTTCTTTTGACCCGTTGATGGCAATTTTGGGTATAATTACATTTTTCACCACATTCTTCACCACCCATTTCGTTTCTTTAGGTTCTATTTTGGTATATATTGGATTTATGATAGAAATTATTGTAATGGGGCAGCTAGGAGTGTTTAAGATGGAGCAGCCGTTATTAAATGAGATGTATATACTGAGTGCATTGTTAAGTATGCTGGCCTTTTATAAACATAGAGAAAATATGAAAAGATTGATGAATGGCACGGAAAGAAAAACTTACTTGAGTAAGAAATCCGATAAGTAAATTTAGGAGGGGTATATGGCGAAAATTAGTATCATCGGAGCTGGAAGTTGGGGAACTGCTTTGGCGGTTGTGTTACATAAGAATGGTCATGATGTGACGATTTGGTCGATTATTGAAGCAGAAGTGAATATGCTTTTGGAAAAACGAGAGAATGTTGATAAACTTCCGGGGGTAAAAATACCAGAAGATATGATTATTACGGGAGATTTGGAAGCGGCAGTGAGGGGAAAGGATGTTTTAGTTATGGCAGTGCCATCTCCTTATGTCAGAAACACCGCTCATTCGATAAAAGAATTGGTGATGGCAGGTCAGATTATTGTAAATGTGGCCAAAGGAATTGAAGAAGAGACTTTAATGACTCTCAGTGATATCATTGAAGAGGAAGTTCCGCAAGCCAAGGTTGCTGTTTTATCAGGGCCAAGTCATGCTGAAGAGGTGGGAAGAGGAATTCCGACGACTTGTGTGATTGGAGCTGATAGAAAATCAGTAGCTGAATATTTACAGAATTTATTTATGAATGAAGTTTTTAGAGTTTATACAAGCCCAGATGTGTTAGGTATAGAATTGGGGGCAGCATTAAAAAATGTAATCGCTCTTGCTGCAGGTGCAGCAGATGGTTTAGGCTATGGTGATAATACCAAAGCGGCTCTGATTACTCGAGGAATTACAGAAATTGCCCGATTAGGTGTTATTATGGGCGGGAAACTAGAAACCTTTAGTGGGTTGACTGGTATTGGAGATTTAATTGTTACTTGTGCAAGCACCCATAGTCGTAATCGAAAGGCAGGTTATTTAATTGGTAAAGGTGCGACGATGGAAGCGGCGATGGAAGAAGTGAAAATGGTCGTAGAGGGTGTGTATTCAGCTAAAGCGGCTGTAGGATTAGCAAAGAAATATGGAGTGGAATTGCCGATCATAGAACAGGTTAATAAGGTTTTGTTTGAAGAAAAGCCTGCGTCCGATGCGGTAAGAGATTTAATGATTCGTGATAAAAAGATAGAACATTCGGATTTACCTTGGAAATAATACGGCTTGAAAGGGTTTGAAAGATGTTATTGACTATCTCTCCAATTTACTGTATATTAAAACATAAAGTACAACACTTTAACGCGTAGACGCATGAACGCATTCGGGCGTTAAAGTGTTTAAAACAGTAGGAGGAATTAGTATGAAAAAGAAAGTTAGTATGTTTATGGTGATATTGCTTGTCATCACAATGGCGGGTTGTTCTAAGGAAAAGGAATCAAATGCTACTGATAAGGTATATAAGATTGGAATATGCCAGTTAATTGAGCATCCGGCATTAGATGCGGCTTATGATGGTTTTGTAGACGGATTAGCAGAAGCAGGTTATATAGATGGTGAAAATATTGAAATTGATAGAAATAGTGCTCAGGGAGATCAGTCAAACGCGGTGACAATTTCTAATAAGTTAGTGAATAATAATTCTGATTTAATCTTGGCGATTGCAACACCAGCGGCCCAAGCAGCAGCGAATGCAACAAAAGAAATACCAATAGTGATAACAGCGGTAACTGATCCGGCGGCGGTTGGTATTGTGGAGTCAAATGAATTACCAGGTGGAAATGTAACAGGAACATCAGACCTAACACCAGTAAAAGAGCAAATGCAATTATTAAAGGAAATATTTCCGGAAGCACAAAGAGTAGCAATTTTGTATTGCTCCAGTGAAACAAATTCGGAGATACAAGCAGAGATAGCGATAAAAGCAGCAGCAGAGCTTGGACTTACAACACAAATAGCGACCGTTTCAAGCACAAATGAAATCCAACAGGTGGTACAAAGCTTAGTTGGAAAAGTGGATGTTATTTATACACCAACAGATAATGTAATTGCTGATGGAATGGAAACTGTTTCGATGGTAGCAACGGCAAATGGTATTCCAATCATTTGTGGTGAAGATGGTAATATTGAAAGAGGAGCTTTAGCGACCAGAGGAATTAATTACTATGATTTAGGAAAACAAACAGCAGCGATGGCAGTAAAGATATTAAAGGGGGAAGCGGACCCAGCAACGATGCCAATCGAATATTCTGATAAAGTTACATTTTCCTATAATAAGTATATTGCAGAAGAATTAGGGATTACCATTCCGGAATCCTTATTAAAAGAATTAGAGTAGTAAAAGACATCTAAGTTATAAAAAGGAGAATGTATGAGGAAAAAAGCATATATAGGTATGATGGCCTTATTGGTACTGGGGTCTATGATATTTTTAGGATGTTCCAATGATGAAAAGGCAACAACAGACGGAAGTAAGACAGGAGAAGAGCAAGTATATAAGATAGGCATTTGTCAGTTGATTGAGCATCCAGCCTTAGATGCAGCATATGAGGGATTTGTAGATGGCCTAGCAGATGCGGGATACATTGATGGTGTAAATATTGAACTTGACAGAAATAATGCACAAGGAGATCAGTCTAATGCAGTTACGATTGCTAGTAAATTAGTGAATAATAATTCTGATTTGATATTGGCAATCGCAACACCGGCGGCACAAGCAGTAGCAAATGCGACAAAGGATATTCCGATTCTGGTAACAGCGGTAACAGATCCGGCTGGTGCTGGAATTGTTGAGACGAATGAAGCGCCAGGGGGGAATGTAACTGGGACTTCTGATATGACACCGATTGCGGAGCAAATTGGTTTGTTTACTGAATTATTACCGGAAGTAAAGAAGATTGCAATTATGTACTGTTCCAGTGAAATGAATTCGGAGATTCAAGCTAAAATTGCAACACAGGCGGCAAAAGAGCTGGGCATTGAAGTACAAATTGCAACAGTATCTGGAACGAATGAAATTCAGCAAGTGACTCAAAGTTTAGTCGGTAAGGTAGATGCCATTTTTATTCCAACAGATAATATGTTGACAGATGGTATGGCGACCGTGTCACTTGTGGCGACAGAGAATGGAATTCCGATTATTTGCAGTGAAGGGGGCGGCGTTAGCTTAGGAGCGTTAGCAACTAGAGGTATCAGTTATTATGAATTAGGTAAACAGACAGCAGAAATGGCAGTGAAGATATTAAAGGGAGAGGCCGAAGCAGCAACGATGCCAATCGAATATTCAAATAAAGTGTCCTTTACTTATAATAAAGAAATAGCAGAAGCATTGGGAATTATCATTCCAGAAGATTTTGAATAATACAGAATAGAAAAAGATGGAGGCAGTTATGGCAATACTAGCATCAATGCTTGATGCGACATCCCAAGGGTTACAGTGGTGTGTTATGGCATTAGGTATTTATATTTCATTTAAAATATTAAATTTTGCAGATATGACTTGTGATAGCAGTTTTACCTTAGGTGGTATGGTGAGTGCGACCCTATTGACAAAAGCGGGAATGAATCCTTTTTTAACTTTATTGATAGCGATTATAGCAGGTGCAATAGCAGGAATGATAACAGGAGTATTACATACAAAATTTAAAATACCGGCAATTTTATCAGGTATTTTAACCATGATAGCCTTTTATTCGATTAATCTTAGAATAGCAGGGCAGTCGAATGTCTCCATCACATCGATTGGAGAGAATAAAAAAGATACAGTACTGACGAGTATCATTAAATTGTTGCCGGAAGATATTCAGGCCGTGAAGAAAATTGAAACATACACAGGAATTGTTGTCGGTTTGATAATTGCAATGATATTGATTGTTTTCTTATATTGGTTTTTTGGTACAGAAATAGGTTCAGCTTTAAGAGCGACTGGAAATAATGAGGCCATGATTCGTGCTCTTGGAGTGAATACAGACATTATGAAAATTCTGGGGCTAATGATTGGAAATGCTTTGATTGCATTATCTGGTGCCCTCGTTGCACAAGGACAGCGAACGGCCAATAATGTAATGGGAACAGGGGCGATTGTAATCGGTATTTCTTCGATTGTGATAGGAGAGGTAGTTTTAGGGAAAAAAAGCAGTTTTATCACAAAGTTGATTTCGGTTGTTTTGGGTTCTCTTATTTATCGAATCATTATATCAATCGTATTACAGTTAGGATTAAATACAGATGATTTAAAACTATTAACGGCACTTATGGTGGTTATTTCTCTATCAATTCCATTGGTAATGGAAAAAAAGAAAGCATAGTGTAATTGAAATAAGGAGAAAAGGTATGTTAGAACTTATTAATGTAGAAAAGACCTTTAACAAAGGGACGATAAATGAAAAGAAAGCCTTAAAGGGGTTGAATTTTCACTTGAAAGAAAGTGAATTTGTAACGGTAATCGGCGGAAATGGTGCTGGAAAATCGACGATGTTAAACATGATTGCCGGTGTATATTCGATTGAAAAAGGTTCCATAGTCATTGATGGAAAAGATGTGTCAAAGGATCGAGAACATAAAAGAGCCAAGTATCTTGGCAGAGTATTTCAAGACCCAATGATGGGAACCGCTGCTAATATGGGAATAGAGGAAAATCTGGCACTCGCTTATCGTAGAGGGAAAATAAGAAGTTTAGCATGGGGCGTTCAGAAAAAAGAAAAAAAAGTGTATCAAGAAGCATTAGAAACTCTAGGTCTAGGTTTGGAGAGCAGAATGTCTTCAAAGGTGGGTCTTTTATCAGGAGGTCAAAGGCAGGCATTGACCCTATTGATGTCTACATTAAAACAACCCAAACTGTTATTGTTAGATGAGCATACGGCGGCATTAGATCCAAAGACAGCGAGTAAGGTATTGGAATTAACCGAAGAAATCGTTAGCAAAAACAAGCTGACAGCCTTGATGGTAACTCATAACATGAAAGATGCTATTCGTCTTGGCAATCGTTTGATTATGATGCATGATGGCAATATTATATATGATGTATCCGGAGAGGAAAAGAAAAAATTAAAGGTAACAGATTTATTAGAAAAATTTGAACAGGCAAGCGGTGGTGAATTTGCGAATGACCGCATGATGTTAGCTTAATATAAGAAAATAAACAAAGAGTATTGTTATCCATGGGCGATGAAGTGAGCGACATGGAACAATACTCTTTTTTAGTTATAAATTATAAAAGATTATATCAATTCAGGGGCTTCAACCAATCGCAGATTTTTATTTAGTCCATCAATGAGCAGCATATCATCAGCAGAAATATTGAAGTCAAAAATCTGACTGTTACTAAAAATACGCTCTGAAGAACTAGCTTTAGGAATTACCGATAAACCATTTTGAACAATCCAACGAAGTCCAATTTGAGCAGGTGTTTTTTGATACTTGTTGCCAAGTTCTATTAAAAGCGGATCATTTATATAATGTCCTTGTGCCAAAGGGCTGTGTGCCTGAGGAACGATTCCATAAGAATGACAAAAGTCAACTAATTGTTGCTGATATAAATAAGGATGAAATTCAAATTGGTTTACCATCGGGAGGATTTCACAAGTCCCCATTAATTCCTGTAAATGCTTTATCTGAAAGTTACTCACTCCGATTGACTTTACCTTACCAGATATGTAAAGTTTTTCTAATGACTTCCAAGTGTGTGTAAAGCACCCTTTTATAGGCCAATGAATTAAATATAAATCAAGATAATCGACACCTAGTCGCTCTAGGCTACGCCAAAAGGCTCCCTCCACATCACCCAATACTTGGGCGGTATTCCATACTTTTGAAGTGAGAAAAAGAGAACTTCGAGGAACAGGAGAATGTTTCAAGGCATTTCCAATTTGTGTTTCATTTTTGTAAACAGATGCGGTGTCAATTAAGCGATAGTTATAATTGACGGCATTTAAAATGCTTTCAAACACATCCGTTTGTTCGGTGATTTGGCAAGAGCCAAAACCAAGAACAGGCATTTGCACCTGATTATGAAGAGTAAATGTTGGAATTTCATGTACCATAAATAAGCCCCCTTGTTAAATATGGTTTCCCATATTTTTTCATACATTCGCTAGTCTATCATAAATATATGAAATAAGTAGTCAGAATATATTACAATTTAATGACATATATTATCTCTATTTTTACGTGTGTGTGTTATACTGGTTAAAGAAGAGTGAAAGGGAGAGATTTTATGAATATACAAATATTTGGAAAAAGTAAATGCTTTGATACAAAGAAAGCACAGCGATATTTTAAAGAGCGGGGGGTAAAATTCCAAGCTATTGATATACAGCAAAAAGGAATGAGTAAAGGGGAATGGAATAGTGTCAAGCAGGCGGTCGGCGGATATGAAGAGTTATTGGATGAAAAATGTAAGGATAAGGATTTGTTAGCATTGGTTCAATATCTTGCAAAAGAGGATAAGGAAGAAAAGATATTGGAAAATCAGAGAATATTAAAAACACCGATTGTACGCAATGGAAAATTAGCGACAGTAGGGTATGCACCGGAAATATGGAAAACATGGGAGTAAATAGATAGCATTCTTTTGAAAAAGATTTTAATATATTGAGAAATGTGATAAAATTCTTTTAGGAATAGTATTGAGTCAACCAATTAACAGTGAGAAGAGTGGAGGGGAACTATGAAGATAACTCATATTACACATAGTTGCTTTGTTTTGGAATTAGAAAGATATATTTTTATTTTTGATTACTATAAAGGGGAGCTCCCCGTCTTTCCAAAGGATAAGTGTATTGTTTGGTTTGCGAGTCATGGGCATGGAGATCATTATAATGAGATGATTTTTCAAATCTTTAAGGAGTATGAAAATGTATTCTATATTATTTCTAGCGATATTAAACTAGAACAAAAAGATGTCAAAAATGTATATTTGATAGAACCAGACCAAAGATTACAGGTGGAAAATATGGAGATACAAACCTTAAAATCGACAGATGAGGGCGTTGCATTTATCATAGAAGTAGAGGGAATATCAATTTATCATGCTGGAGATTTGAACTGGTGGCATTGGAATGGAGAGGCCAACACTTGGAATCAAGCGATGGAAAAAGCCTATAAAGCGGAGATAGAGAAAATAAAAGAGTATCCGTTTCATGTTTCATTTGTTCCATTAGACGGCAGATTAGAGGATAAATATGCATGGGGGCTTGATTATTTTGTGAAGCATACGCGCTCTAAATATATAGTTCCAATGCACTTTTTTGGAGATTATAGTGTTGTGAAAAAGTTGAAAGCCGATTCCATATCAGAAAATTATAGGAATCGAATTATAGAAGTAGAAAAGGAAGGGCAGCAATGGCAGTTGGACTAAATGAGGAGGATTGGTTTTATGGATTTTAAAATAGTAGCAGTGGTGGTAGTTGGAATATTAGCATTTGGAGCATATGTTTATTACCACAGTAAGCAACATAGAAAAAAAGTTTTAGCGATGGTGAGAACACAATGGGGAAAGCAATCGACCCGAGAATATGAGTATTATGAATTTGAGCATATTTCTAAGTATGCCAAGAAAAAAGAAACTGATGGCACATTTATGATTGATGATATTACTTGGAATGATTTGGATATGGATTCAATTTTTATGTTATTGAATAATACACAGTCTTCGGTGGGGCAGGATCACCTTTACTATTTATTGCGAAAGCCAGAAATGAATCGTGAGACATTAGAAGAAAGACATAAATTGGTTGAATATTTACGAGCACATAAAGAAGAGCGTGAAAAATTCCAATATATTTTTTCAAAAATAGGGAGGTCAAGGTTGCCAATTATTGATTATATTTATAGTTTAAAGGATCAAGAACGGGAATCAAACGGAAAACATTTAATTGGAAATATAGCTATTATAGCCTCCATTCTAACCCTTCTTACGATGCCGCCTCTCGGTATTTTGGCATTAGTCGCATCAATGGGGTATGCGATTGTCACTTATTTTGGCAGAAGTGGTGAAATAAGGCCGTATGTGGTTTCTTTAAATGTAATTATCAAGGTACTAGAAGCAGCAGATGAAGTGGAAAAAAGTAAGGTGAAAGAAATTGCGGATTCGATAGAGAAGATTAAACAAGCGAAGAAAACTTTAGGCAATTTTCGTAGAAATTCCATTTGGATAATGACATCAGGAATGAATGGTGGTTTGGAACAAATAGTTATGGAATATCTGAGAATGATTTTTCATTTAGATATCATTAAATTTAATTCAATGGTTGATAAGGTTCAAAAATTACTTCCAGAGATAATGGAAATAATGGAGCAAATTGGTTTGCTGGAAAGTGCGATAGCCATTGGTTCTTTTCGGGAAATGATGAAAGAACATTGTATTCCTGAATTGGTAGAATCAAAAAAAGCGATTTTGGAAGTGGAGAATATCTATCATCCATTCATCAGTGATCCTGTAAAGAACAGTATAAATACAAAACAAGGGATTTTGCTCACCGGTTCAAACGCTTCAGGAAAATCAACATTTTTAAAAACAGTAGCGATTAATGCGATATTAGCACAATCTATCTATACCTGTTTGGCAGATAGTTATAAAGGCAATTTTTTCAACGTATTATCATCAATGGCATTGCAAGATGATTTGATGAGTAAGGAAAGTTATTATATTGTGGAAATTAAATCTTTAAAAAGGATAGTGGATTATATAAATCAGGATGTATGTGTTCTTTGCTTTGTAGATGAGGTGTTAAGAGGCACAAATACAGTGGAAAGAATTGCCGCATCATCTCAGATACTCAGAAGCCTAGTAAAAGATAATGTGCTTGGTTTTGCGGCAACGCATGATATTGAGCTAACGCATTTATTAGAGTCAGATTATAATAACTATCATTTTCAAGAAGAGGTAGTGGACAATGATATTCTATTTAATTATACGTTGTATGAAGGCAGGGCAACAACGAGAAATGCAATAAAATTATTGAGTATTATCGGATATGATGATAAAATTATTGCTAGTGCAGAGAAATCAGCATCAACTTTTGTAAATCAAGGCATTTGGGAATTGTAAGGAGATTATAATATGCTTGTTAAAATATATACCGACGGAGCCGCTCGCGGGAATCCGGATGGTCCGGGTGGCTATGGAACGATACTCACTTATGAAGATGGACAAGGAACGCTTCATGAAAGAGAGTATAGCCAAGGTTATAAAAAAACGACGAATAATAGAATGGAATTGATGGCGGCGATTATAGGACTGGAGGCGTTAAACAAACCTTGTCAGGTGGAGCTGTATTCGGATTCAAAATATGTGGTTGATGCATTTAATCAAAAATGGATTGATAGCTGGTTAAAAAAGAACTGGAAACGGGGAAAAAATGAACCGGTAAAGAACATAGATTTATGGAAACGTCTTTTGGCGGCAAAGGAAGCTCATCAGGTCACTTTTATATGGGTGAAAGGTCATGCAGGTCATGTGGAGAACGAAAGATGCGATGAATTAGCTACAACAGCGGCAGATGGCAGTGATTTGATTGAAGATGTGATATTGGAGTGATAGGGACTAGGGAGGATATTAGAATGGCAGAACAGAGAAATGTATATGATATTTTAGCAGAGCGTGGCTTTGTAGAGCAAACCACGAACGAACAGGAAATAAAGGAATTATTGGGCAAGGAAAGCGTAACTTTTTATATCGGGTTTGATGCGACTGCGGATAGTTTAACAGCCGGTCATTTTCTGACAGTTATGGCGATGATGCATATGCAAAAGGCAGGACATCGTCCGATTGCTTTACTTGGTGGGGGAACCACTATGATTGGTGATCCGTCGGGAAAAAGCGATATGCGTTCGATGATGACAATGGAGATGATTGGGCATAATGCGGATTGTTTTCAAAAACAGTTATCAAAATATATTGAGTTCGCAGCCGCGGAAGAAAAAGATAGTAAAAAGGCCTTGATTGTAAATAATGCTGATTGGCTTTTAGATATTAACTATGTGGAATTTTTAAGAGAAGTTGGCGTACATTTTTCGGTTAATAAGATGTTGACAGCGGAGTGTTATAAAAATAGAATGGAGAAAGGACTTACGTTCTTTGAATTTAATTATATGCTCATGCAGTCATTTGATTTCTTGAAATTAAGCCAAATGCATGATTGTAAGTTACAATTAGGTGGTAATGACCAATGGTCTAATATCATCAGTGGTGCAGATTTGATTAGAAGAAAAGAGAAAAAGCAGGCTTATGGTCTTACCTTTAAGTTGTTGACAACGAGTGAGGGTATTAAGATGGGTAAAACTATGAAAGGTGCTGTTTGGTTGGATCCAGAGAAAACATCGCCATATGAATTTTACCAATATTGGAGAAATATTGAAGATGTTAAGGTGGAAGAATGTTTAGGACTATTAACATTCTTGCCGATGGAGGAAGTTAGAAGACTTGGCGGTTTAGAGGGTGCCAAGATTAATCAGGCGAAAGATGTGTTGGCATATGAGATTACTAAGATAGTGCATGGTGAAGAAGAGGCGATAAAAGCCCAGAATGCAGCGAAAGCGTTGTTTATAAATGGCGGCAAATCAGATGATATGCCAACAACTAACATGGCGAAAGCGGAGTTAGAAACCGGCAAAGACATTCTTACATTATTGGTGGAAACCAAATTAGCACCGACTAAGTCAGAGGCGAGAAGATTGGTGCAGCAGGGCGGTGTGAGCGTGAATGACGAGAAAGTTATGGCTGTAGATGCGATTTTTAATTTGACCAATTTGGATGCCGAGGGCGTTTTGATTATTAAAAAAGGCAAAAAGGGCTATCATCAGATAAAACCTGTGTAAGCCTTTGTTAGATGAAAATAAAAGATAAAAAATAAGTGTGACCTGCTTTTAGATAGGCAGACGGATAGGAGTTAATGTGAAAAAATACGGTGTAAATGAATTAAGGAAAATGTTTCTTGAATATTTTGAGAGTAAAGATCATCTGGTAAGACCAAGTTTTTCTTTAGTACCACATAATGATAATAGTTTATTATTGATTAACTCAGGAATGGCACCTTTGAAACCTTATTTTACAGGTCAGGAGATACCGCCGAAAAAGAGAATGGCTACTTGTCAGAAATGTATTCGTACAGGGGATATTGAAAATGTGGGAAAGACCGCTCGTCATGGCACTTTTTTTGAAATGCTGGGTAATTTTTCTTTCGGCGATTATTTTAAAGAAGAGGCGATTGCGTATTCATGGGAGTTTTTAACTGAGGTGGTTGGTTTAGAGGCGGATCGTCTATATCCATCCATTTATTTAGAGGATGATGAGGCGTTTCAAATATGGAATGATAAAATGAATATCCCAGCGGAGCGTATTTTCCGTATGGGGAAAGAGGATAATTTTTGGGAGCATGGAGCGGGTCCTTGTGGTCCTTGTTCAGAGATTTATTATGATAGAGGAGAAAAGTATGGCTGCGGGCATGATGGATGTACAGTGGGTTGTGACTGTGACCGCTATATTGAAATTTGGAATAATGTATTTACGCAGTTTGAAGGGGATGGAAAAGGAAACTATACAGAGCTTGAGAACAAGAATATTGATACTGGAATGGGGCTTGAAAGACTAGCAGCAGTGGTGCAGGATGTTGCTTCCATTTTTGATGTGGATACGAATGAAAAAATACGTGCGAAAGTATGTGAGATAGCGGGTGAAGAATATGGAGTGAATGTGAAAGAGGATATTTCTATTCGCTTGATTACCGACCATATTAAATCAGCTACATTTATGATTTCAGATGGTATCACACCTAAGAATGAGGGGCGTGGATATGTACTCAGACGCCTGATCAGGCGAGCAGCACGTCATGGGCGTTTATTGGGAGTGTCGGGGAATTTTTTGGCAACCTTGAGTAAAACGGTTATTGAAGAGTCAAAAGATGGTTATTTGGAATTAAAGGATAGAGAAGAATTAATCTTTAAAGTGTTATCACAAGAAGAAGAAAGTTTTAATAAAACGATTGATCAGGGATTAGTTATTTTAAAAACGATGAAGCAGGAAATGATGGACAAGAAAGAAACTGTTTTATCAGGGGAAAATGCGTTCAAATTATATGATACTTATGGATTTCCTGTTGATTTGACAAGGGAAATCTTAGAAGAAGAAGGATTGACCATTGATGAAGATAAATTTAAAGAGTCAATGGAAGAACAAAGAAAAAATGCTCGTGCAAAAAGAAAGATAACGAATTATATGGGAGCGGATATCACGGTTTATGAGTCCTTAGACCCTAGTGTTACAACAGAATTTGTTGGCTACCATAATTTAGAGGGGCAATCGGAGGTTAAGTTCTTGACGACCGAGGAAGATGTGGCAGAGGTTTTAAGTGACGGGGATATCGGCACGATTATTGTGGAAAAAACACCGTTTTACGCAGCTATGGGTGGCCAAACAGGGGATAAAGGTGTGATTCAAACTGCCAACGCAACGTTTGTTGTGGAAGATACCATAAAACTTGTTGGTGAGAAGTTTGGACACATTGGAAAAGTGACCAGAGGTATGTTTAAAGCCGGTGATGTGGTAACTTTGAAAGTGGACGGAGTGAATAGGCAGGCGATAGAGAAAAATCACAGTGCAACTCATCTGTTGCAAAAAGCGCTAAAAGTAGTGTTAGGTTCTCATGTAGAGCAAAAAGGTTCTTTTGTTGCGGCGGATAGGCTGCGTTTTGACTTTTCACATTTCTCAGCGATGACCGAGGAAGAATTGCAAGCGGTAGAGAGTTTGGTGAATGCTGAAATCGAAAAGGGATTAGCGATTGAAACGCAGGTTATGAATATAGAAGAGGCCAAAAAATCAGGAGCGATGGCTCTTTTTGGAGAGAAGTATGCCGATGACGTTCGAGTGGTAATGATGGGCGATTTTTCAAACGAGTTATGCGGCGGTACGCATGTGAAGAATACGAATATGATTACAACCTTTAAGATTGTTTCAGAAGCTGGAATTGCGGCTGGTGTAAGACGTATTGAGGCATTAACCGGTGATGGGGTATTTCAATATTACAGAGAAGTTGAAGCCGAATTAAAGAATATTTCCAAAGCGATGAAAACCGCACCGAATATGCTTTTGGAGCGAGTTAATCAGTTACAAGCGGAAGTGAAAAGTTTAGAGCATGAAAATGAAGCATTGAAGAGAAAACTCGCAAAAGATGCTTTAGGTGATGTGATGAATGAAGTGACGGAAGTAAAAGGCGTGAAGTTATTAGCGGCAAAAGTGTCTGGCGTGGATATGAATGCTTTGAGAGATTTAGGCGACCAGTTAAAGGATAAGCTGGGGGATGGTGTAGTTGTGTTAGCTTCTGATAGCGATGGAAAGGTGAATTTGATTGCGATGGTGACGGAAGAGGCGATGAAAAAAGGTGCTCATGCCGGCAATTTGATTAAAGGAATTGCTGGGCTTGTAGGCGGCGGTGGTGGTGGTCGTCCAAATATGGCACAAGCTGGCGGGAAGAATCCGGCGGGAATTGAAAGCGCTTTGGAGCAGGTCAAAGAGGTATTAGAGGGACAGGTGTAAGGATTTCTATGACATTACAGCAACTAAAATACTTTATTGAAATTGTAAACTGCGGTTCTATGAACAGAGCCGCAGAGGAGCTTTTTGTAGCTCAGTCAAGTCTTTCTAATGCTATTCAAAATTTAGAAAAAGAAGTAAAGCATAGGCTTTTTATAAGAACGCCCCAAGGGATATCGCTGACAACGGACGGCGCGGAGTTTTTAGGTTATGCTCGTCAAGTGGTAGAACAGACGGAGCTTTTAGAACAGCGATGGCTGAATAAGAAACCTTCACGGTGCTTGTGTTCTATATCGACTCAGCACTATGCTTTCGCAGTAAATGCCTTTGTCAATATGGTGAAAAAAACAAATTCAGAAGAGTACGAATATACATTGCGTGAGGCGAGAACCTTTGAAATTGTTGAGGATGTTGCAAATCTTCGCAGTGATTTAGGCATACTTTATCTGAATAATTTTAACCGTAGCGTGATAGAAAAGCTGCTTCATGAAAATAATCTGAAATTTCATCTGTTATTTATAGCACAGCCACATATTTTTATAAGTACTGAAAATCCGCTGGCTAATAAAAAATATGTTACTCTTGAAGATTTAGCGGATTATCCCCGTTTATCATTTGAACAGGGGAATTATAATTCTTTTTATTTTTCAGAAGAAATCCTCAGTACAGAACATGTAAAGAAGGATATTCGTGTCGGTGACAGAGCGACTATTTTCAATTTGATGATTGGATTGAATGGTTATACCATTTCAACCGGAATTGTCAGTGCCGATCTAAATGGTGATAATATTACAGCAGTACCACTTTATGTTGATGATGTGATAGAGGTCGGGTGGATTTCTCATAAAGACATTCAGTTGTCAAAACAAGCGTCAATGTATTTGGAAGAATTAAAAGATGTTGTTATTAAATATGGTGTCAAGATGAATGAATAGTTATAGTTTTATACTATAGCTATTCATATTTTTTTTGTGTTACCGATAACTCCTTTTTCCGTGCTATAGTTAATTTATAAAAAATTAAGTTAGGGAGGAATTTATAATGAGTGAAAAATTTCAAATCGTCGGGAGTTTGCTGCGTCCAGCAAATTTACTGAAATATAAAAGGGAAATTGAGAGCAGAGATGATATTACTTATCCGTTTTACAATGATTTTGTAGGGTATGAGCAATGTGAGATTGCTTCAAGTAAGGCGGTAATCAAGAAACAAGTGGAGCAGGGATTGACGGTTATTTCGGACGGAGAATATTCTAAATCTTTATGGCATTTAGACTTTGTTTGGGGGCTTGGAGGAGTTGGGCGTTATATTGCAGAGCAAGGATATCTGTTTCAAGATAAGGATGGCAGCTCTAAATATGAAACGAGAAAAGATATTGGTTTGCGTATTACGGGAGCATTAAACGGAAAAAATCATCACTTTATCACAATATTTCAGCGGTTACAAGCCATTGCGGGAGAACATCAAACGAAGTTATGTATTCCCTCACCATCACATATCTTTGGCGAATTGTCATGGTCAGATAATATCGGTAACAAGGATTCGGTTTATAAAACTAGCCAAGAATTAAAGCAAGGATTGATAAGTGCATATCAGGAGTTTCTTGAGGAATATGCGAGTGCTGGCGGTAAAATCATCCAGTTTGATGATTGTCTTTGGGAACTTTTTGCTGATGATAATCCACATTCACCATTTACGGGTGAAATGGTGAGTAAGACAGGGGCGGCGGAGCTTGCGGCTGAATTTATTCATATCAATAATATAATAATTGACTATGGACATAGCCTCGGTCTGAAAATATGGACACATAATTGTCGAGGAAATTACGATTCACGCAATATGGGCAATGGTTCTTATGCTAAGATTGCTGAGTTGTTTTTAAAGCAGTTAAAATATGACCGTTTCTTTCTTGAATGGGATGATGATAGAGCGGGTTCACTGGAAGCACTTGCGGTTTTTAAAGAGAGACCGGATACAGAGATTGTTCTGGGTTTGCTTTCTAGCAAGACAAATACCTTGGACGACGAATCCCGTGTTCTTAGTTTACTTGACGAGGCGGCTCAGATTATTGGCAAGGACCGTCTATTGCTTTCCCATCAATGNGGTTTTGCTTCCTGTGATGGCGGAAACGAGTTGACAGAGGAGGAGCAATGGGCGAAGATTGAACAGGGNCAGAGAATTGCTCGGCAGTACTGGGGAAAGTGATAAGTGAGAGGTGATATAGCTTAATGTTAAGTTATTAAGAAATANTTAATAACTGCCAGTGATGGAAATAATTATCATACAAAGCATTATAGTCTGCAAGTAATTGTTGCAGTAGGATTTTTAAAATTCGCAATAAATTCAAAAGATAGTTGACGAATGGAAAAGTTCTGTTATAATATATTTAGTGCAATAAAAAAAATACCCAAACAGTTGTGTTATGCACAATCTACAGCTGGAGGGAGGTTAGGTGTGATACTATGTCAAATGTAATCGTAAAAGATAATGAGACTTTAGATAGCGCTTTACGTCGTTTCAAAAGAAACTGCGCAAAGGCTGGAATTCAACAGGAGATTCGTAAGAGAGAACATTATGAAAAGCCAAGTGTGAAACGTAAGAAAAAATCTGAAGCTGCTCGCAAACGTAAATATAATTAATAAAATGTGCAGATAAAAAAGTCGTCATAAAAGCTGAATTAAAAAAGCTTTTATGATGGCTTTTTTAACCTTAAAAATAGTTGGCATATTTAAGTCTGCTACCGCTTAGAATAATAATAGAAGATAACGGTAGGAGAGTGTATATATGAAGATGAAAGGTTTATTAAGAAAAACACTGGTAATAACCCTAAGTATGTGCCTATTATCAGCGAGTATCCCTTACAAAGTGACCACAAATGTGCAAGCGTCGGCATTAGAAACCGAAGCAATGCAAGAAGAGAAGGCAAAAGAAACGATAACAGATGAAATCATGAATACAGATGTAGAATTAGATATAAAATCCCCATCAGCATTGCTTATGGAAGTCACCACAGGAGAAGTAATCTATGCCAAAGGTGCAAATGACAAAAGAAGTCCTGCAAGTGTGACTAAAATCATGACATTACTTTTAATATTTGATGCATTAGTAGCAGGTCAGATTAATTTAACCGACGAAGCGATCACCACAGCCCATGCAAAATCAATGGGAGGTTCACAAGTATTTTTAGAAGAGGGAGAAAAGCAAAGCGTAGAAACATTGATAAAATGTATTGTAATAGCTTCTGGGAATGACGCGGCAGTGACATTGGCGGAATTTATAAGCGGAAGTGAAGAAGAATTTGTAAAAGCGATGAATGAACGAGCAGCAGGCTTAGGAATGACAAATACCAATTTTGAAGATTCCTGCGGTTTGACGGATTCTGAGAACCATTATACAACGGCTTATGATATCGCCCTTATGTCAAGGGAGTTGATGGTCAATTATCCGGAAATAGAGCAATATGCGACGATTTGGATGGAAGATATAACCCATACAACAAGACAAGGAATAAGTAGTTTTACCCTTTCCAATACAAATAAATTGCTAAAAACCTATGATGGTATAACAGGCTTGAAAACAGGTTATACGAGTCAGGCGATGTTTTGCATTTCAGCAACAGCGAAGAGAGATGGGATACAATTAATCAGCGTAATTATGGCGGCTTCTGATTCAAAGACAAGGAATAAGGAAGCGGCAACACTGCTTACATATGGTTTTGGGAAATGCAGCCTATATATAGATGAAAACACCGAAGCATTGCCTGATGTAGCGATTTCAAATGGAATAGAGGAACAGATACCATGTGCGTATGAAAAAGAATTTTATTATTTGGAACTAAATGGCATTCCTTTAACTGATATAACAAAAGAAATTATCATGAATGAAAAAGCGATAGCTCCGATAGCTGAGGGCGATATTGCAGGCAGAGCAGTCTATAGCCTCGCAGGAGAGGAGATAGGAAGTATCAATATTCTATATCGAGGTTCTGTTCAAAAAGCAGGATATTTGGATTTTCTAATTAGAGCGATAAGAAAACTTTGCATTTAAAATACAAATGACATAAGGATGTTTTTTAGCACAAAACATCCTTTCTAGCATTTTTCATTCTCCTTCTATATATGAAAAAATAGCCATACTATTTTAAGGTTTGATATGATATAATAAAAGAACAAAAAAGTGATCAGGAGCATTATATGAGGAAGTTTAAAATAGTAGAATATAATATTCAATCAGATAAAATAGCGAGTAAAAAGCCATTTCAAATTGTGATGTTAAGCGACTTGCATAATTGTGAATATGGAAAAGGAAATATCCAGCTATTGGAACAGATAAAAACAATAAATCCGAAAATGGTTTTAATCAGTGGTGATATGATAGTTGGCAGCGATACGAACATGAAAAGAACAATGGATTTTTTGAAAGAATTAGTGCAATATTTTCCCGTTTATTATGCCAATGGTAACCATGAACAGAAAGCAAAGGTAGGAAAAAAAGACATTGCTATCGCTTATCGCAAATATAAAAGTGTGTTAGAGCGTGTCGGGATTGTTTTTTTAGATAATAAAAGCAAGCGATTAACGATAGAGGAAACGGTGCTTCATTTATATGGATATGATTTGCCTTTGCCCTATTATAAAAAATTCTGTTATAAAAAAATAAAATCAGAAAATATTACTCAAGCGATTGGAAGAATAAAAAAGAATGGATATCATATTTTATTAGCCCATAATCCTATGCATTTTCAAGCATATGCCGAATGGGGAGCGGATTTGACTTTAGCGGGGCATTTACATGGCGGTATCATTAGACTTCCCTTTATGGGGGGAGTGATGGCCTCACAGGTACAATTATTTCCGAAGTATGATAGAGGTTTGTATACCATAGAGGATAAAAAAATGATTGTCAGCGCTGGGCTTGGGGAGCATACCATTAAGTTGAGAATTAATAATCCAACGCAATTAGTTATAATCAATTTACATGGGTGATAGAGGATAAAAGAAAATTTTGATAAGATGAGCAACTTGATAAATCCAGCATTTATTAGTACAATATAGGGATAGAAGAGAAAGCTAGGAGAATACAAATGGGAATACCAGTGAAATTGCAGGCATTTGAAGGCCCACTCGATTTATTGCTGCATTTAATAGATAAGAATAAAGTGAGTATATATGACATACCAATCGTTGAGATAACGAAACAATATTTGGAATATATTCGTGACTTGGATGGACAAGACTTAGATGTGATGAGCGAGTTTCTCTTAATGGCGGCAACCTTGTTGGATATTAAATCAAAAATGCTTCTGCCAAAAGAGATGAAAGAAGACGGTGAGGAGGAAGAAGATCCGCGTCAGGAATTGGTGGAAATGCTTTTGCAATATAAATTGTTTAAATTTATGTCCTATGAATTGAAAGAAAAACAAGTGGACGCTTCAAAGGCATTGTTTAAGGAGCCAACGGTTCCAAAAGAGGTGCTAGAATATAGACAACCGATTGATATGGAAGAATTAGTTGGAGATATGACATTGGCAAAGTTGCATGTTATTTTCAAATCCATTGTCCGTAAGCAGGAGGATAAAATAGATCCAATCCGAAGCAAATTTGGACGTATTGAAAAAGAAGAGGTTAGTCTTACTGATAAAATAGATTATATAGAAGCCTATGCGATCGCACGTAAGAAGTTTAGTTTTCGTAACCTATTGGAGGAGCAAAATAGCAAAGCACATATTATTGTGACGTTTCTTGGAATTTTAGAACTGATGAAACTGGGAAGAATAAAAATAGAACAAGAAGATATTTTTGAAGATATACAAATATCATTAGTAGAGTAGTTACCAAAGGAGGAAAAGAGCAAAGTGGATGTAAAAGAACTAGAAGCAGCCATAGAGGCGATTTTATTTACCATGGGAGCGTCAGTTTCCTTAGCACGGATAGCGAATGCGATAGACCATGATGAAGAAACGACGCGGAAGCTGATTCATAATTTGATGGATCGTTATGACAGCAGAGATAGAGGAATCCATTTAATAGAATTAGAGGGTTCCTATCAACTGTGTACGAAAAGTGAAATGTATGAATATCTAATTAAAGTGGTGAAGCAGCCAATCAAGCTGGCTTTGACCGATGTGGTATTAGAAACGCTTTCAATTATCGCTTATAAGCAGCCAATTACCAAGATTGAGATTGAGAAAATACGCGGTGTGAAAAGTGACCATGCGGTAAATAAACTGATTGAATATAATTTGATTGAGGAAGTAGGAAGATTAGATGCACCAGGAAAACCAATATTGCTAGGAACGACAGAAGAGTTTTTACGCAACTTTGGAGTGCAGTCGATTGAAGAACTTCCGGTGGTTAATCCTGTCCGAATGGAAGACTTTAAAGCAGAGGCAGAAGAAGAAGTACAGCTAAAGCTGGATATTTAGAATAAAAGCCAATATGCCATCATAAAATGGAAAAAAGGAAACCGTAGTGTTGCCAATCTAAATAGGTGGATATAAACATGTATACATATGGGAAACTGAGAAAAGTAATCGGCATTGGTTTAACAATTATTTTAATAATGATAGTACCAGTCAATATTGTTTATGGAAATATAATACAAGAGGAAGAACAGCAGGCGGGAGATGAACAGACACATCAACTGGCTCTTAACTTACACGCTCGTTCAGCAATGCTCATGGATGCTGATTCTGGGCGTGTACTTTATTCTAAGGATGGAAATGTTCCGATGGCAATGGCTAGTACAACGAAGATAATGACTTGTATCATCGCCTTGGAGCAGGGTAAGTGGGAAGATATTGTAACAGTATCAGCCAATGCTTCCATGCAGCCAAAAGTGAAGTTATATATGGCGGAGAATGAACGGTATTATTTGGGAGATTTACTCTATTCTTTAATGCTGGAATCCCATAATGATACAGCGACAGCGATAGCAGAACATATCGGCGGTTCAGTGGAGGGCTTTGCCGAATTAATGAATTATAAAGCAAAAGAATTAGGTTGTACCCAGACAAATTTTGTGACACCAAATGGGTTGGATGCACCAGAACATAAAACAACAGCCGAAGAGCTGGGAATGATTGCTAGATATGCTATAGCTAATGATACCTTTAATGGAATAACCAATACGCCATCACATACATTTTCAACATTAGCCGGTGACCGAACTCATACAGTTACGAATTTGGATCAGTTTTTATACCAAATGGACGGAGCCTTTGGAGTGAAAACAGGATTTACCGGAGAGGCAGGATATTGTTTTGTAGGAGCATTAAAGCAGGGAGATAGAATATTGATATCCGTAGTATTGGGTTCTGGCTGGCCGCCAGATAGAACATGGAAATGGGAAGATACAGAGAAGTTAATGCGCTATGGTTTGGATAATTTTACATATCGGGAGCTTTTTACCCAGATGAGAGAACTGGATACAATTAGGGTGGAAGACGGGCAATTAGAACAGGTGGCAATCTTTTATGAAACACCGAGCCAGCAGTTGCTGCTGCGAAATGATGAAACAGTGGTGATAGAATATGTGCTTCCCGATATTCTACAAGCACCAGTTAGCGAACAACAGGAAATCGGAAAAGTAATCTGTAAGGTTAATGGTGAAAACTATATGGAAGTACCGATTTATACGAGGGGAAGAGTGGCAAAGATAGATTTACCTTTTTGTTTTCAAAAAGTAGTGGAAAAGTTTCTGCCATAATGTTATCATAAATTTAGAAGAAATTATATAAAGAACCGGAGCAACCATGAATAAAAAAAATGATTTACTAAGTAGAATAAATGAAATATATAAAGAATTGAGCAAAGGACAAAAACGTCTGGCGGCCTATGTAACGGATAATTACGATAAGGCAGTTTTTTTGACGGCGGCGAAACTTGGAAAGGTAGTCGAAGTGAGTGAGTCAACAGTGGTTCGTTTTGCTATGCATTTAGGATATTCAGGATATCCAGAATTTCAAAGAGCGCTGGAAGAATTAGTGCGCAATAGGCTAAATTCGATACAGAGAATGGAAGTTACTTATGGACGGATACCGCAATCAGAAATACTGACATCAGTATTGCAGTCAGATGCAGATAAAATTAAAAAAACATTGGAAGCGATCAGTCAAGAAGTATTTGACTTAGCCATAGATACCATATTAGGTGCACGAACTATCTACATTGTAGGGATTAGAAGTTGTGCACCTTTGGCAGGTTTTTTAGCTTTTTATCTCAATTTAATCTTTGATGATGTGAGACTGCTGCAAACCAACAGTTCAAGTGAATTATTTGAACAGATGGTAAGGGTGAATGAAGAGGATGTCATATTTGGAATCTCTTTTCCGAGATATTCGATGCGCACTTTAAAGGCGATAGAATTTGCGAGCAGTAGAAAAGCCAAGGTGATTACCCTAACGGATAGTGTGCATTCTCCAATGAATTTATATTCTTCTTGTAATTTACTGGCTAGAAGTGATATGGCTTCTATTGTTGATTCTTTAGTGGCTCCTTTAAGTGTTATCAATGCCTTAATCGTAGCTCTTTGTATGAAAAAACAGACTGATGTGGTGAATACTTTGGAAGCATTGGAACAAATATGGGACGAGTATCAGGTTTATAGTGGGGATGAAATCAATGCTATGGATAATCAGGTGAAGTACCAAACAAAGAAAGAGGAATTATCATGAGTAAGGTATTAATTGTTGGTGGTGGAGCAGCAGGAATGTTCGCCGCCATATTTGCGGCGAGAAACCAGAACCAAGTGCATGTATATGAAAAAAATGAAAAGTTAGGAAAAAAACTGTTTATTACTGGAAAAGGACGTTGTAATATGACCAATGCTTGTGACATGGAAGGGTTATTGGAAAGCGTGCAAACCAATTCCAAATTTTTATACAGTTCTTTTTATGGGCATAATAATTTTGACACGATTGATTTTTTTGAATCCATCGGACTGCGAACCAAGATAGAACGCGGCAATCGTGTGTTTCCAGTTTCCGACCATTCGTCAGATGTAATTCAAGCGTTGGTACGAGAGATGAATAAATTAGGTGTGCAAATACATTTAAGAACAGAAGTAAAAGATATCGTGATGCAAGAGGGACAGGCAAGGGGGATTCGCACGAACAAGGGAACCATTATAGAGGGCGATGCAGTTATTGTAGCGACAGGTGGTTTATCATATGAAACAACTGGTTCAACGGGAGATGGTTTTACATTTGCAAAAGCGATGGGGCATCGGGTGACAGAATTATATCCATCTTTGGTGCCGTTGACGATAAAAGAAGCATTTGCAACGGAATTAATGGGATTGTCCTTGAAAAATACCGGTATCTCGGTCTATAGTGGGAAAAAATGTCTGTATCAAGATTTTGGTGAAATGATGTTCACTCATTTTGGGGTGACAGGTCCGATGATTTTAAGTGCCAGCAGTTATATTGGTAAAGAAATAAAGAAACAAGATTTGACTTTAATCGTCGATTTAAAACCAGCACTCACATTGGAGCAATTAGACCAAAGGGTTTTAAAGGATTTTACAAGCCAGTTGAATAAAGATTTTAGAAATTCTATTACAGGTTTGTTTCCCGCGAAGTTAATCCCAGTGATGGTCGCATTGAGTGGAATTGCTCCATATAAAAAAGTAAATGAAATTTCAAAAGAAGAAAGAATGAATTTTGTAAAGTTAATAAAAAGCCTTACTTTAACAATAACTGGGTTAAGAGGATATAAAGAGGCAGTTATTACCAAAGGTGGCGTGGATATAAAAGAAATCAATCCGAGTACAATGGAATCAAAAAAAGTACAGGGTGTATATTTCATAGGTGAAGTATTGGACTTAGATGCGGTTACTGGAGGGTTCAATTTGCAAATCGCTTGGTCCACCGCCTATGCGGCAGGGACAAGCATATATTAGGTGATGGCAAAATACATGAAGAGAGAATATTTAGGAGGTTTGTTATGGGATATAGCATAGCGATAGACGGTCCATCAGGGGCAGGAAAGAGTACGATAGCGAAGAGAATAGCACAGGAATTATCCTTTATATATGTGGACACCGGAGCGATGTATCGAGCGATGGCATTATATCTTTTAAATAAAGGAGTGCAAATTGAACCAGAAGCGATTAGCAGTAATTGTGAGAATGCGAATATAAGAATTGAGTATATAGAGGGAGAACAGCAGGTCATTTTAAATGGGGAAAATGTGAACGCCTATATTCGCACAGAAGAGGTCGGAAATATGGCTTCGACGATTGCGGTCAATCCTCATGTAAGAGCCAAATTAGTTGATTTGCAAAGACGAATGGCAGAGGTTGATAATGTGGTGATGGACGGAAGAGATATTGGCAGTAAGGTGCTTCCGAATGCGAAGTTAAAGATTTATCTGTCAGCGAGTTCTCATACGAGAGCCGAGCGAAGATTTTTAGAGCTGCAAAAAAGAAAGGAAACGGCTGTTTTAGAAGAAATAGAAAGAGATATTATCAAACGAGATGAGCGCGATATGACAAGAGAAATTTCACCTCTTATACGGGGAGAAGACGCAAAATTCATAGATTCTTCACATATGAGTATTGACGAAGTAGCAAAATTTATTATAGAATTATATCTTGAGGATATAAAATCATAACCAAGTTAGAAGAATAAGAGGGTTTTGTTATGGAAGTAAAATTAGCAAAAACAGCAGGATTTTGCTTTGGTGTGGAACGTGCGGTGAATAAAGTGTATGAACAGGTAGAAAAGGGAATGAAACACATTTTTACCTATGGTTCAATCATTCATAATGAGGAAGTGGTCAATGACTTGGCGGCAAAAGGTGTACAAGTTATTGAGACAATCGCAGAAATAGCAAAGATAACAGAGGGTATTATGATTATTCGTTCTCATGGAGTAGGACGACCAGTTTATGAAATGATTAAAAGACAAGGATTAACTCAAATAGATGCGACTTGTCCTTTTGTATTAAAAATTCATAGGATTGTAGAAAAAGAAAGCCGCTCGGGGAGCCATATTGTAATTATAGGAAATGAAAATCATCCGGAAGTAATTGGAATAAAGGGGTGGAGCGATACTGAAGTAACCGTTATTGAAAATAAGGAACAGGCTCAAGAATTTTCAGTTTTAAGAGAGCGAAAAGTATGTATTGTATCTCAAACGACATTTAATTACAACAAATTTCAAGAATTAGTTGAAATTATTTCAAAAAAGAGGTATGATATAAGTGTTTTAAATACAATTTGCAGTGCAACAGAGATTAGGCAAAAAGAAGCCAAATTAATTGCAAGAGAGGTAGAGGCTATGGTCGTCATAGGCGGCAAGAATAGTTCAAACACTCAAAAGTTATTTGAAATATGTAAGAAAGAATGTGAAAATACTTACTATATACAGACACTTAGTGATTTAGATTGCTATTCATTGCAATCAGTGAGTAGCGTAGGTATTACCGCAGGGGCGTCAACCCCAAATAATATAATTGAGGAGGTTCAAAAAGGATGTCAGAATTAAGTTTTGAACAAATGCTAGAAGATTCATTTAAGACGATACGTAATGGAGAGGTAGTAGAGGGTACAGTTATCCATGTAAAAGAGGATGAAGTAATCTTAAATATAGGGTATAAATCAGATGGTATTATTACCAGAAATGAATATACTAACGAACCTAATGTTGATCTTAGAACTCTTGTAAAACTAGATGATAAGATGGAAGCGAAAGTGCTTAAAGTAAATGATGGTGAGGGACAAGTTCTCTTAACATACAAGCGAATCGCGGCTGAAAAAGGGAATAAGAGATTAGAAGAAGCCTTTAATAGTGGAGAGGTGTTGACTGCAAAAGTAAATCAAGTGCTTGGCGGCGGTCTTAGTGTTAGCGTGGAAGAAGCGAGAGTATTTATTCCAGCTAGTCTTGTATCAGATTCATATGAAAAGAATTTAGACAAATACAATGGACAAGAAGTTGAATTTGTGATCAGTGAGTTCAATCCCAAAAGAAGAAGAATTATTGGTGATCGCAGACGTTTATTGGTAGCGAAAAAAGCAGAAATGCAAAAAGAATTATTTGCAAAAATTAAAACTGGTGATGTAGTGACTGGTGTAATTAAGAATGTAACTGATTTTGGTGCATTTATTGACTTAGGTGGAGCAGACGGGCTTCTTCATATTTCCGAAATGTCTTGGGGCAGAGTGGAAAATCCTAAAAAGGTATTTAAAGTAGGAGAAGAAATAGAAGTGTTGATTAAAGATATAAGTGGAGAAAAAATTGCACTTAGTCTTAAATTTGCTGATAAAAATCCATGGTTAAATGCGAGTGAAGTGTATGCAGTTGGAAATGAAGTATCAGGTAGAGTTGCTAGAATGACTGATTTTGGTGCATTCATTGAATTAATACCAGGTGTAGATGCTTTACTTCATGTATCACAGATTTCTAAGGAGCATGTGGAAAAACCATCTGATGTATTGAGTTTAGGTGAAGAAATCACGGCGAGAGTGGTTGATTTTAATGAAGAAGAAAAGAAAATCAGCTTGAGTATCAAGGCTTTGACTGCAGATGCTGAAGAAGAAGTGACAGAAACAGAGGAACCAGCAGAAGTGGCGGTTGAGCCAGAAGCTGAAACAGATGCTGAAGAAGTACAAGTAGAAGAGTAAAATCGGTTTATGAATATAACTTCCCTAAAGCTGGGGAACGATTAGAATGACGCAGAGAAATCTGCGTCATTTTTTAAAAGATAATTCCTTGTATAAGACAGTGCAATAAATGTTTAGCATATGTGAGAAGATTTTCAGTATTTTGTTGAAAGTCTTCAGTGAGTTCAAAATAATGAAAAGCATCTTTATAGTTTCGTTTAAAGTGAGGCGAAAACAAAAGTTCATTTTGTGGACAAAAGATGCCTGTTTTTCTGGTATAGCAGGTGGCGGCTTTTGCCTGTTCACGAAATTCCTTATCGACATAAGAAGCAACACTTTTGTGGATTGCCATATCTTCTAATGGTAGATAGTAATAATCTTTGTAATTTGGATAATGAAATTTTAGTTCTTCTTTTGTACAAAGGAACTTTATACACCCATTTGTTCCTGTGATTTTTAAATATAAATTTTCATTACCAAAAGAAAAGGGAATAGGAAGCGGTGTTTTTATAGTGAAATAGATAAGCCCCTCGGTTTTTAATTGATTATTCATAAGCTTTTCGTCCAAAACTTCAAATGAAGAAAATTGTATTTCTTTCTCTTTGAAAAAATCAGCATAAAAAAGCAGAGAAAGTAATTTTATCATTCCGAGCATATCCTCATGATTGTGAAGTAAAAGCACTTTTTCTAAGCGACTATCGGGGTTAGAACAATATTCTTTATATATCGGAATTAAATCACCGCCAGTAAAAGGGTCTTCTCGATGAATTTGTAAAAAAGTTTCCAAGGTTTTTTGTTTTAAATTAGGCAATCTTAAAATGGACTTATAGGGGCGTATCATCTTATATAAATCTATTTGTTTCAAATCTATCAGTGGATTTGAACGCTTATATCTTGTGAATTTATGAGCCAAATAAGGCAAATCAAAACCATTGCCATTAAAATGAATTAATGTTTGGAAAGATTTACAAAAATCAGCAAAAGATATTAATAATTCCTTTTCATCTTTCGGAGTATTGGCAAACCATTGCACTAAATGCCAAGTACTATTTTTGTAATAAAGTCCTCCAATTAGATACAAATAAGATGTTTTAGGAGAAAACCCAGTAGTTTCAATATCAATAAATAGAACTTGGTTTATATCGGTGATGTTGTGCAGGGGATATGAGGGAACAATATCCAAAGGTATAGATTTAAACATCATATGTTAGCACCTCTTTTCTTTAGCAAATTTTAATATAATTATAAGTATACTGTACTGGTTAAAAAAAATATAGTGGTTTAAGAAAAATGAAGAATAAAAAGATAGTGAGTGTTCAAAAAGCATCGAATTATCTTGACAAGAATTATATTTAACGATAGAATTACTAATAATTTAATATATAACATACCAAGAGATGGGGTAACCCCTATTTTGAAGTATAAGTTAAGAATAGCCATGATAAGAACGAGTAATTTTTAGCATTTTCAAACAGAAAGCTGCCGGTTGATGAGAGGCGCATGAAAGCTAATTATGAATACATCTTTGAGCTTTGTACCGAACGGTTTTTCCAAGTAGGCTGCAACGGAATCCTGCACACGTTATAGTGCTAGAGTATAACCCTTAGATAAGGAGTACTTGAAAAGGCAGACAATGCGAGTTGTCTGTGAACTTAAGGTGGTAACACGAAATATGACTTTCGTCCTTTTGAATGAGGAGGGGAGTTTTTTGTTGTTCAAAATAATAATAAGTAGGGGGATAAGAAAATGAGAAAATCAGTTGATGAACAAATGAAAATAATTACCAGCGGAGTGGAAACATTGATTAATGAACAGGAGTTAAGGATAAAACTTGAAAAATCAGAGAAAGAAGAAAGCCCTCTGATAATCAAATTAGGGCTAGATCCAAGCGCTCCAGACATTCATCTTGGTCATGCAGTAGTGCTTAGAAAAATAAAGCAGTTGCAGGATTTAGGACATCAGGCAGTGATTATCATTGGGGACTTTACAGGGCGTATAGGAGACCCAACAGGAAAGGTAAAAGGGCGTGTAGCATTGAGCCAAGAGCAGGTTATGGAGAATGCGTTGACCTACCAACGACAAATATTCAAGGTATTGGATAAAGAGAAAACACAAGTGAAATATAATAGTGAGTGGTTGGGGAGTTTGAAATTTGAAGAAGTAATCAAATTGGCAGCGACAACTACCGTAGCAAGAATGATGGAAAGAGATGATTTTGGAAAAAGGTATCAGAATAATATGCCGATTGGAATACATGAATTTTTCTATCCTTTGATGCAGGCATATGATTCGGTTGTGTTGCAAGCGGATATAGAACTTGGAGGAACGGATCAAATGTTTAATATTTTGATGGGGAGAACACTTCAAAAACATTTGGAAATGGAAGCGCAGATTGCCATGTTTATGCCTATTTTGGAGGGACTTGATGGGGTAGAAAAAATGAGTAAAAGTTTGGGGAATTATATTGGAGTTAATGAAGACGCACAAGTGATGTTTAAGAAAGTAATGGAGGTTCCAGATTCACTTATTATAAGATATTTTACCTTAGCAACAGATGAACATCCAGATGATATAGCAGCAATAGGGCAGGCATTAAAAGAGGGGGCGAATCCGCGCGATATCAAGATTGAATTGGCTCAAATTATAACAAAATCATATCATGGAGACAAAAGAATGCAAGAGGCATTTGAATACTATAATATGGTATTTGGAAAAAAAGAGATACCAGAAAATATGCCGGAATTAAGCATAGAGAAACAAAATCCTTGTATCGCAGATATCATTTCACCCTTAGTGAAAGGCAATTATATATCATCTAATAGCGAATTTCGTAGATTGGTGAAACAGGGAGGTATACAGGTGAATAGAGAAAAAATCGCGGATTTAGAGCAAAAACTCCAGTCAGGAGATGTTATAAAAATAGGCAAGAAAAAGTTTGTGAGAATTAAGATATAGAATAAGAAATCAAAAAATCAGAAAAGAAATACAAAAAAACACGAAAATCGAACATATGATTGATTTGACACAATCCATATGGTATGATTAGAAAAAAATGTATAGGCAAAGGGGACAGTCATGATTTCTTATTTAAAGGGACAAATTGTAGAGATAGATATGAATACTATTATTTTAGAAGTGCAGGATATCGGATATGAGATATTCATGCCTATAAGAGCGATAGAGGCATTACCAAAAGTGGGAAGTGAAATAAAACTTCACACATATTTCAATGTTCGTGAAGATGCGATGCAATTATACGGATTTTTGAATAAAGATGAATTGAATGTATTTAAACTTTTAATCACTGTAAATGGGGTGGGACCAAAAGCGGGACTTGGCATTTTATCCACCCTATCACCAGACGATATTCGGTTTGCAGTGCTAGGAGATGATGCCGTAACGATAGCGAAAGCCCCTGGTATTGGAAAAAAGACAGCGTCTAAGTTGGTGCTTGAGTTAAAAGATAAGTTTAATCTTGAGGATGTAGTTGAGCAACGTTTTGAAAATGCTCAGGCAGACATCACCTCAATGAGCAATATGGATAGCGTTACAGAAGCGATTCAGGCTTTAGCAGCGTTAGGATATTCCAATGCCGATGCATTAAAGGCTGTGAAGAAAGTAAATGTTACAGAAGATATGGATGTAGAGGCGATTTTAAAATTAGCATTAAAGAATTTTTCGTTTTTATAGATTTTTAGAATAGATGAAAAGGAAAAGAAAACATATAGAGAAATAAAGGGGATAGATTAACATGGGAAAGCGAATTATAGCAACAGAGGCTCTGGAAGAAGATATAAAAATAGAACAGAATTTGCGGCCGCAGCTTTTACAAGAATATATCGGTCAGGAAAAAGCAAAGGGAAATTTGAAAATATATATAGAAGCGGCGAAACAACGCGGTGATGCACTGGATCATGTTTTGTTTTATGGTCCTCCAGGACTGGGGAAAACGACCTTGGCAGGTATTATTGCAAATGAGATGGGAGTGAATTTTAAAGTTACTTCAGGACCAGCGATTGAAAAACCGGGAGAGATGGCGGCAATATTGAATAATCTTCAAGAGGGAGATTTATTATTTGTAGATGAAATTCACAGATTAAATCGACAGGTGGAAGAGGTTCTTTATCCGGCGATGGAAGATTATGCTATTGATATTATGATTGGAAAAGGTGCGACCGCACGTTCAATTCGGTTGGATTTGCCGAAATTTACCTTAGTTGGAGCGACGACAAGAGCGGGACTATTAAGCGCTCCACTTCGTGATAGGTTTGGAGTGGTGCATCATTTGGAATTTTATACTGAACAGGAATTGACGACGATTATCATTCGTTCTGCCAAGGTGCTAGGAGTAGAGATGGAGCAAAAGGGTGCGATAGAGATGGCGAAGCGTTCCAGAGGAACACCGCGCTTGGCAAATCGTCTTTTGAAAAGAGTGCGTGATTTTGCACAGGTAAAGTATGACGGAATTATAACCGAAGAAGTGGCAAATTTTGCCCTAGATTTACTAGAAGTTGATAAGCATGGTTTAGATCAAATAGACCGCTTGATATTGGTAACTATGATAGAAAAATTTCAGGGTGGACCGGTTGGATTGGACACTTTAGCCGCAGTTATCGGTGAGGATTCGGGAACCTTAGAAGAGGTGTATGAACCTTATTTGATAAAGAATGGTTTTTTAAATAGAACGCCGAGAGGGCGTGTAGTTACAGATCTTGCTTATCATCATTTGGGATTATGATAAAAAAAGGTTGTTTTTCTGCGAATTTTAGTTATAATAGTATTAAGTGAAACAAATGAAATGGGAGGAGTCCGATTTATGTCACCAAAGAATAAGACTGAAGTGTTAATAGCAGGCAAGATATATACTTTAACGGGTTATGAAAGTGAAGAGTACTTGCAAAAAGTAGCTACATATATTAACAATAAAATGGTAGAATTTAATAAAATGGATGGATTTAAAAGACAGGCCAAAGAGACCAAAAGTGTGCTTTTAGATTTGAATATAGCGGATGATTATTTTAAAGCAAAACGTCAAGTCGAGGTAGTTGAGGAAGATTTAGAGATAAAAGATAAAGAATTATATGATTTAAAGCATGAATTAATTGCAGTACAGATTAAACTTGAAAATGCGGAGCAATCAATAGAGAATTATAATAATGAGATGAATGAGTTACAGAAGCAAATAGTAAAGCTAGAAACAGAACTATATGAGAATCGAAAAAAATAAAAAGAAGCTGTCTGGTGAGGCAGCTTCTTTTGTACAATAAAAGAGCAAATTTTAGCAGTTATTTTGAAAAAATTAGAAAAAGAGGATAGATTAGTATGAATATAGAATTACTTGCTCCAGCAGGTTCTTATGAGAGTCTTATCGCAGCGGTTAATGCAGGTGCTGACGCTGTTTATATTGGAGGAAATAAATTCAGTGCGAGGGCTTATGCAAATAATTTAGATAGCAGTCAATTAAAAGAGGCGATTGACTATGTTCATCTGCATAAATGTAAATTATATTTGGCGGTGAACACTCTTTTAAAAGAAAAGGAAGTGAATGAAGAATTATTTGATTATATTTGTGAATATTATGAGCATGGTGTGGATGCAGTAATTGTACAGGATTTTGGGGTGTTGTCTTTTTTGAGAACGCATTTTAAGGATTTGCCGCTTCATGCGAGTACGCAAATGACAATAACTGACGCTTATGGAGCGAAATTTTTGGAAAAACAGGGCGTCCAGCGAGTTGTTACTTCAAGAGAACTTTCCCTTGAGGAAATAAAGCGGATAAAGACAGAAACGAATTTAGAGATAGAAAGTTTTGTTCATGGAGCTTTGTGTTACAGTTATTCAGGGCAGTGTCTATATAGTAGCCTTATTGGCGGACGCAGTGGGAATCGAGGAAGATGTGCGCAGCCATGCAGGCTTCCTTATGATGTTGTGAAAGAGGGAAGAAAGATAAATGCAAGAAGTGAAAATTATATTTTAAGTCCTAAAGATATTTGCACGGTTGATATGCTTCCAGAATTAGCAGCAGCAGGGATTACTTCATTTAAGATAGAGGGACGAATGAAGAAACCAGAATATACAGCAGGGGTTGTGAGCATATATAGAAAGTATTTGGATTTATATTTAGAGTTAGGCAAGGCAAACTATAAGGTTGCAGAAGAGGATCGGAAAATTTTACTAGACTTATATAATAGAGGTGGCTTTAGCAAAGGATATTATGTACAAAAAAATGGAAAAAATATGATGTCATTGACTCGCCCTAATCATTGGGGCATAAAAGTTGCCAAAGTGGTTGGCATGAATCAAAATAAAATATCTCTTCAGGCGACGGAGTATTTGAATCAGGGAGATGTTTTGGAATTAAAAAGCAATAGTGAAAGAGGAAAACAGGACTATGTCTGTTCTGAGGAGGTAAGAAAGGGAGAAAAAATAGAAATTGCTTTAAAGTCTCCCAAAACTTATGAAAATGGTGAGTTTGTTTTTCGGACTAGAAATGAAGAGCTATTGCAAGCATTAAAAACAACTTATCTGAACGGCAAAAAACAAGAAAAAATTAAGGGGAAATTAACATTTTTACAAGATAATCCTGTTATACTTGAAATAAATTTAGGAGAAATACAGGTTCGTGTAGAGGGGGAAGTGCCAATAAAAGCCCAAAATCAACCTCTGACAGTGGAAAAGGTGGACAAACAGATGCGAAAAACAGGCAATACGCCTTTTCAATTCGATGAATTGGAAATACAGTTGGAGGCTGGTTTGTTTATGGCGATGCAGAGCTTGAATGAAATTCGCAGACAAGCGACAGACGAGTTAGAGCGTATTATTGTTGAGAGCTATAGAAGAGCTTCAGTTTCAATGAAAGAGGGCATTCGGGAAATCCCATTAGAAATACAGAAGAATAGCGAAGATTTTCAGATAAATATCTATGTAGAAAAGCTCTCTTATATCAAGGAAGTTTTAGAAACAAAAGAAATTCATAGTTTTTATATAGATTGTTCGGCAATTTCATTTCCATATGGAGATAATCAGTTAAAGGAAGTGCTGACTAGATGTAGGGCGAATAAGAAAAAATGTTATTTTGTATTTCCGCATATATTTAGAGGAAATGTGATTGCACAATATAAAGAGCATTGGAGTGAATTTTTAGCGCTTGATTTTGCGGGGATTTTAGTGAAGAATGTGGAAACATATCAGTTTTTACAAGAACTTTCTTATGATGGAGAGCTTGTTTTGGATCATAATATGTATACATTCAATAAAATTGGGAGAAAATTTTGGAAAGAGAAGCATATTTCTCATGATACAATTCCGGTGGAGTTAAATTATGGGGAACTGCGGCAGCGAGAGTGTCAGAATAGTGAATTAATTGTATATGGATATTTGCCAATGATGATATCGGCTCAATGTGTGAAAAATACAACCATGAACTGTGATGGAAAGGCTGAAGAATTGTATTTAAAGGATCGTTTGGGGAAACTTTTTGGTGTTAAAAACGCTTGTGCATTTTGCAGCAATACGATATATAATAGTGAGCCTTTAGTATTGCTGGATCAATATAAAGAGATTACAACTTTGCAGGTGAAAAAACTTAGACTTCATTTTACGATGGAGGATAGAAAACAAGTGAGGAAAATAACCCAGTCTTATATTGACCATTTCATTCATAAAAAGCGAGTGATTTATGAGAATAAAAATTTTACTAGAGGTCATTTTAAACGGGGAATTGAGTAGGTGAGAATATGGTGAACATAATCGTAGAATTATCAAAATATTTAATGATACTTTTGACTATATTGTATACGTTTGAATGTTTTACAGTGTTTCGTAAAAATTCGGAAAAACAACAATCGTTTGTTTTTATACGTCAGAATATATTCATGTTTTTAAATCATTTTATAGCTTTCGTGGTTATGATATTAAAAACGGGCAATAGGGAGCTTATTATCTTTTATGGAGCTCAATTTATCTTTTTGGCAGCAACGATTATTTTGGTTGGTTTCATTTATCCCAAAGCCTCTAGGCTGGTGACGAATAATATGTGTATGCTTTTAAGTATCGGATTTATTGTATTGACAAGGTTGTCTTATACCAAATCATTCCGGCAATTTAGAATCGTGGTGGTGGCGATGATTATATCATTATTTGTGCCGGTATTTATTCGTAAAGTGAAAGTTCTGAGTAAGTTGGGTTATATGTATGTAGCGTTGGGATTAGGTTTGTTAATAATGGTAACAATTTTTGCGAGCATACAAGGAGGGGCGTTATTAGCCATTCAAATTATGGGGATTTCTTTTCAATTTTCCGAGTTTGTAAAAATTGTATTTGTCTTTGGAATGGCGAGTTTCTTAGCAGAATCCACTAAATTTCTTGATGTTGTGAAAGTCACTGTATTAGCGGCAATGCATGTATTAGTACTTGTTTATTCAACCGACTTGGGTGCGGGACTCATCTTTTTAATCGCATATTTAATGATGCTATATGTTTCCTCTAAAAAGCCACTGTATTTATTGGGCGGTTTGGTAGGGGTAAGCGGTGCAGCGGTAGTGGCTTATCAATTATTTGGACATGTGAAGATTCGGGTGGCCAGTTGGCAAGATCCTTTAGCGATATATCATGATGGCGGTTTACAGCTTTCACAATCATTATTTGCTATAGGAACTGGTAGTTGGTTTGGCTTGGGCTTATTCCAAGGGGCACCAAATGAGATACCGGTAGCGGAAGAAGATTTTATCTTTTCAGCAATAGCGGAGGAGATGGGCGGTTTATATGGTATTTGTGTAATACTTATATGTATGAGTGTATTTATTATGATTGTTAATATTTCCATGCAGATAAAAAACAAGTTTTATAAAATAGTTGCTTTAGGATTAGGAACTATTTATGGATTTCAGGTATTTTTGACAATCGGCGGAGCGATAAAGTTTATTCCCTCCACTGGTGTAACACTGCCCTTAGTGAGTTATGGCGGAAGTTCCATGGTATCTACATTGATTATGTTCAGCATTATTCAAGGTCTCTATATTTTGAGAGAAGATGAGGGAGAAAATATTGAAAAACAAAAAAGATGATTTTTTAGATAATTTGGAAAAAAAAATAATTAATCAACAAGCTGAATTTTTGGGTGAGACTGAGAAGACTGCTAAAGATGAGCCAAAAAAAGAAAAACAACTGAAGAAAAAAAACTCAATCAATCGTGAATTGGCGGTGGTGAGTTATATTTTTGTAGGGATTTTTATGATGATGATTGGATATTTTATCTATTTTAATGCGGTGAAAGCGAAAGATATCATCAATAGTCCTTATAATACCAGACAAGAATTATTTGAGGAACGAGTAATTCGCGGCAATATTTATTCCAGTAGTGGAGATATACTTGCAAGAACGGAAGTATATGAAGATGGAACAGAGAATAGAATTTATCCATATGGAAGCATGTTCGCTCATGTGGTGGGTTATTCATCTCAAGGGCGAAAAGGTATAGAATCGTTGGAGAATTATAATTTGCTGACCTCGAATGTATTTATTGTGGATAAAATAAAAAATGAATTTTTAGAGATAAAGAATCAGGCAGATACGGTGGTGACAACATTGGATACAAATCTTCAGGCAACGGCTTATGAGGCTTTAGGAGAGTATGACGGTGCGGTGGTAGTGGTGGAAGTCAGTACTGGGAGAATTTTAGCGAGTGTATCCAAACCAGATTTCAATCCCAATACGATTGATTATGATTGGGAGGCAATTAATAGTGAAATGGGCGGTTCGGCTTTGGTGAACCGGGTTTATCAAGGACAATATCCACCAGGGTCTACATTTAAGGTGATAACAATGTTGGAATATATGCGAGAAAATCCGGATTATGAGAATTATAGCTATGAATGTATGGGGACGATTACCATTGGTGAGGGTGCAGAGGCGGTGACAATTCCATGCTATGATGGCATCGTTCATGGAGTACAGAATTTGGAGCAATCATTGGCAAATTCTTGTAATACCTCTTTTTGTAATATCGGTTTACAATTAAACAATAATACCTTTAAGGAATTGACCAAAGCCTTGTATTTTAACAAAGAATTGCCGGTTCAGCTCAGCTCTAGCGTGAGTGAATTTGTCTTAGATGAGAATAGCTCTATTGGAGAAATTATGATGACGGCGATGGGGCAGGGGAATACCTTGGTATCGCCAGTTCATATGGCTTTAATTACTGCGGCTATTGCCAATGGTGGTCTTTTAATGGAGCCATATTTAATTGATCATATTGAGAACGCGAATGGTGATGTGATTACGAGAAATTCGCCTAAATTGTTAGAGGCGCTGCTGACAACACAAGAGGCAGAGGTATTAACGAGATATATGACAACAGTAGTTGAAAATGGTACGGCGATGGGGGTTAGCAGCAGTGAATATACGGTAGCCGGAAAGACTGGTTCAGCGGAGGCAACCGAGGGGACACATTCTTGGTTTATTGGATTTTCAAATGTGGACAATCCCGATATTGCGGTATGTGTTATTGTAGAAAATGTTGGAATTACAAGTAATATTGCGGTGCCGATCGCGAGGCAAATTTTCAATGCGTATTATAATTAATCTTGCATCAAATGAGAAAACAAGGTATACTAATTATAGATAGGCAGGGAAGAGAAAAGTAGAAAATTAGTAAGGACGGTTACAGTGGAGTGGTATAAAAATTTATATATAAGCCCAGGGGCTCTTAAAAAAAATAAAAAAATAAAATGGAAAATAGAGCATGGGGTCGGAATGTTAGACACTTATCTAATTACCTTGCCTGAAAATAAAGATAATCTATTAGAAATACTTCCGTCTTGGAACTTACAGTCAAAATATATAAAGAAGAATTGTCCGATGATTGTCGGTCTCGCAGATGGTTATGAAGAAGCGTTAGAATTGGTCATTACAATTATTATGGAAGTATATAAGAATACCGGAGAATTTCAAATAGAAGAATATTTAAGGGTTTCTGGTGAAAACTAAGAAAGGGCAAAGAATGAGAAGAAGCAGGCGGGTGTGAGAATATGCTACATATTGTTTTAGGAATACTAAAAATCATCGGTATTATTCTAGTTAGCATTGTTGGTCTGTTACTCTTACTTTTGTTATTAGGCTTGTTTTTTCCGATTACTTACATCGTAAAAGGTGAAAAAACAGGGGCAGAAATAGCGGTAAAAGGTAGAGTACACTGGCTCTTTCATGCCATTTCTATAAAAATCTGGTATGAGGGAACAAAGCAAAATTATATAGTTAGAGTATTCGGTTTTTCAATTATGTCTTCAACAAAGGAAGAAAAGAAAAAAAGAAAGTCGAAATATAAAAAAGGTAAAAAGTCAAAGAAAAAAAGGGCGGTGAATGCGAAACGAAAAGAGGCAGAAGCTCCTCAGATTGAAAACAGAGCGGCTAACGGTGAAAGTAAAAAAGAGATAACAACAGTTCCAAAGGAAGCCCCCAAAAAAACAGAGCAAAAGAAAAAGAACATATGGGACAAGCCCAAAGAGATTTGGCAAAAAATAAAGTCTTTTTATAAAGTTTTTTTAGAGGGAATTAAGAAAGCAAAGGAGATGTTGAAAAAAGTTTTCCAAAATTTAAAAGCAGGAAAACTCAAACTCTCTAGGATAATAGAAGTGATAAAAGAAGAAGGTGCAAAAGAGGTATTTTCTTTCTTGAAAGCAGAATTTGTTATTTTGCTAAAGCATATTAGACCACGAAAAATAAAAGGTCGAATACATTTTGGAACAGCAGATCCGATGACGACAGGTTATATTACTGGTGGATTGGGAATAATGTATTCTGTATTACCTAGAAACTTAATCGTACAACCGGATTTTGAACAGGAAATTTATGAAGGAAATTTATATATGAAAGGTCGAATACAGTCATATGTGCTGATAAGAAGTGCCTGGAGAATATATAAAAATAAAAAAATCAAAGCAATAATAGCAAGCATAAAAGATTAGGAGGATCAAATCAATGGCAGAAAACAATTTTAGTTCATCATTAGACGCATTATTTAAAGGAATGAATAATTTTATAACAACAAAGACAGTAGTAGGTGAGGCGATTAACTTAGGCGAAACTGTAATTTTACCATTAGTAGACGTTTCTTTTGGTGTAGGTGCAGGTGCACTTTCCGGAGAAAAGAAAAACAATCTAGGCGGTGGTATGGGTGGAAAGATTTCACCAAGTTGTATTTTAGTAATTCAAGATGGAGTTCCTAAATTAGTGAATATAAAAAATCAAGATGCGTTGACAAAAGTATTGGATATGGCTCCAGATTTATTAAATAAGTTTGCAGAGGGCAGAAAGAAAAAAGAAGAAGAAGAAGTTTTAAGCGATATCGCAAAGGAAGTAAAGGAAAAAGAGTAGAATAAAAGAAAGTAGTGTTGTATTTGGTGATTCCGGCATACAATTAGATAAGAGAAAGTATGAAGAGGAGCACCTGATAAGATGAGACGGGTAATAGGGTATACATTATTTTGGATTGCCATAGGAATGCTGCTAATGCTCTTTATAAGAAGTATTTTTATTAAATTATTACTTATTTTTTTATTTTTACTAATAGGGTACAACTTATTTTCCTGTGATTAGGAAAGTTATAAATAGAATAAAGGATGGATTTGTTGATGGTAAGAAAATCATTTAAGATGAAATTGTATAAAGGAAAAGAAGCGGAATACGAGAAAAGACATAATCAGCTTTGGCCGGAAATGAAAGAGATGATTCAAGAATATGGCGGTTCCAATTATACGATATTTTTAGATAAAGAAACAAATGTATTATATGGCTATATTGAGCTGGAGTCTGAAGAACGCTGGAGGGAAACAGCAAACACTCCAATTTGTAAAAAGTGGTGGGAGTTTATGGCGGATATCATGGAAACAAATCCAGACAATAGTCCAGTTGCAGAGGATTTACAAGAGGTATTTCATCTTGATTAAGCGGATGAATAGAAAAGAGATTTAGATAAAAAAAAGAACTGTGTATCTTGATAACAACATACACAGTTCTTTTATTTATAAAAGTAAAATACTAAGCTCTTTCAACTTTACCAGACTTTAGACAAGAAGTACATACATACATCTTCTTTGCAGCCCCATTTACTTTAACTTTTACAGATTTTAAATTTGATTTCCACATTTTGTTTGATCTTCTATGAGAATGACTCACTTTAATTCCAAAATGAGCACCTTTATCACATACTGAACATCTAGCCATGATTAGCACCTCCTTGAGCTTATATTAAGTCTAAGATTAATATATAGACTCACAACACAGGTTATTCTAACAGATTACAGTAAGTTTTGCAAGCGCTAAAAGAAAAAAAATGAAAATAATTATTTCATTTTTCAATAAAACAGGGTATAATGATAAACATAAATGACAATGGGCGAGATATAGCTTTGTTAAAAAATGAAGGAATGGAGGTGCTAATTTATGAAAGGTCATATGGATACTGAATTAGGGTCGGTTGCGATTGATACAGATGTAATTGCGATTTATGCTGGCAGCGTTGCGGTGGAATGTTTTGGTATAGTGGGTATGGCTGCTGTAAATATGAAAGATGGGCTTGTTAAATTGCTTAAAAGAGATAGCTTAAAACATGGCATTACAGTAGTGGTAGCAGATAATAAAATAGCCTTGGATTTTCGTGTGATTGTAGCATATGGTGTGAGTATTTCAGCGGTATCGAATAACCTTATTAGTAATGTGAAATATAGGGTGGAAGAATTTACAGGTATGGCGATTGAAAAGATTAATATATTTGTGGAAGGCGTTAGAGTAATCGATTAATTTTAGGAGGAACTTTATAGTGGTTAAGAATACAATTGATGCCAAATTGTTGACAAAGATGTTTTTGGCAGGAGCGAAGAATCTTGAGGCGAAGAAAGAGTGGATTAATGAGTTGAATGTTTTTCCGGTGCCGGACGGGGATACTGGAACGAATATGACTTTAACGATGATGGCAGCAGCAAGGGAAGTTAGTGTGATTGAAGCGCCAACGATGGAAACGCTTTCAAGAGCTATTTCTTCAGGATCTCTTAGAGGTGCAAGAGGAAATTCAGGAGTTATTCTTTCTCAGTTGTTTAGAGGTTTTACAAGGGTGATTAGAGAATATGAAGAGCTGGATACTTTTATCTTAGCAAGTGCTTTTCAAAAAGCGGTAGAGACAGCGTATAAAGCAGTTATGAAACCCAAAGAGGGGACAATATTAACCGTGGCAAGAGGAATTGCGGATCGAGCGGCAGAGTTACTAGACAAGACTGATGATGTGGGGACTTTTTTAGAAGGAGTTTTAATTCATGCAGAGCTTGTATTATCTCAAACTCCAGACTTGTTACCAGTATTAAAAGAAGCTGGTGTAGTGGATTCAGGCGGACAAGGACTGGTAGAAGTATTAAAGGGTGCTTATGATGTGTACATGGGTAAAGAAGTGGATTATACTTTTGAAGCGCCGGCGTCTACTGGCATAGTTAAGATTGCAAAGGAGATAGAGGAAGAAATAAAATTTGGATATTGTACAGAGTTTATCATTTTGTTGGAAAAAGAATTTGCGGAAGAAACAGAGATGGATTTTAAAGAATATTTAGGATCTATTGGCGATTCTTTGGTAGTGGTAGCGGATGATGAGGTGGTAAAGGTTCATGTACATACAAATGATCCGGGACTTGCAATTCAACGTGCTTTAACCTATGGTTCATTATCTCGTATGAAGATAGATAATATGCGTGAAGAGCATCAAGAGAAATTGATTAAGGATGCCCAAAAGCTTGCATCAGAGCAGGCAAAAGAGGTGGAAATTCAGCAGCAGACGCCGCAAAAAGAAGTTGGATTTATTTCAGTTTCGGTAGGTGATGGAATCGGTGAGATATTTAAAGGGCTTGGCGTAGATTACTTAATTGAGGGTGGTCAGACAATGAATCCAAGCACAGAAGATATGCTAAATGCGATTGCCAAAGTGAATGCAGCGACGATTTTCATTTTACCAAATAATAAGAATATTATATTAGCGGCAAATCAAGCGCAGAGTCTGACAAAGGATAAAAAAATCATTGTCATTCCAACTCAAACGATACCACAAGGAATTACCGCTATTATTAATTATATACAGGAAAAATCACCAGCGGAAAATGAAGTGTTTATGTTAGCAGAAATTAAGCGTGTAAAGACCGGTCAAGTGACATATGCAGTTAGAGATACCCAGATTGATGAAAAGAAAATTACTCAAGGGGATATCATGGGAATTGGGGATCATGCAATTCTTTCTGTTGGTAAGCACATTGAAGACACGACAAAGGATATGATTGCCCAGTTAGTAGATGAAGAAGCTGAGCTTATCAGCATATATTATGGAGCGGAAGTGACACAAGAAGCGGCAAATACTTTGGGGGAAGAGATAGAAGAGTTATATCCTCAGTGTGATGTGGAAATAAATTATGGTGGACAGCCAATTTATTATTATGTGATGTCCGTAGAATAAAGAAATGAAAAGTTGGGGGTGCAGCGCTTGCATCTCCGCTTTTTAAGTTTGTCAAGTAGTGATAAAACGGAGGTTAGGATGAATGAGTATAGTTCTTTAAGAGAGATAAAAGGAATTGGAGAAAAATCAGAAGAGTTGTTCAAAAAGATACGAATAGAGAATGTTTCTGATTTGGTATCCTATTATCCAAGAGATTATGATACCTTTGAAGAACCGGTGGCTTTGTCAGAGATAGAGGAGGAAAGAGTGATGGCTGTTGCCGGAGTGGTATCGATGTATCCGGAGATGAGTCGGGCAAGAAGCTTGCAGATTATAACCTTAGTTCTTCGGGATGGCCAACACAATATTTGGCTAAAATGGTTTAACATGCCCTTTTTGAAAAATACTTTGAAAAGAGGTTTCTATTTTATTTTTCGAGGGAAAATAGTACAGAAAAAACAACAATATATAATGGAGCAGCCACAAATTTATACCAGAGGTCAATATGCCGAAATGCTTCATAAGATGCAGCCTATCTATAGTTTGACCGCAGGCTTAACAAATAATCAGGTGAAGAAAACAATGAAGCAGGCTTTAGAGTATGTGCAGATAATGCGTGAATGCTTGCCGGAAATAATAAGAAAAAAATATGAGTTAGCAGAGTATAATTTTGCCCTTTCAACAATTCATTTTCCGGAGAAAAAAGATGATTTGATCTATGCGAGGAAGCGTTTGGTGTTTGATGAGTTTTTCTTTTTTATTTTGGCGGTTCGAAGATTAAAGGAAAGTACAGAAGTGGCAATGAATGAATTTCAGGTAAAAAAGGTCTGGGATACGGAAGAGTTAATTGAAAAGCTGCCATATCGTTTGACAAAAGCACAAATGAAGGTATGGCATGAGATAGAACAGGATTTAACAAGTAACCGCGTGATGTCCCGATTAGTACAAGGAGATGTTGGATCCGGCAAAACGATAGTATCAATATTGGCTCTGGTGATGATGGCCGAGAATGGGTATCAAGGTGCAATTATGGTTCCGACAGAGGTATTGGCAGCACAGCATTTTGAAACAATCCGCAGTTTATTTGCAGAACAGGGGATTGATTGGAAGGTTGTATTATTGACAGGTTCAACAAGGGCGAAAGAAAGAAGAGAAATTTACGCACAAATTGAAAGCGGTGAAGTGGATATTATTGTCGGAACTCACGCATTGATTCAAGAGAAGGTGAATTATCAGAACCTAGGATTAGTGGTGACAGATGAGCAGCATCGTTTTGGCGTAAAACAAAGAGAAGCCTTTTCTAGCAAAGGGAAGAAGCCGCATGTATTGGTTATGAGTGCTACACCGATACCAAGAACATTAGCCATTATTATTTATGGTGATTTAGATATTTCGATAATTGATGAAGTGCCGGCAGAAAGGTTGCCGATAAAGAATTGTGTGGTGGACACTGGATATCGTCCGAAAGCATATGCGTTTATGGAAAAGGAAGTGGAAAAGGGCAGGCAAGTGTATGTGATTTGTCCGATGGTGGAAGAAAGTGAAACTGTAGAGGCGGAGAATGTCATTGAATATACAAAGAGGTTGAAAGAGCAGCTATCAAAAGGGCTTATTATTGAGCATCTTCATGGAGCGATGAAACCTAAAGAGAAAAATGAAATTATGGAGCGATATGCTAGAAATGAGATTCAGGTATTGGTTTCAACAACGGTAGTTGAGGTAGGAGTGAATGTGCCTAATGCCAGTGTCATGATGGTTGAAAATGCCGAAAGGTTTGGTTTGGCACAGCTTCATCAGTTAAGAGGACGGGTAGGAAGAGGAGAGCATCAATCTTATTGTATCTTGGTGAGTGCTTCAAAAAGCAAAGCGATCCGAAAACGATTGGAAATTTTAAATAAATCAAATGACGGCTTTTATATTGCCAGTGAAGATTTAAAGCTGCGAGGGCCGGGGGATTTATTTGGAATACGACAAAGCGGATTATTGGAATTTAAAATTGGTGATATATTTACCGATGTCTCAATTCTTCAGTGTGCGAGTGAGGCAGTGGAGAGGATATTAGGGCAGGATAAGGAATTAGAAAAAGCAGAGCATGAGGGCATAAAGAAGAAATTAGATATGTATATGAATAAGGGGCTTGGTGGCTTGCATCTATAAAAGATGACAACACCCTAGATTTATTCATAAATCTAGGGTGTTGTCTTAATATTACTTTAGATTTTATTTGTCAGAAGTGATATTAATAGTTTGAGTTGGAACCACTAGACATTTGTCTTTCTTGTGCTTCGATCATTTTCTTAACCATATAACCACCAACAGAACCATTCTGTTTAGATGTTAAGTTTCCGTTATATCCATCAGTTAATGGAACACCAATTTCATTTGCTACTTCAAATTTAAAACGATCTAGCGCGCCTTTTGCTTCTGGTACTGCTTTTTTGTTTGATGAACTTGCCATAATTAGTTGCCTCCTTGTTACAGATATTTAATTTATCTGTTGTTTTATTTTTTTGTTACAGAGTTATTATATGAAGTATTTCAAAAGATAAACTGGTAGTTGTTGGAAGTGAAAAAAGATGATAAAACGTCTTGGAAAGTGGGATAAATCAATGTTTCGTTTGGCAAAATATTTAAAGAAATATAAAAAACAAGCTATTATAGGGCCGGTTTTCAAATTATTGGAAGCGATATTTGAATTGATTGTACCTTTAGTGATGGCACGCATTATTGATCAGGGAATCAGTAATAGAGATACATCTTATGTTCTGAAAATGGGTGGATTGATGATTGCTTTGGGGATTTTTGGGTATTGCTTTGCACTGATATGCCAGTATGTTGCGTCTGTTGCTTCTCAAGGCTTTGGAACGATATTGCGAAGAGAGTTATTTTCGCATATTAATAAATTATCTTATAAAGAATTAGATACAATCGGAAGCAATTCGTTGATTACGAGAATTACAAATGATGTGAATCAAATGCAGGTGGCAGTGGCGATGTTGATTCGATTGGTGGTAAGAGCACCATTTTTAGCAGTAGGTTCGGCTGTGATGGCAATGATGTTGGATTTGAAATTATCAATCATTTTTTTAGCAGTAGTGCCATTCGTGGTAGCGGTTATTTATTTGGTAATGAGCCGCTCAATCCCTTTTTATAAAAAAAGACAGAGTAAATTAGATAACGTTTCCTTGGTTACTAAGGAGAATTTGGAGGGAGCCAGAGTCATACGGGCATTTTCAAAAGAGGAAAAAGAACGGGCAAGATTTGCACAGGCGAGTGAGGAAGTAACCGAAATAGCCGAAAAAGTTGGTAAAATTTCAGCTATGTTAAGTCCGGCAACCTTTGCTATTTTGAATATAGCAATTATAGCGATCCTTTGGTTTGGCGGCTATCAAGTGGAGAACGGCGTGTTAAGTCAAGGGCAAATCATTGCGTTTATTAGCTATATGACCCAGATTTCCTTAGCTTTAGTGGTGGTAGCTCATTTGGTTATTCTTTTTACTAAAGCCGGTGCTTCGGCAGCGCGCATTAATGAAGTGTTAGATATGACACCGACGATTATAGAGGGGACGAAAGAAATAGAGAATGGGGCGAGTGAATTTCAGATTATATTAGAAAATGTGTGTTTTTCTTATACAGGAACAGAGCGTTATGCCTTAGAGGATATCAGTCTGCAAGTGAAGAGAGGCGAAACGATTGGTATTATAGGTGGGACTGGTTCAGGAAAAACAACGCTTGTGAATTTACTGCCAAGATTTTATGAAGCGACAAAAGGATCAATTTTGTATGAGGGAATAGATGTAAAAGAATTAAAGCAGCAGAATTTATCCAGTCAATTTGGAATTGTGCCGCAAAAGGCAGTATTATTTAAAGGGACAATTCGTGAAAATATGCAGTGGCAAAGCGAAAAGGCGAGTGATGAGGAAATATGGGAGGCTTTAAGAATTGCTCAAGCAAAGGAATTTGTGGAACAATTTCAAGAAGGGTTAAATACAAAGATACAACAAGGGGGGAAAAATCTATCAGGCGGGCAAAGACAAAGACTGACGATTGCCCGAGCCTTAGTGAGTAATCCATCAGTTTTGATCTTGGATGACAGTGCAAGTGCATTGGATTATGCGACCGATGCAAAATTGCGTTCGTCGATTAAAACTTCCTTTGATATGCAGACAGTTTTTATTATATCGCAAAGAGCGAATAGTATTAGACATGCGGATAAAATTTTGGTGTTAGCGGAGGGCTGTATTGTAGGCTGCGGAGGGCATGAAGAATTATTTGAACAATGTGAAGTTTACAAAGAAATTGTTCTTTCTCAATTAAGTGCGGAGGAGGTAAAGGATAGATGAAAGAAAAGAGTCAGTGGTACGTGTTAAAAAGACTTTTTTTATTTGCAAAGGATTATAGAATTTATATTATATTTTCCTTTTTTTGTGCGGCTGGAAATGTGGTTCTTTCTTTATTTGTTCCGATTCTCATTGGAGAAGGCATTGATTATATGATAGGGCCGAATAATGTGAATTTTAGCGGAGTGGCAGAAATTATAGTGAACCTCTTTTTGATGATTACCGGTGCGGCAGTATTTCAATGGCTGATGACATATTGTACCAACAAAGTGACTTTTCGTACGATACATGATTTACGTCATCAGGCTTTTAATCGGATTAGTGAATTGCCATTAAAGTACATTGATAATCATGCACATGGCAATATTATGAATAGTATTGTAAATGATGTGGAGCAGATTGCCGATGGGCTATTGCAAGGTTTTTCACAATTATTATCAGGGATAGTTATGATTGTTGGGACTTTGCTTTTTATGTTCAGTATCCATCGGACGATTGCGGTGTTTGTGGTGGTTGTTACACCAGTATCGCTTGTTGTGGCAGCCGCAATAGCACGGGCTTCTTTTCAAAAGTTTAGGGAGCAAGCGAGCTTGCGAGGTGAGATTAGTGGTCATATTGAAGAATTTATTGGAAATCAAAAATTGGTCAAGGCTTTTTCCTATGAACAAAAGGCAGAAGAGAGGTTTGAAAAGTTAAATGAAGAATTATATACTTGTGGAGTAAAAGCACAATTTTATTCGGCATTGGTGAATCCAACAGCTAGGGTTTTAAACGGAGTAGTATATGCTTTAGTGGGTATTGGTGGAGCGATATTTGCAATAAATGGGCAGTTGAGTATTGGGCAGCTTTCGAGTTTTTTGGCGTATGCGAATCAATATACAAAGCCATTTAATGAGATTTCCGGAGTGATGGCGGAGTTGCAAAATGCGTTGGCATCGGCAAGAAGAGTGTTTACCTTAATGGATGAACCGGTACAGTCTGGTGAGGAGGATTTGTTAGAGGAAGTGGCATGTGATGGAAGTTTGGAATTATCGCAGGTTGGGTTTTCTTATGATGAGGAAAAGGAATTTATTGCAGACTTTAATCTTAATGTGAAATCGGGGCAGCGTGTGGCATTAGTCGGACCGACTGGCTGTGGAAAGACAACGATTATTAATTTACTGATGAAATTTTATCATGTGAATCAGGGGAACATTAAGGTGAGTGGTGTATCAATAGCAAAAATGAAACGGAAAACATTGCGGGATATGTATGGCATGGTGTTACAAGACACTTGGTTGTATCATGGAAGCATACGAGATAATATTGCTTACGGAAAAGAAGAGGCTTCTTTAGCCGAAGTGATGGAGGCCGCGAAACAAGCTCACGCCCACTCTTTTATCCAAAGATTGCCGCAAGGGTATGATACGATTATCGCCGAAGAGGGAGATAATATTTCACAGGGACAAAAACAGTTGTTATGTATTGCGAGAATTATGTTATTAAAGCCTCCAATGCTAATTTTAGATGAGGCAACGAGCAATATAGATACCAGAACAGAACGCTATATAAGTGATGCTTTTGAGCGGTTAATGGAGGGCAGAACCAGCTTTGTTGTGGCTCATCGTTTGTCAACGATAAAAGAGGCTGATGTGATATTGGTACTAAATAAAGGGAAGATTGTCGAACAGGGAACCCATGAAGAATTGCTTGGGAAAGAGGGATTTTATGCAAAACTATATAATTCCCAGTTTGCACCAACTTAGTCAGTTACAAAAATACTAATTTATTTAAAAATCTCATTTCCTATTTACATATGTTTATGATATACTATAAAAAATGAGTTTTGAGATTGACGGATAGATTAATTAGGATGAAAATGTAGAGTAGAGGGCTAGAATATGAAAATAGGTTTGATAGCACATAATATGAAAAAAAGTTTGATGGAGGATTTTTGTTTGGCATATAAGAGGATTTTAGCCAAGCATGAACTGTATGCGACCGGTATTACGGGGCGTAGAATTGAGGAAGTTACTAATCTTAAGGTGCATAAGTTTTTACCGGGAAGTGTGGGCGGTTCAAAACAGTTTACCGAGATGATAGAGCGTAATGATTTGGATTTGGTGATTTTTTTCTATAACGCTGTGGAACATAGTCCAAATGAACCGGATATATATGCGATTACAAGGACTTGTGACATTTATAATATTCCAATCGCGACGAATATAGGAACGGCGGAGTCTTTAGTGTTAGGTCTTGATCGAGGTGATTTGGATTGGCGATTGAGTATGTAGCTAGGTCAAAAGATTATGGGGAAGAAAAATAATGGATTAGAAAAAGCAAAATTCTTGACTATTAAAAATCTTCTGCTATAATTACATTAATATCAAGAATATAAAGCAAAGCGACGATAAGAAAGAGTATATATTTTCTGAAGCAAAGCGAGAAGATGGTTGGTGTAAATCTTCGTGAGGGGGATGTAGAAGCAGTCTTTGAGCTATGAACCGAACACGAAAAGTAAGTAGGCTTCATCGGATTCCAACCGTTATAGCGGAAGCAATATATTATGAAAAGTGAGCAATATTACAGACATATTGTATTGAGTGAGTGCAGAGGAAACTCTGAATTTAGGTGGTAACACGGATTATTATTCGCCCTAAGCTAGTGACTAGCTTAGGGCGTTTTTTTTTTTTTTTCCAATATCAGAAACAATAGAATGTATCGCTATAAAAGAATAGAAAGAGGGAGAAGTATGAGAAAATTTGAAAAATCTTCAAAGTTAGATAATGTGAGTTATGATGTAAGAGGGCCAGTTGTAGATGAAGCCAATAGAATGATTGCTAAGGGAGTGAAAATTTTAAAATTGAACATTGGGAATCCAGCACCTTTTGATTTTCATGCGCCGGAAGAAATCGTACATGATATGATGCACAATTTGGAAAGTACGCAAGGCTATTCTGAATCTAAGGGGATATTCTCAGCAAGAAAAGCGATTATGCAATATGCACAGGTGAAAAAATTGCCGAATGTTGGGATAGAGGATATCTATACAGGCAATGGGGTGAGCGAACTGATTACCATGACCATGCAAGGGCTTTTGGATAATGGCGATGAGATATTAATTCCGTCACCAGATTATCCATTATGGACCGCAGCGGCTACTTTAGCCGGTGGAAAAGTGAATCATTATATTTGTGATGAGCAGTCGGATTGGTATCCGGATATGGCTGATATTAGGACTAAGATTACCGATAAAACGAAAGCGATTGTAGTGATTAATCCGAATAATCCAACCGGAGCCTTATATCCAAGAGCAGTATTACAGGAAATTGTGGATATTGCGAGAGAACATCAACTTATTATATTTGCCGATGAAATATATGATAGACTCATTTTCGACCAAGAAGAACATGTGTCAATCGCATCTTTGGCTCCCGATTTGTTTTGCGTTACCCTAAATGGATTGTCAAAATCTCATAGAATTGCAGGTTTTAGAGTGGGGTGGATGTGCTTAAGCGGTGATAAAAGAGGGGTGAGGGGATATATAGAGGGGTTGAATATGCTCTCTTCCATGCGTTTATGCTCCAATGTACCGGCACAGTCAATCGTTCAGACGGCTTTGGGAGGCTATCAAAGTATAAATGAATTGCTATTACCAGGGGGGAGAATCTATGAACAGCGAGAGTATATTTATAACGCACTCAATGATATACCAGGAATTAGTGCCGTGAAACCAAAAGCAGCTTTTTATATTTTCCCCAAAATAGATACGAAGATGTATAATATATATGATGATGAAAAATTTGTTTTGGACTTTTTGCAAGAAAAGAGAATTTTATTGACACATGGAAAAGGTTTTAACTGGGGCAAACCAGATCATTTTAGGGTTGTATATTTGCCACGAAAAGATGATTTACAGACAGCAGTAAGAAAAATGGAAGAATTTTTAAGAACCTATAAACAGAGATAAGAAAAAGGGGTGATTTTTTGGACTTAGTATATTCACAAGAAAAAGAGTATCATATCGGGGTAGGAAAAGGCGATGTTGGAAAGTATGTAATTCTTCCTGGGGATCCGGGACGTTGTGAGAGTATTGCCGCTCATTTTGAGAATCCGGTAAAAGTGGGGCAAAAGAGAGAGTATACAACATATACGGGAACCTTGGCGGGGGAAAAAGTGAGTGTTGTTTCCACTGGTATAGGCGGAGCTTCGGCTTCGATTGCGTTGGAAGAGCTGATTCGTTGTGGGGCGGATACCTTTATTCGAGTTGGAACTTCCGGTGGTATGCAGCCAGAAGTATTAGGGGGCGATATTGTGATTGCCAACGGAGCGATTCGATTTGAGGGGACAACAAAAGAATATGCACCGATAGAGTATCCGGCGGTAGCCGACTTCACAGTTTTGTCCGCCTTGAAAGCCAGTGCTGAAAAGTTAGGATATCGCAATCATATAGGAGTTGTACAATGCAAGGATAATTTTTATGGGCAGCATTCGCCGGAGACAATGCCAATCGCTGCTGAACTAAATGAAAAATGGAATGCTTGGAAAGCATGTGGTGCTTTGGCTTCAGAAATGGAATCAGCCGCTCTTTTTATCGTTGGCAGCATCAGAAGAGTGAGGGTAGGAGCGGTGCTCTTGGTAATTGCAAATCAAACGAGAAGAGAGCTTGGATTGGAAGATATTCAAGTACATGATACTAAGGGAGCGATAGAAGTTACTGTAGAAGCGATACGAAATCTGATTTTACAGGAAAAGGAATAAGAACAAAGGTTCTTTTAATAAAAAATTAATTTGTTATAGAAGAATATATATGATAGAATGAAAAAGAAAATATAAATTGTTTTAGTTTTATAGGAGGAAGCGAAACATGGATGACCCGGAGGGGACAAGTATCTTGCTGCAAATAGTGTTATTATTAGTGTTGACTGGTATAAATGCATTTTTTGCGGCTACGGAAATGGCAATAGTTTCTGTTAATAAGAATAAACTTCATATATTAGCAGAAGAAAACAACAAAAAGGCAAAAAAGGTAGAACAGCTTCTAAAGGAGCCGACAAAGTTCTTATCGACGATTCAAGTAGCAATTACAATATCCAATTTCTTTGCCAGTGCGGCAGCAGCGACAGGTATTTCAGCACAACTAGGAGAAACTTTGACCCAAATAGGTATGCCATATGGTAAAACACTTGCTTTTGCAGGGGTAACTATCATACTTTCATTTATTACCTTAGTATTTGGAGAGTTAGTTCCCAAAAGAGTTGCATTGCAAAATGCTGAAAAATTCAGTATGAAGGCAGTGGATGTGGTAAATGGAGTATCAAGAGTAGCGGCCCCATTTGTTAAGTTATTGTCAGTATCAACGGCATTAGTATTGCGGGTGATGGGTAAACACGATGAGAATTTGGAAGAGCGCGTATCGGAGGAAGAAATACGTTCGATGATTGAAGTGGGACAAGAGAATGGGGTTTTTCAACAACAAGAAAAAGAGATGATAGAGTCTATTTTTGAATTTGATGATAAACTTGCAGATGAAATTATGACTTCTCGGACAGATGTCTATGCCATAGATATTAGTTTGCCTTTATCAAATTATATTGATGAAATGATTGAAACTAGACATTCAAGAATACCGGTATATGAAGAGAATATTGATAATATAGTGGGAATTTTGTATATTAAGGATTTCTTGCTGCAAGCGAGAAAGGTTGGTTTTGAACGTGTAGATGTGCGTACTTTACTTCATAAACCTTACTTTATTCCAGAGACAAAGCCAATTAATGATCTGTTTAAAGAGTTACAGGAATCAAGGCAATATATTGCGATTTTGATTGATGAGTATGGTGGCTTTTCAGGAATTGTAACAATGGAAGATATAGTGGAAGAGGTTATGGGGGCTATTGATGACCAAGGTGATGAAGAAGAACCCAAGATTGAAAAGGTTGATGACGGTGTGTATATGCTATATGACTTGGTAACAGTGAGTGAGTTAAATAGCAAGCTAGGGCTTGAGATATCATCGGAACAACATGATACAATCTCAGGATTTCTGTTGGATTACATGGGAAGAATACCTGATGAAGATGAAAAATGTGAAGTGGTATGGAATAATCTAACATTTAAAATAGAGGAAATAAGAGAAAAACGTATCGAAAAAATTTGCTTACATATTGCGAAAGTAGAGAAAGCGGTGAGCGAAGAAGAACTTTAAGTGAATAAGATAGAGGAAATACAAAAAAGAACAAAGAGATGTGTGCTTGCACACAGAAATTTGTTCTTTTTTGTATTTATATATTGTCAGCCACCAGCTAGATTTACAATCATTATTTCGTAAGTTTACTTTTATAAATATTAACAGCCAATGTAAAGCTGACAATTATTAGTCCGATACACCAAGCAAGAGATATTATGATTTCATTGTTGAGAGGGAGGTCAAGCATTAATCCACGCAAGGCATTAATTACTGGAGTCATTGGTTGATATTGTGCGAATACCCGTAAGACTGTTGGTAAAGTTTCTGTTGGAGCAAATGCGGAACTCAAAAATACGAAGATGGTAATCAAAAATCCTGCACCACTGATAGACTCAGCATCTTTTGCGATAAGTCCAATAATTACTACCAGCCATGTTATGGCGATGATAAATAATGTTAAAATTCCGGCAATCGCCAACCATTGTGTAAAACTAGCAGACGGTCTAAAGCCGATAATAAATGCTGCCCCAAAGCTAGTTATGGTTATTGCGATATTGCGAATTACCGATAACCAAACATGTCCTGAGATAAAAGCAGATTTTGCTATTTGCATAGAACGGAATCGGTCGATAATTCCTTTAGTCATATCAGAGTGGACACTTAAAGCGGTTGTTGTGGAAGAATTACATATACATTGCAAAATAATTCCGGGAACAACAAAATCAATATAATTAATCCCCTCAATATCAACGACACCGCCAAACACATATCCAAATAGCACCATCATTACAAATGGTACAATAATAGCCATAGTCATCGCTTCAGGGCTTCTTAATGTTTTGGTTAAGCAGCGTCTAAACATTATGTATGAATCTGAAATAGTTTTACTCATCTTTTGTCTCCTCTATTTTCTCACCAATCAAGGTTAAAAACGCATCTTCAAGAGATGGTTGGTTTTGCGTAAAACGGGATATCGGTATGCCGCTGTCATTTATGCGGTTGAGAATATCTGCAAGTTGCATAGCGCTTCCATCAGTTGAAACTTCAATCATTTTTCGTCTTGTATTGCAGGTATAATCTGCTAGTAATTTTTGGGCTTTTTCCACATCAGCAGAGTTTATAAATTCTAATAAAACTTCGCCGATTGGAAGTATTTTCTTTAATTCTTCGGGTGACCCTTCGGCGGTGATTACACCATCATGCAAAATGGCAATGTGGTCGGCAAGGTATTCTGCTTCTTCTAAATACTGTGTTGTCAGTAGTATTGTTGTTCCGTTTTCAGCAAGCTTGGCAATCATATCCCACATTGCGATACGGTTTTGCGGGTCAAGTCCTGTGGTTGGTTCATCAAGAAAAATTACTTGCGGATTACCAAGAAGACTCATGGCAATATCAAGTCGACGTCGCATACCGCCAGAATATTCAGCGACCAGTTTGTCAGCGGCATCTTCAAGATGGATAAGGGCAAGTAGTTTGTCAGTTTGTTTGTTAAAATCAGGCAAATGCTTTAATTTACTGATTAAGTGTAAGTTCTCCCGCCCCGTCAGCATCTCGTCAACGGCAGCATACTGCCCTGTAAGGCTAATGCGACCACGAACATCATTGGCCTGCTTGAACACATCATAGCCACAAATAGTAGCACTCCCGCTGTCTGCTTTGGTCAAAGTAGATAGGATTTTAACGCAAGTAGTTTTTCCTGCCCCATTAGAGCCAAGCAGAGCAAATATTTTGCCTTTGTAGATGTGAAAGTCTACACCCTTTAACACTTGGTTTTGCTTGAATGACTTTTTTAAGTTTTTTACTTCAATAATTTTATCCATGTTATATTCCTTTCGTATTATATACTTCATAGACGTTTGCGAAATGCCAAAATCTGCGTTATTGTACACTTGCTTCGCAGACATCTACTTGTTATCATTTTTAATAATAATTCGGATCATATGGAAATACCAGTTACATTTGTCATAATGTTATTGTTGATTATTCANATNTTTTTACGCATTTTTGCACTTAACTAGATATTTGATTTAAATTTGAGTGGATTAAGTTTATTGTTTCGTATATAATTATATGAAAGAGTGAGAAATATAAGGACCAAGATATACGGAGCGAAAGAAGATGAAGCAACGAAAAAATATATTTTTAATTGGTTTTATGGGAACCGGAAAGAGTACCATTGCAAAAAGGTTGGCAGAGGAATTATTCCTTGAATATGTGGAAGTGGATAAGCTTATTAGTGATAGGGAAAATAAAATGATTACCCAGATTTTTAAGGAACAGGGAGAAACATATTTTAGGGATTTGGAAACTTCCTTGTTAGAAGAAATCCAGCAAAAAACAGGACAAATAGTGTCTTGTGGCGGTGGTGCTATCTTACGTGAAACAAATAAAAGGATAATGGATGAAAATGGCATTGTTGTGCTATTGAATGCCAGTGCTGAAACCATATATGAAAGAGTCAAGCATTCAAAAGACAGGCCGCTATTGAATGAAAATATGAATTTGGATTATATCAAGCAATTATATGACAAAAGAAATCCGCTATATTTACAGGCGGCACAAATCGTAATTGATACAAATGGAAAAACTATAGAGGATTTATGTGATGAGATAAAGAGAAAAGTGTACATTTGATGAAAGTAAAAAGGGAAAAGAGGAAGAGAAAATGTTTAAGGGCTTTTATCCGGATGAATATGTGGATTCTACTTATGGGATTGATTTTGGACGGCTTTATAAAGAGGGGTATCGAGGTATTTTGTTTGATATAGATAATACTTTAGTTCCTCATGGTGCGAGAGCGGATGAAGCGGCAATCCAATTTTTCGAGAAAATCAAGGCAATGGGATTTGTCTGTTGTTTGATTTCTAATAATAAATTAAAGCGTGTAAAAATGTTTGGTGATGATATTCAAGTGAAGTTTATAGAAGATGCAAAAAAACCATCAATTAAAAATTATAAAAAAGCCATGAGTTTAATCGGCACGAATGTGGATAATACCATTTTTGTGGGAGATCAGTTGTTCACTGATATCTACGGTGCAAAAAGGACTGGTCTTAGAACAATTTTGGTGAAACCAATTAATCCTAAAGAAGAGATTCAAATTGTGTTAAAACGATATTTAGAGAAAATAGTATTATATTTTTATGAGAAGGAGATTAAGAAAAATGACAAAGATTAAAGAGATTTTAGCGGAAAAGAAAGTGGATGCAATATTAGTTTCAGACGGATATAATATGCGTTATTTAAGCGGTTTTAGCGGTGCGACAGGATATTTATATATTTCAAATGAGAGGAAATTAATTATTACAGATGGCAGGTATACCACACAGGCAAGACTTGAAAGTAAAGAATTTGAAGTGGTGGAAATTAAAAATCAAGTAGGCTATGCGCCTTTAATAGCGGAATATATGATGATGGATGACGTGGAATATATTGGATTTGAGGATTTACATTTCATTTATTCTAATTTTATGAACATCAGTAAAGTTTGTAAAGCAAAGGAATGGGTTCCGCTAGGGAAGACATTGAGTGATATGCGTATTATTAAGAGCAAAGATGAGTTGGATAAATTAGCACGGGCGGAAGCGATTGGTGATGAGGCCTTTTCGTATATTTTAACCGTATTGAAGCCAGGAATGACGGAACTTGAGGTAGCGGTGGAGTTGGAGGGATATATGAAAACTCACGGTGCGACGAATCTAAGTTTTGACAGTATTGTTGCATCTGGTATTAATTCTTCGATGCCTCATGCGACACCATCAAATAAGAAAATTGTGATGGGTGACTTTTTAACTATGGACTTTGGTTGCATTTATGAGGGATATTGTTCAGATATGACTAGAACGATTGTAATTGGTAAGGCGAGTGAAAAGCAAAGAGAAGTATATAATACAGTTTTAAAAGCTCAATTAGTGGCTTTAGATGCTATTTGTGCCGGAAAAACGGGTGAAGAAATTGACGGCATTGCGAGAAAAGTTATTGCCGACGCAGGATATGGGGATTATTTTGGACATGGATTGGGTCATAGTGTGGGGATGGAGATTCATGAAGAACCAAGATTATCACCGAGTAATCCAAATCCACTTGCGGAAAATATCATTGCAACAGTGGAACCAGGTATATATATTCCTGATTTTGGCGGTGTTCGTATTGAGGATATGGTTGTGGTGACAAAAGATGGACATATTAATTTAACGCATTCAACCAAGGAATTAATAGAATTATAATTTCAAATAAATCATGAGGCCCTGTAAAGAAAGGGTCTTTTTGTGTTGGGTAAAGAAATTATGATTGTCAACAGCAGCAGTTCTTGATATACTAGGGTTAACATAAAGAATAGGCGATAATGAAAGAGTGAGCAGAAGTATTGAGTGTCGATTGTATTTGATGGTATCCATATCACGAGTCTTTAACTAAGGACAAGAGAAGGAGGGGTAGAATGAATAGTTTAATAAATAAATATAAAGCGGGTATATTAATCTTATTGCTGCTTGTTATGACCATTTCAGGTGTCGTGATCGTGAGGGGAATGGAAATAGATAATGAAGCAGGGGTGGAAAAGGCACTTCTGATCTCAGATAGATTACCGGGAATAGAGAAATCAAACACAATAGTGAAGCCGATGTTAACAACTGATGATGCTTATTTGTCGCGTTTTTTTGTACAACAGATTTTGGATGGGACAGGACCATTTGATGAAGATACGGATCCCAATGCTCCTTATTACATGAATAGGGTGGGTAATGATTCCAGTTCTGGAAATAAAATAGTTCGAACATTTGATAGTATTACATATGAATTTGCGTATGAGACGAAAGTATATACGGAAGACGCCTTTTATGAAAGAGGTGTGATTGAGTTTGAATTTCTTTTGCCGCTAACTTCTCAGGAAGCACAATGGGATATAGCGGCAATGAGTTGGATGGATGCGGGGTATATAGTGAAAACGGAAACTCGTACCTATGATTTTAATGGTAACGGTACCATAGATGCGGATGAAATAGATGTTTCTTGTCAGGTGTTAAAGGGGAAGCGAACCGTTGCAGCGAGTGGCGGAAATCCAACGGCAATTCCCGGACAGGGGAGTTTACTTGCGGTGGTTAATGTGTTAGGAATGGGCAATGAAAAGGTTGTGAGGCCGGTGTTCACAGCTTGGATGCAATATAATCAAGCTGGTGCAGATGCACTTGTGGATATTCATGCGACAGGGAATGCGGTACCGTGTGCTGATGCAGGTCATCAGGCGATATTAGCTGCAGAGACAGAACCAGCTCGCACTACCGAACAAGTGACGGTTTTAGCAGAAGAAGTAAAAGTTACTGCGGAGCCAAGATATAATGTACAATTAAAAGCAGCAACAACAAATTATATGCGAGATATCTATGATTTTGATGAAGGAAATGCCCTTGCTCTTGATATGGGTGCGGGGTTAGTTGAGGGAAGAGTTGTAGGTTATGGCATAACATTACAGTTATACAACAACAAAGATAGAGGTCTTAAGGGAATTGAACTGCCACATGGACCGATTACTTTTGATGTTGAATTAGAGAATTTATTTATACCTGCTGTTCCTCATGCGGTATTGACAGACGAACAGCAGGCGTATGTGAAAGAGAACTATAAAGCATTGGTGCTTAGTTATGATGAACATCGTAATAGTGGGGGGCAGCAGGATGGAAGAGATTTAAAAAGCAATGATTCTAACGTTGGGGATGCAGCACCATACAATAGAGGGACCAGTGGAGCGAGTTGCTATAATGGTGGCATTTGGCGGGCAACAAGGGATATCACAACTGATATTATCTCTGTAACAGTATCAGATTATGTTATTAACCCTAGCCATTTTCCAAGTTCAAACGCTAATGGTGGCAACAGTTACTATAATCCAACTCAAGGAATAGAAAATATAGGTTGTTTTTCGGCAGGAGAGTTTTTCATTGTGACGCCATTTTATAATAATGGGACAAGTGATCCTTTAAAAAAGGGAACTTATGTATTAGATGACTTGGATGAAACTTTTGGTCTAAGTGTTGGTGATGGAACATTTGAAACAATTATTCGAGATTCAAAGTTACGTGTGACATCACTTACGGGGCAATCATTGGCATTAGTGGATGATACATCAAATCAGATGCAGGAAGAAGATGATGCGAAGAGTAAAGGTGTATATCTTGCCAGAAGAGGCAGCTATAATTGGGTATCAATATGGTCATTAGGAATTCTTTCATTGAGTGAGGGGTTTAGTGATGTGCTTGGACGCTCTCACACGGTGCCTGGTGAATGGACAAATGATGGGTTGGATACCTTAGCCCGTGGAAGTAAAGTTGGTGTAGGGATCGGATTCAACAATGCGGACAATGGAGATTCAGAAAATATAGCGGTAGCGGCAAATCTTTTAGGCAAGTTTGATGCTGATGCAGTGACATTGGATGGAAATATATCAGCGGTTGGTATGGCCGGATATGGTTTGACTTATCAGATGTTATATGGTACTAAGTCCGACGGAAGCAACTGGTCCAGTGATGACGAAATGGAGCAGATGCGAATTGAAAATCTCAAGTATTATGCGAGCCTTGATGATATTCCGTTAGGACATAAATGTGTGGCGATATTAGCAGAAGTACGTCCTGCCGGAAATGCGGCCGATGTAGTGCGGGTATCTGGCGGGAACCGAGTTAGAATTTTGGTGGACGGAGTGGTCAACCAAGAACTTTCCCTAATTGGAAATGTATATCAAACGGTTATTGGTGGAGAGATATGGCGTCGAAATCAATATGATGAAGAAATAGGACTTCAAAGCATGCTCGGTAAGGAACCAGAGCCATATGATTCGACTTTAGGTTTGACCGATCCAAGACCTGATCAAGAGCAGCAGCCAGCCGTCACGGAATATCGTCAGTATGATAAGATGAAATATCATGATGATGGAACCACGACGGGTCATACGGGGAACTTTAATTATGGTGATTCACTTCGTATTGTGGACACAACAACGAGTATTTTAAAGCATATAGCACAAAGGAGCGGAGAGCAAGAAAAGAATATATATCAACTGGATACTGATCAGCGATATGTGGACTTTGTGTTGGAACCGAGGTTTGATCCTTTGCCAGATGGGCTTTCAACGATTACAACAGTAACAGTTATAGATAGATTGCCAGAGAATGTACACTATGAAGAGGGGAGTGCATATTTTGGAGGAACCTATATACAAAATTCGGAGGAGGGACAGCCGGGAACTATTATAAATGGAACGCCGGCACCACCAGAAATCGGTAAAGAAATCATTAGTGGTAAAGAGTATACGACACTGAAATGGGTGTTTGTAGGTGTGGATACAAGAGATCCTTTGCCAGTGATTCACTTTACCACGATGATAGGAAATATAAGTGATACAACAAAAGATGTTGAAAATAATCAGGCTTTTATCAATACAGCAACGATTGAATCAACAGATGATAGAAGACCAAAAGTAGCGAGTACTGGAAATTTGTCACAAGCAGGTTTTACAGTATCAAAGTTACGTGCCTCTTCCTCCTCTAAGATTGCCGATGCTCTTCGATATGATATTGGAGATGAAATGGGCTTCCAAGTGAACATTGGAAATAATTCGGGAACATCGATGAACAATACGCTGATTATGGATACATTGCCTTTTGATGGTGATAAAAAAGGAAGTAAATTTGACGGGGATATTTTTATTACTGATTTAACCATTGATGGAAATACGATGACGAATTTGTCTAGTTGGAGAAGTTTTTACACTACTTCTGATGATGTAAAGGATACCACAGCTAAAGATTATGTGCTTTCTGATATTTTAGGAAACCCATCTATGTGGAAAGAAGTAGTTATTGAAAGTGATGGTAAAATACCAGCAATTCAAGGTGTTGAGAATATAAGAGCGATTGTTTTTATTGGAAATCTTGGCGGCGGCGAACGCTTTAAAATGCACATGGATTTGCAGATACCACAAGCGGAAGCTGGCTCAAACATTGTGAATCAAATTTCTCGAATAGAGGAACAGGAACATGCGATGGAGGAGAGGGCACAGGCGAGAAGTTATATTGTAGACAGACAAATTTCAGGGTTACCATGGAATGATGAGAATCAAGACGGACAACGTGTGGGTGAAAAAGAAATTGCCTTAAAAGGTATTAAGGTACAGCTTTTGAAAAGAGATGCAGATACTGGAGAGTACCTAGAAGTAACAGATATAGAGGGGAAACCTGTATTTGTGGAAACGGGAAGTACAAACAAGACAACAATATTCAAAGTGGCATCAACAAATAATTTGGGGAATTTAGTAGAAATTAAGGTGATGGCAACGGCGAATAAAGATGGCACATATACGTTTAGTGGTTTGCCGCAGGGAACTTTTGGAGTCCGTTTTAGCAGTGGAACGACATTACTTCAATGGTATGTCGCATCACCGGTGAAAGCGGGCAGTAACAGTTATATAGATTCAGATGGTGTTCCAGTGCTAGATGTAAAAGGAATACTTCAATATACACAAATAGAAGACATTATTTTACCTAGTTTGGAGGATTTGTTCACTAGCTTTTTCGTTACCGGATTTCATGATTCTGGATTTTATATGAAAAAATCTGATTTGCTTATTACTAAAACTGTTGAAAAAGGGGATGAAACAAAAGAATTCAATTTTGTTGTGCAGTTAAAGAATGATAAAAATCAGAATTTAGAGGGAACTTATTCATATACAGGCGTTGCGGCTGCGGGGGTAGAGATGCCCGAGGACGGCACGATTATATTTGTTGACGGAGAAGCCAATATTACGCTGAAACATGGACAGGGCATTATCATTGTGGATCTTCCGATTGATACAAGATATACCGTATCAGAGGTTTCCTTGGAAAACGGTTGGACAGCAGAACAACAAATAATTAATGGTTTTTTGCATAAAAAGCAGGAAGTATCTTTTATAAATAGTTATGAAGCATTATCAACAGCTATGCAAATTCAATTAAAAAAGACGATTAGTGGAGATGTGTTGCCGCAGGAAGAAGCGTTTACTTTCACATTGGCAAGGACGGATGCTGGCAAAGTTACTGCGGTGATTATGCCGGAAGTTTTAACGGTGACAACACCAGCGATAACATCTGGAAGTTCTTTAATGGTGAACTTTGATGATATTATATTCAAGGAACCTGGTGTTTATAGGTTCTCAGTCACAGAAATGGCAACCGCAATATCGGGGATGATTGATGCAGAACCTCAGGAAATCATAATAGAAATCATTGATGTGGAGGGTATGCTGACAGCCCAAATAGTGAGTGAAGAAGGAAGCATATTAGAGTTTATTAATAGATATGAAGCAGAGACGGAAGAAGCAACAGAGACGGAAGAGTCAACGGAATCAGAAAAGCCAACAGAGTCCGAAGAGTCAACAGAATCAGAAAAACCAACAGAGTCCGAAGAGTCAACGGAAACGGAAAAGCCAACAGAGTCCGAAGAGTCAACGGAATCAGAAGAACCAACAGAAACAGAAGAGCCAACGGAATCGGAAGAACCGACAGAAACAGAAGAGCCAACAGAATCGGAAGAACCAACAGAAACAGAAGAACCAACGGAATCAGAGGAACCAACAGAATCAGAAAAACCAACAGAATCAGAGGAACCAACAGAATTAGAGGTGTCAGAGCAACCAACGGAATCGGAAGAGTCAACACAACTAGAAGGTTCAACGGGGAAAGAGCAGTCACAAGAAGCAGGTGGGGCGCCAAAGCCAGATAAGAATAGTCCGCTAACAGGTGATTTTAGTTTGAATGTAGGAATATTACTCGGAGTGATGAGTTTTTCAATCGGATTGATTAGCGTGATTTTGCGGCGGAGACATCAGTAAAAGAAAACAGCAATGAAATTGTGAAAAGATAGGGGGACTTATTAGGTATGAGTACCCTCTTTTCTTTGGGGATATTCTGAAAAAACAGTTGAAAAAAACGTCATATTGGTATAGAATGTTAAATAGCGAGGGATTTAATAGGGATCTCAGAGGTAATTGAAGGAGGAAACAAGATGATATCAGCAGGAGATTTTAAGAATGGAATTACATTAGAAATAGAGGGAAATATATTTCAGATTATTGATTTTCAACATGTAAAACCGGGTAAAGGTGCGGCTTTTGTTAGAACAAAGATGAGAAATATTATAAATGGTGGTATTATAGAGAAAACATTTCGGCCAACAGAGAAATTTCCATTAGCGAGAATTGATAGAGTGGACATGCAGTATTTATATTCTGATGGCGATATTTTCCATTTTATGGATGTTAATACTTATGAACAAATTGCTTTAAATGAAGAGGCTATCGGCGATTCTTTAAAATTTGTAAAGGAAAATGAGATGGTTAAGATTTGTTCTGTAAATGGTAATGTTTATGCCATTGAACCACCATTATTTGTAGAATTAATCATTACAAATACCGAACCAGGAATTAAAGGTGATACAGCACAAGGTGCAACAAAGCCAGCGACGGTGGAAACAGGAGCGACAGTGTATGTGCCATTATTCGTGAATCAAGATGATGTTATTAAAATTGATACCAGAACCGGTGAATATATGTCTCGTGCATAGTCATTAAGAAATAGATATAAAAAAAGACGACTTCTAAATTGATTTGAATCAAATTTAGGAAGTTGTCTTTTTTAGTTTTTGTGACAGGGCGAGAAAATTTTTGTTTTTTAACTGGAGACATTTTTTTTCAATAAAATGCCATGATATGTAAGCAATCGGTATGACTGTAATGGTGGTCAATATAAAATTAAGAAGAGGGTGTATACTTCCCTTGAAAATCATAATGTAAATCTGTTGAATTGGAAAAGCAAATAGATATATCCCGTAGGAAAAGTCACCATAATTGGATATTTTATTAAAAATGATTTTCCCATTAAAAGCGAGGCAAATTATGATATAGCTTCCAAATAAAGCGAAAGCAAGGTTTGGCTCAATCAATTTAAGGCCAAGAACAAGAGCAAAACAAGCAATAATAAATCCACGAACGGTCAATTCAATATAATCACGATAGCAGTAGTAAATCATGCCGATGGTAAAAAACATTCCAAGATATACGAAGTTCTTTAAAAAATGTGGTGAAAACCATAATATGGAAGTTGTAAAAATAGTTTCTTTATGCAGGTATAGATATGTAGAAAGGATAAAAAATCCAATGCTATATTCTTTTTTCTTGATTAATTTCAGTGAGCCGATAATGGCTATAAAGATATAAAATGCGACTTCATAGGTGAGAGTCCAAAGAGAGCTATTTATACCTTGATTATGATGAGATTCAAAAACACCAGGTAAGGTGCCATATTCAAATTTCATATTTAAGTTCTTAATATAATTCCATGTAGCAGTATGCCGGAAGTATTCTTTATAGGGCAATGAGGTGCATAAGGGGCCAATGATAAAAGCACCTATCAAAATAACAATCAATACTGGGGGGACAATTCTGAAAAAGCGAGCTTTTAGATAACTTGCCAAATGAGGAGTTCGTTCAAAACTTTTGGTAATTAAAAAACCGCTTAGAATAAAAAAGGTGGAAACGGCGATAGAACCAACCGACATTCGATTGCGCGTTAAGGTAGCGGCTAATTCGCCGGTATAATTGCCGACACAAAGGGGATACGCATGGGAATAGATAACGCCGAGTGCGGCTAGTAACCGAATGATATCTAAATTATTATTTCGTCCCTTGCTCATTTTAGATAGCTTGCTCATGAATCGAGTTTCTCCTTTGTATTATGATGAAATTATGGTAGCATACTTAGTTTGGGAAATCAAGAGGTTTTGCATAGAGTATCTATTCTTGACAAAAGCATTAAAAGGTATATAATAATTAAAAAAACATCTTACTTAAATTATAGAACTGGAGGGCAAGGAGTAATGTTAAATATTAGGATAGAAAAACAACAAAATTTAAAAGAGCTTCCAAGTGAAGAGAATCCGTTAGTATTTGGAACTATTTTTACAGACCATATGTTTATCATGGATTATAGTGTGGAGAACGGTTGGTATGACCCAAGGATTGTTCCTTATCAGCCAATATCCTTGGACCCATCAACGATGGTATTTCATTATGGGCAGGAAATGTTTGAGGGATTAAAAGCATATAAGTCACCAACAGGAAAAACATTATTATTTCGTCCGGAGAAAAATATACAAAGAGCAAATAACACCAATGAAAGAATTTGTATACCGACAATTCCAGAAGAAGATTTTCTTCAAGCGATTAAAGCAGTGGTAAAAATAGATGAGGCATGGATTCCAACGAAAGCGGGGACTTCTTTATACATCAGACCGTTTATTATTGCAACGGATCCATTTTTAGGCGTGAGAGCATCAAAAACATATAAATTTATGATTATTCTTTCACCAGTAGGGGCATACTATCCGGAAGGATTGAATCCAGTCAAAATATGGATAGAAAAAGAATATGTCAGAGCGGTAGTAGGCGGGATTGGTGAAGCGAAAGCAGGAGCGAACTATGTGGCATCATTAAAAGCACAAGAAAAAGCACATGCAGCAGGATATTCACAGGTATTATGGTTAGATGGTGTGCATCGAAAATATATTGAAGAAGTGGGCGCCATGAATATTTTCTTTAAAATCAACGGTGTGGTTGTTACCCCAGAGTTGACAGGCAGTATTTTATCAGGAGTGACGAGGGATTCGGTACTGTGTCTATGTAAAAAATGGGGCTATAAAGTGGAGGAAAGAAAAATTTCGATAGAGGATTTGGAAGCGGCGATTATGAATCAAACATTGGAAGAAATTTGGGGAACTGGCACAGCAGCGGTTATTTCACCAGTAGGAGAGCTTCGGATTCAAGGTAAAACGGTAAAAGTTGCAGATGGAGAAATTGGTGAGTTAAGCCAGAAATTATATGATACGGTAACGGGGATTCAATTAGGCAGAATAGAAGATGAATTGAATTGGACTGTGATAGTAGACTAAAAAATATAGAAGCAATAATGCGAAGACAACTGCACCTATTAAAAAAAGTGTGGTTGTTTTTTGATATATTTTAGAAGAATTAAGACGCTTTAAAGGAGGGGCATCTGATTTTTCAGAATTAAGTTTAGTGGTAAAAATTTTTATTATGGTGTATAATGCTATTAAAGCTATAGTAATTATACATATGTATTTTTGTAGAATTACTATGAAACGTTTTAATGTAACCATTATCTTCGTCTCAGAAAGGAATAATGCGTATGAAAAAAAGATTAGTTTTTTTAGTTGTAGTAGTAGCATTAATGGGTCTTAGCAGCTTAGGAATATCAGCAACAGAAGATATCAAGGGAAAAATGGCACCATATCAGGCTGCAATAGATGAATTGAACGAAGAGTATCCTGAAGCTGGTGTGGTTCTTGAGGATTCAGCGTTAGAAGAAGTTTATGGAAATATTGTGAAAAGAAATTTGTCACCAGAAGAATTTAAAGATGAAACATTACGCGATTGGTTAGAAATGCGTGATTGGTTGGTAACAGTTCAGTTCCCAGAGACAGTGGTACCATTTGCTAGATCTATGCCGGTGTTAGATGAGGCGAATAAGGTGGAGTTCTCTGTGACAGCGGCAGCAGATGAGGGATTGGGGGCATCTCCTTTTGATAGGTTGAAATCAATACGTGAGACAATTACACAAGTTAGATATTTTACTTATGGAACCTTTTATTTACAAGCACAAGTTTTCAGTTTAACAGGAATGCCTGGTACATTTTCATATTCCAGTTCGAGTGTTACAGCAGGAAATTACATATCAACAACACAAAGTCATTTTAGAGTATCACAAGCACCAACAGCTTATTTGACAAACAATTCAAGGAATTGTGTTGTCACCTATGTAGGCTATATGCATTCAGCGTCTGGTTTGAGATTGGCGCCAATGCTGTCATATACGATAACATATTCAGCAGGATAAAGAATTAATAATCAAATTATTGTTGATAGAAATGCAAAATATCACCCTGTATTAGATTTTAGGGTAATGATGTTTTGCATTTTTTTGATTGGAGAAAGGGGGGGGATTCAAGTTATTTAGTACTTCAAAAGGAATGAAAAGCACAGCAGGGAAAATAGATAAGAATTTACAATAGATGAAAAGCATCTGATTTTTTAGAAAATTAGTGGTAGAAAATTTTATTATGGTGTATAATTATCCTAATGTAATTTAGAATAATATGAAGAGGAAGCCAAAAGTCCCATTTAGGTCTTTTGGCTTAACTATACGGCAAAGGCAAAAGCAAAGGAGTTTAGGATGTATCGAGATAATACAAAGGTAATTCATATCGGAAATAAAAAGATAGGTGGCGGCAATCCGATTTTAATTCAATCCATGACGAATACAAAAACAGAGGATATAGAAGCCACGGTGGCACAAATCAAAGTACTAGAGCAAGCAGGTTGTGATATCGTTCGTTGTGCGATACCAACGATGGAAGCGGCAGCAGCGATTAGTGAGATAAAGAAACAAATAAATATACCCCTTGTCGGTGATATTCATTTTGATTATCGACTTGCGATTGCGGCGATTGAAAATGGTGCCGATAAAATACGAATTAATCCTGGTAACATCGGAAGTATCGACAGGCTTAAAAGTGTGGTAGAGAAAGCGAAGGAGTATAACATTCCAATTCGTGTTGGCGTAAATAGTGGTTCTTTGGAAAAACATTTACTGGAAAAATACGGCGGTGTGACCGCTGATGGGATTGTGGAAAGTGCTTTAGATAAGGTTAGAATAATTGAAGAGCTAGAATATGATAATTTAGTGATTAGTATAAAATCATCAGATGTCCTTATGTGTATAAAGGCACATGAATTAATTGCAGGAAGAACAAATTACCCATTACATGTGGGAATAACAGAAGCAGGAACGCTTTTATCAGGCAATATAAAATCCTCCGTAGGACTGGGCATTATTCTAAATCAGGGTATTGGTGATACTGTTCGAGTTTCTTTGACAGGGTCTCCTGTTGAGGAAATTAAATCGGCAAAGCTTATCCTTAAGACATTAGGTCTTAGGAAAGGTGGAATTGAAGTCATAGCTTGCCCAACTTGTGGACGAACGCAGATTGATTTGATTGCTTTGGCAAATGAAGTGGAAGCTATGGTGCAGGATATTCCGCTTAATATCAAGGTTGCCGTTATGGGCTGCATTGTAAATGGACCTGGTGAGGCAAAAGAGGCAGATATTGGAATTGCCGGCGGCAAGGGTGAGGGGCTGCTCATTAAAAAGGGGAAGATAATTAAGAAAGTGCCAGAAGAAGAACTATTATCAGTATTGAGAACGGAATTGTTGGACTGGGATAGCAGCAAAAATAGATAGGAGTGCATATGGAAAAACATTTTTTCGATATATTTCCGAGTTTAAGAGTGGAAGGAAGTCTGCGAGCCTTGCTTGAACAAGCGACGGTTAGTAAGGTTTCTATTACTCGGAAAAAGGATTTTTTAAGAATTTACTTACATAGTGGTAAATTGATAGAAAAAAAACATATTATATGGTTGGAGGCGGCCATTTTAGAACAGCTTTTTTCAAAATTGAATATGACAGTAAAGGTGTATGAACACTTTACCCTATCCGGACAGTATACACCTGAAAAATTACTTCCGATATATCGTGAGAGCATTTTATTAGAGCTAAGAGAATACAGCATTTTGGAATATAACTTATTTCGTCAAGCACACTGTATCTTTGAAACAGAGAATAAAATGCTTTTAAGAATGGAAGAATCCGTAATTGCGTCCAGTAAGGCAGAAGAATTAGTTCGTATCTTAGAGAAGATATTTAATGAAAGATGTGGTTTATCCTTGATGATAGAACCAGAATATACAGAGGCGAAAGAGAGCAGGGCCAGAAAAAATAGTGCGATTAGAGTTGAGCAAGAAGTTGCTCATATCGTAAATAGCATGGTGGTAGATGAAAATGTGGTAGGCGAAGTGGAAAACTTACCAGCAGACACTGAACAAGGAACAGTGTTACCTACCCCTCAAAAACCACCTCAAAAAGAAGTGGCTAAGCCAGCAAAGAAACAGGAGTTTTACAAAGGCGGTGGCAGACAGTCCAATAATTATAAAAAATCGGATAATCCAGATGTCATATATGGAAAAGATTTTGAAGATGAGAATATCATTTCAATGAGTGAGATTATTAATGAAATGGGTGAGGTAGTAGTTAGAGGAAAAGTTCTAACATTGGATACTAGAGATATCAGGAATGAAAAAACAATTATAATCTTCAATATAACTGATTTTACCGATACAATTACGGTTAAGATGTTTATTAAAACGGAACAGGTGCCGGAAATTTTAGAGCATATTAATGTGAAAAAAGGTACTTTTTTAAAACTAAAAGGAGTGACTACTATTGATAGATTTGATAGTGAACTCACCATCGCTTCACTTGTTGGAGTAAAAAAGATTCAAGATTTTACGACAATGAGAATGGATACACATCCGGAAAAGAGAGTGGAGCTGCATTGTCATACCAAAATGAGTGATATGGATGGAGTGGCGGATGTCAAAGACATTATCAATCGAGCGATAGCTTGGGGACATAAGGCGATTGCGATAACAGATCATGGAGTGGTACAGGCTTTTCCGGAAGCGAATCACGCGATTGAGGATGCGAAAAAAAAGAATAAAGATTTGGATTTTAAGGTCATATATGGAGTCGAAGCATATTTGGTGGATGATTTAAAGGATTTGGTGACGAATGTAGGGAAGCAAACCTTAGATGATACTTTTGTAATATTTGATATTGAAACCACCGGTTTTAGTCCAATAAAAAATAAAATTATTGAAATTGGGGCAGTAAAGGTTGAAAAAGGTCATACTGTAAAACGTTATAGTACTTTTGTGAATCCGAAAGTGCCAATCCCTTTTAAAATTGAAGAATTAACCAAAATAAACGATCAAATGGTCTTAAATGCACCGATAATTGATGAAGTTTTGCCAGAGTTTTTAGCCTTTTGTGAGGGGGCTGTGTTAGTGGCTCATAATGCTGGCTTTGATATGAGTTTTATTGAGAAAAATGCAGAGTTACTGGATTTGACAGTGGAGGCGACGGTTATAGATACTGTTGCTTTAGCGCGGGTGTTACTTCCAAGTTTGAGCCGTTATAAATTAAATACGGTTGCCAAAGCCTTAGGAGTACCGCTAGAAAATCATCATCGTGCGGTGGATGATGCGGGCTGTACCGCTTTAATTTTTGAAAAGTTTATCGGCATGTTAAAAGAGCGGGGCATGGATACCTTAAAAGAGGTAAACAGTATGGGGGCAATGTCAGAAGTACAAATAAAGAAACTGCCAACCAATCATGCTATTATTCTAGCGAGCAGTGAGATTGGCAGGGTGAATTTATATAAATTGGTGTCAGATGCCCATCTTGAATATTATGCCCGTCGTCCTCGAATTCCTAAAAGTGAATTCTTGAAAAACCGAGCAGGGTTGATTATTGGTTCGGCATGTGAAGCAGGAGAATTATATCAGGCAATATTAGGTGAGCGTTCTGACGCAGAAATAGCGAGATTAGTGGATTTTTATGATTATTTGGAAATACAGCCCTTGAAGAATAATGCCTTTATGATTGAGAGCGAGAAATATGCAATTAGTTCTAATGAGGATTTGAGGGAGATTAATAAGCGAATAGTACAGTTGGGAGAACAGTTTAATAAGCCAGTAATTGCCGCCTGTGATGTACACTTTTTAGAGGCGAAGGACGATATATACCGCAGTATTATTATGGCAGGCAAGAAATTTAAGGATGCTGATAATCAACCGCCTTTATATTTGCGTACTACGCAGGAAATGTTGGATGAGTTTCAGTATTTAGGCAGTGAAAAAGCGGAAGAAGTGGTCATCCTTAATACGAATAAAATTGCTGATATGTGTGAGGAGATTTCGCCGGTGCGTTCGGATAAGAGTGTTCCAATTATTCCTAATTCAGATCAGATTTTAAGAGATATTTGTTATAATAAGGCGCATGAAATTTATGGAAAAGAGCTTCCAGAAGTGATAGTGGAACGGTTGGAGAGAGAGTTAAATTCGATTATCTCCAACGGTTTTGCGGTTATGTATATCATTGCTCAAAAATTGGTTTGGATGTCGAATGAGGATGGATATTTGGTTGGCTCCAGAGGGTCAGTAGGTTCTTCTTTTGTCGCTACGATGGCTGGTATTACAGAAGTAAATCCATTAAGACCACATTATTATTGTGCGGCTTGCCATTATAGTGATTTTGATTCGGAAACGGTAAAGCAGTATCAGGGCAGAGCGGGTTGTGATATGCCGGACTTAGAGTGTCCTAAGTGCGGTGAGCTTTTGAAAAAAGAGGGCTTTGATATACCATTTGAAACATTCTTAGGCTTTAAAGGTAATAAAGAGCCGGATATTGATCTTAATTTTTCAGGGGATTATCAGGCAAAAGCACATAAATATGCGGAGGTTATCTTTGGAGACGGGCAAACATATCGTGCGGGAACTATCGGTACATTGGCGGATAAAACGGCATTTGGATATGTAAAGAACTATTATGAAGAGAGAGGCGTGAGAAAGAGAAATTGTGAAGTATCCAGAATCGTTACTGGCTGTGTGGGGGTGAGAAGAACGACAGGGCAGCATCCGGGGGGGATTATTGTACTGCCCTTGGGTGAAGATATTCATTCCTTTACACCGGTACAGCACCCTGCCAATGATATGACAACTGATATTGTAACAACCCATTTTGATTATCATTCTATCGACCATAATTTGTTGAAACTTGACATTCTCGGACACGACGATCCAACGATGATTCGAATGCTGGAAGATCTAACAGGACTAGATGCCTTAACTATTTCACTGGATAATCCTGAAGTCATGTCTTTATTTTCCGGCACAAAGGTTTTGGGCATTACTCCTGATGACATTGATGGCTGTCAATTAGGGGCTTTAGGAATTCCTGAATTTGGAACTGATTTTGTTATCCAGATGCTCATTGATACGAAGCCAAAAAGTTTTTCAGATTTAGTGCGAATTTCGGGTCTATCCCATGGAACGGATGTGTGGCTTGGTAATGCTCAAACCTTGATACAGGAGGGAACGGCGACAATCTCTACGGCGATTTGTACCCGTGATGATATTATGACATATTTGATTAACCAAGGCTTGGATAGTGAGCTTTCTTTTGAAATAATGGAAAGTGTTCGTAAAGGAAAGGGCTTGACTCCGGCATGGGAAGAGGAGATGATAGCGCATGATGTGCCGCAGTGGTATATATGGTCTTGTAAAAAGATAAAGTATATGTTTCCTAAAGCACATGCGGCTGCCTATGTTATGATGGCATATCGGATTGCTTATTATAAGATTTTTTATCCCTTGGCATATTATGCTGCTTTTTTCAGCATTAGGGCATCAGGATTTTCGTATGAACTCATGTGTCAGGGAAAGGATAAATTGGAGTATTTTATCAAGGATTATAAAAAACGGATGGATATTCTAACCAAAAAAGAACAGGATACCTACAAGGATATGAAAATTGTGCAGGAGATGTATGCGAGGGGATTTGAATTTACTCCGGTTGATATTTATACCGCAAAGGCGCATAGCTTTCAGATTATAGAGGGGAAATTAATGCCTTCTTTAAGCACCATAGAGGGGCTTGGAGACAAGGCGGCGGATGCGGTGGTAGAGGCAGTAAAGCAAGGATCATTTTTATCTAAGGATGATTTTAGACAGCGCAGCAAGGTGAGTAAAACGGTAGTTGAGTTAATGTCTGATTTAGGATTAATGGGAAGTTTACCAGAGAGTAACCAGTTATCATTATTTGATTTGACCTAATAGATACGAGCAGCAGTCAGATAACACTAAATTTTAGTTTTATCGGCAAAAAGCAGAAACAATTCCAGTAAAAACATTATTTTGAACTGCCCCCAAAAAGCTAGTCCTAAAAATCTAACTTTGGGGGGCGGTTCTTTTCCTAAAAAGCAGAAAAATATTTTTCAAAACAGGCGAGGAGCTTGCGATTATCGTTAGCATTCATGATACAAAAGCGGACATAATCCCCCTCTAGGGAATGGAATGTTGAACAATCACGAATCATAATCCCTCTTTTTATGCAAAATTCAAAAAAATCTTTTCCAGAGGCAGTTTCATTTTTTAGTCTTACTAAGATAAAGTTAGCAATAGGTTTATATACTTTAAGCTTTGGCAATTTTTTAAGGGCTTGATACATGAAATCCAACTCTGTATTTATAAAGTCTCTTGTCTTTGTAATGTATTCTTCATCGCTAAACATGATGGTTCCGGCGTATTCGGCAAGACTATTAATACTCCAAGGATTTTTCTGTTCATTGATCTGATTTAATAAGTCCAAATCACCCATTAAAGCATATCCAAGACGAAGCCCTGGTGAAGCAAAAAATTTAGCAACACCTCTTAGAACGACTAAGTTATCATATCTTGAAATAAAGGAGGCGGCAGTGATGTTTTCCATTTGCGGAGCAAATTCAATATAGGTTTCATCAATCATCACTAAAATATGATATTGTTTACAAATATTCAGCAATTTCTCCAAATCCTGTTTACCGATACAGGTAGAGGTTGGATTATTCGGATTGCAGAGAATAATCATATCAAGTGTTGGAGAAAGTTTATTCTCAAAGTCGGTGAAATTGAATTGAAAATCATCATGTTCCTTTAAATTATAATGAGCAATATGACACCTGGCGAGTTCTAATTCACGTTCATATTCGGAATAGGTAGGGCCAAGAAGCAAACAATTTTTTGGTTGCTTTATTTGGATTACAAGAGAGATGAGTTCAGTTGAACCGTTCCCCACCAAAATATGGTTAAAATCAGTGCCGGTATAAGTTGCGATTGATTTTCTAAGAGTTATATAATGGCGGTCTGGATAGCGACCGATCACATCTATATTTTGTGCTAAGGCATCTTTTAAACGCTTAGAGATTCCCAAAGGATTTACATTTGCACTAAAATTAATGATATTTTCCCTTTTCATATGATAATGTTGTTCGATGGCATCGATATCGCTGCCATGAAAAGCTGTAGCAATAGTCATTTTTTCCCAACTTTCTTTTTTGTTTTTAATCTGTTTCAAGGTTGAATTTAACCCTACATTAGTGTTATAATTCATTATAATGAAATTTTGTAAAAAATCAATCAAGAATAAATGAAACAATAAAGAGCAGGTGGAAAAAGTGAAAAGAATGAAACAGTTAATAAGTGGAAGATTTGAATATGAAGTACCAAAGCTTTTATTGTCAGAAAAACAAATAGATATACAAATGAAAGTTTCCGAGAATTATCGCGGAAGCTTTGTAATGCGTAACTCTTCTCAGAAGAGAATGAAGGGCTTTATACATACATCTACATGGAGAGTACAGTGTAACATTTTTGAATTTTCAGATGCCGAAGTGAATGTGATATATGAAATTAATACAAGAGGGTTAGCCGAAGGGGATAAAATAAAAGGTGGTTTTAAGATTATTTCCGATGTGGGGGAATATGAATTGCCGTTTTCTATATCTATAGAGAGGGCACTGCTTCATTCTAGCAATGGGGAGATTAATTCGTTATCCCAGTTTACGAAATTGGCGAGTAGGGACATAAAAGGGGCGTATCAGATTTTTGTCTCACGTCAGTTTAGAAAAGTATTTCGGGGAAGAGATAGAAAGTATTTATCTTTATACGATGGAATGAGCAAGTTACCAGCGACTTATCAAGACATGGAAGAATTTTTGATTGGGGCAAAGCAAAAACAACCTATCAGCTTACAATTAGGGGAAAATCAGAAAGAATACAGAGAAATTATNAACTCCGTNAAAGAAGTGATACAAATCACAAAAAGTACTTGGGGTGTTTTGAAAATTGATGTGGTGGTGGAAGGGAATTTTATAGAAACCCATAAAAATGTATTGGTTTCAGATGATTTTTTAGGCAGTGTATTAAATTTTGAATTTATAATAAAGCAGGAAAAGCTTCATGGTGGGAAGAATTGGGGAAGAATTAATTTTATAACTTGTCATGAAACCTTGACTTATGAAGTGATAGCGTACAAAGAAGCAATGATTATTAAGAAAAAGAAGCATTATAAATTGCGGGAGATGAAAGTGCGTCTGATGAACTTATACATGCAGTTTAGAATGGGGGAACTTTCATTAGAGGCTTGGGCCGAGAAAACAGAAGTGATTTTAAATAGTTTAGTAAAAATGGGAGACCTTTATCGTCATTACGATCTATTTAAAGCACAAGTTTTATTTGCGATAGAGCGACCGGAAGAGGCACAAGAGATATTAAAAGAATTTAAAGCATCGAAGAAGTTATTATATACACCGGAGTTAAAAGCGTATTATTTATATTTAACAACATTACATATGAATGAAAAGACTCAAATTCAAAATGCTAATGAAAAAATATATCATCTATATTTGCAAAATCAGGATAGTTGGCAGATACTTTGGATGCGTTTGAACATAGATGAGGAATTAAATCGAAATAGTGCGAAACGGTTAGAGGCCATCGCATATCAATATAAGTTAGGGTGTAGAAGTAGAATTATGTATTTGGAGGCTTATGATATTTTCCAACAAGAGCCATCCAGAATAAAACGCTTGTTGGAATTTGAAATGGTAGTGCTTGGCTGGGCGGCAAAAGAACAGCTATTAGTGAAAGATGTGGTAATGCAGATTGTGGAAATTGCAGCACGTGCAAAGGTTTTTGATAGGAAAATTTTTGAGTTATTATGTGCTTGTTATGAGAAATATGCCGAGAATGCAGTGTTAAGTGCAGTTTGCAGTATGTTGATAAAAGGCAATAAAACAAATAAAAAATATTTTATTTGGTATGAGGCGGCGGTTACACAAGGTCTTAGGTTGACAAGATTATATGAATATTATATGGATACTTTAGAATATGGCCACTTAGATTTATTGCCGATTATGATTCGGATGTATTTCACCTATAACAATACGTTGAATTATAAAAAACAGGCGGCTCTGTATGCGAATATCATTAAAAACAGACATCAGGATGAAGACACCTATTTGAATTATAGAAATGCGATGGAGCAATTTATGATGGAACAGTTAGCGCTGGGACACATTAATCGTGATTTGGCAATCGTGTATGAGGGTTTTATTGATAAGGCAAAATTAACGGAGCCAATGAAAGAAACATTGACAAAGACGATGATGTCTTATGAGATTATGTGTGATAATAAAAGAGTGAAAAGCATTATTGTGATTCATCATCAGTTGAAATCGGTGCAAATAGTTCCTTGTGTTGATGGGATTGCGACGGTACAGTTATTTACGCCAGATTATGAAATTATATTACAAGATGAATTGGGCAGAAAATTCCCTGCAACGATTAAGTATTACAGACATTCCTTAATTGCCAATGCGGAACTTAAAGAAGAATATATGTATCGGGACTCTAATCAAGTAGGATTTTTATTACATATGTGCGATCAAGCGTTGAGCAAGCAGCAAATAACGGGAGAGAATATTACATATTTGCAAGAGGTTTTGGAAAGTCCTGAAATAAAGGAAAGTTTTAAACATATTATTATGAAGAAAATTATTTTATTCTATCATGAGAATGGAGATTTTGATAATAATGATGTTTACTTACATTGCATTAATTATGAAAACTTTGTTCAGGTGGATAGGGTTAATTTCTTAGAAATTCTGATTATGAGGTATATGTATAAAGAGGCTTATGCTTTGGTAAAAGACTATGGATATGAGTTCATAGAAATGGATTTACTGTTGAGATTAGCGAGTAGAATGGTACAGCTTTATGATTTTGAGTTTACCGAAGAGTTGATAGATATATGTTATTTTATTTATAGTCAAAATAAATACGATGAGAATATTTTAGTGTACTTGACCGATTTTTATGAAGGCTCTCTTCCAGAGATGGTCAATATTTGGAAGGCGGCGAAAGGGTTTGAGTTGGATACGAGGAGACTGGAAGAAAAGATTTTAATGCTCTTAATATTTGCCCGTATGACGGTGAAAAAAGGCGATGAAGTTTTTGATAGTTATTTTAAGCATGATGGAAAGCCTAGAGTATTGCTGGCATATTTGACTCATGAAGCATATGGTTATTTTATCAAAGATTATAAAATGAAAAGTTTAATTGCAAAATATTTGGAGAGATATTATGAGAATGCTCAAGAAATGGATGACGTTTGTTATTTAGCATTATTAAAGTACTATGCTAAGAAAGAGGAATTAGGGGAACAGCAGCTACTTTATGCACAAACACTGATGGAAAAATATAATTTTAGCGGATTAAGATTTGCGTTCCAAAAAGATTTGCCAGAGGAGATTATCAGTCCTTATCAAATTATAGATAAGACATTTGTGGAGTATCGAACCAATCCAAAACACAAGGTGTATTTACATTATTGTTTGGGAGAAGAGGGACAAGAGGCAGAGGAATTTCAGGTTGAATCGATGAAAAATCTTTATGAGGGAATTTTTAGCAAGGAATTCACTTTATTTTATGGAGATCAGTTGACCTATTATATGACAGAAGAGTGGGAAGATGAAGTGATCACTTCTGAAAAAAAGGTTATTATGGGAATGCCATCCATGAAAAAACATTATCAAAATAAGTTTGAACGATTGAATCAGTTGAGGACTCAGTATTATGCAAAAGATGAAGAAAAGTTTATGTCAAGTATTCAAGATTATGTGGAAGAAGTCTATATGATTGAGAATATATTTACTTTAATGTAGCCCTTGACAGACAACAATGGAGGAGGATATGCGAAATATAGTACAAAACATTTTAATAGGGATTGATTTGAACGATAAAGCCACTCTGATCAGCTACTATAATAAAAAAGACAGATTACCAGTTACCCTTACAACTGTAACCGGTACGGATAAATATCAAATTCCCACTGTTGTATGCAAAAGGTATGATAGCGAGAAATGGTATTATGGAAAAGAAGCATTGTACTTTTCAGAGAGGGGCGAGGGTACCTTAGTAGATAATCTTTTGGCAAAATGTGAAGCGGGAGAAACAATCATAATTGAAAAGATAACGTATGAGCCATATGAAATCTTAGCTATTTTCTTTGAAAATATGCTGCAGATGATAGGAACCTTTAATGAACCAGATAGTATTGGCGGGGTTATGATTTCGTGCGAAAATTACACACCGATGTCCTTAGAATGTATTCCCAAAGCGATGAAGAAAGTTGGGATTTCAGAGAAAAAGATTTTTATACAAACGTATATGGAGAGTTTTTATTATTATTTGTTAAATCAAAAAAAGGAAATTTGGACATATGATGTGGCGATGTTTGAGTACAAAAAAAATGAAATTATAGGAAGTATTCTGCATTTGAATCGAAATGTTTCCCCAGTTGTTGTTAGTATTAATGAAATTGCGAGAGTATCGGTTGCTAGAAGAAATCAAAGTGAATTGGAATGGAATCGAACAAAAGATGCTCGATTTTTAGAATTAGTCGAAAAGGTATTGTATGATAGACCAGTTTCTTCCGCATTCTTGATTGGTTCAGGGTTTGATAAGTCATGGGCTGATGAGTCGATTGTAGTTTTGTGCAATCGAAGACGTGTTTTCCAAGGCGAAAATTTATTTACAAAGGGCGCCTGTTATGCGGTGAGGGAGCGTATTGATGAAAAACAATTAAAGGGATATTTATATGAAAGTCAAGATATGATACGTTGTAATATCGGAATGGATATGGTTGTTCGAGGAAATTCTGGATATACAACATTGATACAAGCGGGCATTAATTGGTATGAGGCAAATTTTGAATGTGAGTTTCTTTTGGAAAATGAAAAGGAAGTGGTACTTTTGCTCAACTCATTGGAAAAAGGAGAGGAGCGTGAGTTGGTTATTCCCTTAGAGGGTTTACCTGTTCGACCTCCGAGGGCGGCTAGATTACGTTTGGAGTTATTCTTTATCTCGAGAACAATCTGTAAGGTGAAAATTAGTGATTTAGGGTTTGGAGAATTATATCCAACATCTAATAGAGTATGGGAAAGTGCCATAGAATTATAAAGGGGAAGCATATGAGAGGATATATTTTATGTCAGATAAAGAGGGCTAAGGTTCCTTATTACATTGAAAGTATTAGTACCAATATCTATTCCATAGAAGAGTTATGTTATTATTTATATAACAATGTATATTTGATCGATTCTACGATTATTAATGAACACTTATGTGATTGGATAAAAGAAGAGTTGGGGCTTATAAAGTTATATACTAGATTATATGAGCATTTGGAGCAAGAGCAAGGCATTGGAAATTTTGTCCTTTCAATACTCAAGGAAATCAACTATTTGTCATATAGTGAAATTCAAAGACTGCAAGGTGTCATCGTGCAGATTGAAGCCCAACCGTTGGAATCAAGATTAAAACTAAAAGCGGATTATCTGATTAATAATGAGATGTATACGAATGCCATCCAGAGTTATCATTCTATTTTAAAAGAAAGTAAAAATCCAGATTTGCCAAATCACTTTTATGCGAGTGTTTGGTCAAATATGGGGTGTGCATATGCGAAATTATATTTATTTAAGGAAGCAGCAAATTGCTTTAAGGAAGCGTTTCAAATTGAACGCGTTATGAATATATATGAAAAGTATCTCTATGCTGTGCGTATGACGATGTCAGCAGCAGAGTTTGAAGAAAGAGTAAAAGTTGGCATTATAGATATTAAGACCGTGAATGGACTGGAGGAGCGGATGGAGGAATTGCGTGAGAATGTAGCGGAGTATGCTGTGTACCAGAGGTTTTTAGATGCCAAAGATAAAGAAGTGCAGAAGCAATTATTAAAACAGTTGACCGATAAATATCATAAGGGAACTTGTTCATAAGACTTATAAATACGAGCGCTTCATTAGAAGCGCTTATAAAAATGTGTGAGAAATAATAATAAGCAAAAGGGCTGTAAGCGGGATAAGTATATTGCTTTTCAAAAATTCTTGTTATATAATTTTTTTATAGAAATAGGAAACTATATATCATACAAGCAAGTAAAAGGATGGGTGAAAAGATGAAAAAACTGGAATTACTCTACGAGGGAAAAGCAAAGAAAGTCTATAAAACTGATGTGGAAAATGTTGTGATCGTTGATTATAAGGATGATGCTACCGCTTTTAATGGTGAGAAAAAAGGTACGATTATGGGAAAAGGTGCAGTGAATAATCGGATGACAAATCATGTCTTAAAGCTGTTAGAAAAAGAGGGGATTCCAACTCATTTTGTGGAAGAATTAAGTGAGCGAGAAACCGTCGTAAAAAAAGTGGAGATAGTTCCTTTAGAGGTGATTGTAAGAAATGTTGCGGCAGGGAGTTTTTCTAAACGCTTAGGAGTGCCGGAAGGGCAGCAGTTTAAACAACCGACCTTGGAGTTTAGTTATAAGGATGATGATTTAGGTGATCCTTTGATTAATGATTCTTTTGCCCTTGCTCTTGAGTTAGCAACAGAAGAGGAAATCAGAGTGATTAAGGAATATGCCCTAAAAGTAAACGAAGTGTTAAAGGCGTATTTTGCAAGTGTGAATATTCAGTTAGTGGATTATAAAATTGAATTTGGAAGATATGATGGTCAGATAATTTTAGCGGATGAAATATCTCCAGATACCTGTAGATTATGGGATGCTACCACGCATGAAAAATTAGATAAAGATCGTTTTAGAAGAGATATGGGAAATGTTGAAGAGGCTTATAATGAGGTTTTTAAACGTTTAGGGATATAAAAACGATGAATTAAAATTGGTTGAATGTGTGAATGGAGGGAAGTATGAAGCAGGGGAACGAGTACCAGACAGGGCTACAAGAGGAATGTGGTGTGTTTGGCATATATGATTTTTCAGGACAGGATATTAGTTCATCTATTTACTATGGACTGTTTGCTTTACAACATAGAGGTCAGGAAAGTTGCGGAATTGCAGTGACGGATACCAATAGGGTGAAGAGAAGAGTGGATTCGTATAAAAATATTGGTCTTGTCAATGAAGTGTTTAATGAAGAAATCATAGATAGTCTAAGAGGAAATTTAGGCATTGGTCATGTTCGGTATTCAACAGCAGGGGGAAATCGGGTAGAGAATGCACAGCCTTTGGTCATTAATTATGTCAAGGGAACCTTGGGTCTTGCTCATAATGGAAATTTAATAAATGCAAAAGAATTAAGAGATGAATTGGCCCGTACGGGAGCTATTTTTCAAACTACGATAGATACAGAAGTGATTGCCTATCATATTGCACGAGCTAGATTGAAAGCACCGACAGCAGAAGAGGCAGTAAAAGAGGCGATGGGAAAGATTAAAGGTGCATATGCACTTGTGGTTATGAGTCCGAAAAAGTTAATTGGTGCAAGAGATGTATTAGGTTTAAAACCTCTTTGTATTGGTAAACGGGATGATGCCTATGTTTTAGCTTCAGAGAGTTGTGCATTGACAGCCATTGGCGCGGAATTTATTAGAGATGTGGAACCAGGGGAGATTGTTACGATTACCAAGGCTGGAATCGCATCAGATAAGAGTATGTGTCAAGAAAAAGAGGCGAGATGTATTTTTGAATATATTTATTTTGCTAGAACTGACAGTACTATTGACGGAGTGAATGTATATGAGGCACGAATTAAAGCTGGAAAGGCACTCGCAATTTCACATCCAGTAGAAGCGGATATAGTGATTGGAGTACCAGATTCAGGTACTGCAGCAGCAAAAGGATATGCGGAAGGTTCAGGCATTCCTTATGGAATTGGTTTTCATAAAAATAGTTATGTAGGCAGAACCTTTATTCAACCGAAGCAAAGTGAACGAGAATCGAGTGTAAAGATTAAGCTGAGTGTGTTAAAAAGTGCCATATCAGGAAAGCGTGTAGTGATGGTGGATGATTCGATTGTGAGAGGGACAACATCTGCTAATATTATAAAAATGTTGAAAAAGGCAGGGGCGATAGAAGTGCATGTGCGCATTAGTTCGCCGCCATTTCTATACCCATGTTATTTTGGAACTGATGTGCCATCGAATGAACAGCTCATTGCACATACGCATACAAAAGAGGAAATTTGTGAATTAATAGGAGCCGATTCCTTAGGCTATATGGAAATTGACAAGTTAAAAGATATGGTTGGAGATTTACAGTATTGCAATTCTTGTTTTACGGGGATTTATCCAATGGAAGTTCCGGGTAGAGATATTAGCAATGAATTTGAATAGATAGACAAGAAAGAGGAGAATAAATTTAATGAATCATAAATATCAAAGTCCATTATCGGAAAGATATGCCAGTGAGGAGATGCAGTATATATTTTCGCCAAATATGAAATTTACCACTTGGCGAAAACTTTGGGTTGCGCTTGCCGAGACAGAAAAGGAATTAGGCTTGCATATTACCGATGAGCAAATAGAAGAAATGAGACAACATGTGGAAGATATTAATTATGATGTGGCAAAAGAGCGAGAACGCCAAGTGCGTCATGATGTGATGTCTCATGTGTATGCTTATGGGGTACAGTGTCCGAAAGCGAAAGGGATTATTCATCTAGGTGCGACCTCTTGTTATGTCGGGGATAATACGGATATTATCGTAATGCGAGAAGCATTGAGATTAATTAAAAAGAAGTTGGTGAATGTGATTGCCGAATTAGGAAGATTTGCAGATTCATATAAAGCCCTTCCAACTTTAGGTTTTACTCATTTTCAGCCAGCCCAACCGACAACAGTGGGGAAAAGAGCAACGCTATGGATGCAGGAATTTTTACTCGATTTGGAAGATTTGGATTATGTGATTGGCACGTTAAAGTTATTAGGTTCAAAGGGAACGACAGGGACACAGGCGAGTTTCTTAGAGTTGTTTGAGGGAAATCATGCCATAATAGATAAAATAGATCCGATGATAGCCAAAAAGATGGGATTTAAAGAATGTTACTCAGTTTCAGGACAAACATATTCTAGGAAAGTCGATACAAAAGTATTGAATGTATTGGCACAGATTGCAGCAAGTGCACACAAATTTTCAAATGATATTCGTTTATTACAGCATTTAAAGGAGATTGAGGAACCTTTTGAAAAGAAGCAAATCGGTTCTTCAGCGATGGCATATAAGAGAAATCCAATGCGAAGCGAGAGAATTGCATCTCTTTCCAGATATGTGATGGTGGATGCATTAAATCCGGCGATGACATCATCGACCCAGTGGTTTGAAAGAACGTTAGATGATTCAGCGAATAAAAGATTAAGCATTCCAGAAGGATTTTTAGCAACGGATGGAATATTAGATTTATGTCTGAATGTAGTAGACGGTTTAGTGGTTTATCCAAAGGTGATTGAGAAACGCTTGATGTCAGAGCTTCCATTTATGGCAACTGAAAATATTATGATGGCTGCGGTAAAAGCGGGCGGAGATAGACAAGAGTTGCATGAAAGAATTAGAGAGTTATCAATGGAAGCGGGACGAAATGTGAAAGAAATGGGTCTTGAGAACAATTTATTAGAGTTGATTGCACAGGATAAGACATTTAATTTAACATTAGAAGAATTGCAGGAAACAATGAATCCGGCTTTGTATATCGGGAGAGCAAAAGAACAAGTGGAGGCATTTTTAGAAAAGGTCATTACACCTATATTGGAAGAGAATAAAGAATTATTAGGTATAAAAGCGGAAATTAATGTATAGAAGAAAAAGCCTTGGAGGTAGCAGTATTATTATATTGCAACTTCTAAGGTTTTTTCTTTTGAAATTTTGTCAATCGCTTGTATATAAGGTATTTATGAAATATAATTAAAATGAATAAAAATAAAGAAATAACATAAGGGGAAGTTATATGGATGTGAATTTAGAATATTATAAAGTATTTTATTATGTGGTAAAGTATAACGGGATTACAGCGGCGGCAGAAGCGTTATCAATATCGCAGCCAGCGGTAAGCCAAGCGATTAAACAGTTGGAGCAAAGTGTAGCGATATCTCTTTTTAATCGAACACCAAAAGGGGTGAGATTGACAAAGGAAGGGGCAATATTTTATGAATATATAAAAAATGGATATGAAAAAATAAAAATGGGTGAACGAAGACTTGAAGAAATGCAGAATTTAGAATTGGGAGAAATCAAAATAGGGGCTAGTGATATGACGTTGCAATTTTACCTTTTACCATATTTAGAGAAATTCAATAAAAAACATCCAGAAATAAAAATCAGTGTATCAAATGCACCGACGCCCGCAACACTATGTAATCTGGATAATGGTGAAATAGATTTTGGGGTTATCAGTGGTCCTTATGAAGCGAATCCCAACTTAACATTTACTCCAGTGCAGGAAATCGAAGATATTTTCATTGCTGGACCAGCATTTTTTCATTTAAAAGATAAGATATTGGATTTTGCACAGCTTCTTAATATGGCGATTATTTGTCTGGAGGATACAACAAGTACAAGAAAATATATGAATGATTATTTAGCTACAAAAGGGGTGATTTTACAGCCAGAGTTTGAATTAGCTATGAGCTCTATGATTGTTCAATTTGTATTAAGAAATCTAGGTATTGGCGTGGTGGTAAAAGATTTTGCCAAAGAATACATAAAATCAGGTGAAGTAATTCAGCTTCAATTCAAAGAATGTATTCCCAAAAGAAACTTTTATGTGGTAAGAAATGAAAAGTTACAAGATTCAGTTGCGGCGGCAAGATTATTGGATATGCTATTGGAATGAAAATGACATAAGTAATAATTATGAAGAATATAAATAATATTAATTTTATTTATGAAAAATAATATAGTATATTAAATGAGTAGCGAGTAAAAATGAAAAAGGCAGATGAATAGAGGCAGGAGGAATTAAGATGGTAAAGGCGGTAGTTGGTGCGAATTGGGGAGACGAGGGAAAAGGAAAGATTACGGATACATTAGGAAAGACTTGTGATATCATTGTGCGTTTTCAAGGGGGGGCAAACGCCGGACATACGATTGTTAATGATTATGGAAAATGCCGGACATACGATCGTTAATGATTATGGAAAATTTGCTTTACATTCATTGCCATCAGGTGTATTTTATGAGCATACGACTAGCGTGATAGGTAATGGGGTAGCATTGAATATTCCGGTTCTTTTTAAAGAAATACAGGGGCTTGTTAAGCGCAGGGTGCCAAGACCGAAAGTCAAAGTGTCGGATAGAGCCCAAGTAGTGATGTCTTATCATATCTTGTTTGATGAGTATGAAGAGGAACGTTTGGGCGGAAAGTCATTCGGTTCGACAAAGTCAGGAATTGCACCATTTTATTCGGATAAATATGCAAAAATAGGGTTTCAAGTGAGTGAATTATTTGATGAAGAATATTTAAAAGAGAAAGTAGAAAGAGTTTGTGAAACAAAGAATGTTTTGTTAGAGCATTTATATAAAAAGCCATTGCTTAAGCCTGAAATGATTATGGAAGAATTAAGAGGATATAAGGAGATGGTTGCTCCATATGTATGTGATGTTTCCTTTTTTCTTAATGAAGCGATTAAAGAGGGGAAGGAAATACTCCTAGAGGGGCAGTTAGGCTCCTTGAAAGATACGGATCATGGAATTTATCCGATGGTGACTTCCTCGTCCACTTTGGCCGCTTATGGAGCGATTGGAGCAGGTATTGCCCCTTATGAAATAAAGCAGATAATTACAGTTTGTAAAGCATATTCGAGTGCGGTAGGAGCTGGTGCTTTTACAAGTGAAATTTTTGGAGATGAAGCGGACGAGTTGAGAAAGCGTGGCGGTGATGGCGGTGAATACGGTGCGACAACTGGAAGACCAAGACGTATGGGCTGGTTTGATGTGGTAGCGTCTAAATATGGCTGTCGGATTCAAGGGACAACAGATGTTGCATTCACAGTGTTAGATGTATTGGGATATTTGAAAAAGGTTCCAGTTTGTGTCGCTTATGAAATAGATGGAGAAATTACAACAGAGTTTCCGACTACTTGTAGGTTAGAGAAAGCCAAACCTGTGATAGAGGTGTTAGATGGTTGGCTAGAAGATATTCGTGGAATTAAAAATTATGATGAATTGCCAGAGAACTGTAAAAAATATATTGAATTTGTGGAAGAAAAAATTGGATATCCAATTACGATGGTGTCAAATGGTCCGGGTCGAGAGGATATTATTTATAGAAAAAAATAAGTGTTTTTGTTAAGCAATTTATTAAAAAAGGAAAAGAGCGATAATAAACTCTTTTCCTTTTTGCTATCTAATTTTCTTCTTGCTTTTCTTTATTGCCGCGTCCCCAAAACTTATAAGCTAGAGTAATGGCATATAAAAAAATGGGAATGACAGTGGTGGCAAAGATAGAGGCTTTTAATAAATTAGTCGCTTCTTCATGTTTCATCAGGGCGAATACTAAAGTAGAGCCATAGAGGCAAACCAATAGAATAACGCCGATTAGGGCAAATATTTGTTTGAATTTCTTCATTATAAAACTCCAATCTATAATCAGTTCTCTTAGTTATCAATGTATGTATTATAGCCTGTTCAACCATAAAAAGCAAGGCGTCGATTGTGTATTATAATATAAAGTTAAGAAAATAATTTTTATCTTTAGAAAAAATTCAGAAGTTATCCATGACGCATTCATATTTCTTTTTTATAATAAATATGAATAGTAAGAAAAAAGGTTTCAAGGGAGGTATTATATGAAATATATAACATATTACGAAGAAAGCACGGAAATTACAAATCAAAAATATATGGAATTTATAAATAGAAGATACAATGGAGATGGGAAAATAGAGGGACAAGGGGTTAGAAATGATTTTAAAGTGAGGCGAATGCGTTTTTTCAATCCGGCTGAATCAATATTGTTCCAAGAGAGTAAACAGCCTAAATATTCGATGACCGTTCGCAATACTAATGATAAATGTGTATATTTAGAGAAGAAAACAGTACAAAATGAATTGATTTATAAAGCCAGCACAAAGATAACGAGAGAGCAGTGTAATCAAATTATTGGAAACGATATTGCATGGATGGAAAATCATAAGGATGAAGTGGTAAAGGATTTTTATCGACAATTACGTTTTAATGGAATGAAGCCGGGATATGTTACAGAATATGTAAGAGAAGTATTTGGATTAAATAAAAAAGACTATGTTATATTTGATAAAAAGATTGCGAAAGCGGCGGGTAATTGCAAAGATTTTTTTGCGGAGGATATGATAATGATACAGTGCTTGGGAACAGGGAAAATCAAGTGTACCAGTCATCATACAGCTAAAATGCCGGAAGTTACGCAGAAGTTTATCGAACAACAGGAGTGTAATGCGAGTGCGATGTTAGCAATTTTATAAAAGAAAAAATAAAACTACTTTTTCGTTAGTCAAGATAAACTTAATTGACGAAAAGGTAGTTTTTTATTAGTTAAGAATGTTATTCGCTTGCTTGCGGTCCGTCTGAAGCGCTATAATAAGTATAAACAATAGTTCCCGGTGCGATGTGTTCATATATTTCTTTTACTTTATCAAGCGGTGTATTGATACAGCCATAAGAACCAGCATAATGATATACATTTCCCCCGAATGTAGATTGCCAATTAGCATCATGAAGTCCTACATCAGTATAAAAGGGAATAAAATAATCCACAACAACATCATAAGTTTCACCGCGAAGCCGCCACTTTTGCTCTTTCCACATAACGGAGAAAGTACCCTCTCTTGTGGGGCTTCTATCTTTCATCCCACTTACGATATCTGTTTCCACTTTCACAGCACCATTTACATAGTACCAAAGATACTGTCTGCTCAAATCAATTTCAACATAAATGTCGGGTTCACCAGTATCAATTCCATCATGAGTAGCGGCAGTAGCTTCATAGGCAGGCTCTCTTGTGGTTGATTCAAGGTTCATGATTAATGCGGTGAGTGTCTCCGCTTCTGATTTTTGATCAATAATCCAACCATAGTCACCGCCTTTAATTATGATATCTTGCCCGCCGGAGGTACGAAAAGGTCTTGAACTGCCAAAGGTATTAAAGTCCCTCGCCAAAGTATAGACATAATATTCAACAGATGCACTATCGACGGATACTATGTTGAAATCATCATCATAAGTAAGCCAATCAACAATCTCTTTTCCGGTTAAGACGCGTTCATTTTCTTTTAAGGTACCAAAGGTATGAGTGATAGTTAGTTCTAAAATTGCATTTTTACTTTCCATTTCTTTTACAAGGGCAGGATGATTGGCAGTGATTGCAGGTTCAGTATATATTGTGTGGTCACTCAGTTGAATTTCAGTTTGTTGTTGAGCAATCGCATTGTGAATTTCAGCTAACACGGCATCAACATCTAAAGAGCTGCCAATAACTTCAGGTACAATAGTATAGAGATTGTTTTCAATATCAAGCTGTAAATAGGCATCTTCAGGTGCTTTTTCCTGCGCATTAGTAATGATATTCATATTATGAATACGGTCTGTAAGCTGCTTGGTATCATAAGCACTTTCGATGGTAAGCTGATATTCAGCAGGAGCGAAAAGGGAAAGTATCCAAGCGGCATTATTTTGTGCATCTTTAATTTCCTGAATCTGATTATTTTCCAAATAGGTTAGGCTATAATCAGAAGATAAAATATATTCCTTATTGCCATCTAAATCGGTAACAATTAATGTGTAGTTTGATACCTCATCTTCAAATAAAATATTGACATCTTCCACCGACATATTACCAATTTCAACGGAATTGATATATGTATTAGGCAGGAAATGATTGTTGTAAAAAATCATTATTCCCACATAAATAGAACTGATGGCGAGAATGAATATTGTGATAATGATGATGGGCATCAAGGCGGTTTTCTTTTTTTTCATAACATAGCTCCTCTTCTAGTATATGCTTGTTAGTATTTGGACAACTTTATAATTTCTAAGCCCTCTAAATAATGCTGATATATTTTTTTTATTATAACAGATAGCGAAAAAATAGACAACAAATGTACCGACATTAACATAAATCTTAAAAAAAAATTAATAAAATTAATAAAGAATTGAAGAATTGGTAAATTGACAAATGCAACGCTACCTTATAGAATAGTTAGTAACCTAACAAAACGAAATGAAAATGAGAGGGGTGAGCGGGTGAAAGAGGGAGTGAATAGAACCATCATATTTTCCGTTAAGCGTTTATCAAATAATATAAAACGACTTTTGGATAATTATCCGATTAAAAGTGGAGATATTCATTTGACAGGGATGCAGTGTGGAGTGATTCGTTACATTGGAGATAAATCTCTTGAAAAGGATGTTTTTCAAAAGGATATTGAAATAGAGTTTAATATTAGGCGTTCGACAGCAACAGGCATCTTGCAGTTGATGGAAAAAAATGATTTGTTAAGAAGAGAAGCCGTTCAAAGTGACGCCAGATTAAAGCGTATTGTATTGACCGCAAGAGGTATGGATACGAAAAAAGAGGTGCATAAAAAAATTGCGAATATAGAAGCAAAGGTAAAACAGGATTTGACAGAAGAAGAGGTGGAAACATTTCATCGTATTATGGACAAAATAATGAAGACGATTGTGTGAGTGTGGAGGGCAGAGTGAATGATTGCAAAAAGGTTAGCAAAATGTGTCAGAGAATATAAAAAAGAATCAATTTTAGCTCCGATTATGATGTTGTGTGAGGTATCGGTGGAAATTGCAATTCCTTTTTTTATGGCGAGGATTGTGGATGTCGGCATGCGTAACGGAGATAACGGATATATTTGGAGAACGGGTTTTTTATTAATTATACTGGCGTTAGTGGCGATGTTTTTTGGAGCGATGTCAGCGTATTTTGCCTCGAAAGCATCGACGGGATTGGCAAAGAATATAAGACAGGAGATATATTATAATATTCAGGAATTTTCTTTTCCAAATATTGATAAATTTTCAACATCCAGCTTAGTAACCCGATTAACGACTGATATTACAAATGTACAGATGGCTTATCAGTTGATTATTAGAACGGCAGTCAGAGGTCCTTTGATGCTTGGTTTTAGTTTTATCATGGTGTATAGTATTAATCCTCAGTTATCGCTGATATTTTTAATTGCCACACCTTTGCTTGCAGTTGGTCTGGTCAGTGTAATTCGGACCGTACATCCTGTTTTTGTGCGGGTTTTTAAGATTTATGATAAGTTGAATAAGGTGGTACAAGAAAATCTGCGTGGTATTCGGGTTGTAAAATCTTATGTTAGAGGAGAGCATGAGATAGAGAAATTTAAAGGAGTATCTCAGAGGATATATAAAGATTTTTCAAAGGCAGAAAAAATATTGGCTTTAAATGGTCCGATGATGCAGGTGGTCATGTATGCTTGTATGCTGGCAATCTTTTGGTTGGGGTCCAATTTAATTGTGGCGGGTTCATTGGAGACGGGACAGTTAATGAGTTTGTTCACCTATTTAATGCAATGCTTAATTAGCTTGATGATGTTATCCATGGTTTTTGCGATGATTACGATATCACAGGCCTCAGCAAAACGTATTGTAGAGGTGTTGAATGAGAAAAGCACGCTTAGAAATGGAGAGAATCCAGTATTAGAAGTAGAAGATGGTTCGATTGAATTCACCGCGGCCAGCTTTAGTTATAAAGAAAATGCGGATAATTTTTGTTTGGAAGATGTTACCTTTTCTTTGAAATCAGGGGAGAGCTTGGGCATTTTAGGGGGAACTGGAAGTGCTAAAAGTTCTTTAGTGCAGTTAATTCCAAGACTCTATGATGTGACCAAGGGCAGCGTTCGAGTGGGTGGTGTTGATGTTAAGGACTATGATTTGGAGACATTAAGAAATGCTGTCTCGATTGTCTTACAAAAGAATGTTTTGTTTTCTGGCTCGATTAAACAGAATTTATGCTGGGGAAATCCTCACGCGACCGAGGCGGAACTAATTCATGCTTGTAAGTTAGCGCAGGCGCATGATTTTATTATGAGTTTCCCTGATGGCTATGATACTTATATAGAGCAGGGTGGCTCTAATGTTTCGGGCGGACAAAAGCAAAGATTATGTATTGCCAGAGCATTGCTAAAAAAACCGAAGATATTAATTTTAGATGATTCAACCAGTGCGGTGGATACGAAAACAGATATGAAATTGCAGGCGGCTTTTCAAATGGAAATACCCAATACGACAAAAATACCATTGCTCAAAGAGTATCGTCGATTGAAAGGGCGGATAAAATCATTTTATTAGATGGCGGGAAAATTAATACCATAGGAACTCATGAAGAACTTCTAAAATCCAGTGAGATATATAGAGAAGTATACTATTCACAAAAGAAAGGGGGAGAAGAAAATGGCCAAGCAGAATAGGCGAGCAGCACTAGAAAAAAAGGAAAATATGAATATGGGAAAAACCATTTCTCGACTCCTCACTTATGTAACCGGAAGAAATCGAATTCAACTGGTCATGGTTTTTGCTTGCATTATCATCAATGCAATGGCTTTTGTATCCAGTTCTTTATTTATCCAAAAATTAATTGATGATTATTTAACGCCGATGTTAGGACAGAGTAATCCCAACTTCACACCATTAATTCGCACCCTTTTTATAATGGCAGCGATTTATTGTGTGGGAATCATATCAAATTATGTTTATAATCGTTTTATGGTGGTCATTGGTCAAACAGTTCAAAAACAAATTCGAGATGATATGTTCACTCATTTGCAGAGTTTACCTATCAAATATTTTGATACACATAAGTTTGGTGATATCATGAGTCATTATACAAACGATATTGATACTCTTAGGCAGATGATTTCTCAGAGTATACCTCAGATGTTTTCTTCTTTTGTGACAATCACCTGTGTTGCGACGGTGATGTTGATTACGAATGTGCCGCTGGCATTGGTGGTCGCATGTGTGACGATTGTGATGTTTCAGGTTCTGCGTTTTTTAACAGGAAAAAGCAGAGGATATTTTATCAAGCAGCAAAAGGCCTTGGGTCAAATAAATGCTTATGCTGAAGAGATGATGACAGGGCAGAAAGTAGTAAAGGTATTTTGTCATGAAAAAGAGGCAAAGGCTGAGTTTGATGTGTTAAATGAAAATCTTTATCAAGCGGCAGAACGAGCGAGTATATTTACGAATATTCTAATGCCGATTTTAGGCAATATCGGAAACGTACAGTATGCGTTGTTGGCAATGGTCGGAGCGGTGTTAGCAGTAAATGGTGTGGCTGGTGTCACTCTTGGTTCGATCGCTGCATTTTTACAATTAAGCAGGGCGTTTACAGGACCAATCAATCAGATATCACAACAGATAAACTCGGTTATCATGGCTTTAGCGGGAGCGAGTAGAATATTTGGACATTTAGATGAGAAGCCAGAGCAAGATGCTGGATATGTCACATTAGTGAATGTACAAGAAGTGGGCGAGCAGCTTATCGAAAGCAAGGAACGAACAAATATTTGGGCATGGAAGCACCCGCACAGTGACGGCACGATAACTTATACAAAATTAAAAGGTGATATTCAATTTGTAGATGTAGATTTTGGTTATCATGAGGATAAAATGGTGCTTCATAATATTAGTCTCGTGGCTAAAACAGGCGAAAAAATTGCATTTGTGGGATCGACAGGTGCTGGAAAAACGACAATTACGAATTTAATCAATCGTTTTTATGATATACAGGATGGAAAAATTAGATATGACGGCATCAATATTAATAAGATTAAAAAGCCGGATTTGCGCAGGTCATTAGGTGTGGTGTTGCAAGACACCAATTTATTTACCGGAACGATTAAGGACAATATTCGTTATGGCAGATTAGAAGCAACGGACGTGGAGATTGTGGAAGCGGCAAAGTTAGCGAATGCTCATAATTTTATCATTCGTTTGCCAGAGGGGTATGACACGATGTTAACAGAAGCTGGTGAAGCGTTATCACAGGGACAAAGGCAGCTATTGTCCATCGCTAGGGCGGCGGTGGCAGATCCGCCCGCGATGATTTTAGATGAAGCGACATCTAGTATTGATACCCGTACCGAAGCGATTGTTCAAAGAGGGATGGATTCTTTGATGTTTGGGCGAACAGTTCTTGTAATTGCTCATCGCTTATCGACTGTCCAGAATGCCGATGCGATTATGGTAATGGAGCATGGAAAAATAATAGAACGAGGGAATCACGATGAACTTGTGAAACAAAAGGGTAAGTATTATCAGTTATATACAGGGGCTTTTGAATTGGAGTAATAAATCTTAAAAACATAATTATAATTAATAAGTTATGTATTGCGAAAAGATGTGATATGTATTATAATAGCTATAAGATAAATACAGTCCGAAGAAAGGAGGGGTTTTATGGAAGATGGTATAAGTAATAAGAATATTATGGACGTGTTGCAAAATATAATACTGACGCAGCAGCATTTAGTTAATGAGGTCGGCGGTTTCAAGGGAGAAGTAAAAGGTTTAAGAGCAGAGTTGACCGATTTCAAATGTGAAGTTAGAATGAAATTTGAGCAGGCTGATAAGCGAATGGATAGACTCGAAAGCGGAGTACAAGGAGTAAGGTTGGATCAGGAAATCATGCGAAATGATATGAGAGATATGAAACTGGATATTAGAGATGTAAAACAAAAAGTTGTTCAGTTGCGAACGGATGTGGTGCAAAATTTTGTTGAGATAAAAGAGTTGCAGACTCTTGTAAATATACACCAGCAGAAATTAAAACAGGCATAACTATATTAGGACAAAAATTATTTGGTTAAAGTTAAAAAGCTAAATATTTCACAAGAGAAGTGAAGTATTTGGCTTTTTTTGAGGGGAATTCAAGAAAATGTGAGCGACTTGACGGATGATATCTCGTTTTATATAATTAAGCATAAATAGGATGCTTAATGATAAAGGAGGGCGATTATGCTGGCATAAGTGCATTTCAAGGTGATTATGGTATGATTGCGTTGACAAAGAAAGAGAAAAATTATTATATAGTGATGAGTAGCAAAGATAATTTAGAGCAAGAAAAATATAAGCTATATTTTAAAATGGAGCATTTTACAGGATGTAGATTTGGACTGGTTTTATATGCAACGCAGTATATAGGCAAAAAAGCAGGCTTTGAAAATTTTGTTTATGAATAACCAAAAGAGGAAGACAATAAAAGAGTTTTGGTTGATGATGGGTGGAGATGATGAAAAATAGAAAATATAGTAAACATCTTGATAATATTAAAATTAGAACTAAAATGATTATTATCTATGTTATATGTGTTTTATTACCGCTGATTGCAACTAACTTTTTTGTGCTACTATCGGTAATGCAACATATGGAAACACGCCAGTTGGACGAAGTGAAAGGTACAGGCATGCGTGTGGAAAATATGATGAATGAATTGATAGAACAATCCTTGACTGTTTCAGAATACATATATATTGATGGCAATATAAATCGATTCATAAGTATGGAATATCCGACAGTAATGGATTATCATGAGAACATGAAACAACATGATCAAAGGATACGCTATTACTATTCGACACGTTATATATATAATTCGACACTTTATGCGGATAATAATTCGATTTTAAATGGTTCTAGTTTCAGTAAATTGTCCCAGGTAGAAGAGGAAACATGGTATCAGATAGTAAAAGAAAATGAAAAGACGGTGCAGCTCATTCCTTATTATGATAATCATAATGAGTACAATAATTATTTGGGACGCAAACGATATTTATCATTGATTAGGTCGTTGGATTATTTTGGCGAACAGCACATACTTAAATTAGACTTGGATTATCAGATGCTGGTGAAAAATCTGGATCGAGAAAATAGTAATGTGTATATATATAATGCCGATAAAATTATATATAATACAAAGGAAAAGGATCGAAATCAAGCATTTGAGTCGATTGAAAATATTGTACCAGAGGATGTGCTTTATGAGCAAACTATGTATATACTCGGAGAACAATGGAATATTATGGTCACACAGGCTAAGTATAGTTTGATAACAGGTCTTAGTGAATTTAGAGTGATGATTGTTATGCTTTTTATTGTGAATTTGTTATTGCCAAGCGGGGTAATTATATTGATGAGTCGCTCGTTTCGCAAAAGAATTATGCTGACGGAACATCATATTCAAAAGATGAAATATGGACAATATGAAACGATTTCTTGCTATGAGGGGCGCGATGAAATCGGAAATTTAATTCTCAGCTACAATCTGATGGTGGAAAGAATCCGTGAATTAATTGAAACTGTTTATCGGAAAAATGTGGAACAGCAAGCCTTGGAGCTTTCAAGAAAGCAAGCTGAATTAAATGCTTTGCAAAGTCAGATGAATCCCCATTTTATATTCAATGTATTGGAAAGTGTTCGGATGAAAAGTTTAATGAAGCAAGAATATGAAACAGCGGGTATTATTGAAAAGCTGGCAGAACTATTTCGGGTGGTGATACAGTGGAATAAAGATTTTGTAACGATAGAAGAAGAACTAAAGCATGTAAGGAAATATTTAGATATTCAGAAATATCGTTTTGGAGATAGGCTTGATTTTACAATTCATATTGAAGACAGTTGTAGAAAAAGAAAAATCCCTAAATTTGGTATTCTAACATTTGTGGAAAATGCTTGTGTACATGGAATCGCTCAAAGTATTAAGGGGGGGAATATTACGATTTGCATATCTAAGGATGAGAAACAATTATATTTGGAAATCATGGATAGCGGGAATGGAATTGGCAAACTCGAATTAGATAGATTGAAACAATGTATTGAGACAGCGTCCATAGAGGATGTTCAAGGGTCGCAAAGTATCGGGATACTCAATACGATTGTCAGATTGAAATTGTATTATCAGGGAAGTATGCAGGTTAATATTGAAAGTACAAAGGGAGAGGGAACAGAAGTATGCGTTGTTCTTCCGTTAGTTTATAATGAAAATTTGAAAAACAATTAATGGGTAGGTGAGATAAAGATGATAAAGGTAATGTTAGTCGATGATGAACCCTTAATACGAGAGGGGCTTAAAATAATTCTTGATTGGGCGGCATATGGATATGAGATTGTGGCTGAAGCGACCAATGGAATGGAAGCTCTGGGGATTGTTAAAGAAGAAGAGATAGATCTGATGATTGTAGACTTAAATATGCCAAAAATGTTAGGACTTGAATTGATTAAACAAATACGAAACGAAATCCCGCAATCGGCAATACAGTTTATTATATTGTCTGGCCTTGCCGAATTTGAAGATGCGAAAACAGCGATGAGCCTAAATGTATATGCCTATCTTTTGAAACCAATACAAAAACAAGAATTAATAGAATTGCTCATTAAAATGAATCGAGATTATAGTCAGAAACAACAACATGCCAAAAAGGAAGAGAAAAGACTGCGTATAGAATGTCGTTTTCGTGCTGGAAAAGTGTTATTAAACAAATATACCAAAGAAGATATTGCCTATTTGAAAGAATATTTGTGTATGGGTGGCGAGTATTGGTATTATGTGAGTTTTGAGTTTGATGAAAATGAAGAGAGCTTTATGCGGCTGAATAATCATGAAAAGGCAAGCTTACAAGAGGAATGTGTGGAGTATTTGAAAAAACAATTCAAGAGAAATGTGTTTCACATTGTTCCAACGATGGAGAGAGAAGAGTATATATTTGGGGTTGGGGTTCTTTATACGCCAGAGCTTTTGGTGTGTGCCGGCAATGATGGAAGAGATTATATTGCCTGCGTATATAAAAATTTATGTGAACATTTTGGATATAAAATGCGAGCATATATAGGACTGAAGGTCGATAACTTAGAAGAAATATCGAAATCTTTTCAGGAAATAAGGGTATTAAGGTGTTTTTATAATATCGGTGCACAAAAAAATAGCATTGTTTTTGGCGAGCAGATGAAAAATAGAAATAGTTTTTATGGGATTAGCAAAAAGGAGGTAAAAGCTCTTGTTGAGCAGATTAGAAACAATGATATAAAGCGGATTTCCGATACTGTGGAGGCTATTTATGCACAAATGAGAAATCATGCCTCAACGATAGATATGGTAAAGGCAAATATCTATTATTTGTATTATCAGTTGCTTGAATTGGTGCAAGAAATTGGTGAGGAGCAGGAACAGATGGAAGTATTGCAGTATATTACAAGAGAATCTTTTGACAAATTGATATTGTCGGGAAATGAAAATGATTTAAAAAAGTTTATTATTAGTTATGCTGAATATCTAGGAGAGTTAAAAGGAAAGGCAAGAAAGGGTATATTGAGTCAAGTGAAAACATATGTGGAAGAAAATTATATGGAGAACTTGAATTTGAAAATTTTAGGAGAAAAATTTTACATCAATAATGTATACTTAGGGCAGTTGTTTAAGAAAAATGTGGGAGTTTCATTTAACGAATATTTGAACATACTGCGCATAGAGGGGGCAACAAGATTATTGGAAACCACTGATTTGCGCATTTATACGATCGCAGAAAAATCAGGTTTTCAAAATGCTGATTATTTTATTAATAAGTTTGTCGGAGTGAAAGGTATTACTCCAAACCAATATAGAATGAAAAGGAGGAAGTAAAAATGGTAATAGCAAAAAATCCAATATTGGAGGGGTTTTATCCCGATCCATCTATTTGTGCGGTGGGAGAAGATTTTTATTTAGTGAATTCAAGTTTTGCGTATTTTCCGGGAGTGCCAATCTTTCATAGCAAAGATTTGGCGAATTGGGAGCAAATCGGTAATATTTTAGACCGAGAAGAGCAGTTGCCATTGCATGAGTGCGGGCATTCAAAGGGAATTTATGCACCGACCATTAGATATCATGATGGTGTATTTTACATGATTACAACAAATGTTAGCGGCGGGGGTAATTTTATTGTGATGGCAGCAGACCCTGCTGGTGAATGGTCAAAACCGTATTTTCTGGGCGAAGCAGCAGAGGGAATTGACCCCAGTCTTTTCTTTGATACAGATGGAACATGTTATTATGTCGGACAAAGAGATAATACGGAAGGCATTACCTATGACGGAGATAAGGAGATTTGGATACAACAGCTTGATCTTGAAAATATGAAATTGGTTGGAGAGAGTAAGCGAATTTGGAAAAGTGCATTGTATAATTCAGTCTGGTCGGAGGGACCACATTTATATAAAAAAGATGATTGGTATTATCTCATTATTGCAGAGGGCGGTACTGGTCCTGAGCATGCGGTATGTGTGGCAAGAAGCCGTAATATTGATGGGCCATATGAGGGGAATAAGGCGAATCCTATTTTCACCCATCGTCATTTGGGAAGTGAATACAAAACTCGGTATGTGGGTCATGGTGATTTGGTGGAAACAAAAAATGGTGAGTGGTATATAACATTGTTGGCAGCTAGACATTATAACGGTTATAGCAGCATAGGCAGAGAAACTTTTTTAGCAAAAGTGGTATGGGAAAACGACTGGCCAGTTATTAATCGCGGTATTGGAATGTTGACCGATGAGGTGGAAGTTGATTTGGAGCCGTATCTGCTTCCAGAGCTGACGAATACTTATCATTTCTTTGGGGAGAAGTTGGATGAGAGAATGTTAAGATTGCGTAATCCAAACGAAGATATGTATTCCTTAGAGGAAAGAAAGGGATTTCTAAGGCTTCGTTTGAGTGAAGAACGATTAGATGAACAAAAAAGCCCCACCTTTATCGGTATTCGTCAGGCTCACTATCATTATATGGCGACGACATTGCTTGAGTTTTGCCCTCAAAATGAAAATGAAATGGCAGGATTAGCGATTTATCAAAACAATGAGTATCATATGCGCTATGAACTTACCAAGCGGGGGGGAGAATATGTGCTGCGATTAATTTTACGCCATATAGTAGCAAAAAATGACAATCCGTTTCAAGGAGATGATAATGCGGTTGGCGATAGAATACAAAAGCAGGAAACATTGTTAGCGGAGACAAGAGCAGCTTCACAGGTTGGACTAAAAATTATAAATCACGGACAAAGAGCTTGGTTTTATTACAGCTTGGATAATATGAAATATGAATTATTGTTAGGGAATGTTTCCGTGAAAGAGTTAAGTACTGAAGTAGCAGGCGGGTTTGTCGGTTGTGTGATTGGAATGTATGGGATAACGAAAGCAGTAAAGAATGGTAATTATGCGGACTTTGCGTTTCTGGATTATCAAGAAATAAAAGAAACATAAAAAACTAAAGAATATGAAAAGGTTTGATGAAAAACATATAAAGTTATTTGGGTGAAAGTGCCAGAGGTATGTGCCATAATAAAAGCATAAAATAGGAGTCACAAATATGAAGGAGGTACTTTGTATGAAAAGGTATGGAAAAGGGATAGCAGTTTTAACGCTGATTGTGATAACCCTCTCTAGTTTGGCAACGCTGATTGTGATAACCCTCTCTAGTTTGGTAGGTTGTACAAACTCAAATAACAAAAAAAATCAAGTTGATGAAAATGGAATTAAGACATTCACAGCATTTATGGCAGTGCCGGGAGCGGAAGTTCCAGATGATAACAGAATGCTGAACCTGATTGCCCAAGAGGTAGGAGCGAAAGCGGAAGTGACATGGCTGACAGGACAAACAGCAGCAGAGCGCATTGGAGTTATGGTAGCTGGCGGTGAATATCCAGACTTTGTGGACGGTTCAGACGGAACGGAAGCATTAATAGAAGCAGGTGCATTTATAGCATTAGATGAGTATTTTGATAAATATCCAAATATTAAAAACTATTATTCAGAAGAAGAATGGAATCAAATTCGTCGAGAAGATGGACACATTTATTATGTTCCCCAGTTTGGCAATGTACATATTAAGAACATGGCAGTAGAACATGCAGATGAAGCATTTTGGATTCAAAAGAGAGTGCTTGAATGGGCGGATTATCCAGAGGTAAAAACATTAGATCAATATTTTGATTTAATTCAAGCCTATTTAGCGGTAAATCCACAGGATGAAGACGGACAAACAAATATTGGATTTGAGATTCTTTCAGATGACTGGAGATATTTCTGTTTGGAGAATCCACCAATGTTTTTAGATGGTTTTCCAAATGATGGTTGCGGTATCGTAGACCCAGTGACAAAAGAAGTTCGTGTATATGATACTACCGATACGGCAAAAATGTATTTCAATAAACTTTCTGAAATGTATGATGCGGGAGTCATTGACCCAGAAACATTTACGATGAGTTATGATCAATATATTGCGAAATTATCATCTGGTCGTGTGCTTGGAATGGTGGATCAAGGATGGAACTTTAGCGATGCAAGAAGTTCTTTGATACAGCAAGAAAAATATGATAGAGGCTATGTGCCGCTAGGTATCACAAAAGATGAACAAACAGTGGATCAATATTTCAATCCAGCAACGCTAAATACAGCGAACGGTTTAGGTATTACCATAAGCTGCAAAGATGTAGAGGGCGCACTTCAGTTCATGAATGATTTGTTGGCTCCGGAAGTAATGACAATGAGATATTGGGGCGAAGAAGGTGTTGACTATGAAGTGGACGCAGACGGAATGTATTATAGAACAGAGGCACAAAGAAAGAATGCAGAAGATCCAGATTGGGTAACACGCAATCAAGCAAACACAATATACAGTTATTTTCCAGCTTATATTGGAACAATGGACGGAAAGAATGCGATCAGTCCAAGTGAGCAACCGAGTGAATTTGAACTTGGCTTAAGAGATATTGATAAAAGAATATTTGCAGCTTACGGATATGAGAGATGGACTGATTTCTTAACACCAGTGGAAGAGAATCAACCATGGTTTCCATTGTGGTCAGCGACGAATGCTTGGACAACAGATACACCTTATGGAGTGGCAAATCAGAAGATGGATGATATTAAGCATCAATGGTTGCCAAAAGTTATCATGACTCCAGCAGATGAGTTTGAGCAAGTTTGGGAAGAGTATATGACAGTATATAATAATGAAGTTGATATAAAGGCTTATGAGGATGAATTAACAGCAGAAGTGGCAAGAAGAATTGAAAATGCTTTAGGACAATAGAACTAAATTAGGGGAGTGCTTGGAGGGTAACCCCTCAAGCACTCTTTGCTATATTATTTATATTTAAAGGAGGGCATAATGTTGGGGAAAAAGAAGAAAAAGTACACTTGGGAAGACATAAAAAAACAAAAGGAATTAATCTTTTTAGCTCTTCCGTTTGTGATATTTGCGATGATTTTCTATTACTTACCGCTGACAGGCTGGACTATGGCTTTTCAAAATTTCAAACCGGGTAAAGACTTCTTTGATCAAATTTGGGTGGGATTTGACCAGTTTAAATTCTTATTTTCAGATAATACGTTTTTGCAGGTGTTAAGAAATACACTGGGAATGAGTTTGATTAATTTGGTCTTAGGATTTGTTTTTTCGATTGGCTTCGCCTTGTTACTCAATGAAGTGAGATTTCTAAGAGCAAAGAAATTCATACAAACAATATCTTATCTGCCACATTTTCTATCTTGGATTGTGGTAACAGGATTGGTAAGAGATGTGTTGGCGGTGGAAACGGGAATAATAAACCAAATATTGGTCGGTTTAGGCATCTTTGATACACCGGTTAATTTCTTTGCCCATACCAAATATTTTTGGTGGATTGTGGGATTTTCAAATGTTTGGAAAAGTACCGGCTGGGGTAGTATTATCTATTTGTCGGCAATGACCGCCATCAGTCCGGAATTATATGAAGCGGCTCAGGTGGACGGGGCAAATCGTTTTCAGCGGATGTTGAAAATTACATTGCCCAGTATTAAACCTACCATTTTTATTCTATTAATTATCAATATTGGAAATGTTTTGAATGCTGGTTTTGAAGTGCAGTATTTATTAGGGAATGGTTTAGTGCAAAGCGTATCTCAGACCATAGATATTTTTGTTTTGAAATATGGAATTAGCTTGAATAACTACTCATTGGCAACTGCAGCGGGCATATTTAAGAGTGCGATTAGTATTATTCTGATCGTTTTAGCCAATAGAATTGCGAAAGCTGCTGGCGAAGAGAGACTGTTTTAGGAGGATGAGATGAAGACAAAAAAACATATTACAAAAGCAGATTTAGTTTTTGATGTTGTGAAATGGATGTTTTTGGTGTTATTTGTAATTGCAACTCTATATCCAATTCTCAATACCTTGGCGGTGTCTTTTAACGATGGATTGGATTCAATAAAGGGCGGCATTCATTTGTGGCCACGTCAATTTACGCTGAAGAATTATACGACAGTATTACAAAAGGATACCTTGATACAGGCGAGTATTATTACGGTCGCAAGAACTGCAATCGGAACAGTGGTACAGTTGTTAGCGACCGCATTGTTAGCATATGTATTGAGCCGTAAGGAATTTATATTCCGTAAGCAAATTACCGTATTGTATGTTTTGACAATGTATTTGAATGCGGGATTGATACCCAATTATCTATTGATTAGAAATTTGAATTTGCTCAATACTTTTTCGGTGTATATTTTACCAGGTATGGTGAGTGCATTTAATATGATAGTAATCCGTACCTATATTAATGGACTTCCGGATAGCTTGGTGGAATCCGCACAATTAGACGGGGCGAAGTATTGGACTATTTTTTGGAGAATTATCATGCCGTTAGCGACGCCGGTATTGGCGACAGTGGCCTTATTTATTGCGGTAGGGCATTGGAATTCATGGTTTGATGCGATGTTATATAATGGATTTAATAAAGATTTGACGACACTTCAATATGAATTGATGAAGCTGCTATCGGCGGTTACGAATCAAGGTGCCAATGTTGAGAGTATGAAAAATGCTCAAAATGTTGTAACGCCGATGTCAGTTCGGGCAGCGACGACAATTATTACATCACTTCCGATTATTTGTTTATATCCGTTTTTACAAAGATATTTTGTTGCAGGCTTGACAATCGGTGGGGTAAAAGAATAAAATATAGTTTCTAAGGAGGGATAATTATGATAGGAGCATATAATACAAAACAGTATAGAAATATTTTTCAAGAAATGGGTTATACAGAGGAGCAAATAAAGCAAAGGGTAGAGGATACCTTTCAAACTATTTTCTATGGTTCAGACGAGGAGCGATTTTACCACACAGCCGGGGAGGATATGGGGTATTTAGAAGATACAGGCAATCATGATGTGCGTACTGAGGGAATGTCATATGGAATGATGGTATGTGTGCAATTAGATAAGAAAGAGGAGTTTAATCGCTTATGGAAATGGGTGAAAACATATATGTATATGGATTCTGGTATACATAAAGGTTATTTTGCATGGTCTTGTGGAACTGATGGAACGAGAAATTCCAATGGTCCGGCACCGGATGGGGAAGAGTATTTTGCAATGTCACTTTTCTTTGCCGCAAATCGTTGGGGAGATGGCGAGGGGATTTTTGAATACAGTAAGGAAGCAAGAAGTATTCTAAAAGCATGTGTCCATAATGGGGAGGAAGAACCAGGATACCCGATGTGGGAGCCGGAGAATAAGCTGATTAAGTTTGTGCCGGAGGTACATTATTCGGATCCGTCCTATCATTTGCCGCATTTCTATGAATTATTCGCTCTTTGGGCGAATCCAGAGGATAGAACATTCTGGCAGGAAGCGGCAGCAGCGAGCAGGGATTATTTGAAAAAGGCATGTCATCCGGAAACAGGATTATCAGCGGAATATGCGTATTATGATGGCAGACCTTATACAGAATATAAAAGTGAAGCCCAGCGTCATGATTGGTATTATAGTGATGCGTACAGAACGATTGGCAATATCGCATTGGATTATGAGTGGTTTGGTAAAGATGAGTGGGCTTCTGAGATTGCTGATAAATTACAAATGTTTTTTAGTGAAACAGTAAAGGATAATCCTTTTGGTGTATATGCGATTGATGGTACAGTTTTGCCAAAAGAGGCACTTCATCCGGTGGCAATTACGGCGACAAATGCCATGGCATCTTTGTCAGCGAAAGGTCAATATGCAAAAGAGTGTGTAGAAAAATTTTGGGAAACCCCACTTAGAACAGGTGACAGAAGATATTATGATAACTTTTTGTATATATTTGCAATATTAGCATTGAGTGGGAATTATAGAATATATTAAAAAAATTAAAATACAGCCTCGTAATTGATTGTAAAAAAATTGATTACGAGGTATTTTTATGCCTTTTTGGGAGCAGCTTTTAAAGGAAATGAATAATTTTATAGTAAGAATAATAGAAATGGGAAAGAATAAGGAGGAAGTTTAAACGAACTGAGAGGAGAATATTTTATGGAAAAGATAATGAAAATAAAGGGATTTCTTTTTTTATGTTTTATTACCATTTTGTTGTTTTTCACTCCGCTTACGGCGAATGCGACCTCTCTTCAAATAGATTTACCAAAAGAGGAAGTAACACTACTCATCGGCGAAGAATTTTTGCCCAAACAATATGCAATAGGCCGTATAAATGACCGAGAAGTACCTTTTAATGAGGCAGGACAGGTATTTTATACAATCATAAATGATGTGGATACCAGTGTGGAGGGAAGTTATTTGGTAGTGTATCGTTTGGTGGATATAGTGGAAAATGATATGGAAGAAAGGGCTCTATTAGTTCATGTAATTGCCGATATCAAATTAACTGTGAGTGAGTTTGATGTATTTCTGATTAAGAATACTGAATTTGAACCTCAAAATTATGCACAAGCAACGATCAATGGTGAGCAAGTTAAATTCAGTGAAAATGGTGAAGAATTTTTCACTTCAATAAATAAAGTGGATGAAGATGAGCTTGGAAGATATCAAGTGACATATCGCTTGGTAAATCCAAATACAGAACAGTATCAAGAAAAAACAATTTTTGTTGAAGTGATTGAATCAGCATTGGAATCAGAGGAAAACATCAGCAATCCAATCAGTGATAATGGGGAAGAAAAATTACTGGAAACCGAACAGGTAGAAAAAGCAAAACAAGAAAAACCAGCAAAACAAGAAATAGAAGAGGAATTTGCAGTAAGAAATAAGATGCAAATATCAGAAGAAATAGGGGAGTCAGAGCAACAGGCAGAAGCGGGAAATGCTGAAAACATGGTTGGTGATGTGATAGTGAGTGGGCTGGGTATATTCTTGGCTTTCGCTTTGGGGCATTATCTTTATTTTAAAAACACATCACGTAGATAGGCGGGAGGGGTGAGTGGACAGATTAAGCGAAAGAATACCTCCCAGAATGAATAATAAAATAAAGAGATTTACGGTAAAACTAAGATTTGCATTTGGTACCGAGAAGTTTCCCGGTTGTTGTAATTCATTAATTGTTAGAGTATAGGTGTTTGCTAAAGCAGTGTCAAAATCTTTGTTTTCCAAATGCTCTGTAGTTAGGTTTATCAATGTGTGAATCATGCTATTGGTGATGATATTTTGTAAAGTGGGATGAACGGCGATATATAGGGCTTGCTCTTCGAGTGAAAAAAGAATAAAGAGTTCCTTGACATTCCAATTTTGAATGAATTGGAAGGCATATTCTTCGATATTTTTTCCGTCAAGAGAAGAGATGGTTGTTAAAATCACTTGTGATCCTCCATTTAATTCAAGCTGTTTTCCGATATTAAAAAGTCGATTTTCTGTTTTTGGTGAAAGGATACCGGCAAAATCGTTTATTAGAAAACGTCTGCTGTGAGATGGAACAGTATTATTAGCCGATACTTTTCCCGAAAAAAGTAGTATGAATGTGAATAAGAAAAAAGTGATATATAAATTTTTTTTCAAAAAATGCCTCCTTAAATTAAGTGAAAGATTATTTTACTAATGGGTAGTATAACCAAGAGGGGCATTAATATTTAGAGAATTATTTTCCAGTTTTAAGATATTTTATCACTTAGAAATCTTATTTTATCTTGCAATAATGATTTGTTGGTACTGATGTTGTGAAATAATGATATTTTGTGCATTGGAGTTTGAAAATATTATTGCGATTTAGAGTGATGTATATATGTTTTGAAATATGAAAAAGTATAATTTGCATGGGAAATTAAAAAAAGTTTACTTTTATTGGTAAAAATGTTATTGTAAGTAAGAAAATATAGAAAGGTTGGTATGAGAGATGATAGTATTTTTTTGAGAATGTCATATGAAGCAAAGAAGATGAAGTGAAATGAGGAGATGGACAGGTATGAAGAAGCTCATAAAAGATTTTTTAAAATTGGTATTTACTACAGGTAAGAATCTGTATCAATGTGATAAGAGCAGTATGTTTTTATTGGCATTTACAAAAATACTAAATGGTATTTTATTACCCTTACAAATAGTGGTTATTGCTAATTTTATTGATAAGGTAGGAAAAATAAAAAGCAGCGGTATTGGTGCAAGTATAATTCTTAGTGATATTTTTTTGTTAGGTATCTTAATTATATACCAATGGTTAGGAAAACAGTTAATTATTCTCGTACAGCAAAGGTTAGAGAATAACATTAGAATTGGTATATCAACAGAGTTACTAGAGGAATGTAATTTATTAATGTATGAAAACCTTGAGGGAGAGAAGCAAAGGAATATCATTGAACGAGTGACAGCAGAATCAGAAAAGAAGATTTTGAATCAATATATGCATATTTTGGACGCAGTAGAATTGGGAACTAGAGTTATTGGTATTGGAATTATCTTATATAGGCAAATATGGTGGTTGCCATTTGTATTCTTTTTAGCTGCCGTTCCCTGCATGATAATTGCAGTAAAGGGAGGACGAAGGAGTTATCAGGCAGGCAAGGAGGTAACCAAGAGCAAGCGGCAAAATCAATATTACATGGATGCTTTGATAGATAGAAAGTTTGTAAATGAAAGAACTTTATTTGCATACACAGAAACAATAAGCAGTGAGTATGAAAAAAAATTTGAAAGTATACGAAAACATGTGATTAAGGCAAGAAGAAAGTGGTTTCTTTCTGCTAAAAGCAGTAGTATGCTGACAATAGGGATATCGGTTATTATTATATTTTTAATGATGCCTTTATTGGAGACGAGAAAAGTTTCATTAGGGATGTTTATTGCCGTTATAAATGGCGTTTTAAGTTTGATTCAATCCATATCATGGAGCGGAGTGTTATTCATTTACTTCATCAAATTGCAGGTGACATTGAATATATGAAAGATATGGAGGCATTTCATGCTTTTAAAAAAGTAGATTATAAAAGTGGTATCAACGGTGATGAGTTTACAAAGATAGAGTTTAGAAATGTGCGTTTTAAATATCCAGATACGGAGGAATATGTCATTGAGGATTTGTCTTTTATCATCAATAGAAACGAACAATGTTATATTGTTGGGAAAAATGGTGCTGGGAAATCAACAGTGGTTAAACTTCTTTCAGGATTGTATACAGATTATGAGGGGACGATATTGCTAAATGACAAAGATATTAAATCATATTCTCTTAAATATCGCTGGAAGCTCCTTGCTATTGTATTTCAAGATTTTGCACAATATCCAATGTCAATCTTGGAGAATATAACTTTTACTGGAAGTTTAGAAAATGTCAATGAGAAAAAGAGTATGAATTACATAGAAAATATTTTGAATAGTTTAAATATGACAGAATTTCTTAGAAAGCTGCCACAAGGAATTATGACTAAACTAGGAAAAGTGGAACGTCAAAGTGTTGATTTATCAGGAGGACAATGGCAACGTTTGTCAATCGCTAGAGCGATGTATCATGGTGGAGAAATAATGATTTTAGACGAACCAACAGCGGCGATGGATCCGATTGTAGAAACAAAAATGTATGAAGAGTTTGTTAAAATTAGTAGTGAAAAAACATCAATATTTATTACACATCGTTTAGCATCAGTAAAAAATGCAGATAAAATTATCGTTATAGAAAATGGGAGAGCAGAAGAGATAGGAAGTCATGATGTGTTGATGAATAAAAATGGAATTTATAAAGAAATGTACGACAGCCAAGCAAAGTGGTACAAGGCATAGGAACATGGAAAGGGATATAAAATGCAAAAACAAAGTAAAAATAATTTTTTAAGAACATTAATAAAGATATATCCGCAAGTAATACGAACGGCGCCAAAAGATTATGGCCTATTGTCATTGATAGATATTCTTCATGGAATATCTTTCGGTGTAATTGTAGTAATGACACAAAGATTTTTTGATCAGGCAGCAGATGTATTTTCAGGAAATCAAATATGGCAAAAATTAATTATGTCAGCGGTTGTTTTGATTTTAGCACAGGTGTCCAGTCAAATATTGAATGGACTTGTGCAATTTTATGCGGAGGTTTTACATGAAAAAGGAGTGGGGGCATTAAATGTAAGGATACAAAAAAAGGTGGGACGAATTAGACCCATTGAATTTGAACAAGAAGAACAGTTAGAAGCTATTAATAAAGCACAGGAGGGGGCTTTACAAGCGACTGAAATCAGCGATTTATTTAATTCCATATTCACATTCTATATTCCATATTTCCTTTTCATGATATTTTACTTGTATAGAGTGCAGCCAGTACTTATAGTTTCATTGATATTAATTTTTATTCCAAGTTTTATCGGGCAATTAAAAAGGGTATCGTTAAATGAAAAATTGGAGTCTGAAGTAGCGATAAGAAGAAGACAAATGAAAGCATATAAGGAAACGATGGTAGACCCCGTGTTTATCAAAGAAACTAGAGTATTTGGAGCCTTTTCATATATTAAAGAAAAGTTTATAAAGAGTATAAAAAAATACAACATGGGAATCTGGAAATATAAAAAGAAAATTACATTGATTGAAACAGGTTTAAATATATTTAGTTTATGTGCATATCTAGTTATCGTTATAGTACTAATTATTCTAGTAGTACGTGATAATATCTCAGTTGGAGAATTTGCGGCAATATTCATGGCTTTGAATGCGATGTTTTTCTTAATGGATGAAATTTGTAGTGATAGCATTGGGGGAATATCAGAGGGACTAGGAGCAGTTGAAAATTATCTGAAATTTATGGATTTGCCAGAGTTAGGAACGGAAAAGATTAATCCAGTAAATTTTGACATCGAGCTTAAAGGGGTAAGTTTTAGATATCCGGATAATGCTTATGATAGTTTAACGGATATTGACCTTTATATTAAAGAGGGGGAAAGTGTCGCAATTATTGGAGAAAATGGGGCTGGTAAGAGTACTTTAGGAAAACTGCTCACAGGCCTTTATATTGGCCAGCAAGGTGAAATGAAAATCGGAGGAGTGGCTGTTACAGAAAAAAATCAAGGTAGTGTATATTCTTATGTATCAGCAGTATTTCAAGATTTTATTAAATATAAATGGACGTTAGAAGAGAATATTATAATATCCGATGTAAATAAAAAAGAGAGCATTGAAGAGGTGTTACAAAAGGCTCAAATTATGAATTTGAGCAATCATTCTGAGACAGTACTTTCTAAAGAGTTTGGTGGAATAGAGTTATCAGGGGGAGAGTGGCAGCGCCTTGCTATCGCAAGAGGATATTATAGAAAACGAAAGATTATGGTCTTAGATGAGCCGACGGCGGCAATAGACCCTATTGAAGAGCGAAATTTATATTTGCATTTTCTGGAATTGGCAAAGGAAACAACAGCGTTTATTATCACTCATCGTATGGCAGCGGCACAACTTGTGGATAGAGTCATTGTTTTGAAAGATGGGGTTATTGATGATATAGGAAGTCATAATGAATTGCTGGGTAAAAAAGGACATTATTATGAACTTTGGAATAGCCAGTCTAAATGGTATGAGTAAAGTAGTCTATATCTTGCTAGACTTTTTATCCAGAAAATCTTGACTATTCCATTTATAAGATTGAGTGAATGGTGATATAATAAATGCAGAATAATGATAGGAGGTGATTGTAATGGTAATTAAACCATCTACATCATTGAGGAATGAATATAACGATGTATCAAATTATTGTAAAAATAATGGAAAGCCAGTGTATATAACAAAAAATGGAGAGGGCGATCTGGTAGTAATGAGCATAGAGGCTTATGAGGAAAGAGAAGAGCGCTTGGGACTACGAGAAAAATTACTAGAGGCAGAGATGCAAAAAATGAACGGAGCAAAAGTGTATTCAGTTGAACAGGTGAGTGAACGTTTGAAAGGATTGATTTATGGAGAGCTTTAAAGTGAATTTTTTGCAAGGTGCACTAGATGATCTGGATGAGATTGTTTTGTATATGGCATCTTATTCGAAAGAAGCGGCAATCAAGTGGCATGATAAGCTAATTAAGGTAAGTAGTAGGTTGGAAGAATTTCTATTTATGGGGGTGTCTGTGCCAGACAACAAGTTGGCATCTTTAGAATTCAGAATGATTCCAGTTAATAGCTATATTATTTTTTATAGGGTATATACTGCAATGGGGGAGGTTACGGTTTTAAGAGTATTGGATGCAAGACGAGACTATCCAAGATTTTTTAAAAAGTATATGGAAAAGGATAAGAATAGTTGAAGAAATTGAAATATATAGAATAGAGAAATATAATAAAAGACAGGGGAAGAGGTTTTGATATGCCCCTTGTCAAGTAGACAGGTTAAATATCTAAAACGAAATGTTTATGAATGAGAGAGTTTCAAGTTTTGTGTAAACTCAAAAAACTGATATAAGATAAGTGAATAGTTTCGTATGGGCAGAGCTGATTTTTTCAAAGCTCTGCCCATACTCTCGTTATCCTCAAAGGGCAGTCGGATTTTCCGACTGCCTCTTATACTGAGTTTAGTTATTGCCACAACATTTTTTGTATTTTTTACCACTTCCGCATGGGCAGGCATCGTTACGTCCAACTTTTGGACCCTTTACAATGGTGTTCGCTTTTTTAGCTTCTTTGTAAAGCTCCTTTTGTTGTTCGTCATCAAAAATATCATTCCACATCGGCAATTCATAAAGCCAATCAGCTTTTGCGTCAACCATGTTGCGATAAAGTTTTTCTTTATCAAAGGCTAAACATACTACAGTATCCTCAATCATTTCTTCGATTGGATTTTGAACCTTTAAACTATCATCAATGCCATCAAGGAAACCGACCATGTTTAGAATGCTAACATTATATTTATCAGCTAACTCTTTCACTGTTCCTTTTACTGCTTCATCAGGATTAGTCAGCAGTTGTTCATAAATTCCTTGTTCTAGGAGAAAATAATCACTCCAAAATTTTTGTAATTCGTTCTTTTGTGTTTCTTGGGAGTATGCAATATCTCTCCACTCTTGTAATAATGCCATTTTCATACCTTCCTTTATATCTTTTTACAGTAGATAATGCTATTATATAACATTTTTATGAATTTTACAAAATTATTTTTAATGATGAGTATAAATCCTTTTGTTGGTGTAATAATATAAGTAATCGGACAGATGGATATGAAGACAAGCTCTTTGATATTCAAAAAGAAGATTGGTGTATGCTCTTACATTCATTGGACCCCCTCCAGTGATAAAGAATACAAAAGAAAAGCAATACTTAAAATCCTCCCCTTTGACGTTCATAGACTTGCTCGTATTCGAGTTTATGAGCGTCTTTTTATCGTTTTTCTAAGTGTTCATCAAACATAAAAATTTAATTGACAAACAAAAATCAAATAGATTATAATAAAAATATTAAAAGAACAGCAGTAAACACGTTGAGAAGAAGAGTAAAATGTGGAATAATCCAGAGAGAGATATATTTGGTGGAAGTATCTTATATAGGAAGCATTTGAAAACTACCTTTGAGTGGCCTTAATCCGGTCCGGTGACTCCGTTATCGTTATAATAAAGTGGTTTTGTAAAAAGCTAATTAGGGTGGAACCGTGAATAGAGAATATTCGCCCCTTTCTGTATAGGTATACAGAAAGGGGCGTTTTTTAATTTGAGAGGAGAAGAAAAATGATTATTACATTAAAAGATGGAAGTAAAAGAGAGTATGATTCACCAAAGTCAGTAATTGAAATTGCAGCTGATATCAGTGAGGGTCTGGCAAGAATGGCTTGTGCCGGTGAAGTGGCTGGTGAAGTGGTAGATTTAAGAACGATAGTAGAGAAAGATTGTGAGTTGAATATATTAACTGCAAACGATAAAGAGGGTCTAGCAACACTTCGTCATACCACAGCACACGTATTAGCAGAAGCGGTCAAGCGCTTATATCCAGCGGCAAAATTAGCCATTGGGCCAGCGATAGATGCGGGTTACTACTATGATTTTGAGGTTGATTCCTTTACTAGAGAAGATTTAGATAATATCGAAAAAGAGATGAAAAAAATCATTAAAGAGGGGGCAAAATTAGAAAAATTCACTCTTCCAAGAGAAGAAGCGATTGCCTTGATGAAAGAAAAAGAAGAACCATATAAGGTGGAATTAATAGAGGATTTACCAGCAGATTCAATTATTTCTTTTTATAAGCAAGGGGAATTTATCGATCTTTGTGCTGGGCCTCACATGATGAGTACAAGGGGAATTAAGGCATTTAAGTTAATTTCTTCTTCTGGTGCATATTGGAAAGGGAGCGAAAAGAATAAAATGCTCGCTCGAATTTATGGAACGGCATTTACCAAAAAAGAAGAATTAAATGAATATCTCGAATATTTAGAAAATGTAAAAAAACGTGACCATAATAAATTAGGCAGAGAGATGGAGATTTTTGCAACTGTTGATGTGATTGGACAAGGACTGCCATTATTAATGCCAAAAGGGGCAATGATGATTCAGACTCTGCAAAGATGGATTGAGGACGAAGAAGAACGCCGTGGATATATGAGAACGAAAACACCCTTGATGGCGAAAAAGGATTTGTATGTAATATCAGACCATTGGGGACATTATAAAGAGGGAATGTTTGTGCTGGGAGATGAAGAGAAAGAGGAAGAAGTGTTTGCACTTCGTCCGATGACCTGTCCATTTCAATATTATGTATATAAACAAAGTCAAAAGAGTTATAGAGATTTGCCATGTCGTTATGGCGAAACTTCTACTTTATTTAGAAATGAAGATTCAGGAGAAATGCACGGTCTAACTCGTGTGCGTCAGTTTACGATTTCAGAGGGGCATTTGATTGTGACCCCAGAACAAGTGGAAGATGAATTTGCTGGCTGCTTTGATTTGGCGAGGTATTGTTTACAAACCTTAGGTTTAGAAGAAGATGTAACTTATCAGTTATCGAAATGGGATCCAGATAAGAAAGAAAAATATTTGGGTGATGCGGCAACTTGGGAAAAAACGCAGGATAAAATGAGAGAGATTTTGCTCAATTTGAATGTAGATTTTACCGAAGCGGACGGCGAAGCGGCATTTTATGGTCCGAAATTGGATATACAGATGAAAAATGTATATGGAAAAGAAGATACGATTATTACAATACAATTAGATTTTATTTTAGCAGAAAAGTTTGATATGACATATATAGATAAGGATGGAGAAAAGAAACGTCCATTTATCATTCATAGAACCAGTATGGGCTGCTATGAAAGAACGCTGGCTTCTTTAATTGAAAAATATGAGGGGAAATTCCCAACATGGCTTTGTGCTGAACAAGTGCGTGTATTACCGATATCAGAAAAATTCCATGAGTATGCCAGTCAGGTGACAGAGCAATTAAGAGAGAACGGTATCAAGTGTACGATGGATCAAAGGGCGGAGAAAATTGGCTATAAGATTCGGGAAACAAGATTGGATAAAGTGCCATATATGTTGGTGGTTGGAGCGAAAGAAGAAGAGGAAAAATTGGTTTCAGTAAGAAGTCGTTTTCTTGGTGATGAGGGACAAAAGACTTTGGATACTTTTATAACAGAGATCAAAAAAGAAATCAAAAATAAAGAAATTAGAAAAGAAATGCCGCAAGAATAGAATGAAATGAGTGAAAAATACAAATACTATCCTTGATTTGATTATGAGATAAGGAGGTGATTTGTATGCCAGCTTTGGTTTGTGCTGCTCATACTTGTGTTTACAATAAAGAGGAATATTGTAGCAAAGGTGATATTAAGATAGGCGGTCAAGAAGCAACAGATTTTCATGAAACTTGTTGTGCAAGTTTTGAAGAAAGAACAGGTGAGGGTTCCAGCAATTCAATCGGAACAGGAAGCCTTATGGTGGATGTAAATTGTAAGGCATGTAACTGTGTTTATAATGAAACAGAAAAATGCTGTGCCAATAAGATAGGCGTAGCCGGTTCTTCTGCTTGTGAAGCGAATGAAACAGCGTGCGGCACGTTTTGTTGTCATTAATTGAAATAGTGATGAATATGAGAGGTGGTAATAGGCTTTATGGGGCTTATTATCATCTTTTTATTTAATAGTATGTATTTTGGTCATTATTGATGGGATTTTTTAAAGGGGGAATATAATTGTAAAAGTTTAAAGTGAATATTGACTTTAATAATGTTAAATAGTATACTTAATATAATTAAAGAATAAGGAGGAGGTGCTTGTGTGTCAATAGAGGTTATACCAGATTGGATAGCGAATTTGGAAGATGAAGATGTTGTTTTTATTAAAAAGTTTTTACAAGCGTCTGGTTCATTAAAAGAGGTTGCCAAACAATATGCAGTAACATATCCAACAGTAAGATTGCGGTTGGATAGACTGATACAAAAGATTCAAATAAGCGAGGATACCAGTAATGAACCATATGTGGCGCTCATAAAAAGATTGGCAATTAATGAAAAAATTGATTTTGATACAGCAAAAATTTTGATGGCAGAATATAAAAAGATAAAAGAGGGAGGGAAGTAAAATGAGGATTGCAATTAGTTGGATTATAGTAATTATATTAATTATGTTAATACTATTTGTCCCAGCAATAATATTGTTACAAATTTATTTATCTAAAAAGAAAAATAAATGGCTGGGGCTTATTTTGCCATTTATTACTTTGGCAATTTCAGTATTAGTTGTTCTAGGTGTAACCATATTTTCCGTTAATTCAGTGGTGGAAACAATAGATGTAAACGGAAAAATAATAAGTGGTGGTTCTAAAATGCTTCATACAAGTTCAGATATTTTACTGACAAGTTTATATATGTTCATACTATATAATATACCGACAGGCATATTATTGATTATTTATAAAGCGTGCAGAAGTGAAAGTGGTAAAACGAAAGAGATTGACAGAATGAGTATTCAAGATTTAGAGTAGCTACGGATTAAAATATAAAAATAAAGATAAAAACTACCATGATTGGTAGTTTTTTATCTTTATATAAAAGACTAAAAAACTTGTTAATTTTGATAAATTGTATTATAATTCTAGCAGATTGTTCAAGTACGATAACACGAATGAATAATACATAATATGGAAATTAGGAGAAGCATAATGAAAACATCTTACATAGCGGATATGACCAAGGGAAATGAAACAAGACATTTAGTGAAATTCGCAATACCAATGCTGATAGGAAATGTTTTTCAACAATTTTATAACATTATCAATACGATCGTAGTGGGGAAATATGTAGGTGAAGAAGCTCTGGCAGGAGTTGGAAGTGTCGGTTCATGGACCTTTTTATTTTTTTCAATGTGCGTGGGTTTGGCCTTGGGAGCGGGGATTATAGTTGCCCATTCCTTTGGAGCAGGAAATGAACAGCAAATTAAAAAGACAATCGGAAATTCAATATATATCATCGGTGGTATGGGGATTTTAATGAGTGTGCTGGGAGTCGTTTTAGCAGAACCAATTCTGAACTTTATGGCGGTTCCAGAAGAAACACTGCCTTATGCGTTAGTATATATGAGGATTTTATGTGGTGGAACCTTGTGGGTTGCGGGATATAATGGGATTTCAGCGATTTTGCGTTCCTTGGGTGATACGAAAACACCGCTTATCTTCTTAGTCATATCGAATATTCTTAATATTGTTTTAGTTATGCTATTTGTGCTAAAATTTGATATGGGTGTTTCTGGTGTTGCTTGGGCAACGGTGATATCACAGGCATTTGCGACGATAGGCAGCATCTTGTTTGCTTTAAAGGTGAATCCTTATTTGAAATTGGAAAAGGAACACTTTAAGATAAATAAAATAATTTTCAAACAATGTATGAGAATAGGCATACCAATAGGCTTTCAAAACTCCTTGATTGCGATTTCCTTGATTGCTTTGCAAGGGGTGGTGAATAGTTTTGGAACAGTTGTAATGGTTGCATTTACAACAACAGGAAGAATAGAACAGATTATCCAGCAGCCATTTAGTTCGATGGGGGCGGCAATGTCAACCTTTACCGGTCAAAATTTAGGAGTGGGCAATGTTGAGCGAGTGAAGCGAGCCTTTAAAAAGGCGATGTGGATGGTTATTGTGTTTTCGCTCTGTTCAGTGACAATATTTATGTTTGCCGGAGAATGGATTATGGGGTGTTTTGTAAATAATCCAGAGGCAATCGTCATGGGAGCAACGGCACTTCGGATAACGGGGATATTTTATATCGCTTTAGGGGCAATTTATGTCAGCAGAGGTGTTCTAAATGGTGCTGGCGATGGTGGTTTTGCTCTTATGAATGGTGTTGTCGAAGTGTTTGGTCGAATTGTTTTTTCTTTGCTGCTTGTTAGGATACCGATAATTGGTGCATGGGGCTTGTGGGGGACAACAGGACTGACGTGGTTTATAACAGGTATTGCAGGAATGCACCGATATTTAAAAGGGAAATGGAAAAAAATAGAACTATAGGATAGAAAATTATAAAAAAAATTGCTTATCCAATATAGATTTGATATAGTATAAGTATAGACAAAGGAGGTATGTATTATGTATTACAAACAATATGGCAACACAGGTATCCAGGTATCAGCGATAGGGCTTGGTGCGATGCGATATGATGAAGCGGACATTGCTGCTGGACGCTATGAAAAATGTGCAGAAATACCATTATATGCGTTTGAAAAGGGAATTAACTATTGGGACACAGCACCTTATTATTGTGCGGATAAGAGTGAAGAAGTAACCGGAATAGCACTTTCACAAGTGGATAGAAGTAAGGTGTATATATCGACGAAGACTAATTTTGGCACCGTGGGTTCACAGAAGCCGGATAAAGATGCGTTTCGCAAAAGATTAGAATTATCCTTGGATAGATTACAGACAGATTATATTGATTTTTACCATATGTGGTGTATGTTAAATTTGGAGTCATGGGAAAAACATATGGAAGCGATGTATCATTTTTTTGAAGAAGCAAAAGCAGAGGGATTAATAAGAAATATAGTATTTTCTTCTCATATGCAGGGGAATGGAATTGAAACAGTAGTGGATAGCGATAAGTTTAAAGGAATGTTAATCGGCTATAATGCTTTAAATTATCGTTTTCGCCAAAGCGGCATAAAAAAAGCCTATGAAAACGGAATGGGTGTAGTTGTTATGAATCCATTAGGAGGCGGACTCATTCCACAAAATCCAGAGGCATTTTCTTATTTGACAGAGGGAACAGATTTAACAGTCGCACAAGCAGCACTTCGCTTTGTGGCTTCACATAAAGAAATCACTGTGACTTTGGCAGGCTGTACGACAAAAGAGCATATTGATGATACTGTTAAAGCGGTAGAAAATTTGGAAGAGAAGACCGCAGAACAGGTTGTAGCGGAGTATGAAAAGCGAGGTAAATCTTTGAATAACCTATGTACTGGTTGTGGTTACTGCAAAGATTGTCCAAAAGATATTGAAGTTTCAAAGTTTATGGATACATATAATCAAAAGATTCTAAAAAATGATCCTAAGGCAGCACTAGGTCGTCTAAAAGGGCATTGGGGTATGGACGCTTCAAAAGCAGCGGAATGTATTGATTGTGGAAAATGTGAACGTCAGTGTACACAACATTTGCCGATTATGGAATGGATGAAAGAGATGACAGAACTAGCGAGAGCGGAAAACTAGAATATAACAGTAAAAAACAGTCATGAGGGCTGTTTTTTATTGCGAGGAGGTGGAGGATGATAAAATTACTATATGGAACAGGAAATCCAGCAAAGCTGGGGGCGATGAAAAGAAGATTGGAAAGCTTGAAGCTTGAAATTATTGGATTAAATAACTTAGATAAGGAAGTACCGGAAGTGCTCGAAGAGGGGAATACGCCGCTGGAGAATGCGAGACAAAAAGCGATGGCGTATTATAATGCCTTTGGAATGCCAGTGTTTTCTTGTGATACAGGACTTTATATTGAGGGAATACCCGAAGCCTTGCAGCCAGGAATACATGTAAGAAGAATACAGGGCGAGTATGCGAGTGATGAAGAGTTATTAAGTTATTTTAGCAATATGGCAAAAAAATATGGGAACCTTATCGCACGCTATCGCAATGCTATTTGCTTGATTATCAATGAAGAGGAAATATATGAAACAATGGATAGCACTCTGGAAAGTAAGCCATTTATCATCACCCAAAAGGCGCATAAAATAATGAATAAAGGTTTTCCAATAGATAGCTTATCTCTTTGTATAGAAACGGGAGAATATTTTTATGATATGAAAGAGCATGAAGCGGATAAAGTAGCTGTAGAAGACGGTTTCTTAAACTTTTTTTTGAAGAATTTGGAGAGTGGTGGAAAATGAAAAAACTTAATAGAAAATTTTATGATAGGGAAGCAACTATAGTTGCCAAAGAGTTACTGGGAAAGGTGCTTGTACATGAAGTGAATGGCAAGCGAATTGCAGCAAAAATAGTGGAAACAGAAGCCTATATGGGTCTTGCTGATAAGGCAGCGCATTCTTATGGTGGAAAGCGAACGGATAGAGTTGAAGTGATGTATGGTGAAGCAGGGCATTCTTATGTATTTATTATATATGGAATACATCATTGTTTTAATGTTGTGGTTGGAGGAAAAGAAAATCCTCAGGCAGTCCTTATTAGGGCAGTTGAGCCAATAGAGGGGCTAGAATTTATGGCGCAAAAAAGGTTTGAAAAGCAATCCACTGAATTGACTAAGGTACAGCAGAAGAATTTGACCAATGGACCAGGGAAACTATCCAATGCATTATTTATAGATAGAACATTAAATGGTGTAGATTTATGTGAGAATCAATTATATATTGAAAGAGGTAAGACAGAAGAATTTTCGATAGTGGAAACAAAACGTGTAGGTATTGACTATGCTGAAGAGGCAAAGGACTTTCCGTGGCGGTTTTATATAGAGGGAAATGTATATGTGTCAGTAAAATAGGAGAAAAATGGTATGAAATAGTTGTTGAACAGATTGTTTGGAGAGGGGATATGATGATTACCAGTTTGGCATTAATATTTATAGGCGGTTTATTTATGGGGGCAATTTTTCAGAAATTAAAATTGCCAAGTTTGATTGGAATGTTATTGATGGGAATTGTGCTAGGTCCATATGTCTTGAATTTGTTGGATGCTTCGGTACTTTCTATTTCGGCTGATTTACGGCAGCTTGCGTTGATTATTATACTGGCACGTGCAGGGCTTTCTTTAGATTTGGAAGATTTAAAAAAAATCGGACGCCCAGCAATATTAATGAGTTTTGTGCCGGCTTGCTTTGAGATGCTAGGAACAATGTTAATTGCACCGCGACTTTTTAACATATCATTGTTAGATGCCGCAATGTTAGCCGCAATTATTGCTTCAGCGTCGCCAGCGGTTATCGTTCCAAGAATGTTGAAATTGATGGAAAAAGGTTATGGGACGGATAAAAATATTCCCCAGCTTATTTTGACAGGTGATACCGTAGATGACGTGTTTAATATTGTTGTGTTCACCTCTATTTTGGGATTAGCGAGTGGGGAAAGAGTATCGGCAATGCGATTTGGAGCGATACCAATAGCGATTCTGGCGGGTATAGCCCTCGGTGTATTAGTGGGCTGGGGTCTGACATTCTTTTTTAAGAAGTTTCAGATGCGAGATTCAATTAAAGTGCTTCTTGTGCTAAGCATTGCTTTTTTGCTTGTGACGTTGGAAGAAAGAATAGAAGATATCCTTCCATTTTCAGGATTGATTTCAATTATGGCAATCGGGGTAACGCTTTTAAAGCTGGCGCCTCATCGTGCTAAAAAAATCTCAGCAAAGTTATCTAAACTATGGGTAGGTGCGGAGATACTTCTATTTGTTCTAGTAGGGGCGAGCATGAATATTCATTATACGGCATCAGTAGGGTTAAAAACAGCACTGCTTTTAATTGTAATTTTGTTAATCAGAGCGATTGGTATATTGTTATGCTTGATAAAGACAAATTTGAAATGGCAAGAACGTTTATTTTGTGTTTTTACGGGCATTCCAAAAGCGACTGTTCAGGCAGCTATTGGTGGTATTCCATTGGCAATGGGTCTTGCGAATGGAGATATTATGTTGGCTGTAGCGGTCATTACGATTCTGATTACCGCACCGATCGGAGCGTTGATTATTGATAAAACATACAAGCGACTTTTGGCAAAAGCAGAAGTACAATAAAAAAATTGAAAAGTTTTATATTTAGAAGAAGTGTTTTCCAAAAGTTTAAATGATACATAGATGTATTCTGATTTGGGAATGCTTTTTATGTGGAGAATTATGAAGAGACAAACGGCTCCTAATCTTTTTTGTTTGAGTGAAATACTATATGATATTGTATGCCTTTTAATGAAAATCTAACAAGTAAAAAATATGAAATTTGTTAAAATTAGGAGGTAAAAATGAAAAGAGGTTTCATACTAACATTATCAGCAGTAGTTATTATAGGCGTTGTAGTGATAGCAATGAGTATGGATATGGTGTCGAAGCGGCGGATAAATGAAGAGATAAATAATGCTGGGAGAAGCAATGAGCAAGATTTGGATTTGCGGTTATCTCGCACTGAAGTGACAAGAAATGATGAGAAAACGCAGAAAACGGAAACGATTGAAGAGTTTGCAGAAATAGAAACCTCGCCGGCGTCGGAATTTTTTCAAGTATCAACAGAAAACAATTATCCGGAACACAATCCAGCGGAAACAGGGGTTCCCGAAATGAGAGTTCCGGAGGCAGAAGTAGCGGAAGCAGAACCACCAAGAATAACACCACCGACAATACAGACACCAGATGTGGCGCCGCCATCGGAAACGATACCAATAGATATGGAGATACCAGAGAGTGGGTCAGAGATTGCTAGGCAGGAAGAAACAATATGGATTCAAGATATAAGTCTTCCGATAGCACCGCCGGCTGTCGCACCACCACAAGTAGAGTTGTCTTATGCGCAAGAAGTGGTGAGGTTGGTCAATGAAGAAAGGGCAGCGGTGGGTTTAGCAGCTTTGGTATTGGATAAAGAAGTGGAAGCAGCGGCATTGGTGAGGGCGCGGGAAACGGTAACAAATTTTTCGCATACGCGTCCGAATGGTTCAAGTTTTAGCAGTGCATTGACCGAAAGCGGAATTTCTTATAGAGGTGCCGGAGAGAATATTGCGTATGGGCAGTCAAGTCCTGAAGTGGTTGTCAATGGATGGATGAACAGTCCAGGGCATAGAGCTAATATATTAAATAGCAGTTTTATCAAAATAGGCGTGGGTTATTATCAAGCAGGCGGTGTAAATTACTGGACACAGTTGTTTACCTATTAATACGAAGCAGAAAAAATGCTGTATTTGTGTAAAGTTATATGCGAATATGGCATTTTTTAATGCGAATGTATTGAATTATTATTTTATTGAAAATAGATTTTATTGATTTTTACTATCAAATAGAAGCAGGTTATTGAGGAGCGGAAAGTAGTAGTTTGTGAAATATGAATTCCATTAATAGGTAAAAAGAATATAATTAATTAGTACCAAACAATACATGATAAAAAAGGTAATGTAAAGACTCTGTAAAAACTCTTTAACATCGTAGAATGTGTCGAAATTAGCGTTATATGTATTTAAATGACGATATACAGGAAGGGGCGAATAAACGATGTGGATAGCGATATGTGATGCTGAACTAGAATGCAGAAAAAACTGTAGAAAGTTAGTTGATAAGTTCGTGAAAAAACATAAAATTGATGTGGAAATAGTTGAATATGAGAACGGAGAAGAGCTATTGCTTGCTCTGGAAAGTGAGGAAATGCAGATAGATTTGATATACTTGGATACCAGTATATTAAATAAGAAAGGGGTACCCATTGCCAGAGAAATTAGGGAAAAAGAATATGATTGTGAAATGATATTCTTTACCTTATCAAAGAATTGTTGGAAAGAAGCTTTTTATTTAAAAGCTTTGTATTGCATGTTGAAAGAGGAATTTAGTGAAGAAGAATTTGAAAAAGCTTTTTTATTTGGGGTAAAAGAGGTTTTGAAAAAGGAAGAACAATACATGATATTTAAGTGTGCGGGGGAAGTGAAAAAAATTGCAATAGCGGATATTCTTTATTTTGAAGTGTATGTTCATAGTGTGATTGTACATTATCAAGAGGATTTGACTTTTAAATTTTATACATCATTAGGTAAGTTGCAAACATTATTAGCGAATCGGCCATTTATCAGATGTCATAAATCATATTTAATTTCAAGTACACACATAGAAAGTGTAATAAGGAGTGAGATTAAGATGAGGAATGGCAGTATAATTCCTATTGGACGAATGTATAGAGATGGTATTAGACAAGAATTGTTGAGGTAAGACGATATGATCAGGAATTAGGCAAGATTGATTGATGATTTTAAACCTCCAATATACGAATGGTTATTGAGTTTTGTGTTGTTAGTACAGTGTGGAAAGGAGATAGACAATGAAACTTAGGTTGAGAACAGATTATGCAATAAAGATAGTAAAAACTATCTCTGAAATGCCCTATGCAGTTGTCACTTCAAAGGTTATTTCAGAGAAGCAAAAGATACCGCATGGTGTTTTGATGAAAGTAATGAAAGAACTTAAGTTACATGAAATAGTAGAATCACATCAGGGAAGAGGTGAGGTGGTTGGTGGATATTCTTTGAAAAGGCCAATCACAAAAATAACCTTATTGGAAATAATCGAAGTTATGGAAGGTCCTATTATGCTAGAACAGATAATAAAAGAAAATAATAGCCAAACTGTGACAGGAATGAATAAGGAATACGAAAGAATTAATGAAATACTTAAGATTGAATTGGGAAGATATACACTAAAGGATATCTTTGAACAGGAAACATCTATTTTTTGAATGCGTGAGAAAAACAATTAGTCATATAATCAAAAAGGAGAAAGATACATGAAAATGGGAAACAGTTGGCGTAAATTATTGGTTGGGATATTGGTGTTTAGTATGGTTTTATCAACCGGAATCCATGCTTTGGCGGATGTCTCAGATAATCCAGAAACAGAGGTGGTAGGACAAGATGTTACCGAATATTTAAAAGAGCAAGAGTTTTTTCGATTAATCAAGCTGGAGAATAAGACAAAAGGAAGTATTATTTTTGAACAGCGAGTAGACGGTACAGGAATAGAAGATACGAGTATTTCAAATGATGTAAATGACTTGCTCAGTTATTATTTGGAGTTTGCATTAAATGTTCAAAATGGTGAAGTGCGGACAGGGGATTATGCGTATGTGGAACTGCCATCGGCATTGAGATGGCCAAGCGGAGCCATTTCCAATAAAGAAATTGAAGATAGTATGGGCGAAAAAATTTGTGATTTTTCTATTGTGACTGAAAGTGATGGGGCACAGAAGCTTAAATTTGTCTTTACTAATTATTTTAATACACATGATAATGTGACAGGGCATGTGAATTTAGATTTGAATTTTAATAATAGAGCAGTGGACAGCGAGAATAAACTACAGTTTGAATTTGAATTCCCAGGTATTTCAATAGGCAAGGAATTAATTGTGAATAAGGGGCAGGCAACACTTGCAAAAGCGTTTAGTAGGTGGGAGCTCAGTTCTAAAAGAGTTACTTGGAGTATAGCTCTTGATGCGACAGGTACAACGACTACAGATGATGATTACATAGAGGATATTTTTTCAGAGGGGCTTTATTTGCGAAAAGAAGGAGCGACTTATGCACCTCTTTCTATGGGAACAACAAAAATTCCCTATGCTGCGACTGGTGATCTTAGTGTAATTCCTTGTTATCACTACATAGAGGGAGAAAGCAATAGAATTATTATTTATCCGGGAGCTGTAGAGAATGAAAGAGCTATCATTAGCTATCAGACATATATAGATGAAAGTTGGCTATTGCAAGAAGGCTATATTGAAGGTAGCGGTGGGCTAGTAGCAGATATTTCAAATGAAGCTACATTCTATAGCGGATCAAAAGTGGCAATATCAACAGCAGAAGAAGCATTTACTATTGAATTGGATATAATTGAAAAGAGGCTTTTGAATAACGGTGAAAATGGTACAATTACGATAATGGACGACACATTGCGCTGGAGAATTTTGGTGAATAATGGTGGTTTTGATTTGGCAAATGTTGTTGTAAGGGACCATATTCGTAAAGAACTTTTTGTGGATCAGGAACTATTAAATGTAAAATTTGGCGGAACCACTGTGGTAGAAGGAACGGATGCTACTGCAACCCCTTATTATAAAGTAGTGGGTGTGGATCCGGAAGATGCGGATAGATATATTATCGAGTTTCATTTAGGAACAGTGAAAAGGAGTACAGAGCTTCTTTTTGAAACCGTTTATAGTGATGCCATTTTTTATGGTGGTGCAGAGGTGCGAACGAATAAAGCATATTTAGGTGCAGACGATAATGCCGGTAAGCAGATTCCTTGGTATTATACAGAGAGAACTTTTAGAGTAAATTCTTCAGAACTTCAAAAATGGGTAATAGCAACAAATATACATACAGGTGAAATTACTTGGAGAGTTGTAGTAAATGCATTAAACAATGAGACAGCATATGAAAATTTACAGAGTTTTGTTTTAAAAGATACGATTGAATCGGGAATGAAATTGTTACCAGAATCAGTGAGTTATTTTTCAAGAAAAACTGAAAGTGCTCAATATGAAGTGCCAGCATCACAGATAGGGCTTTATACAGATGTGGAAGGAAACAGTTGGAGATATGTAGAGGCAGATGAAGCAGATGCTTATGCGGGTGGAATATTTACTTTTGATTTTAGTTTGAAGTATTTGAAAGATAATGTTTCTACGGGAACGGAAGGACACGCATTTATTTTAGAATATAAAACATTATGCGATGCAAAAACATTTATGATAGCTTCTAATGATCCAGATTCTAGCAGAGTCAAAAGGAATACAGTTACGATGGAATTAATAGATTCTAATGGGGAACCAGGTTCTGTGACCGCACAAGCAACAACGAATCTAAGATCCTTGAACCTTACGAAAGTAGGAGCATATAATGAGTATCTTAACTATTTATTACCAGCGAATGAAAGATTTATTCTATGGAGAATAGAATTTAATGCTGAACGTTTGGATTTGAAAAGTCCGGCAATAAAGGATCAGATTCCCGAAGGGCTGGTATATAAAGAGGGCTCCGTTAAAGTTGGCTATAGACATCAAAGCTGGAGTGAATACACAGAAATGAGTGCATCATTGGACGCTTATACTGTGGTTTATGATCCGCATGAGGGACCAAATGGAACTGTAACAGTAGTAATTGATGAAACTAAGTTACCAAATTACGGTCAAATGCCTGATGGTTCCGGAAGATATTATCAATATATTATAGAGTTTGCGACACTTTTTGAAGAACCAGAAAATGTTCTTTTAGCTTCAGGGGCCACTAATTTTATAAATACAGCCTATCTTACACATGAGGCAATAAATAATTATCATGACGGTCTTCCTGGAAGTGTTGACGAAGGGAAATGGTTGAGTCAAAAAGCAATGACTAGGGTTTCAACAACAGTAGTAGAGAAATCGGCGATATATGATCGTGATAATCCAGCGGTAATTCCTTGGTATGTTACTATTAATACACAAGGAACAGGAGTTAAGCATGTATATTTTGAAGATGTACTACAGTCAGGTCTTGAACTTGATATGTCTGAGGGAGCGATTCAAGTCTATAAAATGAGATACAATAATAGCACTGGCATATTGGAAAAAGATACCCTGTTGCCTGAAAAGAACCTCGACAATTCATTAAATTATTCTATTTCTTATGAATATGCTACAAATACATTTTCCTTTTATTTTGAGGGTTCATTGAAAACAGAGGGACTGGATGGAATATACGGGATTTATTTTAATACATTAGTGGATAAAGATAAATTAGACTCTGAGACTACAATTAAGAATAAATTAATAGTTCGTGGCGGGGGTATGCAATTAGAATCTGGGACTGAAGAGGTTGAACTTAACATGGCTGGCATTGAAGCTGGTGGCAGTGGAAATTTTGCATCTTTCTCAATTTTCAAACATGAAGAAGGGGATATAAATATACCTTTAGCAGGGGCAATTTTTGAACTTTATGATAGAAATTATAATTTGATTACAGTACTTGATGCAACAGGAGAAGATGGACAGGTTACTTATAATAAAATCCGTTATAATACACAGTATTATGTTAAGGAAAAAGTAGCACCAACAGGTTATGTTTTAGATAATCAAACATTTCATTCTATAGAGGTTAAAAATAATGATGTGGCTATGGTAATAAATGTATCGAATAGAGCAGAGATAGAAACGGTGAACAAAACAGTAACCAAGATATGGGATGATATGGACAATCAAGCAGGAAAACGTCCGGATACGCTGGAAGTATATCTTTATGCAAATGGAGATAAGATAGATACTCAAATTTTAAGCGGAAGCGGAAATAGTTGGACATATAATTGGACAGATCTTCCACAGTATAATGATGGAGAAGAGATTATATATACAGTGGGGGAAGAGGATGTTGATGCTTATGTATCACTAATAGATCCAGATACATTGATAATTACAAATAGTTATATACAGGAAACGGAAGTCGAAACAGAAACAGAGACTGAGACGGAAATAGAAACAGAAACAGAAATAGAAACAGAAACAGAGACTGAGACGGAAATAGAAACGGAGACAGAAATAGAAACAGAAACGGAGACCGAAACGGAAACAGAAACAGAAACAGAAACGGAGACCGAAACAGAAACCGAAACAGAAACCGAGACAGAAACGGAAACAGAAACAGAAACGGAGACAGAAACCGAGACGGAAACAGAAACGGAGACAGAAACCGAGACGGAAACAGAAACGGAGACAGAAACCGAGACAGAAACGGAAACGGAAACAGAAACGGAGACGGAAACAGAAACGGAAACAGAAACGGAGACAGAAACCGAGACGGAAACAGAAACGGAGACAGAAACGGAGACGGAAACAGAAACGGAGACAGAAACCGAGACGGAAACAGAAACGGAGACAGAAACGGAGACAGAAACAGAAACAGAAACAGAAACGGAGACAGAAACCGAGACGGAAACAGAAACGGAGACAGAAACGGAGACGGAAACAGAAACGGAGACAGAAACCGAGACAGAAACAGAAACGGAGACCGAAACGGAGACAGAAACCGAGACAGAAACAGAAACGGAGACAGAAACGGAAACAGAAACCGAGACAGAAACAGAAACGGAGACCGAAAC